>Ga0209156_10001122_pt1 | contig 22024 bp, 34 predicted proteins | sample GraSoiAngelo_124_FD_185881 | JGI IMG/M metagenome (GOLD analysis project Ga0209156, IMG submission 185881) | Grasslands soil microbial communities from the Angelo Coastal Reserve, California, USA - 14_0927_05_20cm (SPAdes) (version 2) | ecosystem: Environmental > Terrestrial > Soil > Grasslands... | reverse complement strand
CACCTTCGCGGTGCACAACGGGCGGAAGTTCATCCCCGTGTTCATCACCGAGAACGCCGTCGGCCACAAGCTCGGCGAGTTCGCGCCCACGCGCACCTTCCACGGCCACTCGGGCGACCGCAAGGGCAAGGTGGAAGGCGCCGCGGGGGCGCCGCCCGGCGCGCCCGGGGCCGCGCCGCGCACTGCGCCGGGCGCCGCGCCGGCGCCGCGCAAGACCCCCGGAGCCCCCGCGTGATGGAGACGCGCGCGAGCAGCCGCTTCGTCCGCCTGACCGCCCAGAAGGCGCGCCTGGTGGTCGACCTGATCCGCGGGAAGCCGGTGGAGAGGGCGATCGCGCTCCTCGAGTACACGCCCAAGCGCGGGGCGAAGACGGTGCTCAAGACGCTCCGCTCGGCGGTCGCCAACGCCGAGGCGGCGCACAAGGTCGACGTCGACGTGCTCTACGTGAAGCGCGCCTTCGTCGACGAGGGCCCGACGGCCAAGCGCTTCCTGCCCCGGGCGCACGGCCGGGCCACCAAGATCTTCAAGCGCACGAGCCACATCACCGTGGTCGTGGACGCCCGCGGCGCGGGCGGGGAGGCGTGAGCGTGGGTCAGAAGGTCCATCCCAAAGGCTTCCGCCTGGGCGTGATCGAGAACTGGGACTCGCGCTGGTTCGCGCGGCGCGAGTACGCGGATCTGCTCCACGAGGACACCAAGATCCGCAACTTCCTGAAGAAGCGCCTCTACCACGCCGGCGTCTCCAAGATCGAGATCGAGCGCGCGGCGAACAAGGCGAAGATCAACATCCACACCGCGCGCCCGGGCATCGTGATCGGGAAGAAGGGCGCCGAGATCGAGAAGCTCAAGCAGGAGCTCTCCAAGCTGACGCGCAAGGAGAGCTTCCTCAACATCCACGAGGTGCGGCGGCCGGACCTGGACGCGCAGCTGGTGGGGGAGAACGTCGCGCTCCAGCTGGAGCGGCGGGTCGCGTTCCGCCGCGCCATGAAGGAGGCCGTGGCGCGCGCCATGCGCATGGGCGCGCAGGGCATCCGCATCCAGTCGGCGGGCCGACTGGGCGGCTCCGAGATCGCGCGCACCGAGTGGTACCGCGAGGGCCGCGTGCCGCTGCACACGCTGCGCGCCGACGTGAACTACGGCGTGGCCGAGGCGAAGACCACCTACGGGGTCATCGGCATCAAGGTGTGGATCTTCCGCGGCGAGGTCCTGACCCGGCAGGAAGAGGAGCAGCGCGCCGCCCTCGGCGTGTGAGGACCCGTCATGCTCGCCCCGAAGAAGGTCAAGTGGCGCAAGATGCAGAAGGGCCGCCGCAAGGGCATGGCGTGGCGCGGCGCCACGCTCGCCTTCGGCGACTACGGCCTGCAGGCGATCGAGCGCGGCTGGCTCACGGCGCGCGAGATCGAGGCGGCGCGCGTCGCGCTCACGCGCTACATCAAGCGCGGCGGGCGCGTGTGGGTGCGCATCTTCCCCGACAAGCCGCTCACCAAGAAGCCGGCCGAGACCCGCATGGGCAAGGGCAAGGGCTCGCCGGAGATCTGGGTGGCGGTGGTGAAGCCCGGGCGCATGCTGTTCGAGATGGAGGGCGTGGACCCGGCGAACGCGAAGGAGGCGCTCCGCCTCGCGGCCGCCAAGCTCTCGCTCGCCACCCAGCCGCGCGAGCGCCATCACGCGGGAGCCGCCGCATGAAGCCGCAGGAAGCACGGGACATGAGCGACGTCGAGCTGCGCACGCGCGAGCACGAGCTCGCCGACGAGGTCTTTCACCTGCGGCTCAAGCGGGCGACCTCCCAGCTCCCCAACCCGATGAAGGTGCGCCAGACCAAGCGCGACCTGGCGCGCGTCAAGACCGTGCTCCGCCAGCGGACGAAACCATGAGTGTGATGAGGGAAGAGGGAGGCCGAGCGCGAGAGCGCTCAGGCTGGCCGACGGGGTCTGGGGGCATCGGAAGCGCGCAGCGCCCGCAGGGCGCGAGCACTGGACGGGCCCCCAGGAGAGTTAGATGAGCGCCGGCCGCCGCAAGGTCCGCGAGGGCGTGGTCGTGTCCGACAAGATGGACAAGACGGTCGTGGTGGTCGTCGCGCGGCTCGTCCGCCACGGCAAGTACCGCAAGCACCTGACTCAGCGCGTGCGCTACAAGGCGCACGACGAGAAGAACCAGTGCCGGGTGGGCGACCGGGTGCGCATCATCGAGACCCGTCCGCTCTCGCACGACAAGCGCTGGGCCGTGCTGGCTATCCTCGGGCGCAAGGAGGGGGCGGGCGAGGCGCTGGTCGGGACCGAGGTGCCGACATGATCCAGGCCGAGACCATCCTCGACGTGGCGGACAACAGCGGGGCGCGGAAGGTCCTCTGCATCAAGGTGCTGGGCGGCACGCGCCGCAAGTACGCCTCGATCGGCGACGTGATCGTCGTGTCGGTCAAGGAGGCCATCCCCAACGCCAAGGTGAAGAAGGGCGACGTGATGAAGGCGGTGATCGTGCGCACGGCCAAGGAGGTCGGGCGCACCGACGGCTCCTACATCCGCTTCGACACCAACTCGGCGGTGCTGATCGACAACGCGCGCGAGCCGGTCGGCACGCGCATCTTCGGCCCGGTGGCGCGCGAGCTGCGCGCCAAGAAGTTCATGAAGATCATCTCGCTCGCGCCGGAGGTGCTCTGAGCCATGGCGCTCCAGCGGCTGCGCAAGGACGACACCGTGATGGTCATCGCGGGCAAGGAGCGCGGCAAGACGGGCAAGGTGCTGCGCGTGCTCGCGGACAGGGACCGCGTGCTCATCGAGCGCGTCAACATGGTGAAGCGGCACGTGAAGCCGCGCGGCGTCCAGCAACCGGGCGGCATCCAGGAGAAGGAGGCGTCGATCCACCTGTCCAACGTCGTGCCCATCTGCCCCAAGTGCAACAAGCCGACCCGCGTCGGGCACCGGCGGCTGGCGGACGGCCACGGCGAGCGTGTCTGTCGGCGCTGCGGCGAGCCGCTGGGAGGCGAGTGAGCATGGTCGCCCGTCTGCGCGAGCGCTACCGCAGCGAGATCGCCCCCGCGCTCATGCGCGACCTCGGCGTCGCGAACGCGATGGCCGTGCCGCGCCTCGAGAAGATCGTGCTCAACATGGGGCTCGGCGAGGCGACGCAGAATCCCAAACTCCTCGACTCCGCGGTCGAGGAGCTGGCGGCGATCAGCGGGCAGAAGCCCGTGGTCACGCGCGCCAAGAAGGCGATCGCGAACTTCAAGCTGCGCGAGGGCATGCCGATCGGGGCGATGGTGACCCTGCGCGGCGAGCGCATGTACGAATTCTTCGACCGGCTGGTGAACGTGACCCTGCCGCGCGTGCGCGACTTCAAGGGCGTGCCCGACCGCGCCTTCGACGGGCGCGGCAACTACTCCCTCGGGCTCCGCGAGCAGGTGATCTTCCCCGAGATCAACCTCGACAAAGTGGACAAGATCAAGGGCCTCACGGTGGTCATCTGCACGACGGCGCGCAGCGACGCGCCGGGGAAGGCGCTGCTCAAGGCCCTCGGAATGCCCTTCCGGGCGTGAACGGAAACTCGATCATGGCGAAGACCTGTCTCATGGTGAAGGCGTCGCGGCCCCCGAAGTTCAAGGTGCGGGCCTACAACCGCTGCCCGCTGTGCGGGCGCCCGCGGGCCTTCTACCGCCGCTTCCGCATGTGCCGGCTCTGTCTGCGCCACCTCGCGCGCAAGGGGCAGATCCCCGGCCTCACCAAAGCGAGCTGGTGAGCTGACGAGCATGATGACCGACCCCATCGCCGACCTCCTGACGCGCATCCGCAACGCCGCCCACGCCCGCAAGGCGAGTGTGGACGTCCCGTGGTCCCGGCAGAAGGAGGAGATCGTCCACGTGCTGGTGGAGGAGGGCTACCTCGGGGGCATGACGGTCGTGGAGGCCACGCCGCGCAACGTCCTGCACGTCGACCTGCGCTACGACGCGCAGCGGAAGCCGGTGATCAGCGGGCTCGTGCGCGTGAGCCGGCCGAGCCTGCGCGTCTACGTCGGCGTCAAGGACATCCCGGCCGTGCGGCGCGGGCTCGGCGTCAACGTGCTCTCCACCCCGAAGGGCATCCTGGTCGATCGCACCGCGCGCCGCGAGAAGGTGGGCGGTGAGGTCCTCTGCACGGTCTGGTAGGAAGGGCCATGTCGCGCGTCGGCAAGCTCCCCATCCCGGTGCCCGCGGGCGTGAAGGTGCACGTCAGCGACGGGCTGGTGCGCGTGGAGGGCCCGAAGGGCAAGCTCGAGCGGCGGGTGGTGCCGGACGTCACGGTCGCGGTCGAGGGCGGCACGGTGGTGGTGAAGCGCACGGACGACTCACGCCGCGGGCGCAGCCTGCACGGGCTCACCCAGCGGCTGGTCGGCAACATGGTCGCGGGCGTCAGCAAGGGCTTCACGCGCGTGCTCGAGATCAACGGCGTCGGCTACCGCGCCGAGGCGCGCGGCGGCCTCGTCGTCCTGACGCTCGGCTACTCCCATCCGATCCATTTCCGGCTGCCGCCGGGGCTCTCCGCCAAGGTCGACCGCCAGGTGGTGATCACGCTCGAGGGCGCCGACCGCGAGCTGCTCGGCCAGGCCGCGGCCGCACTGCGCAAGCTCCGGCCGCCGGAGCCCTACAAGGCGAAGGGCGTCAAGTACGCCGAGGAGCGCATCCGCCGCAAGGCCGGCAAGGCGGCGGGCGCCGCGGGGACGCGCTGATGCGAACCAATCCTGTCGCGGTCGCGCGCGGACGCCGCCGGGCGCGGGTGCGCAAGCGGGTGCGCGGCACCGAGGCGCGGCCCCGGCTCTCCGTCTTCCGCAGCGACCGGCACACCTACGTGCAGGTGATCGCCGACAGCGCGGGCAAGACGCTGCTCGCGGTCTCGACGCTCACGCCCGAGCTGCGCGCGCAGCTCAAGAAGACCGCGGACGTGAGCGCCGCCAAGCAGGTGGGGCTCTTCGCCGCGCGGCGTTGTCTCGAGAAGGGGATCGACCAGATCGTGTTCGACCGCAACGGCTTCCTCTACCACGGCCGCGTGCGTGCCGTCGCCGAGGGGGCGCGCGAGGGCGGACTCAAGTTCTGAGAAAGGACCTATGGCGGAACGTTCCTCCGGCGGGCCTCGCCGCATCATCACCGACGCCCACGGCGTCGAGCTGAAGGAGAAGGTCGTCCACATCAACCGCGTGGCGAAGGTCGTGAAGGGCGGCCGGCGCTTCAGCTTCAGCGCGCTGGTGGTGGTGGGCGACGGCAACGGGCACGTCGGCTTCGGGCTCGGCAAGGCCAAGGAGGTCCCGGAGGCGATCCGCAAGGGGATCGACGAGGCCAAGAAGAGCATGCTCGCGGTGCCCATCACCGACGGCACCATCCCCTACGAGGTGACCGGCAATTTCGGCGCCGGCGCGGTGCTGCTCAAGCCCGCCTCCGACGGCACGGGCGTGATCGCGGGCGGCGGTGTGCGGGCGGTGGTGGAGCTGGCCGGCATCGCGAACGTCCTCACCAAGTGCCTCGGCTCGAACAACCCGCACAACATGGTGCGCGCGACGATGGCGGCGCTCCGGTTGCTGAAGACGCCGGAAGCGGTCGCGGCGCTGCGCGGCAAGACCCTGGCGGAGCTGCGCGGCGCATGACGGACCGCATCGTCAAGGCCACCCTCACCCGGAGCGCGATCGGGACGAGCCCGCGCCAGCGCGCCACCCTGCGCGGCCTCGGCCTCACGCGGCGCGGCAAGGCGGTCCTGCTCAAGGATTCGCCCGCGATGCGCGGCATGCTGCGCGCCGTGGCGCACCTGGTGGCGGTGGAGGAGTGAGCGCGTGAGCACGAGCGAGGGGCAGCCCATGGATCTCGGCCACCTCCATCCCGCCCCCGGCGCGAAGCGGGCGCCGAAGCGGGTCGGCCGCGGGCCCGGCTCGGGCCAGGGCAAGACGGCCGGCCGCGGCCACAAGGGGCGGCGCTCGCGCTCGGGGGGCAACAGCCCGCCCGGCTACGAGGGCGGCCAGATGCCGCTCCAGCGCCGGCTGCCGAAGCGCGGCTTCCGCCCGGTATCGCGCGTGCCCTACGCCGTCGTCAACTTGGGCCAGCTCGCGACCTTCCCGGCGGGCAGCACGGTGGGGCCCGAGGAGCTCCGCGCGCGCGGCCTGGTGCGCGGCCGGCACCCCGTCAAGTGCCTCGCCGACGGTACGCTGCCGCACGCACTGACGGTTCGGTTGCAGGCATTCAGCAAGCGCGCCCGCGAGCTGATCGCCGCCGCGGGCGGCAGCGCGGAGGTGCTCGATGCTTGAAGGCTTCGCCAACGCCCCCCGCGTGCCCGAGCTCAGGCGGCGCCTCCTCTTCACCGCGGTCGCGCTCGCCGTCTACCGCCTCGGGGTCGCCATCCCGACGCCCGGCATCGACACCGCGGCGCTCAAGTCCTACTTCGACCAGGCGCGGGGGCTCCTCGGCCTGGTCGGCGTGTTCACCGGCGGCGCGCTCGAGCGCTTCTCGATCTTCTCGCTCGGCATCATGCCCTACATCAGCGCGAGCATCATCCTCCAGCTGCTCACGGTCGTGATCCCCTACCTCGAGAAGCTCTCCAAGGAGGGCGAGCTCGGCCGGCGCAAGATCACCCAGTACACGCGCTACGGGACGGTGCTCCTGTCGATGGTGCAGAGCCTGTTCATCGCGCGCGGCCTCGAGACGATCCAGGCCCCGGGGGCCGGCGGCGTGGTGTTCGAGCCCGGCTGGCACTTCCGCATCATGACCATGATCACGCTCACCACCGGGACCGCCTTCATCATGTGGCTCGGCGAGCAGATCACCGAGCGCGGCATCGGCAACGGCATCTCGCTCATCATCTTCGCGGGCATCGTGGCGGGGATGCCGGGCGCCGCGGGCACGGTCGCCAACTTCGTGCGGCACGGCGAGTGGTCGATCTTCCGGGCGGTCGCGATGGCGCTCCTCATGGTGGTGGTGGTGGCGGCCATCATCTACATGGAGCGCGCGCAACGTCGCATCCAGGTGGCGTATGCCAAACGCATGGTGGGGCGGCGGATGTACAGCGGGCAGAGCTCGCACCTGCCGCTCAAGATCAACACCTCGGGCGTGATCCCGCCCATCTTCGCCTCCTCGATCCTCCTCTTCCCGAGCACGGTGACCGGCTTCATCGACCATCCCGCCGCGCGCTGGGTGCAGGATCACCTGGCGCCCGGGAGCTGGCTCTACATGCTCGTCTACGTCGGGCTCATCATCTTCTTCTGCTACTTCTACACCGCCGTCACCTTCAATCCGGCCGACGTCGCCGACAACATGAAGAAGTTCGGCGGCTACATCCCGGGCATCCGGCCGGGCCAGAGGACGGCGGAGTACATCGACCGCATCCTGACGCGCATCACGCTGCCGGGCGCGCTCTACGTGGCCGCGGTATGCGTGCTGCCGACCATCTTGATCAGCCGCTACAACGTGCCCTTCTACTTCGGCGGCACGGCCCTCCTGATCGTCGTCGGCGTGGCGCTCGACACGGTGGCGGCGATGGAGACGCACATGATCACGCGCAGCTACGAAGGCTTCATGAAGGGCGGCCGCATCCGGGGGCGGCGCTAGGAGGCGTGTGCTGAGGCTGCTCATCATGGGAACGCCAGGCGCAGGGAAGGGGACGCAGGCGAAGCTGCTCGCGAGCCGCTTCGGCGCCTGCCACATCTCGACCGGCGACGTGCTGCGCGAGGCGGTGCGCGGCGGCTCGAAGCTCGGGCTCGAGGCGAAGCGCTACATGGAGCAGGGCCTGCTGGTCCCCGACGAGGTCGTGATCGGCATCGTCGCCGAGCGCCTCGATGGCGCGGACTGCAAGGGCGGCTTCCTGCTCGACGGCTTCCCGCGCACGGTGGCCCAGGCCAAGGCGCTCGACGCGCTGCTCGCGCGCCGCGGCCAGCCGCTCGGCGGCGTCCTCCTGATCGCCCTGCCCCGCGAGGACGCGCTCAAGCGCCTGGCGGGGCGGCGCGTGTGCGAGCAGTGCGGTGCCATGTTCCACTCGAGCTTCGACCCGCCCGCGCAGCCGGACCGCTGCGACCGCTGCGGCGGGCGGCTCGTGCAGCGCGCCGACGACCGCGAGGAGACCGTCCGCCACCGCATGGAGGTCTACGCGCGCGAGACCGCGCCCGTGCTCGAGCACTACCGTGCCGCCGGCCTCCTCTGCGAGATCGATGGCACCGGCAGCCGCGAGGACGTCTTCCGGCGCGTGGCGGCGAGCGTGTGATGATCCTGCTCAAGTCGAAGGACGAGATCGAGCACCTGCGGCGGGCGAACGTCATGGTCGCCGAGATCCTGGCCGAGGTGCGGGCGCACGTCCGGCCCGGCGTCGCCACCGCGGAGCTCGACGCGCTCGCCGAGGAGCTGACGCTCACGCGCGGCGCGCGGCCGGCGTTCAAGGGCTACACGGTCGCCGGGCGCGTCTTCCCCGCCTCGATCTGCATCTCGATCAACGACGAGGTGGTGCACGGCGTCCCGTCGCGCAAGCGGACGCTGCGCGAGGGGGACATCGTGGGGCTCGACTTCGGCGTCTCGTATCGCGACTACTACGGCGACGCGGCCATGACCGTGCCCGTCGGGCGAGTCACGCCCGAGGCGGAGCGGCTGATGGAGGTCACCCGGGCGGCGCTTGCGGCTGGCATCGCCGCGATCCAGGCCGGCGGCCACGTGGGCGACATCTCGGGCGCCATCCAGGACACGGCCGAGGCGGCGGGCTACTCGCTGGTGCGCGAGTTCGTCGGCCACGGCATCGGGCGCAGCCTGCACGAGGACCCGCAGGTGCCGAACTACCGCACCGGCGCGCGCGGCGTGCGCCTGCAGGAGGGCCTCGTGCTCGCCATCGAGCCGATGCTGTGCGCCGGGCGCCCCGAGGTCTACGTCAAGCAGGACGGCTGGACGGCGGCGACGCGCGACGGGCGGCTGTCGGCGCACTTCGAGCACTCCGTTGCAGTGACCGGCAACGGCCCCTATATTTTGAGTTTACTCTGAAGGACCGACGCGATATGCAGGGCGACGCGATCGCCGTCAACGGCACCGTCGCGCGGCTGATGCCGAACGCGCTCGTCCGCGTGCTGCTCGACAACGGCCATCAGGTGCTGGCCCACGTCTCCGGCGCGCTGCGCATGCGGTATCTCCGTATCGCGCCGGGCGACAAGGTGACGGTCGAGATCTCGCCGCTCGACCTGTCGCGGGGCCGGATCACGGGGCGCGCGAGGTAGGACATGAAGGTGCGGGCATCGATCAAGACGATTTGCAAGAACTGCAAGGTCATCCGTCGCGCGGGCGTGGTGCGCGTGCTGTGCACGAACCCGCGCCACAAGCAACGGCAGGGGTAGGGGCATGGCACGTCTCGCCGGAGTGGATCTGCCGCGCAACAAGCGCATGGAGATCGCCCTCACGTACATCCACGGCATCGGCCGGAGCGCGGCGCTCAAGCTGTGCGCCGAGGCGCAGGTCGATCCCGGGCGCAAGACCGACGACCTGACCGACGAGGAGACGACGCGTCTTCGGCGCGCGATCGACGCCGGCCACAAGGTCGAGGGCGACCTCCGCCGCGACGTCGCGGCGAGCATCAAGCGCCTGGTCGATCTCGGCTGCTACCGCGGGCTCCGCCACCGGCGGAACCTGCCGGTCCGGGGGCAGCGGTCGCACACCAACGCGCGCACGCGCAAGGGGCCGCGGCGCGCCATCGCGGGCAAGAAGCCGCCGCCCTCGAAGGGATAGGGGTTTCCGGATGGCGAAGCAGAAGGAGGCGGCGCCGGCCGCCGAGAAGCCGGCCGCGGCCGCGCCCGAGGCGGCCCCGGCGCGGCGCAAGAAGGCCAAGCGCATGGTGGCGGAGGGAGTGGTGCACATCCACTCCACCTTCAACAACACCATCATCACCATCAGCGACGCGCAGGGCAACGTGGTGGCGTGGTCGAGCGCCGGGGCGGTCGGCTTCAAGGGCTCGCGCAAGGGGACGCCCTTCGCCGCCCAGGTGGCGGCCGAGGCCGCGGCGCGCAAGGCGGCCGAGCTCGGCATGCGCCAGGTGCAGGTCTTCGTGAAGGGCCCGGGAGCGGGGCGCGAGGCCGCGCTGCGCAGCCTCCAGGCGGCGGGATTCACGGTGAACCTGATCAAGGACGTCACCCCCATCCCGCACAACGGCTGCCGGCCGCCCAAGCGGCGGCGGGTCTGAGGAGTCGACGTGGCACGATACACCGGGGCCGTCTGCCGGCACTGCCGGCGCGAGGGGCTGAAGCTCTTCCTGAAGGGCGAGCGCTGCTACACGGACAAGTGCGCCATCGAGCGGCGCAACTATCCGCCCGGCGAGCACGGCCAGGCGCGCCCGAAGTTCAGCGAGTACTCCATCCAGCTGCGCGAGAAGCAGAAGCTGCGCCGTATCTACGGGGTGCTCGAGGCGCAGTTCCGCCGCTACTTCGCGCTCGCCGACCGGACGCGCGGCGTGACCGGCGAGACGCTGCTCCAGCTGCTCGAGCGCCGGCTCGACAACATCGTCTACCGGCTCGGCTTCTCCACCTCGCGCGCCGAGGCGCGGCAGCTCGTGCGCCACGGGCACTTCCGGGTGAACGGCAGGAAGGTCGACGTGCCCTCCTACCTGGTGAAGCGCGGGGACGTCGTCTCCGTCCGCGAGCGCAGCCGCAAGGTCGCGCGCATCCAGGAGGCGCTCGAGCTGGCGCAGCGCCGCGGCGTGCCCGAGTGGCTCGAGGTGCAGGCCGAGGCGTTCAGCGGCACGGTGAAGGCGTTCCCGGCTCGCGCCGACTTGACGATGCCCATCAACGAGAAGCTGGTCGTGGAGCTCTACTCCAAGTGATCAGAGCAGAGGAAGGTGTCATGGAATTCGAGGCACTCGACACGGAGAGCGCGGACACCCTCGCGCAGGACGGCTGGCGCGAGCTGATCAAGCCGAAGCGGCTCGAGGTCGACGAGAAGAGCCTGACGCCCACCTACGGCAAGTTCTTCGGCGAGCCCTTCGAGCGCGGCTACGGGACGACGATCGGCAACGCGCTCCGGCGCGTGCTGCTCTCGTCGCTGCAGGGCGCGGCCATCGTCGGGCTGCGCGTGAAGGGCGTGCTGCACGAGTTCTCCACCATCCCCGGCGTGACCGAGGACGTGACCGACATCGTGCTCAATTTGAAGGAGGTGCGGGTCAAGCTGCACGACAGCGCGGCCGAGGAGACGGCGCGCGTCCAGGCGAAGGGGCCGCGGGAGATCACGGCGGGCGACATCCAGGCCGGCCCGCGGGTCGAGATCCTGAACCCGCACCAGCACATCGCCACCCTCGCCAAGGACGCCGAGCTCGACCTCGAGCTGGTGATTCGCATGGGCCGCGGCTACGTGCCCGCCGAACGCAACAAGCGCGAGGAGGATCCGGTGGGCACCATCCCCATCGACGCGATCTTCTCGCCCATCACCAAGGTGAACTTCACGGTCACCAACGCGCGCGTCGGGCAGCGCACCGACTACGACCGCCTGGTGCTCGAGGTGCATACCGACGGCAGCGTGCGCCCGGAGGACGCGGTCGCCCACGCGGCCCGCACCTTCCAGCAGCAGCTCGGCATCTTCGTGAACTTCGAGGAGGAGCCGTCGGCGGCGATGGGCGAGGGCGGCGAGCGGCGCGAGGCGCCGCAGAACGAGGCCCTCTACCGCCCGGTCGACGACCTCGAGCTCTCGGTGCGCTCGGCCAACTGCCTGCAGAACGCGGACATCAAGTACATCGGCGAGCTGGTGCAGAAGACCGAGCAGGAGATGCTCAAGACCAAGAACTTCGGCCGCAAGTCGCTGAACGAGATCAAGGAGTTCCTGCACGAGATGGGGCTCTCGCTCGGCATGCGGCTCGAGAACTTCCCCTCGCGCGAGGAGCTCGACCGCCGCCGCATGCAGCGCGAGAAGGAGACGCCGTAGTTCATGCGCCACCGCGTGGCAGGCGTGAAGCTCGGGCGCACACCGGCGCACCGCCGGGCGCTCCTCCGCAACCTGGTGACCGCGCTGCTCGAGCACGAGGTGGTGCGCACCACCGACGCCAAGGCGAAGGAGCTGCGCCGCTGGGGCGACCGTGTGATCACCCTCGGCAAGCAGGGGACGCTGCACGCTCGCCGGCGCGCCGCGGCGCTCATCCGGCGGCGCAGCGTGGTGCGGAAGCTCTTCGACGAGATCGCGCCCCGCTTCGCCGAGCGCGCGGGCGGCTACACGCGCGTCGTCAAGCTGGGCGCGCGCCACGGGGACGCGGCGGCGCTCTCGGTGGTCGAGCTGGTCGAGCGGGCGGGCGCGAAGACCGAGATGGCCCCCGCGAAGAAGCCGGCCCGCCGGCGGGCCCCGGCCAAGGGCAAGCAGCCGGCCCCGCCGCGGCGGCGCCGGGCCGCCGCCGGTTGACCCGGCCCCCGGCGGAGTTGCAGGGGGAGGCCGAGCGCGGAAGCGCTCGAGCTGCGCGCGGCGGGAGCCGCGCGGGGGTTGGTCCGGGGCGCGCGGCGAGAGCCGCGCGGGGGTTGGTTCGCAGGGCGCGCAGCGCCCGAGCACTGCACGGGCCCCCAGTCGAGTTTGACGGGGAGGCCGAGCGCGAGAGCGCTCGAGCTGCGCGCGGCGGGAGCCGCGCGGGGGTTGGTCCGGGGGCATCGGAAGCGCGCAGGGCGCGCAGCGCCCGAGCACTGGACGGGCCCCCGGATGAGTTTGACCCGGCCCCCGGCGGCGCATACAAGCAACGCCATGCCCGCTCCCCGCGTCCCGGACCCGCATCCCGGCGGCTGCCTTTGGCGCCGCGGGGGCGGGGATGAAGCGCCACGTTGAGGGGCTCGTCCGCCAGGCGCTGAGCGCCGCCATCGCCGCCGGCGAGCTCCGCCGGCCGGAGGCGCCGGCCTTCGCCGTCGAGGTGCCGAGCGATCCCAAGTTCGGCGACCTCTCGACCAATGCCGCGCTCGTCCTGGCGCGCGGCGAGGGCCGCCCGCCGCATGCCATCGCGCGCCTGCTGGTCGGCCACCTCGAGGCCGCGGCGCCCGCCGGCTGGCTCCAGGGGCCGCCCGAGGTCGCCGGTCCCGGCTTCATCAACTTCCGGTTCGCGCCGGCCTTCTGGCAGCGGATGCTCGCCGACGCGCTGGCTTCGGGCGAGGCATACGGCCGCGCGGCGACCGGCGCCGGACGCCGGGCGCAGGTCGAGTTCGTGAGCGCCAACCCGACCGGCCCGCTCACCGTCGGGCACGGGCGGAACGCGGTGATCGGCGACACGCTCGCCCGCCTGCTGGCGGCGGTCGGCTGGCTGGTCGAGCGCGAGTACTACTTCAACAACGCCGGCCGGCAGATGAAGGTGCTGGCGGACTCGGTGCGCGCCCGCTACCTGGAGCTCATCGGCCGCCCCGCGGCCTTCCCCGATGACGGCTACCAGGGCGAGTACATCCGCGACATCGCGCGCGGCCTGGTCGAGCGTCACGGCGCGGCGCTCGCCGAAGACCACGGCACCGCCTTCCGCGACGCCGCCGAGCAGTCGATCTTCGCCGCCATCCGCGCCACGCAGGAGCGGCTCGGAATCACCTTCGACCGCTACTTCGACGAGGACTCGCTCTACCGCTCGGGGGCGATCCAGCGCACGCTCGACGCGCTCGAGGCGCGCGGCCTCGTCCTGCGGCGCGAGGGGGCGGTGTGGCTCAGCGGCGCGGCGGTCGGTCTCGAGCAGGACCGCGTGCTGGTCAAGAGCTCGGGCGAGCCGGCCTACCGCCTGCCGGACATCGCGTATCATCTGGACAAGCTCGCGCGCGGCTTCGACGTCGTGATCGACGTGCTCGGCGCCGACCACATCGCCGAGCACCAGGAGGTGGCGGCGGCGCTGCGCGCGCTGGGCGCCGACGCGGCGCGCATCCGCCCCGTCATCTACCAGTTCGTGACCCTCACGCGGCACGGCGAGCAGGTGAAGATGTCCACGCGCCGCGCGGAGTACGTGACCCTCGACGAGCTGCTCGACGAGGTGGGGGTGGACGCGGCCCGCTTCTTCTTCCTCATGCGCAAGTCCGACAGCCACCTCGAGTTCGACCTCGACCTCGCCAAGCAGCAGAGCACCGACAACCCGGTGTTCTACGTGCAGTACGCGCACGCGCGCATCGCGAGCGTGCTGCGCCAGGCGGCGGAGGCCGGCATCGCGCTCGCCCCCGCGCCGGATCTGTCGCCCCTGGGCGCGCCCGAGGTGGAGGTGGTGCGCGCAGTGGCGAGCTGGCCCGACGTGGTCGAGACCGCGGCGCGCGACCTGGAGCCCCACCGCATCGTCTTCCACGCCCTCGACCTGGCCGGCGCCTTCCACCGCTACTATAATCGACAGCGTATCCTGACCGAGGACCGCACTTCGACCCAGGCCCGGCTCGCGCTGGTGCGCGCGGTCCAGCAGGTGCTGCGGGGCGCGCTCGGGTTGGCCGGCGTGACGGCACCCGAGCGGATGTGAAGGAGGCTGGATGGCGAGAGATGGGCGCGGCGGGCTCGGGCTGGGAGATCGGCTGATCCTCCTCCTCGCCTGGATCACGACCTGCGGCCTCGTCTACCTGCTCGGCTTCTACGTCGGGAAGGGCACGCAGGCGCGCAGCCTGCGGGTCGAGCAGCAGGTGGTCCGCCTGCCCGTCACCTCCGCGCCGCCGCCCGAGGGGCAGCGCCCGAAGACGGAGCCCGAGTTCGGCTTCTACGACAAGCTGATGGGCGAACAGGGCGCGGAGCGCGCGCCGGACAAGGTGCACGAGGAGGCGAAGCCGGTCCAGCCGGCGGCGCACGTCCTGCCGCGCCTGGCCGTGGCAGCGGCGCCCGCGCTGGCGTCGAAGCGTTCGCCGCCGGCCCCGGCACCGGCTCCCGCCGCGGCCAAGGTGCCGCCGCGGCCGTTCCACGTGACCGCGGACGTCCCCGAGAGGATTTCCGCGCCGAGGCCGCCGGCTCGGGCCCCCGGCGCTTCATCCGAGCCGCCGCGCGGCCCCGGCGCGGCGCCTGCGCGCCTCGTGCCGCCCCCCGCCGCGAGCTTGCCCCCCGCGGCGCTCGCGGCGGGCGGCTTCACGGTGCTCGCCAACCCCACCCGCAGCCGCGAGGAGGCCGACGGCCTCGCGAAACAGCTCCGCGGCCGCGGCTACGACGCCACGCTGGTACGCGTGGTGCGCGACGGCGACACCTGGTACCGCGTGCAGGTCGGCCGCTTCACCACCGCCGAGCAGGCCGAGGAGACGATGCACCGCCTGCGCGAGCACGAGGGCGTCGAGCACGCCTTCGTGGCCTCGGAATGAAGCGCGCGGCGCGCACCGAGGCGGGCGGGGCGCGCACGCTGCGCGCCGGCGCCACCTGGCCCGCGCGCGGCGACCTGGCGACGCTGGCGCGCGAGGGGAACCTGATCCCGGTCTGCCGCGAGATCCTGGCCGACCTGGAGACGCCGGTGTCGGCGTTCCTGAAGATCCATCGCGGGCCGTACGGCTTCCTCCTCGAGAGCGTCGAGGGCGGCGAGAAGTGGGGGCGCTACAGCTTCCTCGGCACCGAGCCGGCGCGCGTCTTCCGCAGCCGCGGGCGCACCGTCGAGATCGAGACGCCGGGCCGCCCGCCCGAGCGCCGGACGGTGGACGACCCGTTCGAGGCGCTCCGGCGGCTGCTCGCGGAGTACCGCCCGGTGAGCGTCCCCGGCCTGCCGCGCTTCGCGGGCGGCGCCGTCGGCCAGATCGGCTACGAGATGGCGCGCGCCTTCGAGCGCCTGCCCGAGCGTGCCGCCGACGACCTCGGGCTGCCGGACGCCTGCCTGCTCCTCGCCGAGAGCCTGCTCGTCTTCGACAACGTGGCGCAGAAGATCAAGGTCGTGTCGCACGTGCACGTGCGCGAGGGTGAGTCGCTCGAGGCGGCCTACGATGCCGCGGTGGCGCGCATCGACGCGCTCGTCGCGCGCCTCGCGGCGCCGCCGGTCGAGCCCGCGCCGGTCGACGCCGCGCCCGGCGAGGTGCGCTCGAACTTCACCCAGGCCGCCTACGAGAAGATCGTCGCGCGCGCCAAGGAGTACATCCGCGCCGGCGACGTGATCCAGGTCGTGCTGGCGCAGCGCTTCGAGCTGCCGCTCGCCGCCGCGCCCTTCGACGTGTACCGCTGTCTGCGCACCGTGAACCCCTCCCCCTACATGTTCTACCTGGCGCTCGGCGACCACGCGCTCGCCGGCGCCTCGCCCGAGGTCATGGTGCGGGTCGAGGACGGCGAGGTGACGGTGCGCCCGATCGCCGGCACGCGCCCGCGCGGCACGGTCGAGCGCGAGGACGCGGCGCTCGCCGCCGAGCTGGCCGCCGACCCCAAGGAGCGCGCCGAGCACGTCATGCTCCTCGATCTGGGGCGGAACGACGTCGGGCGCGTGGCCGCGACCGCCACCGTGCAGGTGACGGAGAGCTTCGTGATCGAGCGCTACTCGCACGTCATGCACCTGGTCTCCAACGTGCGCGGCACGCTGGCGCCCGGGCGCGACTGCTTCGACGCCTTCCGCGCCACCTTCCCCGCCGGCACGCTCTCCGGCGCGCCCAAGATCCGCGCCATGGAGATCATCGAGGAGCTCGAGCCGGTCCGGCGCGGCGTGTACGGCGGCGCGGTCGGGTACTTCGCGTTCTCGGGCGCGATGGACACGGCGATCACGATTCGGTTCGTCCTCTTTCGCGGAGGGCGCGTCTACATCCAGGCCGGCGCCGGCATCGTCGCCGACTCCGATCCCGAGGCGGAGCACCGGGAGTGCGTCAACAAGGCGCGCGCCATGATCCAGGCGGTGCGCCTGGCGGAGGCCCTCTGATGGCGGCGCCGCGGCTCCTCATGATCGACAACTACGACTCCTTCACCTACAACCTCGTCCAGTACCTGGGCGAGCTCGGCGCCGAAGTCGACGTGCGGCGCAACGACGCCGTCACGCTGGAGGAGGTGGCGGCGCTCGGCCCCGACGGCGTCGTGATCTCGCCCGGGCCGTGCACGCCGCGCGAAGCGGGCGTCTCGGTGCCGCTCATCGAGCGCTTCGCGGGCCGGGTTCCCATCCTCGGCGTCTGCCTCGGGCACCAGGCGATCGGCGCCGCCTTCGGCGGCGCGATCGTGCGCGCCGGGCGCATCATGCACGGCAAGACCTCGCCCATCCTGCACGACGGGCGCGGGCTGTTCGCGGGCCTCCCCCAGGGCTTCGCGGCGACCCGCTACCACTCGCTGGTGATCGATCCGGCGACGCTGCCGGCCGAGCTCGAGCGCTCGGCGTGGACCACCGAGGACGAGATCATGGGCGTCCGGCACCGCACGCTGTTCATCGAGGGCGTGCAGTTCCACCCCGAGTCCATCCTCACCACCGAGGGCAAGCGGCTGCTCGGCAACTTCCTCGCCCGCCTGCGCGGCGGCCAGCCGGCGCGCGCCGCCTGACGGGAGCGCGGTGCCGCTCCGCGAGGCGATCGCGCGCGTGGTCGACGGCCACGACCTCTCCGAGAGCGAGATGTCGGCGTGCGTGGAGGAGATCCTCTCGGGCGCGGCGAGCGCGGCGCTGGTGGCCAGCCTGCTGGTCGCGCTCCGCATGAAGGGCGAGGCGGTCGCCGAGCTGGCGGGCGCGGCGCGCGTGCTGCGCGCCCACGCCGTCTCCATCCCCGACGTGCCGGCCGACGCGATCGACACCTGCGGCACCGGGGGGGACGGCGCCGGGACGCTCAACGTCTCGACCGCCGCCGGCCTGGTCGCCGCGGCCGCCGGTGTGCCGGTCGCCAAGCACGGCAACCGCGCCGTCTCGGGCGCGGTCGGCGGCGCGGACGTGCTCGAGGCGCTCGGGGTCGTGCTCACGCTCCCGCCGCCGGCGCTCTCGGCGTGTCTCCGCACCGTGGGCTTCGCCTTCCTCTTCGCCCCGGCGCTCCATCCGGCGCTCCGGCACGCGGCCGCGCCGCGCCGCGAGCTCGGCGTCCGCACGCTCTTCAACCTGCTCGGCCCGCTCGCCAACCCGGCGGGCGTGCGCCGCCAGGTGATCGGCGTGTTCGACCGGCGCTGGCTCGAGCCGGTGGCGCAGGTCCTCGTCCGCCTCGGGGTCGAGCGCGCGTGGGTGGTGCACGGTGCCGGCGGCCTCGACGAGCTCGCGCTCGAGGGCGAGAGCGCGGTGGTCGAGGTCGCCGGGGGCGCGCTCGGCGTGCGCTCGGTGACGGCGGCCGAGGCGGGGCTCGCGCCGGCACCGGCGAGTGTGTTGCGCGTCGGCTCGGTGGCGGAGGCCGCCGAGCGCCTGCGCGCCATCCTGGGGGGCGAGCGCGGGCCGGGGCGGGACGTCGTGTGCCTCAACGCCGCCGCCGCGCTGGTGGTGGCGGGCCGCGCGGCGGACCTGCGCGAGGGGGCGGCGCTCGCGGCCGCGGCGATCGACCGGGGGCGCGCGTCGGCGCTCCTCGAGCGGCTGGTCGCGTTCACGACCGAGCACGCGGAGCGGGCGCCGTGAGCCGCGCGTGGAAGCCGTCGTGGCACCCCGGCGCGCGGTTGCTCAGCCTGGACGGGCCGGGAATAACTCCGGGCGGCGCTCCGCGAACGCGATGACCGTGCTCCACGACATCCTCACGGCCAAGCGGCACGAGGTGGCCGCGCGGCGCGCCGCCGCGCCGCCGTCGGCGCTGCGCGCGCGGCCGCTCTACGCGGAGCCCCGCCGCGGCTTCCGCGCCGCGCTCGCGGCGCGCCCGGCGCCCGCCGTCATCGCGGAGCTGAAGCGCGCCTCGCCCTCGCGCGGCGAGATCCGCGGGGCCTACGACCCCGCCGCCATCGCGCGCGGCTACGCCGCGGCCGGGGCGGCGGCGCTCTCGGTGCTGACCGACGGCCCCTTCTTCGGCGGCGCGCTCGAGCACCTCGCCGCGGCGCGCGCGGCCTCGGGGCTCGCCTGCTTGCGCAAGGACTTCCTGATCGACCCGTACCAGATCGACGAGGCGCGCGCCTTCGGCGCGGACGCCGTGCTCCTCATCGTCGCCGCGGTGACGGCGGGGCAGGGCGCGGACCTGCTGGCGGCGGCGCGCGCAGCCGGCCTCGACGTGCTGGTCGAGGTGCACGGCGAGGCCGAGCTCGAGCGCGCGGCGGCGCTCGGCGCGACGCTCATCGGCATCAACAACCGCGACCTCGCGACCTTCGACGTTTCCCTCGCGACGGCCGAGCACCTCGCCCCGCGCGCGCCGTCCGGCGCGCTGGTGGTGGCCGAGAGCGGGCTCCGCTCGGCCGCCGACGTGCGCCGCATGACGGCGGCGGGCGCGCACGCCGTGCTGGTCGGCGAGGCGTTCATGGACCGGCCCGACCCGGGCGCGGCCCTCGCGGAGTGGCTCCGGTGCCCGTGAAGGTCAAGATCTGCGGCGTGTGCACGGTCGAGGACGCGCGCGCCGCGGTCGCCGCCGGCGCCGACTTCCTGGGGCTCAACTTCCACCCCGCGAGCCCGCGCCACGTCACACCCGAGGCCGCGCGCGACATCGCGCAGGCCGTGCCCGACACGGCGCTGGTCGGCGTCTTCGTCGACACGCCGCGCGCCCTGGTCGAGGAGATCGCGGCGCGGGTCGGCCTCTCCGCGCTCCAGTTCCACGGCGACGAGGACGCCGACTACTGCCGCGGCTGGGGCTGGCGGACGATCAAGGCGATCCGCGCGCGCCCGGGCGTCGACCTCGCCGCGCTCGCCGCGCGCTATCCGACCGACTATCTCCTGCTCGACAGCTTCGTCGCCGGCCAACCGGGCGGCACGGGCGTCGCGCTCGACCGCGCCGCCGCCGCCGGGCTGCCCGCCGCGCGTCTCTTCGTCGCGGGCGGGCTCCATCCCGACACGGTGGCCCTGGTCGTGCGCGCCGTGCGCCCCTTCGCCGTCGACGTCGCGTCCGGGGTGGAGGCCCGCCCCGGGAGGAAGGACCATGCCAAGGTCGAAGAGTTCATCCGCCGCGCCAAAGCTGCCTAGGGGTGGGGGGCACCCCGCGCGGCACGGGCACCCCGCGCCGCCCGACGGCGGCGCGGGGACCCCGCCCCGGTTGCCCGACGCCTCGGGTCACTTTGGACCATACGGTGGCCGCTACGTCTCGGAAACCTTGATGCCGGCGCTGATCGAGCTGGAGCGCGCCTACCTGCGCCTCAGGCGCGCGCCGGCGTTCCGGCGCGAGTTTGCGCGCTGGCTGCGCGAGTACGCGGGCCGCCCGACGCCGCTCTACTTCGCGGACCATCTCTCCCGGCGTCTCGGCGGCGCGCGCATCTATTTGAAGCGCGAGGACCTCCTCCACACCGGCGCGCACAAGATCAACAACACGATCGGCCAGGCGCTCCTCGCGCGCCGCTTGAAGAAGACCCGTCTCATCGCCGAGACGGGCGCGGGCCAGCACGGGGTCGCGACCGCGACCGTGGCGGCGCTCTTCGGCATGCGCTGCGAGATCTTCATGGGCGCCGAGGACGTGCGGCGCCAGAGCCTCAACGTCTTTCGCATGAAGCTCCTGGGCGCGACCGTGACGGTGGTCGAGTCGGGCAGCCGCACGCTGAAGGACGCCATGAACGAGGCGCTGCGCGACTGGATCGCGACCGTCCGCGACACCTTCTACGTGATCGGCTCGGTCGCCGGCCCGCACCCCTACCCGCTCATGGTGCGCGAGTTCCAGGCGGTGATCGGCGAGGAGGCCCGCCGCCAGGTGCTCGGCGCCTGCGGGCGGCTCCCCGACGCGTGCATCGCGTGCGTGGGCGGCGGGAGCAACGCCCTGGGGCTCTTCCACGCCTTCCGCCGCGACCGGCGCGTCGAGCTGATCGGCGTCGAGGCGGCGGGGCGCGGGCTCGAGACCGGCGCGCATGCCGCCTCGCTCGCGGCGGGGCAGGTGGGCGTGCTGCACGGTAGCAAGAGCTATCTCCTGCAGGACGAGACCGGGCAGATCCGCAACGCGCACTCGATCTCCGCCGGCCTCGACTACCCCGGCGTGGGCCCCGAGCACGCCTGGCTCCGCGACAGCGGGCGCGCGACCTACGTCACCGTGACCGACGACGAGGCGGTGGAGGGGCTTCGGTTCCTCACCTCCACCGAGGGCATCATCCCCGCCCTCGAGAGCGCGCACGCGGTGGCGCACGCCATCCGCCTGGCGCCGCGCCTCGACCGCCGGCAGATCCTGCTCGTCAACCTCTCCGGCCGCGGCGACAAGGACATGGGGACGGTCGCCGACTACCTCGGGGTGAAGCTCACGTGAGCCGCATCGCCGAGACCTTCGCGGCGCTGCGCGCGCGCGGGCAGGTGGCGCTGGTGCCGTACTTCACGGCGGGAGATCCGGACCTCCCCACCACGCGCGACCTGGTGCGCGCCGCGCTCGCCGAGGGCGCCGACGCGATCGAGCTGGGCGTGCCGTTCTCGGACCCGATGGCCGACGGCCCCGTCCTCCAGCGCTCGGGGGCGCGCGCGCTCGCCGCCGGGACGACGCTGCCGCGCGTCCTCGAGCTGGTGGCGAAGCTGCGCAGCGAGAGCACGCAGCCGATCGTCCTCTTCGGGTACTACAACCCGTTCTTCCGCTACGGCGTGGCGCGCATCGCCGCCGACGCGGCGGCCGCCGGCGCCGACGGCTTCCTGTGCGTCGACCTGCCGCCCGAGGAGGCCGGCGACCTGCGCGCCGCGGCGCGCGGCGCCGGCCTCGACCTGATCGCGCTCCTGGCGCCCACCACGCCCACCCGGCGCGTGCGCACCATCGCGCGCGCGGCGAGCGGCTTCCTCTACGTCGTGTCGGTGCTCGGCGTGACGGGGGCGCGCGCGGAGCTGCCCCGAGAGCTGCCGGCGCTGGTGCGCCGCGCGCGCGCCGTCACCCACCTCCCGCTCGGCGTCGGCTTCGGCGTCGGCCGCCCCGAGCAGGCCGCCTGGATCGCGGGCTTCGCCGACGCCGTCATCGTGGGGAGCGCGCTTGCGCGCCTCGTCGAGGAGGGCGAGCGGGAGGCGCCGGCGCGGGTGGCGAGCTTCCTCGGCGGGCTGAGAAGGGCGATCGGCGCCGCGGCGGCGGCGCGCACCGCATGAGCGAGGTCGAGCGCGCCGCGCCCGACACGGGCGCCCCCGCGATCTGGGAGAAGTGCCCGGGCTGCGGGGAGATCAACTACAAGAAGCTCCTGGAGCGGCGGCTCT
>Ga0209156_10001121_pt1 | contig 22040 bp, 18 predicted proteins | sample GraSoiAngelo_124_FD_185881 | JGI IMG/M metagenome (GOLD analysis project Ga0209156, IMG submission 185881) | Grasslands soil microbial communities from the Angelo Coastal Reserve, California, USA - 14_0927_05_20cm (SPAdes) (version 2) | ecosystem: Environmental > Terrestrial > Soil > Grasslands... | reverse complement strand
CTCGGTCCATGGCCGGTTCGACGGCGAAATCGGATTCGACGAAGAGAACATCGTTGTGCGCGATCACAAAATTAAGATCTTCAAGGAACGCGACCCGGGGAATCTCCCGTGGAAGAAGTTGGATGTCGATGTCGTCCTGGAATCGACCGGTTTTTTCACCGCACGCGACAAAGCAGAACTGCACATCACCAAGGCTGGAGCAAAACGGGTGTTGATCAGTGCGCCGGCGAAGAATCCGGATGCGACACTTTGCATCGGGATCAACGACAGCGTCTACGATCCGGCGAAGCACACGATCGTTTCCAACGCCAGCTGCACCACCAATTGTCTCGCGCCGATGGCAAAAGTGTTGCACGACAAATTCAGTATCGCCCACGGATTCATGAGCACGATCCACAGCTACACCAACGACCAGCGCATTCTCGATTTTCCCCACGAAGACTTGCGCCGCGCGCGGGCGGCCGCGATCAGCATCATTCCTTCGAGCACCGGCGCAGCCAAAGCGATCGGCGAAGTGATTCCAGATCTGAAAGGGAAATTGAACGGTGGGGCGTTTCGAGTGCCGACGCCGGACGGTTCCGTGACCGACTTCAGCGCAGTTTTGGAAAAAGATGCCACGGTTGACGCAGTAAACGCCGCATTCAAAGAAGCTGCGTCCGACAAGAGCTACAAAGGCGTGCTCGAATACAGCGACGAACCGCTCGTTTCCCACGACATCATCGGCAATCCGCACTCGTGCATCTTCGACAGCAAACTGACCATCATGCTCGGCAACCGTTTCGTGAAAGTGGTCGGTTGGTACGACAACGAGTGGGGCTACAGCAATCGCTGCGTCGAAATGCTCGAGATGCTCGGAAAATAATGGCCAAACTTTCGGTCCGAGATGTCGATGTTCGCGGCAAGCGCGTTTTGACTCGCGTCGATTTCAATGTGCCGATCAAAGAGAACGGCGACCAAATTGAAGTCACGGACGATACGCGAATCCGCGAAGCGTTGGCGACGATCAATTATCTCCGAGAGCAAAAAGCGAAAACGATTTTGATGTCACACTTTGGCCGGCCGAAGGGTAAGCGCGTCCAGAAATACTCATTGCGACCGATCGGCGATCATTTGCACACTCTGATTGGACAGCCGGTCATCTTCAGTCACGAGACGATTGGCGATGTTCCGGAGAAAATTATTGAGCACATGGAGAACGGTGACGTAGCGCTGCTGCAAAATCTGCGCTTTCAGCCGGAGGAAGAAGCGAACGACCCCAAATTCGCGCAGGCGCTGGCCAAATTCGGTGAAGTTTATGTCAACGACGCCTTCGGCGCGGCCCATCGCGCCCACGCTTCGACGGTCGGTGTGACCAAGTTCATTGAGAAATGCGCAATGGGTTTCTTAATGGAGAAGGAGTTGAAGTATCTCCATGAAGAGCTGGACAACCCGGCCAAGCCGTTCGTCGTGATCATGGGCGGAGCGAAAGTATCCGATAAGATCGGCGTTCTCAAAGCGTTGATAAAAAGGGCCGAGAAGATTCTGATCGGCGGCGCGATGGCGAATACGTTTTTCAAAGCCCAAGGAATTCCGATCGGTGCCAGCCGCGTTGAGGCGGACAAAACAGACCTGGCGACCGAACTTCTCGATCTTGCGAAGGAGCGCGGCGTGAAATTTCTGCTGCCGATCGATGTTCTCGAAGCGCAGGAAATTCGCGCCGGCGCGCCGACCCGGAACACCAGCCGCTTATCGTGTGAACACGGAATCACTGACGGCTGGCAGGCGGTCGATATCGGCACCGCGACGATCGCTTTGTTTGAGGAGGAGATTGCCAAAGCAAAAACGATTCTGTGGAATGGCCCGGTCGGCATTTTTGAAATTCCGGATTTTGCCGAAGGAACAATCGCGATCGCGGAAGCGCTGGCCAAATCAGGCGCGACCACAGTCATTGGCGGCGGCGACTCGGTCACGGCCGTGAAACAAGCCGGGCTAGCCGACAAGATGACTTTTATTTCGACCGGCGGGGGGGCGTCGTTGGAATTACTCGAGGGCAAAGAGCTTCCCGGAGTCGCCGCGCTTACCGACAAATAGTTTATGAGAAAGAAAATCGTTGCCGCGAATTGGAAAATGAACATGACGCAGGCCGAATCGGCGCGTTTTGTTGAATCATTGGTCCTCGATCTTGGCGACATCACCGACGTCGAAGTGGTGATCCTTCCGCCATTCACCGCGATTGCGAAAGTAATGGATGCGCTCGGTGCATCGCAAAGCATCAAAGTGGGCGCGCAGAACATGCATTGGGAACCGAAAGGTCCATTTACCGGCGAAATCAGTGCGGCGCTGCTGCGCGATTTGCTTGTGCGTTACGTCGTGCTTGGTCACAGCGAACGACGCACCTTATTTCATGAAACCGATGAAATTGTGAATCGCAAAGTGCGCGCCGCGCACGAGGCCACGTTGCGGCCGATCGTTTGCGTCGGCGAAACCCTGGAGCAGCGCGACAGGGGAAATGTGGAAAAAATATTGTCGATCCAACTGCGCGGAAGTTTGAAGGACCTCAACGAAAAGGAACTTCAGGAATCGGTAATCGCTTATGAACCGGTATGGGCGATCGGCACCGGCCGGAACGCGACGCCTCAGCAAGCGCAGGAAGCGCACGCGTTTATTCGCCAAACCCTGCGCGAAATGTCCGACGAAGCGACGGCCGATCGCATTCGGATTCAGTACGGCGGCAGCGTGAAACCGGAAAACGCGCGCGATTTGATGACGCAACCCGATATTGACGGCGCGCTCGTCGGCGGGGCCAGCCTCGATCCCCGCAGCTTCGCCCAAATTGTGAAAGCCGCGCGCGACGAAAAGTAGTTACCGTTTGATCTCGAGATAAGTGCGGGCCTGCACTTTATTCGTGCCCGGTTGCAATTCTTCCACGCGCATCTGTTTTAGGAACCAGCGGTTGTCGATCTTTTGCGCAGAGATGACTTCGAAGCGTTTCGCGAGTTTTCCGTCCCAAGCATAGGCTTCCATTCGCATAAGCGCGCCGCTCGCCTTGTCGACCCAGATAACGACGTTCCAGTACTGGGAATTCCGGGAAGGCGCGACTACTTGTAGTTTCCAGCAGCTGCGCGTGCGCACCGTTTCGTCGCCAAGCACGCGCGCGTTAGGCCAATAAAGAAATTTGAGGGCAAGATCTTCGTAGCTAATGCCGGTGCCGCGAATTTTCTCATTCAACTTCTCCGCCGGAAATTTTTCCGCGCCCGTGTCGGTGACGAGATCGAGACGCGATCCGTTTTCACCGAGGCGCAATTGCAAGACTTCCTCGGGGTCGGAGAATGAATAACGGATGAGGGGTCCAGTTTGAGCAAGGTGAAACGGAATCACTTTTTCCTCCTCGCGCAGCTGGCCATCGAGATCAATTTGCTGTCGCGACTCGAGCAGGCGGACGGAATCGAGAATTTCCCTAGCTGATGGAGGCGGGGCCGCGTAGATCGGCAAGGCGAGCGCAAATGAAAACAGGATTAACCTTCGCATGCTCTTAAAAAAACAGGATTAACAAGATTTTACAGGATTGTTTCCAGAGCGATTGTCGATCCTGTTATCCTCTCAATCCTGTAAATCCTGTCTAAATCTTTTTGATGGACCAGACGCTTTTTCATCTTATCAACGAGCGATGGACGAGCCCGGCGCTGGATTTGTTCATGGCCGCGGTCAGCGACGCTGACGTCTGGAAGCCGTTACTCGTAATAATTGTCTTTGTCGCGCTCATCTTTGGCGGGTTCCGGGCGCGCGCCTCCATTTTTTGTTTGCTGATCGCGATGGTGATTGCCGAGCCGGTCACGAACACATTGAAGTCGGCGATCAATCGCAAACGGCCGAAGCATGTCGCGTCCGTCCGCATGGTGCGATTGGAGAAAGGGCGACCGGAATTCATGTCGATCTTCAAAAAACCGGTCGTGCGCCGTTCGGACGAATCCGATCGACGGCGCGGCGATGCTTCTTTTCCGTCGGGCCACATGACCAACAACACCATCGCGGCAATTTGTTTGACTCTGTTTTACCGGCGCGGCTGGCTTTACTGGATTTTCGCCGCGCTCGTCGGTTATTCGCGAATTTATTTGGGGGCGCACTGGCCGAGTGACGTCATTGGCACAATCTTTTTGGCCGCGGCCGAGACATTTTTTATTCTGGCGGCGCTGGAATTGATCTGGCGTTGGGCCGCCAAAAGATGGGCCCCGCAAAGTTTTGCACGACACCCAAGTTTGGTAGTTCGTCCGGCGGAATGAGCAAGACACGAGCGGTTTGGTTTTTCATCGCAGCCTTGACCCTGATTCGATTGTCGATGTTGGGATCGACCGATCTCGAATTCGACGAAGCGCATTACTGGATGTGGTCGGAGCGGCTGGCGCCCGGTTATTTCAGCAAAGGCCCGGCGATCGCGTTCGCGATTCGCGCGAGCACCGCGATCTTCGGCGCGACAGAATTCGGCGTGCGTTTCTGGAGCCCGATTCTCGCCGCCGGCACCAGCTTGTTTCTTTTCTATTTCGGACGCCGCTTGTTTAACGAGAACGTCGGCTTCTGGAGCGTGATCGCGTTCAATGTCACGCCCATTCTTAACGTTGGCGCGTTTGTCATGACGACCGACGCGTTGTCGATCTTTTTTTGGATCGCGGCGATGTTTACGTTCTGGCGCGCGGTTGAAAAGAGTCCGCAGTTTTCGTTCTACTGGCCCGTGACTGGACTGCTGATCGGCCTTGGATTTCTGAGTCGATGGATCAACGCCTTCGAAATCGTATGCGTCTTGCTCGTTCTCGCTTTTGCTCCGCGGCTCCGGCAGGAATTCAAACGGCCGGGTTTATATTGGCTGCTCGGATGTTTTGTTATTTGCACGATCCCACCGATCATTTGGAATGCGCAACATGCCTGGATCACGATGGTTCATTTGCGCACCCGCGGCAGCCTGACTGACGACGTTGGCTTTCGACCCCTCGAGCCGCTTAAATTTTTTTGCGAGCATTTCCTTTTTTACTCACCGCTGCTCTTTGCCGCTTTGGTCTGGGGAGTGATCGGCAGCTGGCGCCGCGTGAATCAGCAATTCAAGATTCTGTTTCTGTTCTGGTTTGGATTGCCGGTCTTCGCGTTTTATTTCCTGCTCTCAATGAATCATGTGCCCACGCCAAACTGGGACGCTGTATCGTTCCTCAGCTTCGGATTGCTCGCAGTCCATTATTGGTGCGAACGGGTCGAAACGCGCGGCGTCAAGACCTTCACCGCTACCGGTATTCTTCTGGGTTTTGTGATCAGCCTCTTCTCGCTCGATTCCGATTTGTTGCGAAGCGCGGGATTTCGTTTCTGGCGAAGCGATCCGAGCGATCGACTCCGTGGTTGGAAACCAATGACCGCTGAAGTGGAGCGAATTCGCAACGATCTGGAATCCAAGCTTGGCGGGAAATTATTTTTAATTGCGGACGAACGCCATCGCGCTTCCGAAATCTCGTTTTATTTGCGCGACAAGCGCGTCGAAGGTCCCGGGCATCCGCCGGTCTACCTGGTCGAATCCCAGGACCTGATAAACCAGTTTTCGTTCTGGCCGCGCTACGACCAATTTGTTGACGCGCCGGCCAAGCCGGGCCAATGGCCGGATGAAACGTTCACTGAGCAAAAAGGAGAAAATCCTTTTATGGGACGAAGCGCGCTCCTGATTCGAAATTACGGTAAGAATCCGCCGCACAACATTCGGGCCGCCTTTGAATCCACTGAGGCTGTTGGCAGGATCGAATTGAAGCGTTTTGGCCAACATGTGCGCTACTGGCAGGTTTTTCTTTGCCGCCGTTACCGCACCTTGCCGTTATGAACCAGGCTTCCGCGATTCCAGCCGTCTCCGTCGTGGTTCCCGTTTTTAACGAAGAAGCGAACGTGTCGATCTTGCAATCGGAGTTGCGGGCCGCGCTCTCCGGCTTGGATTACGAAATTGTTTTTGTCGATGACGGCTCGACCGATCGCAGCGCCGAAAAGATCGAAGTCGCTCCAAATATTCGAATTCTTCGTTTTGAAAGAAACACTGGCCAAAGCGCCGCCCTTTACGCGGGTATTCGCGCTGCTCGCGGAGAGACGATTGTGATGATCGATGGCGATCTGCAAAATGATCCGGCTGACATTCCACGTTTACTCGAGCAAATTTCACGAGGCGCCGATCTCGTTTGCGGTTATCGCGCAAAGCGGAAAGACACGATCACGAAGCGCATGACCAGCCGGATTGCCAATTTTGTTCGGAGCCGGTTCACCAAAGATTACGTGCGCGACACCGGTTGCACCCTCAAGGCGATGCGACGCGAATGCGCGGACGCGCTGGTTCCGTTTAAAGGCATGCACCGGTTCATTCCCGCGTTGATTCGGGGCGCCGGCCATCGGCTCGTCGAAATTTCGGTGAACCATCGACCCCGCCGCTTCGGTCAGACCAAATACGGTTTTGGCAGCCGCGCGCTTCGCGCAACCGCCGATATGTTCGGTGTGCGCTGGCTGCTCTCGCGCCGTTTCAATTACAAAATCCGGGATTCCTGAGGCCGAAATGCGCTTGTCAATATAAGCGTCGCCGCTAAGCTTGCGCTCCCGAATCGCGCATTCTGCATGTCGTTGGGCAATTTACTTTCCGCCGAGCAAATCATCCCCGAGATGACGGCAACTGAGCGTTGGCCGGCCATCGTCGAACTGATCGATCTGCTCGTGCGTCTCAGCAAAATCAAACCGGACGACCGCGACAGCATCCTCGCCTCGCTCAAACAGCGCGAAGAAACGATGAGCACCGGGATTGGTTTCGGGATCGCCATTCCGCATTGCTCATCCGATCGGATCGATGACGTGGTCGCAGCTTTTGGGAGATCGACAACCGGGATCGAGTTCGACGCGCTCGACAACGCGCCGGTGAAATTCGTTGTCCTTTTCATTGTTCCGAAGAACCAGTTTCAAACCCATCTCCGCACGCTCGCGTCGATCGCGAAATTTCTAAACGACCGCGGCACGCGGGAAAAGCTGGGCGCCGCAAAATCGACTGAAGAGATTCTATCGATCTTCCAGAATTCCGCGCAAAAATAAAACTGTAGCCGCCCCGCTCAGTCGGAGCGAACTATCCGCGGTGACACGCGGCGACAGAGCGCCGCGGCTACCAAGCAATGGAAACATTCCAATCACTTTTCACGAAAAAGCTCGCGTCCGCGTTAGCCGCTGCCGGTTTTGACAACGTCGGCGAGCTGACGCAGGCGACCGATCCGCGGTTCGGCGATTACCAAACAAATGCAGCGTTGGTGCTTGGAAAACAGCGCAGCGAAAGCCCGAGAAATGTTGCCGCAAAGATCTTGGAGCATCTCAGCGCCGCCGACTTGTGTGAGTCACCAACGGTCGCCGGCGCCGGATTTATCAACTTCACTTTATTGCCCGGCGCCGTCGCCAACAAAACAGCGGAACTTTTCGCCGACGAGCGACTGGGGGTCGCAAGGTCGACATCTCCAAAGAAAATCGTGATCGATTTCGGGTCTCCCAATGTGGCCAAGCCGATGCACGTAGGTCACATTCGCAGCACAGCACTTGGGGACGCGCTCGCGCGAATCGCGACCTTTCTCGGTCACGACGTGATTCGCGACAATCACATTGGCGATTGGGGCACGCAATTTGGAATGGTGATCTGGGGATGGAAAAATCTGCTTGATCGACAAGCGCTCCAGCGCGATCCGCTGGCCGAGATCGTTCGCATTTATAAAGAGACCAACGCAAGATCGACATCCGATCCGTCGGTGCGAGATGCGTGCCGCCAGGAATTGGTCAAGCTCCAATCCGGCGACAAAGAAAACACTGATATCTGGAACGAGTGCGTCGCGCTCTCGATGCAGGATTTCCAGCACGTTTACCAACTCCTCGACATTCATTACGACATCCAGTGTGGCGAAAGCTTTTACAACGATCGCTTGTCCGGCGTCGTCGAGCGGTTGCTTAAGTCCGGTATCGCCGAGATTAGCGAAGGCGCCGTCGTCGTTTTCTTTCGTGATATTCCCGAGCTGGCGGACAAGCCGTGCATCATTCGCAAGAGCGACGGCGGATTCAATTACGCCACCAGCGACATCGCGACGGTTGATTATCGAATCACCGAACTGAAGCGCGACACAGTTTGGTACGTGGTCGGCGCGCCACAAACTTTGCATTTTAAACAAATATTCGAGATCGCGCGCCGGGAAGGACACCAAGCCGCCGATTTCCGCCACATCCCGTTTGGCAACGTTCTCGGCGAAGACCGGAAGCTGATGAAGACGCGCTCGGGTGAAAACGTGCCGCTGCGGCAAGTACTGGAAGAAGCCTGCGCGCGCGCGCGAAAGATCATCGAGGAAAAAAATCCCAACTTAGCCGATGCCGAAAAGGTCGACATCGCGCGGACGATCGGCATTGGCGCGGTCAAATACGCCGACCTCTCCCAATATCGAATGACCGATTACGTTTTTTCCTGGGACAGGATGTTGGCGTTGCAGGGAAACACCGCTCCTTATTTGCAGAACGCTTACGTCCGGGTCCGTTCGATCTTCCGAAAAGCGGGCGAAGCCGCCGCGAAGATCGAGAAGTTTGTTCTCAGCGAAGCGGCCGAGATAACTTTGGCCAAGCGGCTTTGCCAGTTTGCCGAGATCGTGCCGCAAGTGCTGAACGATTTTCGGCCGAACATTCTGGCGAATTATTTGTTCGAGCTCGCCAACAGTTTCCACGCGTTCTACGAAACGTGCCCGGTCCTGAGATCGGACGAACCGGTGCGCAGTTCGCGCCTCGCCCTGTGCGATCTGACCGGTCGCGTTTTGCAGCGCGGTCTCGATTTGTTAGGCATCAAAGTGCCGGAGAAGATGTGACGGATGACTAGACAGGAGTAACGGGATTATCGGGATTTGATTTTTGTAATCCTGTCCATCCTGTAAATCCTGTCTAAGTTTTCTGGACGTTGTGAAAACGGAGCATCCACGAATTCCAACCTGCACCTACCGGTTGCAATTCAACCGCTGGTTCACCTTCGCGCAGGCGCGCGAGATCGTTCCGTATTTGCGCGCGCTCGGCGTGAGCGACGTTTATGCGTCGCCCTATTTTCAGGCCGGCGCGAACAGTTTGCACGGCTACGACATTACCGATCACAACAAACTCAACGAGGCAATCGGTTCGCAGGAGCAATACGACGCGTGGATTGCGGAATTGCACGCTCACGGAATAGGTCAGGTGCTCGACTTCGTGCCCAATCACATGGGGGTCGCCGAGCCCGGCAACAAATGGTGGATGGACGTGCTCGAGAACGGTCCGAGCTCGATGTATGCGCCCTATTTCGACGTCGATTGGCGCCCGCTCAAATCCGATCTGCGCGACAAAGTTCTGCTTCCAATCCTGACCGATCAGTACGGACGCGTCCTCGAGCGCGGCGAACTGCAAGTGCGTTTCGAAGAAGGCGCGTTCTATCTGGCGTATCAAAATCAAAAACTTCCGATCGCGCCCGGCACCTATCGTCTTATTCTCGAGATGGCGTTGGAAAATCTCGCCGAATACAAAGACGAAGAGTTTTACGGTGAGTTTCAAAGCATTCTGACTGCGCTGGAATATTTGCCCCGGCGGACCGAGACCGATCCGGAAAAAATCGCCGAGCGCGCGCGGGAAAAGGAGATTGTGAAGCGCCGCTTGGAGCGGCGTTGTCAGGAAGCGCCCCAGGTCCAGCGCGCGATCGAGAAGGCGCTCGCGCAAATCAACGGCCGACCGGGCGATCCGCGCAGCTTTGACCGTTTGGATGAACTGCTCAACGCGCAGTCGTATCGGCTCGCGTTCTGGCGGGTCGCCGCCGAAGAAATTAACTATCGCCGCTTCTTCGACGTGAACGATCTGGCCGCGATCCGAATGGAATTGCCGGAAGTGTTCGATGCCGCGCATCAGTTGGTGGTCGACCTTGTTCGAAGTGGAGCCGTGACCGGGCTTCGGATCGATCATCCCGACGGCTTGTATTTGCCGAAGGAATATTTGGAAGCGCTTCAACGACGTTGTGCCAAGGTCCTCGGCATTTCGCTACCGAAAGACGATCGCGCCGTTTACATGATCGCGGAAAAAATTCTAAGCGGCGCGGAAAAGCTGCGTTCTGATTGGCCGTTGCACGGAACGACCGGTTACGATTTTGCCAATCAAGTGGCCGGCGTTTTCGTCGACACATCGGCCGAAGCCGACATGACGAGGACTTTTCATCGATTCATCGGACACACCATGCACTTCGGGCATCTGGTTTACGCGAAGAAGCGTCTGGTGATGCGGCTGGCGCTGGCGAACGAAGTCGAAGTGCTCGGCAACATGCTCGACCGATTATCGGAGAAAAACCGCTGGTATCGCGATTTCACCTTTGAAGCTCTCGCCCGGGCAGTGCGCGAGACCATTGCCTGCTTCCCGGTTTATCGAACTTATCTCGCGCCCGGCCAAACGGTGAGCGACGAAGATCGGCAAGTGATCGAGCGGGCGATTGCCGCCGCCAAGCGCCGTAACCCGGCGATCGAGGAATCGATTTTCAATTTTCTCCGCGACATTCTGCTTTTCCGGTTTCCGGAAAACCTGGATGCGCAGGGGCGCGAAGAGCACATGCAGTTTGTGCTCAGATTTCAGCAGTTCACCGGGCCGATCATGGCAAAAGGTCTCGAGGATACGGCGTTCTATATTTATAACCGGCTTGCGGCGCTCAACGAAGTGGGCGGCGAACCGCAACAATTCGGGCTGAGTGTCGATGCATTTCACGAGCGAAATTTGGATCGACATCGTAACTGGCCGGCAACGTTGCTCGCAACGTCAACCCACGACACCAAACGGAGCGAAGATGTGCGCGCACGAATGGTCGCGATTTCGGAGATTCTTGAATTGTGGCGACGTTCGTTGCAGCGGTGGCGAACGGTCAATCGCCGCTGGAAGAAAGATGTCAACGAATTGGAAGCGCCCGATGCGAACGAGGAATATTTGCTCTACCAGACGTTGCTCGGCACCTGGCCGGTCGGAGCGAACGGTGCGCCTGCGGAAAATGTCGGCCCTGAATACATCGAACGGATCCAGGCTTACATGACGAAGGCGTTGAATGAAGCCAAGCTGAACACGAGCTGGATCCAGCCGAACGAAGAGTGGCTCGCCGCCACGCGAGATTTCGTCGCCAAGATTTTGGAACCGAGCACGAAGAACAAATTCCTACTGACGTTTCTGCCCGTTGCGCAAGAGATCGCGCGACTCGGCGCCGTCAATGCGCTGGCGCAGGCTTTGCTCAAGTTGACGTCCCCAGGCGTACCCGACATTTATCAAGGCAACGAAGTCTGGAATTACTCGCTGGTTGATCCCGACAATCGCCGCCCCGTCGATTACAAAGTGCGCGCGGAGATGCTTTCGTGTTTATCGAGCAAAAGGCCGGAAGATCTTCTGCAAAACTGGCCGGACGGCCGAATCAAAATGTTTCTGACCCAGCGAGCACTGCATTTTCGGAACGAACATGTCGAACTTTTCCGGAATGGTGATTATTTGCCGCTCCGCGCGAGCGGAATATTGGCCGATTGCTGCATCAGTTTCGCGCGCCGATTGAATCGCCATTGGGCTGTCGTTATCGTGCCGCGCCTCTCGTCGCGAATCGGTTTTCCACCAGTCGGCGACGTTTGGAAGGACACAGCGATCGAGTTGCCGGAAAATTTAGCGCTCGAACGTGGGCGCGAAATTTTTACCGGACGCGAGTTATTGATCCAGAACCGACAAATTCGCGTCGCTGACGCACTGTCGATCTTGCCTTTCGCAATGGTGACGAGTTAATGCTGCGCGCCTTGAACGAAACGCTCGGTCAAGTCGGCCATCCACTGCGCAAAGTTGCCGATGTTTTTCGCGAGATCCGCGCCAAAACTCACGAAGGTGATGTGCGGTGACGATAGTATCAGCATCGCGCTGAGCAGAGTGAGGTTCAGTAGATAGATCACGACCAAGGAAAAAAAGGTTCCGTGGTCACGCAGATCGGTTTGGTTCTTGGGGATCATCCAGCAAGTGAATGTGAGATGAAACGCCCAGGTCGCGCCGATTACGGCGTAAAGCAATCGGCCGTAGGGTTGCACGTTGTAAAAAATGCTGAGCCCGCCATAAATCGCGATGGCGAGAATGCTGTAGAGCGGAAAAAAATACGGCGCGAGCGCAATCCAAAAATTGGTGCGGTTGGTGACGACGTGACCGCCGTCGCGTCCGACCCGAAACCGGCTGACGCGGCCGCCCATTAACCAAACCCAAAGCGCATGCGTCAGTTCGTGTCCGAAAACGTAAAGCAGGATTGGTCGCGGCAAACCAATGAATGCGATCAGCCAAAGGACCGCGCCTAACGAGAAGAACCAGAACTCCTGTCCCGCCCACAGCCGTTGCGTCATCGTGGCGCGGGCGAACACGGTGAAAAATGTCTGCGTTAGAATCGCGCAGACCGGCAGGAGAAAGATGGCGAAAATAAATTTCACCCAGCGCGTCGGAACCATGAACCCGCTCGGCTGCGGCGTCCGCCGCGTCGTCGGCACGACATACGGCGCGACTTTGACGCCGCGCCCCAGTTTTCGTCCGCGAACAATGGCCGATCTTCGATTCATCTTCGAAATCCTACCGCCAGTCGCGTTCCACTACCATTCCTGGCAAAGTCAAGAATCTCGTCGCTGACCAGGCGGCTAAACGCAGTGACGCAGGCAAATTGCAAGAGGAGTTAGAGTCGGAGATTACGCCCGGCCCATGTAGGCGCCGGTGCGGGTGTCGATCTTGATCGTCTCGCCTTCTTTGATGAAGAGCGGAACGTTGATTGTTTTTCCGGTCTCGAGTTTAGCCGGCTTGGTTACATTGCTGGCGGTATCGCCGCGCAAGCCTTCGGCTGATTCGACGACTTTTAAATTTACCGACGCCGGCATTTCGAGCTGGACCGGTTTGCCTTCGGCGTAGAGGACTTGGATGGAAAGATTTTCGACGAGATAATCTCTCGAATCGCCGATCAAATTCTCCTGCAAGGTAACGGTATCATAGGTTTCCGGGTCCATGAAATGATAGCCGTTGTGATCCTTGTAACTGAACTCGAGTTGCTTTCGCTCGATATCGACGAGCTCGACCTTGTCGGTGGAACCGAAGCGAACGTCGGCGCTTTTGCCGGTGTTGATATAACGGATAATGGCTTGGACAAAGGCGCGTAAGTTTCCTGGGGTGCGATGATGCACTTCGAGCACAATGGCGGCGTTGCCATTGTATTTTATCGCCATTCCCCGGCGGAGATCGTTAGCTGCGGCCATAGCAAAAGTTAAAGGTTGATGGTTGAGAGTTGAGGGAAACGAAGCGCGGACTCTACACGCGCTCAGAGCAACTTCAAGCGGGTGAGGTCCTGCGAGTCGACGACTCCAACCGGCACTTTATCGTCATCAACGACGACGAGATCGTCGATCCGGTGGGTCTCGAGCAATTTGAGAACCTCGACTGCGAGCTTGTCTTTATGGACAGTGACCGGGTTCAAGGTCATCAGGTCCGCCACCAAGCGTTCGCCCACTTTCGGGTCGGACTGAAAATGCCGCGCGAAATCGCCGTGTGTGAAAATCCCGAGTAGTTGTCGATCTTCGCCTGCCACTACTGCTGCGCCTGCGCGCACGCTGGTCATGGCTTTGAGCACGTCGCGCACGGTCGCGGTTGGCGGAACGACCGCCATTGATTCGCGCGGTCGCATCACTTGCTGCACGCGCATGAGCAAACTGCGCCCAATTTTTCCACCGGGATGAAACTTCGCAAAATCTTCTTTCTTAAATCCACGCGCTTCCAACAAAACCATTGCGATCGCATCGCCCAGCGCCAGCATTGCCGTTGTGCTCGAAGTTGGCGCCAGATTCAATGGACAAGCTTCCTGCTCGACGTTTACGTCGAGAACGACGTGCGCGTTTTTCGCGAGCGTGGAATCGGAATCCCCGCAGATGGCAATGATTTTGACCTGAAACCGCGCGATCGCCGGCAAGATGCGCACCAGTTCTTCGGTTTCGCCGCTCGAACTCAAAGCCAGGACGGCATCGCCGTCCGCGACCATGCCGAGATCGCCGTGCAAGGCGTTCAATGAATCGAGAACAACGGCGGGCGATCCCGTGCTGGTTAGCGTTGACGCGATCTTGCCGCCGATATGCCCCGATTTGCCGACGCCGACCACGACCACTTTGCCGCGCGCATCCACCGCGTCTTTGATCAATCCAACTGCGCGCGTGAAATCGTCGCCCAACCGCTGGCGCAGCCGCTGCAGCTCGACAATTTCGACGTCAAAGACGCGCCTCGCTTTTTCCAGATAGTCCATTTATCTTGACAATTCTGGGCCGGGGGAGTGTAACCGGCAAGAACTTGCGGGGCGTTAACCGGAAAAAGTTATGAAGAAGCTCGTGGTGCTGGGGATTTTAATGACGATCGCGGGCGTGGCCCTGGCTCAGCCGCAAAAGAAAATGTTTACGGCGAAGGCCGGCGGCAGGCGGCCAGCCCCGACGCCACCGCCGATCAGGAAAGAAAATACCGAGGGCGTTCTTCCGCGCGCTGTGCGGGGTGGGAATCCATTTCAGATGTTGAATCCAAAGGCACCGCCCCAGTACGGAAAAGCCGAAGACAGCGTGGTGCTCGATCCCGACACCGGAAAGTGGAAAGGGATCAAGCTCTTCACAATTAATTTTTGATGTTTGCTGTTCGATGTTTGATTCCAAACATTGAACGACTCAACTGATCCACAGCCGGTCGTCGCCTTTTATTGCGCGACGTTTCTCAAGCCGGAAATGCTGCACATCTACCGGCAAATAACCGGCCTCCGCCGCCTTCACCCAATCGTCATCGCGCAGAAGCGTGAAAATGCGGACCTGTTTCCGTTCGATACGATCGACATCATAGCAAAACCGTCCCTGCATTTTTTGCGGCGTTTCTGGTTCCGACAAATTCGAAACAAGCCCTGGCAGATTTCAGCGGCAGAACTGCGTAGCTTGATTGAGGTTCTGAATCGCCGGAACGCCCAGCTTCTGCACATTTTCTTCGGACACATTGCCGTCCATCTCTTGCCCTTGATCCGGGCATGGTCGAAACCAAGCATCGTTTCTTTTCACGGCGCCGATGTCTTGGTTGATATGGAGAAGCCCGCGTATCGGAAGGCGACGAAGGAGATGCTGGACGTCGTCGCCCGAGTCTTCGTCCGCTCCGCGTCGCTGCAGCGCGCGGTGGTCGAGCTTGGCTGTGAAGAAAATAAAATCGACATCGTCCGCACCGGCATTCCACTGAATGAATTTCCATTTCGGGAGCGCGAATTTCCGACGGATGGCGAATGGCGTTTGGTCCAAGCAAGTCGCTTGATCGAGAAGAAAGGTCTGGCGACGACGCTTCACTCGTTCACAACTTTTCTGTCACATTATCCGAACGCGACGCTGACCATTGCCGGGGAAGGCCCGATGCTGCGCGAGCTCGAAGAATTGACGTGCAAACTCAAGATCGACGATCGGGTGGCTCTGCCGGGATTCGTGACCTCGGAGAAATTGCGCGAGATTTATTATGCGTCGCACATTTTTTTGCATCCCAGCGAAACCGGAAGCGATGGGAATCAGGAAGGCATTCCCAATTCAATGTTGGAGGCGATGGCGACCGGACTTCCAGTTTTCGCAACCGATCACGGCGGAATTCCGGAGGCGATCGAAAATGGTGTGAGTGGAGTGCTGGTCCCCGAGAGCGATTATGAAGCGCTCTCACACGCCTTGCTTGAAGCGGTGCAAGATCGACATCTCCTGGGAAGACTGGCTCGAAACGGCGCGGCGGTCGTAGCGCAGAAATTCGATCAGCGAAACCAAATCCGCCGACTCGAAGAAATTTATCTGGGAATGATTAGTCGGAGCGGTTCACCTGAACCGCCCGCCAACGCCAGTCCGGCTCGGACCGATTGACCTCAATCGCCCGCGCGTTTTCCGATCCGCTCAAAGAAAACCGCCAATTCTCTTCGCACCGCTTGAAACGAAATCCGCTCGGCCGCTCGCCATTGCGATTCGACAATCGCCGTTGCGCGCGCGGCGATGTTCTTGAGCAGCTCGAGGGTGATAGTCTTGAGGTGCGACGTGGTCCGGCCTTCTCCACAAAAATTGGCAAACGCGAGCCGCTCAATCGCGCCATCGCTACCAACGCAAATCGTCCGGCAAAGAAGCGCGTCACCCGCCACTTGTCCCGGGACGCGACTGCGATCGAGCTGGAGGACGATTTTGTGCTTCGCAAGCTCGCGTAAATAATCGGCGTATGGTCCCCGCTTGTCGTGGACGCGCAATTTTCCCGGCGGAAATTTTAATTCGGCCAAAAGTTTTCCGCCTCTTCGGCCGTCGAGATTGAAAACGGTGATGGACTCTTGGGTGGCGGCGCAAATCTCTCGGGCAAGGAGAAGCGTCGCGAGATGGTTTCGGGACGGCACATCCCATTCTCGCGTCCCGATGAAAATTCCGGACTGTTCGTTAGGCGCAACCGCGAATTTCCATTGCTCGTCTTCCAACGGATAAGGAGTCGGAATAAACGCGACCGTATCGGAGTCGCGTTCGCGTCGTGCCCGGCGAAAAATCTCAGCTGCTTCCGGAGTCGTGGCGACGCACCCATCCGCCCGCGCCACAATGCGCATGAATCGTGCAAGCCTGCCCGGGTCGCGTAATTGTGCTGCAATTTGGTGGAGCCCGGTCTCTTTTAACGCAACCGCAACGGTGCGTTTCTGATTCTGGCATTCCGCCAACGCGCGTTCGGTCGCTCGAAAATTGCCGCGAAGCAAAAGAAGAATCGGCCGCTTCTCCTCGATCGCGTTTTTCGTTGCCCGGTGAAATGATCCGCGCGTGCAAGCCGCAAAGGCATGAAGATTGATCGGCGGATGCCCGATGTCAGTCGGACCGACCGGTTCGTCAAAATACTGTTCGAGATCGCGCCCGCCGGGATTGAGGACGCTCAGCCGAAAATCAGATGCGTCGGTTGACGCCATTCTATTCGTCGTCAGCGCCGGCAGGAGATGGAGTGGCGGCTTTCAATAATGCGCCTTCTTCCACTTCATCCATCGGCCCAACTGGAACTGCGCGGCGGATCTCGACTGGTGTCTCTTTCGGCTGCGGTTGGACCGGAATCGCTTTCAAGATCGGTTTTCCGTCGTCGTCGCTGCTCACTTTGTTGGTCTTTTGATTTCGAACGTCAGCGGGAGTCGCGCCTGGCAGTCGATTGTCGATCTTTTGCGCTGTCTCTTTTTCTGCGACCTGTTCGTCGGCGTCGGCGGTGTCGATTCTCGCGACAGATTTTGCCGAGTTATAGGGATCGTTTTCCGCCAAAAGGGTCGGACTCTTGAGGATCACCGGCTTCACCTCGGATAAATCGGCGGCGAGTTGAGCACGGGGGACTTCAGCGGCTGGTGCGTCCGCAACCACTCGGAGGCGCGGTTCGCCGTGAATATTGCACGGCTCAGTCGGCATTTGCGCCGGTGTTGCAATTTCGGTGTAAGTGGTGCGCTTTTGTACTGAGTCACCCGTCGGGCTTCTGACCGTGTCGTAACATTTGTCGGTGGCGAGCATTCCTGAACGGGAACAAATCTCGACGTCTTTCAAACCGGGCGGGCGTTTGATCTCGCGCGGCGAATAACGCGCGGCTGCCGTGTTCATGACATCGACCCACACCGGCAATGCCAGTTCCCGGCCAAACGCGCCGCGATAGATCTTTTGCGGCTTATCGAACCCAGCCCAGGCCGCGCAGGTGAGATTGCTGTTGTAGCCGGCAAAGAACGCATCAGTAAAATCGTAGGCCGTGCCGGTTTTTCCCGCAGCCGGGAATTTTTTGAGGCCAAATTGTGAGCGCGCCGCCTTTCCCGTTCCGGTCTCGAGCGCGTCCGCCAGGCATGAATGCACCTCGTAGGCTGTTTCGGGCTTGATAACGTTTTGCCGGCTGCTGCTCTCGCGCTGCGCGTGCCAGACCGTGCCGTCCTTTTCTTCGATGCGTTCCAAAATGTGCGGCGCAATTGGACGCGAGCCGCCATTCGGAAAAATTGTGTAGGCGAGCGCGAGCTCTGCCAGCGTGACTTCGCTGCTCCCGAGTAGTGTCGCCGGATACGGCCGCAACGTTGAGCGAATTCCCGCGGTCCGACATAGTTGCAAAACCTCATCCAGACCCGCGTCCGTTCCGATCCGGACGGTGGCGCCATTCTTTGATTTCGCGAGCGCCTGGCGCGCGGTCATTGCGCCTTCATAGCGATTGTCCGCGCTTTCCGGACCCCACTCACCCAGAATCCCGGTCATTCCGCCGATCATCACCGCGCGGTTATCGAGCGGTGAGTCTTCCACTAACGTTCCGGGAAACATTCCCTGTTCAAATGCGGTCGCGTAAACGAACGGAAGCATCGCCGTCCCGGTGGGTCGTTTTGCCTGGAGCGCGCGATTGTATTGATTGTGCTCAAAATCGCGGCCACCTACCAGCACGAGAATTCCACCGGTTTCGTTGTCGAGCCCAATGACGGCGCCTTGCAGATATTCCGGAGCCGGCTGGGCCGATGCTGTTCCGTTGGATTTTGCCTGTCGAAAGCTCGCGGCGTATTCGGCGTAAGTCTGGTGATCGTAACCTGGATGCTGCTCGGCTTTATCCAGGTTCCGGCGAAGGGATTCTTCCGCGACTTTTTGCAGCTCGCCGTCGATCGTCGTGTGAATACGGAAACCTTCGTTCATGGCGCGGTCCCACCCGACCGCATTGATCACCTGCTGGCGGATATAATCGACCGCGTAGTTTTGGCCCTGTGCGTTTTGACGATTTCCCACCACGAGTTCCTGCGCCTGGGCGGCGGCGTATTTGGAATTGTCAATGTAATCGAGGTCGCGCATGCGCGTCAGTGCGTAATTACGCGCGTCGCGCGAGGCCGCCTTGTCCGTCCAGGGTGAGAGTCGGTTCGGGCTTTTGATTAGACCCGCCAGAGTAGCGCATTCACTCAACGACAATTCCCGCGCAGGTTTGCCGAAATAACCGCGCGAGGCCGCCTCCGCGCCATACAGACCGCCGCCGAAGTAAATCCGGTTGAGGTAAAGCTCCAGGATCTTTTGCTTGCTGAAATTTTCCTCGATCCTGCGCGCGACAAAAATCTCGAGCAGTTTTCGGCGGTACGTTTTTCCCTTGAGCGCAAAACTGTTGCGCGCCAGTTGTTGTGTGATCGTGCTCGCGCCCTGGCGGACATGTCCGGCGACTAGATTCTTGAAAGTGGCGCGCAGGATTCCGGAAAGGGCGTAGCCATTATGCCGATAGAATTTGGCGTCCTCGACTGAGACAACGGCATTAACCAGGTCGCGCGGCAGCTGCTCATACGGGATCGTCTCACGATTCTCGACGTAGATTTGGCCGAAGATTTTGTTGTTTCGATCCAGAATCACGCTCGCCGATTCCATTTGCTCGAGCTTGTTCAAATCGAACGTGGCCGCCTGGTTCTTCAAGTCGGCCAGATTCATTGAAACTAGAATCGCAAGGCCGCCGATGACGAAAGCCGCAACCGTGATCGGCACATAAAATTCCGGACGCGTGTACCACGGCGGCCGGAATCGATAACCCGGCGGCGGGATGAGATATTTGTTAATGGAGGAATTTCTCACAGCGGCAGGGGCAGCAACTTAGGCAGCAAACGCCCAACGCTCAACGCCCAAGATCGAATCCGGAATTCAGAGTGCTGCGTTTGCCTATTGGACGTTCGGCCATGGACGTTCCACGTTTTCCGATTGCAAACTGAGCTCCTTGAATGCATCCGCGCAGAAATCAAAAAGCGCGGGCCACAATCTTTCGCCTGGTTCATGGCGCAGGCGCTTTATCATCCCGAGCATGGCTACTATTCCACCGATCGCGCCGCAATCGGACGCCGTGGCGATTATTTCACCAACGTCAGCGTTGGCCCTCTCTTTAGCGAATTACTTGCCGCGCAATTCGTCGAGATCTGGAAACGGCTCGGCAGGATCGACAATTTCCTTATCGTCGAACAAGGCGCCCATCACGGTCAGTTCGCCCGCGATGTCCTCGAATCAACCCGGCGGCGATCTCCCGAATTCTTCTCTGGGCTGCGTTACCAGATCGTCGAACCCTTTTCCGCTTTGCAAGATCGACAATCGCAAGGGCTGAAAGAATTTGGCGATCGCGTGTCGTGGAGAAGATCACCCGATGAACTCGAGCCGTTTGTTGGCATTCATTTTTCCAACGAGCTCCTCGATGCCATGCCGGTAAATCTGCAGGGCAAACTTGTCGGCCTTGATGGCGACAAACTTGTATTTGTGGAGGGACCGGGCGGCAGACCGATGAACCAGGCAATGCTTGATTGGATCGATTGCCTTTCAACAAAGTTAGAGCGTGGCTTCGTCATTGCCGTCGATTACGGATTTTCCCGAGCTGAATTTCGTGAGGTCCTGCAAGTGCGCGCAAAACATCGAGCTCTCGATTCTCCATTCGATGAAATCGGCGAAGCCGACATCACTGCGCATGTGAATTGGACTGATCTGGCGGAGCGCGCTGAAGCAAATGGATTACGCGTCGCCGGTTTCACCGATCAACATCATTTCCTCACCGGAATTATTTCCGAATTTGGTAGGGGCGATTCACCTGAACCGCCCGCAAACGCGAGTCCGGCTCGGACCGATTGGGGTCAATCGCCCCTACCTTCCGATTCCAAAACAAAACGGGCGTTGCAAACGCTTCTTCATCCGGAAATGCTCGGCCGAAGCTTCCAAGTCCTTGCCCTGGAGAAAGATGTCGATCTTGCCGAGCCGTTAAGCGGCTTCAAGTTCGCCCGCAACCCCTGTCAGGCCCTCGGCCTTTGAGTTTGCAACTCGTGCGTTTCCATCTAACTTCCCACTCCCTCAACGGAGAAAATTATGGCCGACGTCGCCAACAAATATCCTGAAAATGCCGCCGGCAAATTCTATGTCGATGAACAGTGCATCGACTGCGATTTGTGCCGGGAAACTGCCCCTGCAAATTTCAAGCGCAACGACGACGGCGGTCACTCCTATGTTTACAAGCAACCGGAGTCGCCTGAGGAAGAAGGTCTTTGCAAAGAGGCGATGGAAGGTTGCCCGGTCGAAGCGATCGGCAACGACGGCACGTAAGATCAAATCGTCGTAGCTGTCGCTATCCTCAGCGGCAGAATTCGAAATTGCGGAAACGCCCGTAGATTCTTCGCGTGAGCTTCATTTTCACCATTATCGGCTTGATGGTTTCACTTGATGTCATCTGGTGGATTGTTTTGTCGCGCCTGACGAATCACGCCACCGGGCGCGTCCTGGTCTCGATTTTTATGGTCGCGATGATGGTCGGGTTGATCGTGGTCATCGCTGCGAGATTGTCGCGCGCTGATTGGGATCGGTTTGTCCCCAAATTCGCGGTCTCGGCAATTTTCATATGGCATTTCATCGGGCTCGGGCTGCTTTCATTAATCGGGCTTGCTCTCATACCCATTCTGCTCGGACAAAAAATAGCGCGTGTTGCTCGCAACACCCCGACCACAATAACACGATCGGTCGAAGCGTCTGCTTGGAGCCGCCGCGAATTTCTCCGTTTTGCCGGAGCGATGTTGCCGCCGGTTTTCACGTTCAGCCTCACCGGAATCGCGATGGCTCAGCTCAACAACGTGCGCGTCCGGCGTTTCGTTTTGCCGATCGCGGCGCTGCCGAAGGAATTGGATGGGATCACCATCGCGCAGGTCAGTGACATGCATGTTGGACGATTCACTAATGGCGAAGTGCTCCAGAAAATGGTGCGCATGGTCAACGAAATGCGCGCCGATCTGGTGCTTTTGACCGGCGACTTGATCAACGACGCGCTTGCCGACCTCGATACCGGATTGGAATTAACTCGAGCCCTGGAAGCGCGCTTCGGTTTGGCCATTATTGAAGGCAACCATGATTTGATCGAGAACCCTGCCGAGTTCGAAAGACGGGTAAGGGCGTCTGGAATTCCGTTTTTGCTCGATGAATCGACAATTATCGATATCCACGGATTTCCGGTTCAGCTTTTCGGGCTCAGTTGGACGCGGATTCACG
>Ga0209156_10001117_pt1 | contig 22089 bp, 20 predicted proteins | sample GraSoiAngelo_124_FD_185881 | JGI IMG/M metagenome (GOLD analysis project Ga0209156, IMG submission 185881) | Grasslands soil microbial communities from the Angelo Coastal Reserve, California, USA - 14_0927_05_20cm (SPAdes) (version 2) | ecosystem: Environmental > Terrestrial > Soil > Grasslands... | reverse complement strand
GTGTGAACGAAAGGCGAGAGCGACGAATTGCAGCACGCGTTGAAGTGCGACGTAACAGACGGAGAGGATCACGACGCCTCCGGAAATGTGCGAAAAGCGCCGTTATTCTATACGGGTAGAATTAACGCACCCCACAGGGTCGCCGATCGCGCGCATGCGGTGCCCGACGTTCGCCAAAACGCGATCGAAGACTGATCATCCGTTTCCGTTCAGTCTGCTCACGCGATCAGCACGCACCGTTGCGGCTCGCAGCGCCACGTCCCCGATTTCAACGACGTCGGATTTCAGGGGCGGCGGGTCGACGCCCGACGTCCCGTTCGAATGTGAACTGCCGCGGCAGGTTGAGCTGGAGCCCGGCATAGGCATAGGTGCGAGGCCCTTCGTCAAGTTGACTGCGTACACTGTGCCCTATGGCCATGAGCAAGATCATCTTCGACGTCAGTTTGAGCCTGCCTCCTCCGACGGTGATCAGCCCCGTCGAATCGGTAACACGCTCGCCGTGGAGCTCCGCGAGCAGCTCGAGCCGCGGCAGGACGTGGCCTTCGGTCGACACGCCGAAGATCCAGGTGTCCGGTCCGTTCTCCACGAGGTTTCGTCCCACCTCGCCATTGATCTCAAGGTGGAACATCTCCACCGTGATTTCAGTGGGCAGCAGGAGCTGGCGTCCTTCTTCCGCGATGCCCCTCGTCACAGAGGAGTGGGCCATGTTGAAGTCGAGCTGAGGATAGATGGACCACGCGATCCTCTCGCCTTCCTGGCCGATGAAGCGCCATTTGACGCCCACCGTGGCTTTGCCTGCGCCCGTTTCGGTTCTCTGTTCCTCGTGCTGCAGCGCGACCCAGGGCATCTCGAACTTCAGCTGAATCCGACGTCCGACCCCGTAATTCAGATCGACGCGCGGCACCTCGACGTGTTTCTGGGCGTGGGTTTTCTCCGTCAGCACGGCGATGTTGATCTCCCAGTAGCCGGGGCCGGGCGTGTCAGGATCGTCCGTGATGAGAGGCGGGCCACCCTGGGCGACAGCGAGTGCCGGTAGACATGCGGTTACCAGTGTAGCAACAAGGAGTCGGAGCAGTCGTCGCGTCACGAGGCAGAGAGTTACCACATTCTCATGTCACGCGGCGCGTCAGATCCCCGGACCCACCATCGCCTCGACCTGCTGGCCGCACGAGCGTCCTTTTGAAGTACAGCGTGGATTTCTGCGGAGTACAGGGATCTGGCCGCTGGCCGACCTCGCGCGGTCGGTCGCCAGCACTGCACCGGCCAAGATCAGGGCCGCGACTTCTTACCTATCTCCACCGTGTGACTCTGCAACACGGCGGTCCGACTCCAGCCGCGTCGCGGATTGCGCGCTGCGTCGAGAGTCGTCGTGACTGCCGTCGCTATGCTGGATCCGCGCGCGTCACAATTTGCGGGTGATTGCGTATCGCGTGTCTCGCACGGCCGCCGTGAGGCGTCCGCAGATCTGTGGTTCCTACGTCCAGGGCGCACGGAGGGTCCTCAGAGGGTGCAGAGTGCTCGCGTTCAAGTCGCGTTGTACAGCGGCCGAAATATGCTCGGAAGCACTTGGGGTCGCGGCCGATCCACAGATGTGCGAAACGACTTTCCGAGCGATCAGCTTCTCGGCCCGGAGGCCGCGATCACGGCCTGAAAACGACCACTTCATGGGTTCATCGCTGCGCTAGGATCAGTCCCTGTGGGAGTCCAAACGCACAACGGGGAGCCTGCCGTGACGAGGTCTCGCGATGAACAAGACAGTTGAAGTCGCGTTCATGGCGTATGCCTTCTGCCTGAAGCGTTTGGTTGCGGACGACGAATCCTTCGTCGTCGAACATAAGCACGAATGCATCATTCCTGAGTTTTTCGTTCGAAGGTTCTGCAGCGGCTGGATTGCGGGCCATATATGGCGCTGGCTCCTGTGAAGTACCCTCTATCGCTGGTGCTCGGATCAGGCGGTGCGCGAGGACTCTGTTTCATTGGCGCGCTGCGGGCACTGGAAGAGGCTGGGCTTGAAGTGGCACACGTAGTGGGCTCGAGCATGGGCGCGCTTGTGGGCGCTGGATACTGTAGCGGCAGGTCACCTATGGATCTTGCGCGTTCCATTCATGACTTCTCGTGGCGTCGAATCTTGCGTCCTGATCCGCTTGGTCCTGGCCTCTTCGAACCATCTGGGCTCATGATTACAGCGTCGGGACTGATCGACGCAAACACTTTGCAGATTTGCGTGTCCCTCTCACGGTCATTTGCACTGATCTCCAAACGGGTTCGGCCGTGCGTTTTTGCGACGGCCTATTGATCCGCCAGTAGTCGGTAGTTGCCTCACTGCCGGCGTGTTCACACCAGTTCACCACGAAGGTAGGTACCTGGTTGATGGCGGCTACACCGATCCAGTGCCTGTCACTGCCGCCACAGATAACTCGATTGTTGTTGCGGTTGACCCCTCGGCCATTGCGGACTGGGCACTCGATCTTGAGCCACGCCATTCGTGGAAGAACATCGCGAAAGTGGGCAAGTTGCTCGACAGATGAGGAAGACGGCCGACGTGTTGATCTTTGCACTGGGACGCGAACGGCTGCACCTGCGTGAGCACGTTCTCGTCGTGCCGGCGCTTGGCACGATGACGTTCCTCGATTTCAATCGCGCAGAGTAGGCAATCGAGCGCGGTTACGATGCGATGAGGGCCTCTATTCCTAACATCGTCGCCAAGATTGAGAATTCGGTGTGACTCGCTAAGTGTGCCCAGGGCCGATCGGTCCAGGTTCGCGAAAGCTCCGTTCACCTGAAAGAATCGAGTGGACCTGGACGGACGGCGCCGTTGGACAAAGCTGGAACGCGAGGGAGGACCATCGCTGGTTAATCAAATCGGTTTTTAGCACGCCAAAAAACATCTGAACTCGCCATTGCGCACTTGCTAAAACCTCCATCCAATTGTGTATCGCGGTGCTAGCCCGCGACATCGCGCGTTGGCGTCGGCCAACTCCACGAGGGCGACTCGGCCCGCCTCCCTGTCCCCGTAGACGATCTTGAGCTTCAGGAGTTGAACAGCATTGAAGAGGTTCAGGACATGCGTGTCGGCCGCACCGAGACCGATGAGGAAGTCATAGCGGTTCATTATCCAATGTTTCATAGTGGTACACCGATCGAGAATCTGGCCTACCCGCCGCGTGAGGCAGACACCGCCGCGTCGTGGCGCTAAAGCTACGAGTAGACTCGCGAGATCGAAGGCGTGCGCGACGTGCCGTTAATTTGCTCAAGGACCACGTGATTCGGCACGCGATCCTGCGCAATGATGTTGCGAACAGGGATCAAGTGAATAGCTTTCGTCGTGCGTCATCGCGCTCTCGACGCCATCTGATTATGACCCATTCTCCGATCGGGACACCGATGAGCACTGTCAAGTATGCTGCTCTTGTCAGTACCATACTGCCCGTCCGCAAGCCAACGACGGCAAGCACGAAGCCAAGTGCCGATGCAACGATCAGTAAGGAGCACCGCAAGAAAGCCCGTCTTTCGATATAGTACTTATAAAGAATCTGTGCTTCCAGTTGGCCTCCGGCGCCTCTAAAGATGCGGCGCTTGTACATGTCCAAGAAGTTTGCGTTGACGTTGCGGACGCCAATCACGTTGGCCACCTGCAGCAGCGTCAGAAGACCACAATAAATCAAGATGTCAGTCACTTCGGCGATCAAGCACCCAAACGCAAGAGCCAGCCAGACGGCAACGATAAGGACAGGCCCTTCTGCTTCTTTCTTTTTGTCGTCGACAAACGCCTCGTGCATCAAATCCAATTCGTGTCTGACGGTATGCAGGTACAGGACGAAATCAAGCGTCGTGACTGTTAGCAGCGCCGCTGCTAAAATGGCTGTTGTTCGGTCATCGTGGAACATTTGAATCAGTCGATCTCTTGAGAGTAACAGCGCTGCTACAGCCAACGCGAATCCAAAAGACCAGTTGATATATTCCCTGAGTCGATCGTACAGGACCGTTCTGTCCCATCGCTCAGCCGAAGTAATGAGCGGTTGATCACGCTGCGCGCCGGTAGAAGTTGAGCAGTCCACCGAGCCGTGACTGCCGGCGCACTCGGCCGGTACCGGTCACCGGTGCACCGTCAATCAAGGCGTTCTCCAGACCTTGATGATTCCTCTCGCGATGATAATGCGCGACAAATTCCGTCACTGCTCGTCGGAAGTAACCCTCTCCGATCGGAATAATCCTGTCGAGACATTCTTCCTTCATCGATCGCACGAAACGCTCCCGCGTAGGCATTCGCCTTCGGGGCCTCATACGGTGTCTGCACCACGCGAATCCCAGCCTCCTCGAGCCGTTCGCGCACGGCCGCGCTCCACTTCGCATCCCGGTCGCAAATCAACACGCGGCATACATGACCGTCCGCCACCGAAAGCGTTCGCACGACCTGTCGCATGAACGCTTCGTCCGGATGCGGCGTGGTCCCAAGCACCTGAACGCGGCGCGACGCGAGATCAATGACGAACACCGTGTAGAACGTCACGAGGCCTCGCCACGTCCACACCTCCGTCGTCAAGAAATCGGTCCCCGCGATCACTCCCCAATGCGCTCGCAAAAACGTCTGCCATGACGTCGGGCGCTTCGGCGCTGGTAACACACCGTGGGCCTTGAGGATGCGCGCGATCGTCGAGCGCCCGATCTGGTGGCCGACATTCGTGAGGGCACCCTGAATTCGCGTATAGCCCACGTCGGATTTTCCCCGGCCATGCGCAGCACGAGTTGTCGGATCTCGGCAAGAACACCGGAACGGCTGGTGCGCCTCGTCGTATAGGTCCACTTCCGCGCCACCAGCTGCCGGTGCCAGCGCAGCAGCGTATCCGGCGTGACGATCGTCGCGACCTCACGCAAGGCGTTCCGACCCAGCCGGTGGGCGCGTATGGCGAGTCGCCGCCGGTCGTCATCGGTGAACCGCAGACGCCGGCCACCGACCTGCCGCCGGAGGAGGCGATTCTCTTCGATCAGATACGCGAGTGCTCGCGCTCCCGGCGATCGAGCCAACCGATAATTGTCAGGAGCAACAACCGAAGGACGGACAGCTCGATCACGAGTGGGAGCTTATATCACAGACCGACGAAACCGTCCGGCAGATCACGCGATCCTAAGCTGGGACATTACGCCGTGGCATCAGCACCTCCTGCCGTGAGCAAGGAACGATGCTGGGCTTGTAGCACACCGTCAGAATCCGGACGTTGGGCAGGCCGTTGCGCGGCTCGCAGCAACGCCTTCAACTCCAGCAAGGCGTCGCAGCCGACCGTCGGCACGGTCATCACGCGCAGCCGACAACATGCGGCCGGCTCAAACATCCAGGTCGGTATCTCTATGGATCGATGATGTTGCACCTCCTCGAGACCGCACCGACACACGGCGTGCCCTTGCTTGACGAGCTTCTCATACACGACGACAGAACGACCGAACCACGGGTGCCATGGATAACAGACCTGTCGCGCCTCAATATTATGGGTGTTGTGTTGTCGACTTGTATCACAAGAGCCGGACGCATCTCGGACTGGGCAAGGACACGCCGGACGGCAGACCGATCCAGCCGGCAAGCGCCGGAGAGATCGTCGCGAGTCCTGAAGTCGGTGGTCTCCATCATCGATACGAGCGTCGCGCGGCATACGCGTCACGTCCCTTCGCTGCCTGTCGAATCAGGCAACGCTTGCGAGAGTACGCGCGGCTCGTGCTGTACTGAGACGGGCTTTCGCGTTTTTCAAGAGCACCGAGTCAATTCCGTGTACTCAAGGACGTCCGTTCGACAGCTTCGATGCGTTCGAGGGTAAGGCTGCTCGTGGCGCCGGAAGACGTTTTGGCGAATGACACCTTCTCGCGAACGGCCACACCACACAGAATCCGCACCGCATCCCGCTGCGCTGACGTGCGCGCCGTTGCGCAATCAACTTCCCGGCTTTCTCGGCACTGCTTGCGTGGCGATCGTCGGGCACTGGGCGTTGACAGCGGTCACGCACATGTTGCCGAGGAAGAAGTTCGTGCCGGGCGCTGACTGATCCCAGATGTCCGTGCCCCCGCCGGTCGGCACGCTGTTGGACACCTGGATCGGCGGATTGCCGACAATCACGTTCTGCCGGATCTGGTTGTTCGCCGCGCCAGGGAACACGACGATCCCGTTCGAATTCCCGATCGCGCTGTTGGCCTCAATCAAGTTGTTAAAGGCCGTGGCGAGAAGGCCGATCCCGAAGTTGGTCGCCGGACCAGTCGCATAGCCGTTGCCGCTCGTCTCGTTCCACCGGAGCGAGTTGGTGTTTCCCTGCACTCATATGCCGCCGCAGGTGAACCCAGCGGCCGATGCCCCGTTCCTGACCGACACGTTGCTCTCGACGCTGATCTGCGACGATGTGGGATTGATGCGAATGCCGGACATGCAGTTGGTGGTCGTCGTCACGTTCTGGACCCAACCGCGTGTGGTGCCCATGAACAGGATGCCGTCGGCCATGAATCGCTGCACCACTCCGGGTCCACGAATGCCGACGTTGCTCTGCGCATTCGTGCTGATGCCGATGTCAGTCGACGTCGGCGTCCCCTTGCACGCCGTATCCGGATCGGCTTGTCCGGTCATGGTGAACCCGTTGAGGGCAAGCACGATGTTCGGCGCGCCGAACGCGATGCAGGGCCCACCGGTCACGCGACACGTGACATCGGCGACGAGCCGTGTGTTTTCCGACAGCATGACCGTTCTCATGACGGTCCCGCTGATGTCTTCGGCGCGCCCGTCTCGCGCACCGAGGAGCAGGACTGCGATTGTGAGGGCGGGAACGACAACAGCGCCGGTCCATCCTCTCGCGTTGTGCATGAGTCACCTCGAGTGCTGAAAGTGAACGCCCCTTGCGCGAAGGTTATATCGCGTTCCGCCTCCGCACCGTCACGCGCTTTACGTGGGCATCCCCCTCGACCTGGTACCACCTGGTGCGGAAGTTCGGCTGGCGCCGGCCCCGGCTCCGCATGCACCCGGCCAAGCCGAAGGTCGGCCTTCGAACGACCCGAGCCAACGAGATGTGGCACGTCGACACCACCGTCATCCGCCTGCTCGACGGGACTCGCGCCTACCTGCACGCGGTGATCGACAACTTCTCTCGACGGATCTTGGCGTGGCGGGTCGCTGATACGTTTGCGCCGGCGACCAGTGTCGCTGTGCTGGTCGAAGCCAGTCGGACCGCGACGCCGTCAGAAACGACTCCGGCCGTCTTGGCGGACGCCGGCGTCGAAAAACGCGAATGCTCAGGTCGACGAGCTGATCACCACGGGAGTTCTGCGCCGGGTCTTGGCGTTCACCGAACTGAAGTTCTTCGAACTCCATGATCGAAGCGTGGTGGCGCTCCCTCAAGCATCAGTGGCTCTTCCTCCACTCGTGGGACAGCGTCACCACGGTCCGGCGATTAGTCGCGTTCTACGTCCAGGAACACAACACGGTGCTTCCGCATTCGGCGTTTTGCGGACAGACGCCTGACGAGATGTACTTCGGCAGAGGCGACGCGGTTCCAGCAGACCTGACGGCACGCGCCGCCGCACGCCGGGCTCGCATTGAGGCGAACCGATCGGCGGCCTGCGGGAGATGCCCATCCATCCACGCGGCCGCATGATCACCGACAGCCGATGACCGGGACCCTGCGGGTCCGTGCGTCCGGAGGGGAATGCCCGGGACAAGCAGCGCACGCTGTCACCTGAGGAGACAGAGCGGAGCCGTGTCCGGACTCAGCGCCGCTCTCCCAAAGCCGCCCAGTGCCGCCTGAAATGACGGGAACTCGCGCACGAAATTCCAGAATGTCCGTGAAGATAGCTCGGCTTCTCTTGCTTGCTCCCACTATGGGAGCGCTGTATACTGACATCGTTGCGGATAATCGCTCGCCGTTCTCTTCGAGAGTTTTGGGAGCGGCACCCCGACGCCGAGCAGTCGCTGCGAGCGTGGTACCACGACGCCCGGAAAGCTGACTGGCGCTCGCCGGCCGAGGTCAAGCGTGTCTACGCGAACGCGAGCATCGTCGGCGAAAATCGAGTGGTGTTCAACATCAAGGGTAACAAGTACCGCCTGGTCGTCGCGATCAACTATCCGTACCGGACGTGCTACATCCGGTTTGTCGGCTCGCACGCAGCATACGACCGAATCGACGTCGCGAAGGTTTGAGGACACGGCATGCAGATCAAGCCAATCAGGACGAAGGCTGACCACCGGGCCGCGCTGAAGGAAATTGACCGGCTCATGGACGCAAAGGCAGGCACGCCAGCTGGTGATCGTCTCGACATCCTAACAACTCTGGTCGAGCGTTATGAGTCTCAGCATGAGCCGATCGAACCACCGGATCCAATCGATGCGCTGCTTTACCACATGGAGAGTCGTGACCTAAAGCGACGAGACCTAGAGCCATACCTTGGTAGTCGCGCCCGCGTCGCGGAAGTGCTCAATCGTCGTCGCCCGCTCACGATCGACATGATTCGGAAATTACACAGCGGTCTAGGTATATCGGCAGACGTCCTGATACGGCCGTATACAGTTCGAGGCTCAGCCGCGTAATTCTTCTCCAATGTTGGCGTCGCCAGTAGCAGGTTCGTCGCGTACACAGTCGGGCCAAACTCTCGGAGTTGACAGGGTGGCTGACGTTCCAAGAATCGATGCTAATGCCTTCAGGGACGGGGTTCTCCACTTCAACGGTGAGCTAGAGGCGTTGTTGGCTTCATTCGGCTACCCTCCGGCGTTTGGTTCCCCGCCGCCAAGGAGCATCTCGCAGTTCGGGACGTCGATGCTGTTGTTGGCGTGATCGGACAGACCCAGCTCCTGCAGGAATCCGCTGCCGATCATGTCGTCGCGTTGCTGCGGACACTCGACGAGCCAATCCAGCCTATTGCTCCGTTCACGTGTCTAAGAGCCGCGATTCGACTGCACAAATCTCGTGAGGCATGAACAGAAGACCTCGTGCCGCGCGTGACCGATCAGAGGGCAGGTCATCGGCACCAACGGTGTCAGAACGCTGCCGTTGCTGTGTCGCTCAGCTTGCACCGGCCCGTTACAATCCTCAGCTCACCCAGAGCCTGATTTCGTCATTGGCGCCCACGACTGATCGCCCGGCACGTGTACGGTGCACAAATTCGATCTGGCTCACGCCGCGCGCTCATATTCGTGCAACAGTCCGCCGAGACGGTCGCGGCGTTTCACTGCCATCGGTCGCGTGCCCGCCCAGTTCTCAATCGCCGGTCGGCCGTTCGGCGGCGCGAGGTCCAAGCTGCGGTGAGGTCGATAGCCGTTGTAATGATCAACGAACACCGTTAGCGTGCGTTCGAGGCGACGTCTGTTCACAATCAGCAACCAGTCCAGACATTCGGACCGGACCGTGCGAACGAACCGTTCCGCGATCCCATTCGCCTCAGGTACCTGAATGGGCGTGCGAATGGTTCGGGCGCCTTGGGTCTGAAACACCGCATCGAAGCTGTCGGTGAATTTGCGATCGTGATCGCGAATCAAGAAACGCACAGGGTCCGCGCGCTCAGCGACCGTCCACGCGACCTGCCGCGCCTGCTGCGTCACCCACTCCCCGTTGGGCTGTGAGGTGCAGCCCGCCAGGTGCACGCGCCGGCTGGCGATCTCGATGAAGAACAGCACGTACAACCGTTGGAACCACATCGTGTCGACGGTGAAAAAATCGGTGGCGATGACGTTCTTTACTTGCGCACGGAGGAACTCACGCCACGACGGGCCCCCGCGCGTCCCCGCGGGGCCGAGCTGTTGCTCGCGCAGCACCTTCCGGGCTGTGGTCGCTGACACGGCGATGCCCAGTCCTTTCAGTTCGCCAACGATATGCTGATAACCCCAGCGCGGATTCTCGCGTGCCAACCGCACGATCAGCGCTCGAATCTCTTGGCTGATCGGCGGGCGGCCTGGCTGTCGCGCGTAGGTCCAGCGGTTCGCGACCAGTCGTCTGTGCCAACGTAGAAGCGTCGATGGCGTGACCAGAAAGGACGTCCATCTGACCCGCGGCAGCATCCGGCTGACCGCGCTAAGAACAATCGGTCTGCGGGCTTAAACGCTGGCCGACGGACCTGGCGTCGCAGGACCGCCAGTTCATGGCGCAGGACGACAATCTCGAGTTCCTTGAACTCAGTCGATCGGAACAGAAAAGAGATGAGCTGCAGCACGCGTTGGATCGCGACGTAGCAAACCGACAGGAACACGACGCCCTCCGAGCAGAAGCGAAAGCGCCGTTATTCTACGCAGGTTGATAAAAGCACCCCACAGGCGGGCCGTGTTCCCCGCGTGCAAAACGTTAGCGCTGCCGAACGCGACTTGGCTGACGTTTCGGCGAACGTTCTCGTCCTGGTCGCATGAGAAGGGCGTGCCGGGAAAGGTCGTCGCTTACCTGATGGGCCACGCGAATGTCGACACGACGTTGAACGTGTACACGCAGGTGCTCGAGGAATCGGTGCGCGCTGCCGTAGACAAAGTCGGCGGCGAATTGTTCACGATTGTTCACTGACCGGGGCAGATCGGGTCCCCGAGCATGGGTTAAGTCGTTGGAAACAATGGCGGGCCCAGCAGGACTCGAACCTGCGACCTCCTGGTTCGTAGGTTAACGCAGGTTGTCTATCCTGTTGGTTCTTCGATGGTTTACCTCACGCTTCATACGTGGTGTTCACCGGTGTTCGGGAGCAAATTGTTCACAGATTGTTCACGCTCCGAGTCGCTCGTGCACCGAGCGTGGACCCGACGGCGTTTCGTCGAGAACACGCTTCGAGAATCACTGCGACGACGAACCTAAAACAGGGAGTCCATGCGCCTTGGCGGCCAGCCCGAGTGCCCCGTCATGTGTGGCCATGACGAGATCCACCCGCGACATCTCTTTCCAGAGAAGGGCTGTCGCCAGGTGAATCGCATCGAGGGTGCCCAGTTCCGTCGGCATCGGCTGCGCCGCGCGATCGAGAACCACGGCCCCAATTTCTACGAGTTCCAACGACGCGATCAAGCGTAGGATCGCGGCGCGTCGGTTCGCGATCTCCTCGTCCGGTAGCTTCGCACGCAGCCGAAGACGATCCAGCGTGCGGAGACTCTCGGTTGTGATCAACGCGCTCGAGACGCCTTGCCGAATCTGTCGCCATTCGGGTAACGCGTCGGGCTGACGTAGGGCGACCCGCAACAGTACCGACGCGTCGACGTAGGCGATCATCGGTGCAGTTGACGTTCTTCCAGCAGCAGTTGCACGACGTCGATGGTGGATTTCAGACGCTTCGGTAGTGGCACACGATTCGGCGGCGGTGTGCCAGGTGCGGGTTTGCGGATTCGAAGCGCCGTTCGGTCTCGGACGGGCACGATTTGGGGGACAGGTGTTTCACGGTCGAGTACCGCAATGGTCTCGCCCCGACGAACAGCGCGTAAGTACTCGCTGAGCCGTGCCTTCAGTTCGGCAATCCGCACCTCTCTCATAGTCACATTATGACCAGAAGTGGTCATCGGTGCAAGTTAGCCCTATCTGAAACGGTGTCTGCACCACACGAACCTCCGCCTCGGCCAAGAACTGCCGCACCGGTGCGCTTCATTTCTGGTCGCGGTCGCAGATCAGAATGCGATGACGCAGCGACTCCTCGTCATCAGCGCGTAATGTCCCGCTCATCAGCCGAACCGACAATCATGCCGCGCGCTCGTAGTAATTGAGCAGTCCGCCCAGGCGCGGTCGACGACGGATCGCTCCAGCTCTGGTCGCCGGTACACCAGCGATCAACGCGTTCCCGATTCCTTGATGATGCCGTTCGAGATGGTACAAGGGCTATCGACCTCACCGCAGCTTGGACCTCGCGCCGCCGAACGGCCGACCGGCGATTGAGAACTGGGCGGGCACGCGACCGATGGCAGTGAAACGCCGCGACCGTCTCGGCGGACTGTTGCACGAATATGAGCGCGCGGCGTGAGCTGGATCGAATTTGTGCACCGTACACGCAGCCGACCCCGGAAAATCGGGGTCGGCTGTCAGGCATCATGATCGTCCGATACCGATTGTGGACGGGTGTTGCCGAAAGTCTTGCAAGTTCTTGCAAGGGGCGACCTGTGGGTCGGATACCGCACAAAGGACCGAGGCGTTGGCGCCTTGACTCGCGTCGATCGTGCGGATAGTCTCCGAACGCGGAAACACGCGCATGGCCCGACAGCAGTTACAGATGCTCGCCCAAATCGGACTGCCCGTGCTTGTCGTCGGTCTCGTGGTTAGTCCGCCTTCAGGCGCGTCGCGCTCCGCCGGACCACACCAACATCTTCCGAATGCCACCGATGGCGTGCCGTCGTTCCCCGCCACCCTCGGCACCCTTCACCACCGGATTTCCACCGACAGCGCGCCAGGTCAACACCTGTTCGATCGAGCGCTGACGATGTACTACGGGTTCAATCGAGATGCGGCACAGCGAACGTTCGCGCGCGCCGCGACGCTGGATCCGCGCGCGGCGATGCCGCAGGTCGGGATCGCGCTTGCGCGCGGACCGAACCTCAACATGGATGCGACGCCCAGCGACGTGCGCGCGGCATGCGATGCATCGCGCGATGCGGTCAGATTGGCGGCCGATAGCGGTGAGCGGAGGTACGCGGACGCTGTCGTCGCTCGATACTGCACGGTCGACGGTCAGGTCAACGCACGCGCGTACGCCGACAAGATGCGTGGGTTAGCTCACACTCTCGACGGCGATCTGGATGCTTCCGTCCTGTACGCCGACAGCCTCCTCCAGATCCGACCGCGCACGCCGGAGCAAGACGATGAAATCGTCTCCGTGCTCGAATCGACTCTGCATCGAGATGCGATGCACGTCGGCGCCAATCATCTGTACATCCACGCAGTCGAGGGCTCGACGACGCCGATGCGGGCGCTGGAAAGCGCAAGGCGACTGGAAACGCTGGTTCCAGGGATCGGACATTTGCTTCACATGCCGTCCCATGTATACATGCGCGTCGGCGACTATGACGCGTCGATTCGCATGAACGCGCGCGCGGTGTCGGCCGATTTTTGGTACCTGCAACACAATCCGCCGGGCGACGATGGCGCCATGTACTACATACACGATCTCGAATCCCTCGCCGTCGCCGACGCGTTCGACGGCCGGTTTGCGGAAGCCCAGAGCGCGGCGCGTGAGTTCGCCCGGGTGGAAGCAGGGCTTGCCGGCGACTTGACTCCACAACGGTTTTCCGCGCCGCTCGCCGTCGTCCTCATGCGGTTTCACGCGTGGACGGAGGTACTTGCGCTCGGTGCTCCATCACGCGATGATCCGTTCGCGTTGATGCTTTCCAGCTTTGCACGCGCGCAGGCGTCACTTGCGCTCGATCAGTCGCCGCGGGCGCGGCAGGAACGCGATGCGTTCGACGCCGCCGCCGCATATATGCCGGCGACCGCTACATTCCGCGGCAACCCGATCGAGCGCGTCGTCGCGGTGTTTCGTGCCGTTCTGGCGGCCAGGTTCATCCAGGCTGAACGAGGTCTGACGGCCAGCGTCGAGTCGTGGCGACAGGCCGTCGCCGCCGAGGAACTGCTCGACTATCATGAGCCGCCGCCTTTCTACTACCCGACTCGTGAGTCGCTCGGCGCGGCGCTCTTCGCGGCCCGCCAGTTTGATCAAGCGGAACGCGTGTTCCGGGCCGATCTGGCGAGAAATCCGGGGAACGGCCGATCGCTGTTCGGACTATGGCAGGCGCTCCTTGCCATGCGTCGCACCGTCGATGCCGAACGCGCACACGCGATGTTTCGACGCGCCTGGCGGCACGCAGACGCTCAACTCTCGATCGCAGATTTGTGAGATGACGCTCGGACCGCTCCGTATCGATGCGAATGCACTGAAAACAATCCTGGCGCTCATCGTCTGCTTGTGTGTGCTCGACATCATCCATACGTACGTCGGCGGTGTCGGCGAGGGCCTTCACCTCTCCTGGACGTACCTGTTCGTCGGCGTTCCCGAGTTCTGGATCACGTACCTGGTCGCGCTTCCCCTGGCGATTGCGCTGGCGGGGCGGTACCGACTCGATCTGCATCAGTGGCGCACCGTGCTGCCGCACGTCGTAGGCGGGTTCGTCTTCGCCTATGTTCATATGCTGCTCGTGGCAGGCGCGCCGTTCATCAGCCTCCGCCCGGAGCTGCCCTTTGCATCACGGCTATTCCGGATCATGCGCATGAATTTCGCCTCGGACTTCCTGGCCTACTGGGCGATCGTGGGGGCGACCTACATCGCGCGGCATTACTCGGAACTGCACCGGCGGCAGGTATCGGAGGCGCATCTCGAAACGAGCCTGGCGCAGGCCCAGCTCGAGGCGCTGCAGGCGCAAATGCGCCCGCATTTCTTCTTCAATACGCTGCAGGCGATCTCTGTTCTTGCGCTGAAGGGCGATAAGAACGGTGTCGTGGAGACGCTCGGTCACCTCGGCAATCTGGTGCGGGTCACCTGCGATTCGAAACGGCCTCAAAAGGTGACGCTGGCATCGGAACTCGAGTTTCTGGAGGAGTACCTCGCTATTCAGCAGTTGTCGCTCGGCGACCGGTTCCACGTCGAACGCCACATCGATGCTGATACGTTGCGCGCCCTCGTCCCGAGCATGCTGCTCCAACCTGTCATCGAAAATGCGATCGTTCACGGCGTCGCGTGCCGTCAGGGCTCCGGTACGATCGCGCTCGCGGCAACCCGCGTCAACGGCACGCTGGACTTGCGCGTGGCCGATTCCGGCCCTGGATTCGGCCGGATGCAGCACCGCGACGGCATCGGGCTGGCGAACACCCGCGGACGGCTGCAGCGGACGTACGGCAGCGCCTTTCGGCTCGAGTTGGGTGATGACGCGATTACAGGCGGCGGCTGCGTCTCGATCTCGATCCCGTACGAGCCCTCGGACGCGACGGTCCCGTCGTACGAAGAGTAGGCGGTGTCGTGATGATCCGGACGCTAATCGTCGACGATTCGCCGCTCATCCGCGAAGGCATCCGTCTGCTGCTCGAATCCGAGAAAGATATCGAAGTCGTCGGTGAAGCGGCCGATGGAGCGTTGGCGGTGTCCGCAGTATCGAGGCTCCGCCCCGACTTGATCTTCCTCGACGTTCAGATGCCCGGGACCGATGGATTCGAAGTGCTTGAAAAGGCCGTCTCACCAACGTGCGCGGTCATCTTCGTAACGGCGTACGATGATTATGCGTTGCGAGCATTTCAAGCGAACGCGGTCGGATATCTACTGAAACCGATCACGCCGAGATTGTTTCAAGCAGCCCTTCAGCGCGCGCGCCAGGTCTTGTCGGCCGGACGCAGCGAATCGACCCGCGAGACGAGCCCGAGCCGGTCGCTCGCTCGATTGGTGGCAAAAGACGGCGGCCGCTTCATCGTCTTGCGCCCGGATGAAGTGGACTGGATCAGCTCGGCCGGTGACTATGTCGAACTGCACGCACACGAGCGCTCGTTCCTCGTGCGCCACACCTTATCGGAGCTTGAATCTGCCCTGGATCCGGAAAAGTTCGTGCGCATCCACCGCACCACTATCGTGAATGCCGACCGGGTTCGCGCGATCGAGGCGTTGCCGCAAGGGGACTTCAGTGTGATGCTCACCACGGGCGCGAGGCTACGACTCAGCCGCAGTTACCGAGCGAGGCTGCTTCCGTAAATCGCGTGGGGCGATCAGTGCACTTTCACACGCGCCGCGAGCCGGCGGCCCTCCGCCGCCTCGCGCGACGCATCGGCGCCGCGTCCCTGACGCGTATACGCATCCGCGATCACGAAGTGACCGAGCGGCGCAAACTCGGCCTCAGGGTTCAGCTCGATGCCGCGCCGCGCGAGCTGGACTGCCTCGTGAAGATCGCCGCGATCGAGACGGAGCTTTGCGAGAAACAGATGTCCCTCCGCGAATGCGGGATTGCTGTTGACTGCCGCCCGGAACGCGTCCTCTTCCTCCGACACTTTGCCCAGTGTCTCGAAGACTTTGCCGAGGTTGAATTCGGCCATGTAGCTTCCCGGATGAGAGTCGATTTCCTTCTTGTACTCGGCAATCGCCGTGTTCAAATCGTTTCGCCGCTCCGCCGCAAGCGCCAGATTGAAATGCGCGAGGCGTAGATCGGGATTCTGCGACAGCGCCGCTCGAATCTCCCGTTCACCGGAGTCCAGGTCGCCTTGCTTGAGACGGAGCGCCCCGAGCGTGTTTCTGGCGGCGGCCATCGCGGGCTGCAGATCCAGCGCGACTTGCAGTTCCTTCTCAGCTTCATCGAGCGTGCGGCGATCTACGAGAATTTGAGCTACGAGCTGGTGCGCCTGCGCGTTGCGCGGATCGAGGGCAAGCAGGCGCCGGTATCCGAGCAGTGCCTCCTCGTCGCGCCCAATCGCGCGATACACGCCCGCTAGGTTGAACACGGCCAGGTCGTAGTCCGGTTTCAGCGCGAGCGCGCGGCGAAGCGCGTCCAGGGCGCGATTAAATTCGTGGCGGTGCGCGTACTGGTTCCCGAGCATCACCCACGCGTCGATCACCTCCGGATCTGTTGCGACGAGTTGCCTTAGCGTCGCGAGCCCCCGCTCCGAGGCGTTCGCGTCATGGAGCTTCTCGCGCGCGTCGACGAGCAGATTGAAGACGTCAATCTTGTCTTTCGGGTCTGCAAGGCGCTGGGGCCCGCGTGATGGTCCTCCAGCAAACGTTCCGACGTAACCGAGCGCTGCCAGCCGCACGCGGGCGTCCGGATCGAGGTCGACTTTCGGTTTCGGGCCCTCGTCGCGCGCCGAATCCATCGACTGGAGAGAGGCAGCCATCCGGTCGGCCAGCGGCCGGCGATCCGCGTAGATGTTCCGCGTCTCGCCTGGATCCTGGACCAGATCGTACAGCTCGGGTCGCGGCGCATCGATGTACTTGAAACGTCCTTCCGTCAGACTGCGGAGATCCCCCCAGCCGAAGTGGTATCGCGGGTAGACGGCTTCGGCGTAGCCGACGAGTCCCATGTCGCGCGTCGGTCCGGTCATCGCAGGGACGACGCTTTGTCCGTCGATGCGGCCATCGAACGGAATCGCGAGCAAATCGAGCAGCGTCGGCGCCACGTCGACGCTGCGCACGAGGTCTGTCACGCGGCGCGCGCGCAGCGCGTCGTACGGCGTCCGCATCAACAGCGGAACACGAAGGACCGAGTCGTAGACGAAGAATCCGTGCGTGCTCTCGCCGTGATCGCCGAGGCTCTCGCCGTGATCCCCCACGGCCACGATCACGGTTCGATCGAGCAGGCCGTGCGTTTCCAGAAAGCTTCGGATCCGGCCGACTTGCGAGTCGACGAACGCGATCTCGCCGAGGTATGGCCGACGAGCAAATCTGGTTTGGTACGGTTCCGGCGGGTTGTACGGCGAGTGCGCGTCGTAAAAATGAATCCAACAGAAGAAGCGGAACGATCGAACTGTCTCGAGCCACGCCAGCGCGTGGTCCGCGACGTCATTGCCCGGCCTCTCCACCTCGCCCAGAGACGGCGACTCGTACTTCGAGAGGTCGAAATCGTCAAAGTAAGTGTCGAAACCCTGCGAGATGCCCCAGGACCGATCGAGCACGTACGCGCCGACGAATCCTCCGGTACGGAAGCCGTGCGCCTTCAACCGTTGGGCGAGTGTCGTCTCCCGTGCGTCGAGGAAGAAGCCGCCATTGTCGCGCACGCCGTGATGAGGCGGGTATTTCGCGGTGAAGAGCGACGAGTGTGCGGGAAGCGTGAGTGGTGCCGCGGTAACGGCGCGCTCGAACAGCACACCCTCGCGAGCGAGCCGATCGAGTTCGGGCGTGACGGTCTCAGGAAATCCGTAAGCGCCGAGTCGATCCGCACGCGTCGTGTCGAGCGTGATCAGAACGATATTCAGATCCGACGGCCGAACGCCAGACGGCAGCCGCCCGATCACGGTGCCGCCCGCAGTTTGGTACTGACGATCGCGAAACGCCATCCGCGACAGGACAGCGATGCCAGCGCCTGCCGCGGCGACGACTACTACTGCTGCAATGTACCCAAGCCTGCCCGCAATGAACTGCCGATGCACGGCGTGGCTTCTATGGCTCCGGCCGCCTCAGCTCGATGCCGTTCAAATCGCCCGCGGTCTTGACTTCCTTGTCGCCGGCAGGCAGCCGGTTCATTTTGAGAATGTAGACGACCGTATCGACGACCGTCCTTTCGGTCAGGCTGCCCGGCTCATCGGGCGGCATCAAACTGATGATGGTGCTGTACAGCGAACGAACCGGCTTGCCATCCCACGACGACCAGAACGCGTTCCCTCGGAGTGGAGGCCCCCACCCACCCTGCGAATGACATGTCGCGCAGCTTTTCTGAAAGATCGCTTCACCGCGCCTGGCTTGCGCATCGGTGTAAATGGCTGGTGTGACGCCGTTCCCGACCCGGGGAGCCGGCGTGAGGCTGGTCAGGCTGATGCTTTCAGACCCGGGTGCGACAGCGAAGGCGACCCAGCCGGCGCCGTAACCCTTTCCTCCGATCGGCACAACGATGTACTGCCTACCGCCGGCCACATAAGTGATCGGGCCACCAGTGGTTCCCACCGGCAGCTCTGTTTCTGCGATCACCTGCCCGGTCGCCTTGTCGTAGGCGCGCAACTTCGCGGGGCCGTATATACCGCCGCGACCGAAGACGACGTCGCTTGAATCCCCGACAAACAAGAGCGTCTTCGTGACGAGCGCCACCGGCCGACCTGGATTCCCGAGTGGCCCCAGGTTGAGGTCCTTGAGGAGCGCGTGATTTCGAGGACCATCACCGTTCGGAACGCTCCAGACGCGTGTGCCCGTATTCATGTTCACAGCGGTCAACCGGCTGTACGGCGGTTTCGTGAGCGGAAGGCCGTCAATCGAAAGTCGCGACGGTTCCGGCTGAACTCTCTCTTCGGCGTCGTTCCCATGCTGGATCTGTTCGGGCGTTTCATGCGCGATCCAGTACGCCATCGTCGCGTGCGGGTCGGTGGTCTTCGTCAGCCCGTATGTGCCGAGTTGCCCCCAGGACGCGGCATAGTAGATGCCGGTTTCAGGATCGAATGCGCCGGTGTTCCAGTTGGCTGATCCCCACGCATTGGGAAACGCGAGCGTGCCCTTCTTGCCGTTCGGGCTGGTGCTCTTCATCGCTGGAGGAGTAAAGAGCGGGCCCATGGCATATTGGCTCGCCAGTTCGAGGGCTCGCTTCCGCAGTTCTGGCGTGAAGTCGATCAAATCATTCTCAGTGACGCCCTGACGATCGACCGCCGGCGGTTTGGTCGGAAAGGGCTGCGTTGGCGACGTCTGCTCGCCCGGAACGTCGGACTGGGGCACGGGCTTCTCCTCAATCGGCCACACCGGCGCGCCGGTGACCCGATCGAACGCATACAGAAAGCCCGTCTTATTAGCAGCGATGACCGCTTTGATCTTCTTGCCGCCGACGGTGATATCACCGAGAACCGGCGGAGTCGCGGAGTCATAGTCCCAGAGATCGTGGTGCACCATCTGGAAGTACCACACCAGCTGGCCGTTCCTGGCGTTGAGGACGACGAGGCTATCGGAGAAGAGATTCTGGCCGTGGCGATGCCCACCGTAGTACGAGACGGTGGGCGCGCTGAGCGGCACGTAAACGTAGCCGAGGTCCTCGTCTGCCGTGAGCGATGCCCACGCCGCCATGTTGCCGACGAACTCTCCCGAGCCCTTTTCCCACGTCTCCGCGCCGCGTTCGCCCTTCTGCGGCAGGACATGGAACGTCCAGAGCTGCTTGCCAGTCCGCACGTCGTAACCTCTGATGTCTTCAGGTCTGGCCCTGGCTTCGAACCCATCGTCGCCGTAGCCTTCGCCCGATTTGCCGCCGCCATTGCCACCGACGACAATGACGCCGCCGACGACGAGAGGACCGGCAAAGCCGAAATAGCGCGCATCGTCGGGCGTGTGGCGGTTGAGCGAGACGCGGCCGTTCTGTCCGAAGTCGCGATAGGGCGCGCCGGTCCTGGCGTCGAGGGCGTAGAGGTATTCGCCGCGCACCGCGATGATGCGCGCGTCCGCGCCATCGCGCCAGTACGCCACACCGCGCGTGCTTTGGCCGGTTGCTTCCTTCAGCGTCGGCGACGCCGGCTGCTGAATCCAGATCGTCCGCCCGGTGGCCGCGTCGAACGCCTCGATCAGTCCGACACCGTCGGGCGCATACAGCACGCCGTCGATCATGATGGGCGTGCCCCGAAAGTAGTTCGACGCGACGAGATCGGGAAATTTGGCCAACAGTTGTGATTCGATCGCCGGCCGCCGCCACACGGGTCGCAGGTTGACAACGTTCTCGCGGTTGATCTGATCGAGCGGCGAGTATCTCGTGAAGCCTTTGTCTCCTCCGTACGTCCGCCACTCGCCGGACGCGGACTGCTGCGCGACACCACGGCGTCCCGCCGTGGCGACGATCATGATGACAGCGCAACCGAGGACAGCGACCCTGCTGAAACGCTGAGAGTTCGTCATACGCCTCTAAAACTCGTACCGGATGCCGACTTGCGCCTGGCGTGGCGGTACGACGTTGAGAATTCCGATGTGACCGGTTCCGGTGTAGTAATTCTCCAGTGAGCTGTTGTTCTGGATGCTGTTCGGAGTGTCGACGTTGAAGAGATTCTGAACGTCGAGCGAGAGCCGCAGCCGCTGACTCGGTTGACCGAGCGGGAAGTCCTTGTCCAGACGCAGCTTGACGTTGTTGAGAGCCGGCAGGGTGTAGGTGCCGCGAGGCTCGGCGAGCACCGCGCGCGCGCCCTGACTGAGCGGGACTCTGATGATCCGCCCATACGGGCGCCCGGAGTCGCCGAAGTACGTCGCACCCACATGAATCCCCCACGGCGCCTCCCACGAGCCCGACAAGCGGACACCATGCGTGCTGTCGACTCCCGATCGCGCGTAGGCGTTGATCAAATCGTTCGGATCGCTGCCGTACGCGCCGCGACTGAGGAATCCGAATCCCTGGGAGTTGACGGCGCCCCTCGCGTAGATCAGACTCCGCTGCCATGTGTACGACGCTTGCAGCTGCCATCTCGCTGAAAGCCGCTTGTTCGCCTCGAAGGTGAAGCTCTTGTAGTCCTGATCGAGGTCGTCTCTGTTGGCCACTTCGTACAAGCTCTGCGACGAGGGGGAGGCGCGGTTGAAGACAGTCAGCGTCTGTGTCCGACCGTTGAACGTGTCGACGAACGCTTGTGCCGCGTACGTGCCGCTGACGTCCTTGACGCGGATGAAATTCCTCTCCTTCTTCATCAGGAACGACACGTTGATGCCAAAGTTAGGCTGAAGCTGTCGTTCGATCCCGACGAAGAACTGATCGACCCACTGGTTGCTGACACGCGGGTCGACAGCGTAGTTCGCTTTCGGGTCGATCGAATAGTACGGGATGTCGTACTTGCCCGTGACGTCGTTGTAAAAGAAGTAGTTGTACGGCGTATTGCCCGGGGCAATGCCTTGGAATTGAGGCGCGATGATCTTGCTGAAGTAGCGTCCCCAGTGCCCCTTCAGCACCGTCTTGGCGGCTTGATCCAGCTTGATGGCGAAGCCAACCCGCGGTGAGACGTCGTTGAAGTGGAAGACATTCGGAATTCCAGGGAATGTCTTACCGGTCGGCTGCAGGGTGCTGTCGAGCTGCTCGAGCGACGGCACAGAGCCGTTCGTCCGATCGTAACGGATGCCCAGGTTGACTGTGGCGCGGCCGTTGACGGTCCAGTCGTCCTGGGCGAACGCGCCATACATTTTGATCGTGCCGCCTTGTGCGTACGGTTCCTGCGTCAGCACGTAATAGGGCTTTGTGCCGAGGTCATAGAACATTCTGCCGCTCGCATATCCGCCGCGGATCGTCGACGTGTTCCACGGCGTCGTCTGCACTCCGAACTTGAATTCGTGCGTTCCCTTGACGAAATCGGTGGCGGTGTGCGACAGCGTGGCGTTGATGTTCTGCCTGTTTTCGAGGTCGCGGGTGTTCGCGGAGGTCCGATTCAGGCTGGCCGCGCCGGTGAGGACGTCGATATGTCCCGGAGTAGTCCGGTCACCGATCTGGGGGACATAGTCCTTGTTGATGTACACGCCACCGCCTTTCACCTCGAGCAGCGTGCTGCTGTTGAAGATGTGGGCCCATTGGGCGATCAC
>Ga0209156_10001110_pt1 | contig 22162 bp, 20 predicted proteins | sample GraSoiAngelo_124_FD_185881 | JGI IMG/M metagenome (GOLD analysis project Ga0209156, IMG submission 185881) | Grasslands soil microbial communities from the Angelo Coastal Reserve, California, USA - 14_0927_05_20cm (SPAdes) (version 2) | ecosystem: Environmental > Terrestrial > Soil > Grasslands... | reverse complement strand
CGCCGGGGAAGCACGCGAGCAGCACCTCCACGGCGAACGGGGCCACGCCCAGCTCGAGCGCGACCAGCGCCGCGGCGGCGGCATTCTCGAGGTTGTGGAGCCCGGGCAGCGGCACCTTCAGCGTCACGTCGTGGTGCTCGACGCAGAGCACGCCGAGGGCGTGGTCCGGACCCGCGCTCGAGACGCGGAGGCGCGCGTCGGCGTCGGGAGAGTCGCCGTAGGTGAACGCCTTGAAGCGGCGCCCGAGCGCCGCCGCCTCGGGGCACCGGGCGTTGACGAGGAGTCGGCCGCAGCTCTCGGAGAAGGTGGCGAACTGCGGGCGGAGCGTCTCCACCTCGCCGTGGTCCCGGCTGACGTTGTGCACGACGCCGATCGCGGGGCGGTAGCCGACGAGCGTGCCGTCGGACTCGCAGGCCTCGGCGACGACGGGGCCCTCGGCGGGACCGGCGCGGAAGCACCCGCCCGGGCCGTCGCCGACGAGCGCGGCGCCACCGAGCACGGTGGCGGGCACACCCGCCTCGTGCAGGAGCCACGCCAGCATCCCGACGATCGTGCTCTTGCCGCTCGTGCCCGCGATGGCGACGCCGGGCACGCCGGTATTCACCACCTCCGCGAGGAGCCGCGGCCGGGAGACGTATTCGAGCCCGAGCGCCCGCGCGGCCCGCATCTCGGGCGTGTCAGCCTCGACGGCCGTCGAGTGCACGAAGCGATCGATGCCGCGCGTGACGGCCGTCCCGTCGTGCGGGAACAGCTCGATGCCGAGCCCGCGGAGACGCGCGGCGACCTCCTGGCTCCTGCCCTGGTCGAAGGCGCGGTCGGAGCCCTGGACCGCGTGGCCGCGCGCGCGCAGGAGGCTGGCGAGCGGGTTCATGCCCGCCCCGGCGACGCCCGAGAAGTGATAGCGCATCGTGGTCCTCAGAGCGGGCGCGACCGGACCCGGAAATCGACGTTATCCCGAACCCACTTCCAGAGGCGCGCCTGATCCGGCGGTTCAACGCCGGTCATCAGCTGAGTGCGCCAGCCCTGCATCACCTCGGACTCGGTCGTCCAGAGCCTGACCCGCTGCCGCACCACTTCCTTCCGCCAATGCTCCCCCACCTTGGGGCTCGGATAGACCAGCCGCACGGTGAGGTTTCTCGACAGATACTCGAGCGGGGTGAAGTTGATCTTTCGGTACAGCGCCAGCGAGCCTGGCTTGACGCCGGGGACCGGCACGTCCGGGATGCCGTCGGTCACCAGCAGGATGCTGATCGGGCTCAGGACGAGGTTGCGCTCCTTGGCGATCCGGGCCACCTGGGTGAAGAAGGCGTTGAAGTCGGTGAGCGTGTCGGTGGGCGCGTACCAGCGCTTGAGGTCCGCCTCGATCTGCGCGACGTCCTTGCCCGCGAAGTCGAGGATCGGGCGGAAGGCCTTGGGCTCGCTCGCCTCCTTGCCCCCGATGGCGGCGACGAACAGTTCGCGAGGCTGGCTGAGGCCGCCGAGACCGTTGAGGTGGCCGTGGAGGTAGTACGCGAGGAAGCTCATGGCGTTGCCGTAGTCCCCCGTCTGGACGAACGACCCGCTCGTATCCACCCCGACGAACAGGCTCTCCCGCAACTTGTGGTTGGTTGTCGGCTCCGCCCCCGCCGTCGTCGCGAGCAGCGCGCCCGCGAGCAGTGCGAGCGTGAGCGGGCGGGCGGGGCTCACAGGTTGCCCTGCCTTCTCGGCTGCAGATGCATCAGGCCGGCGAGGACCTCCCGGGTGTCCGTCACCTCCTTCAGGCTCTTGAACGGCAGGCTGAAGACCGGCCGCGCCGTCACCAGGACCATGCCGAAGTTCACCGCGGCGGCGAGGACGTGCATGGCGGGCAGGCCGAGGTACTCGAGGAGCTCGTCGCTCTTCTCGTGGAGCCAGCCCATCTCACGCTTGAGATCCGCGAGCGGCTCGCGCCACCAGGCGGGTGCCGGAACCAGCTTCACCGGCAGACCTTCGGGCGTGTGCATCGGCTGCCGCGAGATGACGGCGAGCAGCGGCGGCGTCCCGTACTGGCCGAACAGGAACCACGTCATTCCACGGATGCCGACCCAGCCGAACGTCGCCACGCTGAGTGTGAACCAGAGCCCAGGTCGGAAGCTGTCCCCCGTCTGCTGGACGATCCAGGGCGTGATGGCGTCGACCATCTCGCGGTAGAGGAACATCACCTCGAAGAACATGACGAAGAGCTCGACCATGACGATCTGGGCGATGAACTTGAACTCCTGCTTCCGGACGGCGTCGACGAGTGCCTGGATGCAGGCGAAGCTGCCCATGATCAGCAGGCAGAGGAAGAGCCAGAGCAGCGCTCCGGTCGCCCGCGGAATCTGCGCTTCGCCGGAGAGGTCGGCGAGCACCTGCGACAGGGTCGGCATCAGCGTGTAGGTGAAGATCGTGGCCTCGAGCGCGCACCAGACGAGCAGTATCACGAAGGCGAGCCATGGCATGCCGGGCCGGAAGTATTGGTCTGACATCCGGCCCGTCATTGCCATCGGCAGGGTGACGAGCTGGCGGGCCGCCTCGAAGACGAGCTTCACGGCGAGGTGGGTCAGCGTGGTCAGCCAGCCGACCACCACGGCCCCGAGCCGGATGATACCGACCCAGTACATCCAGGCCGCGCGGGCCGCATCCCACCACGTCAACAGAACCGTCGAGACGAATTCGACCCGTCGCGACCGGAACGGCAGCGTGTACACGGCAAGCCCGGTGCACCAGGCGGCGGCGAGACCGAGGAGCACGGGGAACAGGAGCAGGACGTACTTGATGGTTGCCGACCAGACAGACGAGGAGTCGAGGAAGTAGCCGAGCAGGATCTGCTGCAGCTGGGGCACCCAGGCGATCGGCGCCGCGAACAGCTCGGCGACCTCGCGCCACGCCTCCGGTACCATGGTGATGAACCGGTCAATCATCTGCGTTCTCCTTGACGATGACTACGGACCTTGGACACGCCCCGCCGGCGCGGCGGGCCTATCGGTGACGAGCCTGAGTTCGGTGACGGGCTTGAGTAATGGCGGCTCCCCGCCGGTCACGTCCCTTGGGCCGAGATCCATGACGTCCATCACGTCCACCGCCGCCTGTCGCTCGAGCGCTTGGCGCTCGCGCCAGCCCGAGCGGGCTCCCATCGTCATCGCGAGCGCGAGGCTCGGCGCGGGGCGGTTCGTCGGCGCGGTGGTGAGGGCGCGACGGCTCACGCGGCCCACGAGGTCCTGCCGCCCGATCCGCCGCAGGATGCGGGCCACGTACCGACGCGTTTCGCCGTAGGGCGGAACCCCGCCGTAGAGCACGACGGCCTGTTCCCCGGCGTTGTAGGCGGCCAAAACTTGAGGTAGGTCGCCGTTGAACCGGTCCATCAGGCGCCTCAGGTGGCGGACGCCGCCTTCGATGTTCTCGTAGGGATTGAAGGTGTCCTCCACCTGGACGGCCGCGGCCGTCGCGGGCATGAGCTGCATCAGCCCGCGCGCACCCCGGCGCGACACGGCCCGCGGGTTGAACTCGGACTCGGCCTCGACGATCGCCGCGACCAGGATCGGCGCGATGTGATGGCGCACGGCGACCTCCCTGATGTGCGCCTCGATCGCGACCGCCAGGAACTCGCTCCGCGGCTCCTCGATCGCGTCCTCGTCGTCCGGCGCCTGGCGCTCGATCTCTCGAGCATCGTTCGGGGTGGACCGCGACGCCACGTATGCCGGAACGATCGTGAGCAGCAGGATCAGGAGCCCGAGCATGTGAGGCGTGAACAGAGATCGCACGTCGCGCATGACGCATGGAAGAGAACGCAACCACGGTGCCAGCCACCCCGGACAGATGCGTCGGCCAGTCTTCTCAGTCATTTAGCCAGTGACCCTTCGAGCAGTTTCAATGGGACAGGCCGTCAGTGGTCAGACACCCAGGTGCCATCCGGTCGCGGGTGGCTATACCCGCGCTCGGAACCGCCCCGCGGCCAGACGTGGCCGGAGCGACGGCGCCGGTGCAGGCGCCGGTCGGTCCAGAGGGGCCGGACCCGGTAGGGACCGGAGCCGGAGGTTCGCACATTCGATGAAGCAATCCACTGCGGTTGCGAGCTCCGGCTGAGTGCGGGCGCGAACCACCTCGATGTAGACCACGGTATCGTTGAAGATGGCGTTCTCAGCTCCGAGAACGCTCGACGCCGCGTGGGCCTTGAAGAGGCTGATCCAGGCCTTGTCGGGTGGCTGGCTCAGCTTGAAGTGGATGCAGACGCGAGCGTCGGGCCCGCCCCGGCGCTCGAGCGTGAGGTCACTGATCCGATGGATCGTCAGCATGATTATCTCCGCAGCCACGACGCCCGAGCGCCACGCTCGGTGGAAACCGCTGACGGTAGGCAGCCCGAACTCCGGCCAGAGCCATCGAAGCACACAATGGCCGGCGTGTCCAGAGCGGTCGGTGCGATCTAGCCGCCGCGCTCGCTCGACAGGACCAGCGTGCCTGCGGCGGAGAGCATGCCGCCCATGCCGTTGACGAGCGAGAGCTTCGCGCCCGGCACCTGACGCTGGCCGCACTCGCCGCGGAGCTGACGCGTCGCCTCGATGATCGGGAAGATGCCGTACATCCCCGAGTGGGTGTAGGAGAGGCCGCCCCCGTTGGTGTTGATGGGAAGCGTGCCGCCAGGGGTGGAGCGTCCCTCCGCGAAGTGGCGCACGCCCTCACCGCGCTTGGCGATGCCGAGCGACTCCAGCATGATCGGCGGCCCGGAGGTGAAGGCGTCGTAGAGCATGATGTGGTCGAAGTCGTGGGGGCCGACGCCCGCCATGCGGAACGCCTTCTCACCGGCGAGGCGGGTCGCCTCGCTGAAGGTGAGGTCCTTCATCTGGGTGAGCATCACGTGCTCGCTGCCCTCGCCCACGCCGCGGACGTACACGGGCCGCTTGGCGCAGTCCTTCGCGCGATCGGCGCGCGTCAGCACGACGGCGCCGCCGGCGTCCGTGACGAGACAGATGTTGAGGAGATTGAACGGGTAGACGACCGGCCGCGAGCCAAGCACGTCGGCCACGGTGATGGGCTCGCGACGCGCCGCCTTCGGGTTGCGCATGGCCCACTGACGCGTGGACACGGCCACCTGCGCCCACTGCTCGAGCGTCGTCCCGTACTCGTGCATGTGACGCGTGGTGATCATGCCGAAGAGCGTGGGGGCCCCGCCGAAGCCGAAGGGGGCCTCGAACTGCCCGGTCAGGCTGGTGTCGCGCCGCGGGCTCACGCCCACGCCCGAGCGGCCGGACTCGCCGTGGGAGATGACGGCCACGTCGCAGAGGCCGTGGTGGAGCGCCGCCACCGCGTGGCCGACCATGATGATGAAGGAGCAGCCGCCCACCGTGGTGCCGTCCACGTAGCGCGGGGAGATACCGAGCGCCTCGCCGAGGAGGGCGGGGGAGTGTTGGCCCGCGGTGAAGATCCCGTCCACGTCGGACACCTTGAGCCCGGCGTCGCGGACGGCGTTGGTAACCGCCTCCAGATGGAGCGTGAGCTGGCTTTTCCCGGGGAGGGTCCCGATCTCGTCGCTCTCGTCGACCCCCACGACGCAGGCGGAGTTCCTGAGCGCCTTCATGTCGGCCATGACACTCACCGGGCCGGCTCGAACAGGGGCAGCGTGATCTCGTCGGTCAGCTTCGAGAACACGACCCGCACCGGCATGTCGCACCTGATCGCCCTGGGGTCGGGCTCGACGTTGACGAGGTTCGACATCATACGCGGCCCTTCCGCCAGCTCGACCATTGCGAGCACGTAGGGTGGCTTGATCTTCCACGCCTTGTTGAAGACCTGGTAGGCGATCTCGAACGCGTGGAGCGTGCCCCGGCCGCTCGCCTGGATCCAGCCGATGTCGCGCGCCGAGCAACGCGGGCACACGGCGCGCGGATAAAAGAAGACGTGGCCGCACGCCTTGCATCTGGGCAGGAGGAGCTTCTGCTCCCGCAGGCCGTCCCAGAAGGGCTTGGCCTCCGGCGTGATGGGGCTCGGCAGCGGGCGATCGATCTCCATGGGTCCGTCTCCTCCTCGAGCGCGAGCCGAGACTAGTCGGCGCGCGTCGCCGGTGTCAAGGCCGGGCGACCCCGCCGGGCGACCCCGCGGGCCCGGATCACGTCGAACCCCCGGCGGTTCCCTGCTAGGATCGGGCGGCACGATTCCAGCGGTCGAGGAGGCGGTGCATGCGGACGGTCGGGCGGCTGTGCCTGCTGGCGGCAGTGGCCTCGGTCCTCGCCACCGGTGAGGCTGGGGCGCAGGGGCCGATCAAGATCGGGTTCCTCTCGCCCTTGTCCGGCGCGATCGCCGCGGCGGGCAAGGACATGTACAGCGGCTGCGAGCTCTACTGGCAGGAGACCGGCTGGCGCGTGGCCGGGCGCAAGCTCGAGGTGACCCTGGAGGACAACGAGGGCCTGCCCGCCACGGCGCTGACCAAGCTCCGCAAGCTCGTCGAGAGCGATCGCGTCCACGTGGTGGCCGGCGTCATCCTCTCGAACGTCGCCTACGCGCTCGTGCCCTACATCGAGCAGCAGGGGATCCCCGCGCTGTACCCGATCAACTCGGCGGACGATCTCACGCAGCGGAGGCGGCCGCGCTGGCTCGTCCGCACAGGGTTCTCGGCCGGCGGCAACATGCATCCGTTCGGCGAGTACGCGGCGAAGGTCCTCGGCTATCGGAAGGTCGTCACGATCGGCCTCGACTACGCGTTCGGCTGGGAGACGGTCGGCGGGTTCCACAAGGCCTTCGAGGACAACGGCGGTCAGGTGATCCAGAAGCTCTGGGTGCCGCTGAACGTGCAGGACTACGGGCCCTACCTCGCCCAGGTCAAGAAGGACGCGGACGCGGTGTTCGTCGTCGCCCTGGGGCGGTGGACGCTCCTGTTCGCGAAGCAGTACGCGGAGAGCGGTCTCAAGGGCCGGGTGCCACTCATCGCCGGCGGGACCTACAACGACGAGCACGTCCTGCCGCAGCTCGGCGACGAGTCGCTCGGCGTCGTGAGCGCGCACCACTACTCGGCGTCCCTCGAGACGCCCGCCAACCAGCGGTTCCGCGCCGCCTTCGAGAAGGCGTACAGCCGGCTACCGTCCTTCTACTCGGAGAACTGCTACACGGGCGCGCGGATCCTCGGCGAGGCCGTGCGGGCCATCGGTGGGAGGGTGGAGGACCGGCCGGCGCTCGTCGCCGCGCTCCGCCAGGTCAAGATCACCGACGCGCCGCGCGGACCCGTGGAAATGGACGCCTATGGCAACCCGACGCAGAACATCTACATCCGCAAGGTGGAGCGCGTGGGTGGCAAGCTCCAGAACACCGTGATCCACACGTACCCGGCGGTCAGCCAGTTCTGGAAGTACGACCCCGAGGAGTTCCTGAAGCAGCCCGTCTATTCGCGGGAGTTCCCGCCGTGCCGGCACTGCTGACTGAAACAAACCTCATTGTGACGAGCTTTTGCGGATCGAGACACGACCCAGGCCCTCGCCGTCCTGACACGCTGGCCGCCCGAGGCGCGCCGTATTCATCCTGGCTCGTGACCGCGCGGCCCCGTATGATCTAGGCATGGAACGGACGAGCGCCGGGCGGTTCCGCCGCCGCGGCGCTGTGAGCACGAGCCCCGCCCCCGAGGTCGCATCCGCTCCCGAGTTCATGGAGCCCGTGGCCGAGCACGAACCCGTCGTGCCACTCGCCACGCCCGAGCCCGTCTTCGCCGCGCGCGTCCCGCCGCCGGCGCCCGCGGCGCCGCTGCCGACGAACCGCCGCGCGATCTTCTTCGACGTCGAGAACACGAGTAGCGCCGGACACATCGCGCGCGTGATCGAGCACCTCGCCGTCGACCGCGCGGGCTGGCGGACCGAATTTGTCGCTATCGGGAACTGGCGGGTGATCGGCCAGGACACGGCGCGTCTGCTCGCGCGCCACGGCGCCCAGCTCGTCCACAGCGCGCCGTCCACCGGGGTGCGCGACTGGAGCGACCTCCGAATCGCGGTGAGCGCGGGCGTATGGCTCGCCGCCGCCCGCCCCGGCGACGTGCTCGAGATCGTGTCGGACGACCGCGCCTTCGACGCCGTCGGTGACGTCGCGACGGGGCTCGGCATCGCGTTCCAGCGGCTCTCGTCCCGCGCGCTCACCGGCGCCGCGCCGGCGGAGCCGCGCGAGGCCGCGTCGGTGGGCGAGTCGCGGCGGCGTCACGGGCGGCGGGGGCGCCGCGGCGGGCGCGCCCCGGCGGCGGTCGCAGAGCCGCGCCGCCACGAGCCCGCGCAGGCCGCCCCGGCGGGGGAGGCGCACACGGCGCCCCACGACGAGATCGTGGACCTCGTGCGCGAGCTTGCCCAGCGTGAGCAGAACGGCGCGGTCCTCATCGACACGCTCGCGCGGGCGCTGAAGGCGCGGGGCTTCAGCCGACCGCCCGGCTCGCCGCGGCTCGTCACGCGACTCCGGCGGATCAAGGAGCTGTCGGTGAGCCCGACGGGCATGATCACGCTGGTCGGCCCGACGGCGGACGGAGAGCCCGTCGCGGAGGCGGTCGGACAGGTGGGCGAGCCCGCACCGCCGGCGGGACGACGTCGGCGACGAGGGCGACGGGGTGGGCGGCGACGCCGCCGCGAGGGAGCGGCGGGCGTCTGACCAACATGGGGGCCCTCGAGATGGCCCCGCGATGATCCGACAGGTTCCTAGGGGGTGACGAGGACGGCTCGGGCCCTGGCGCGGAGCTCGTCGGACAGGGGCGTGGACTTACGCGCGTCCATGTCGAGGTGGACCCCGAGCTGCTCGAGAGTGGCGACGCGCTCGCCGTTCCGTTCGTTCGTCATGACGTGGAGCAGGCGCAGCGAGGAGGTGCCCACGTGCAGGAGCGCCGACTGGACGCGCACCGGGTCGCCGGGGCACAGCGCGCCGCCGATCGCGAGCTGGAACTCGAACGTCGAGAAGCCGCGACGCTGCTCGCGCTGATAGCCCGGCGTCATCCCGAAGGCGGCGATGGCGTGGCCGTTGGCGGCCGAGAAGCGATGGATGTAGTGGGCGAGCCCGCTCTGGCCGAAGACGTCCAGCTCCGACGGCTCCACGGTGTCGCGCGCCGTCTGGCGGAAGCCCGCGAGGCCGCGCGGCCGCGGGCGCTGCTCGCGCGGCGGGCCGTCCCACGGGACGTGGCGGCCCTCGGCGGCGCGCCGCTGCGCGGGCGTGAGGCGCGCCGCCGCGCGCCGCTTCAGGTCGACGTGGCGCACGGACTGCTCGACCGTGGTGCAGACGTCGCCGTTCTCGGAGTTGAAGACCTTGTGACCGAGGACGAGCGTGTCGCGCTCGGCGCGGATGACGCCGCTCTCGATGTGCAGGATGTCGCCCACGCGCAGCTCGCGCTGGTAGCGCACGTAGCAGTCGCTGGTCACGCAGCCGCGCCCTGAGCGCTTCATGTAGCCCGGCCCGAGCCCCAGCGCCTCGAGCAGACCGAGCCCGGCATCGGCGACGCGGGCGAGGTAATAGGCGACGGTGAGGTGGTCGTTGTGGTCCACCTCCCAGCGGTACACAAACCCTCGATATGTCTCGAGCCAGCTCACTTTTTCCTCCGCCGCGAATCCTCGACGATGCCTGCTACAATCTAATAGCCATGGCCAGCCTACCCCAAAGCCTGCAATCCAGCTCGGTTGATGTCCAGGGCGCCGTCGAAGGTAACCCGAAGGGGTTCCCGTTCAGGACCGCGCTGAGCCTGGCCCCGCTGCTGAGCTTCTGGTCGAGCGAGTTCGGCAACGTGCTGTCTCCCAAGGGACGCTTCGCCGGGATCGTCCAGGAGGAGGCCGAGAAGGCGCCGGAGCTGTTCGGCCCGATCACGGATCTCTCGGTCATCGCCCGGTATCGTGAGCTCGTCGACGTCCTGATGGCGGCCGTCTTCCCGCCGGCCTCCTTCGAGAAGGAGTTCGGCGCGGCGCTGGTCCCGTTCCAGCTGAGGAGCTTCTACGCCACACCGGCCTTCGAACGCCTGTTCGGGGGCGAAGATGGTGCCGTCCGTCTCAAGGTGAATCTGGATCCGGCGACGCTGAACGCGATGCGCAGCCTGAAGGCCTACGCGCTGGTGCTGGCGCGCGTCCACGCGGTCGAGCTGGGGGTGCACTACCCGCTGACCCTGACGGTGGCCGATCCGGACACCGGGCTCGAGCGCCACTTCAGGGTCGAGTTCGACCCGCGGTTCATCGAGGTGGAGACGGTGGGTCCGGTGCCGCCGCTCACCGACGACGTGCTGCGGCGCCTGCGCGGGGCCTTCCTGGACCCCGAGTTCCTCCGCCAGGTCATCCCGCCGGAGAGCTTCGTGCTCCGCGGGTTCACGGTCTTCCGCGCCGTCGAGGTGACTGAGCGCGAGGTGCTGTCGTCGCTGAAGCGGGACCTGATCGACAAAGAATCGATCGTCTCGAACGTCCGCTTCGAGGCCCTCCAGCAGAAGCTGCGGACGCTGTTCCGGCGGCCCGAGCTGCGCTTCGGCCTGGCCGCGCTCGAGGGCGACCAGGTGCTCATTCTCAACTACGGCGCCGAATGCGAGCACTCGTGCATCTTCGCGGACTCGCGGCACCTGTCGACCTCGGCCTTCACCGGCTCCATTTACGAGCGTGCGGTCGTCGAGGGCAAGCCCCTGATCATCGAGGACCTCACCGCCTGGCCCGGCCGGACCGCGGTCGAGGACGACATCATCGGCAGCGGGCTCCGCAACATCATCGTCGCGCCCCTGCACTACCAGGACGAGGTCATCGGCACGCTCGAGCTCGGCTCGCCTCGCCCGGGGGACCTCGACGCCACGCATCTTCCGCTCCTCGACGAGGTGCTACCGCTCTTCTCGATGGCGGTGCAGCGGAGCATGGAGGAGCTGAACAACCGCGTCCAGGCCGTCATCAAGGAGAAGTGCACGGCGATCCACCCGGTGGTGGAGTGGCGGTTCCGCAAGGCCGTGCTCCAGGGCATCGAGCAGCAGGCCGAGGCCGGCGCGGAGAGCGGCGTCGAGCTCGAGCCGATCGTCTTCGAGCGCGTGTATCCGCTCTATGCGCTCTCGGACATCCGCGGCTCCTCGACGCAGCGGAGCCTCGCCGTCCAGGCCGACCTCCTGGCCCAGCTCCACCTCGCGAAGGACGTGGTGCAGGCCGCGCACCAGGCCCGCCACCTCCCCGCGCTCGACGAGCTGCGCTACCGCCTGGACAAGCACATCGCCAGGATCGAGAAGAACCTGCGCTCGGGCGACGAGGTCGGGATCATCAGCTTTCTCCGCGCCGACGTCGAGCGTCAGTTCGACACCCTCCAGGAGTTCGGCGTGGCGGTGCGCGAGCGGGTGGCGGCCTACCGCGCCGCGGTCGACCCGAAGCTCGGCACGGTCTACGCGCGGCGGCGGCTCTTCGAGGAGAGCGTGACCCGCATCGCCGAGGCGATCTCGGCCTACCTCGACCTCGAGGAACAGGCCGCCCAGGCGATGTACCCGCACTACTTCGAGAAGCAGAAGACCGACGGCGTCGACTACCAGATCTACGTCGGAGCATCGCTCGTGGAGGACGGGCGCTTCGATCCGCTCTATCTGAAATCCCTCCGGCTCTGGCAGCTCATGGTCACGTGCGGCGTGGCGCTCCGGACCCACCAGCTGCGCGACCGGCTCGCGGTGCCGCTCGAGGCGACGCACCTGGTGCTCGTCCAGCACGCGCCGCTCTCGATCCGCTTCCGCTTCGACGAGAAGCGCTTCGACGTGGACGGCGCCTACGACATCCGGTATGAGATCGTGAAGAAGCGGATCGACAAGGCGCTGATCAAGGGCTCGAGCGATCGCGTCACCCAGCCCGGCAAGATCGCGATCGTCTACGCCCAGCTCGGCGAGGCGCAGGAGTACCGCGGCTACATCGAGTACCTCCAGCACCTGGGCTACCTGACGGGCGAGGTCGAGGACGTCGAGCTCGAGGAGCTGCAGGGGGTCCACGGGCTTCGGGCGCTCCGCGTGACCGTCGATCTCAAGAACCCTCGGATCGAGCGCGCGGCATCGGTGCGGGACCTGACGACGGCCGCGCCGGTCCGCGCCGCGCTTTAGAGGTAGACCGCCTTCATGAGCGGCTCGGGGTAGCGCAGCCCCGCGGCGGCGCCGGCAGGCACGGCCGCCCCGATCCGTCTGACGTCCTCCGCGCCGAGCTTCACGTCCACCGCCCCGACGTTCTCCTCGAGGCGCTCCCTGCGCTTCGTCCCAGGGATCGGGATCACGTCCGGCCCCTGCGCCAGGAGCCACGCGAGCACGAGCTGGGCGGGCGGCCAGCCGTTCTCCTGGGCGATCGCCTCGATCCGGGAGACCAGCTCGAGGTTCTTCTCCAGATTGCCGTCGTGGAAGCGCGGGTGGACGCGACGGCGGTCGTCAGGCGGGAGGTCGGCGGCACCGTGGACGCTGCCCGTCAGCAGGCTCCGGCCGAGCGGCGAGTAGGCGACGAACGAGATGCCGAGCTCGCGCAGCGTGGGGAGCGTGGCCTCGGCCTCCGTCCGGTAGAGGAGCGAGTACTCGCTCTGGAGCGCGCTGACCGGGTGCACCTTGTGGGCGCGGCGCACGGTCGCCGGCGCCGCCTCCGAGAGGCCGAGGAAGCGCACCTTGCCTTGCTGGACGAGCTTCGCCATCGCCCCCACGGTGTCCTCGATCGGCACGCCCGGGTCCACGCGATGCTGGTAGTAGAGATCGATCGTGTCGACGCCGAGCCGCCGGAGGCTCGCGTCGCATGCCTGCGGCACGTACTCGGGCTTGCCGTTGACGCCGGGCGTCCCGTCGGGCTTTCTGAGATTGCCGAACTTGGTCGCGAGGACGACCTTGTTGCGGCGCCCCTTGAGCGCCCGCCCTAGCAGCTCCTCGTTGTGGCCCCAGCCGTACATGTCCGAGGAGTCGAGGAAGTTCACGCCGAGGTCGATCGCGCGGTGGACGACGGCGACGGACGCCGCATCGTCGCCCTTGCCGTAGGCGCCCGACATGGACATGCAGCCGAGCCCGACGGCCGACACCTTGAGCGTGCTGTTGCCGAGCGTTCGATAGTGCATGGGCCCTCCACTGGATTGTGAGCCCGAGTACGATAACATAGGATCTCAGTGAGCGAATACCACCTGAACAAGCTCCTGTTCGACACCGCCGGCCGCCACCAGATGGTCGAGTCCATCAGTGACGAGCGGGAGCTCGCGGCCTACGACCTGAGCCTCGCGGAGCGGGAGGCGCTCCGCACGGGCGACCTCACGCGGCTCTACGAGCTCGGCGCCAACCCGTACCTGATCCGCCGCGTCTTCCGCCCGCGGTTCAAGATCTGAGGAGGCCCGCGTGGGAACGATCGTCGCCGGCTGCCTGACCTCGCACGCGCCGAACATCACTGCAAAGCCGGTGATCGCCGATCCGCAGCAGCGGGCGCGCTTCGTGGCGGCGCTCGAGACGATGCGGCGGCGTCTTCTCGCGGCCAAACCGGACGTGCTCGTCGTCTTCGCGAACGACCACCTCCAGAACTTCTTCTACGACAACATGCCCGCCGTGTGCGTGGGCCTGGCGACGAGCTACTGGGCGCCCTCGAAGGGCGGTGCGGAGTTCCTCAGTGTCCCCGCGCGGCAGATCCCCGGCGCCCGCGACTGGGCGAAGGCGTTCGTGCAGGCCGGGCTCGAGCGGGGCTTCGACCTGGCCTACGCGCACGAGCTCGAGTTCTGGGACGACGTGTCGGTGCCGCTCCACTTCCTGTTGCCCGACGCCTCCATCCCGATCGTGCCGATCCTGACGAACTGCGTGGCGCCGCCGCTGCCGCGGCCGCACCGGAGCTACGAGCTGGGCGCCTTCGTCGAGGCGTTCGTCGACGACGCGCGCCCCGGCGCCGAGCGCGTCGCGCTCCTCGGGACGGGCGGGATCTCCCACTGGATCGGGGTGCCCGGACACGGCCGGATCAACCCGGAGTTCGATCAGCGCGTCCTCGACGCGATCCGTCAGGGGCGCGGCGAGTCGCTCGCGCAACTTACCCACGACGAGATCGAGACGGCGGGCGGTAACGGGGGCCAGGAGATCAGGAACTGGATCGCCGTGCTCGGCGCCTTCCACGGCCGGAAGGGCGAGGTCCTCGCCTACGAACCAGTGCCCGACTGGCTGACCGGCTGCGGCGCCGTCTGGATGGACGTCTCGCTGAACGTGGGGGCCTCGAGACGGCCCCCGAGCCCCCGGGGTGGCTCGGGACGCCCCGGCGGGGCCGTGGCGCCCCTCGATAACCCGACAGGCTCCTAACCGGGGAGAGCCCGTGTCACGCGGTCCGCCAGCAGGGCCGCGATCTCCTCCGCCGAGAACCCGAGCTCGCCGAGGATCGGGCGCGTCTCCGCGCCGAGTGACCGCGTGGCCGCGCCGGGCCGGAAGCCCGGGCCGTCGAGCGTGAGCGGCGGCGCCAGCACGCGCACCGGACCGAGCGCCGGGTGGGGGAGATCGTGGAGCAGGCCGTTGGCGAGCGCCTGCGCGTCGTCCAGCAGCTCGAACGCGAGCTTCACGTCTGACGCGGGCAGGCCGTGGGCGTCGAAGATCTTCCGCCACTCGTCGGTGGTGCGCCCCGCCAGCACCGCCTCCACGCGCGGGCGCAGCGCTCCGTAGTGGCGCGCCAGCGCCTCGCGGTCCGCGATCGCCTTCTCGTGCGCCTCGTCGCCGAGCCCGACCGCCTTCATGAAGGCCCGCTGGAGCCCCGGGCTCACGCAGGCGAGACCGAGCACGCCGTCCTTCGTCGCATACGTCCGGAAGTAGACGTTGACCATGCCGGGGGTCCGCACCTGGGGCGTGAGCGCCACCTGCTCCTCGAAGGACCGCCCCGCCGCGCGGAGCTCGGCGAGCTTCGCCCGCGCCGCCGCGTGCGTCGGGCCGTCCACCGACTCCACGCGGACCATCGAGTTGTTCTGGAGCACCAGCGCCGCCATCATGAGCGCCACGTCGACCTGGCCGCCGCGGCCCGTCCGCTCACGGCGCAGCAGTGCGGAGGCGACGCCGAAGGCGAGTGTCATCGCGCACATGTAGTCGGCGACGGGCGCGTCGCCCGACGCGGGCAGCCCGTCCTGGACCTTGCCCAGGCCGGCCATGAGTCCCGTCCGCGCCTGCACGACCAGGTCCATGCCCGCGAGCCGCGCGTCGGGGCCCCGCCGGCCGAACGCGCTCACGTTGCCGACGACGAGCCGCGGGTAGCGCGCCTCGAGACTCGCCCCGTCGAGGCCGAACTCCTCGGCGAGCCCAGGCCGGAAGTTCGTCAGGACCACGTCGGCGCGCCCGAGGAGCCGCTCGATGACCCGCGCGGCCTTCGGGTGACGGAGGTCGAGCGGCAGCGCGTGCTTGCCGCGGTTGCGCGAGACGAAGTGGCGCGTCTCGCCGGGTGCGAGCTGCGCCAGCTGCCGCACGGGGTCCCCCTCGAGCGCCTCGACCTTGATGACGTGCGCGCCGCCCTCCGCGAGCACCTGGGCGCAGAAGGGGACGGCGATGAACTGACCGAACTCCACCACCTCGATGCCGGCGAAGGGCTGTGTCTGGTCCATGACGCGTCAGCGCACGGCCGTCTCGCCGGGAACCGCTGCGTCCTGCTAGCGGCGCGCCTTGCGCCGCGCCCGGACCGCGGCGGCGAGCTCCCGCAGCACCGGCACCGTCGTCTCCCAGGAAAGACAGGCGTCGGTGATGGACTGGCCGTACACGAGGGTTCTCCGGTCCTTCAGGTCCTGACGGCCCTCCACGAGGAAGGACTCGAGCATCACGCCGATGATCCCGGCCTCGCCCTGGGCGACCTGCGACGCCACGTCGCGGGCCACGACGGGCTGGCGCCGGAAGTCCTTGTCGCTGTTGCCGTGGCTCGCATCCACCATGAGGCGCGCGGGCAGCTTCGCGTCCCGGAGCGCGGCGAGCGTCTTCTGCACGTGGCTGGCGTCGTAGTTGGGGCCCTCCTGACCGCCGCGCAGGATGACGTGGCAGTCGGGGTTGCCGCGCGTCGAGACGATACCCGCCAGGCCCTGCTCGGTGACGCCGAGGAAGCGGTGGTGGTGCGCGGCGGCGCGCACGGCGTCGATCGCGATCTGCACGCCGCCGTCGGTGCCGTTCTTGAAGCCGACCGGCATCGAGAGGCCCGAGGCGAGCTCGCGGTGCACCTGGCTCTCCGTGGTGCGCGCGCCGATCGCGCCCCACGTCACGAGGTCCGAGATGAATTGCGGGGTGATCGGATCGAGGAACTCGCAGCCCGACGGAAGGCCCAGCTCGGCGAGGTCGAGCAGGAGGCGGCGCGCCAGCCGCAGCCCCTCGTTGATCGCGAAGGAGCCGTCGAGGATCGGGTCGTTGATGAGGCCCTTCCAACCCACCGTGGTGCGCGGCTTCTCGAAGTAGACGCGCATGACGATGCGGAGGTCCTCCGACAGCTCGTCGGCGACCGCCTCGAGGCGGCGCGCGTACTCGAGCCCCGCCTTCGGATCGTGGATCGAGCAGGGGCCGACGATGACGATCAGTCGGTCGCCCTCGCCACTCAGGATGCGCGCGACTTCCTTGCGCGCGCGGGCGACGACCTGCGAGCCCTTGTCGCTCAGCGGCAGCTCCTCGAGGAGGATCGCCGGCGGCAGCAGGGGCCGGATGCTCTCGACATGCAGGTCGCGGGTCTTCATGGAGTGCCTATTGTACTCGACCCGGGTGGATCTCGTGCTCGGCGCCGTCCGGCCGTATGATGGCGGAAGCCATGATCACGAAGTTCGCCACGGTGTACCCGGGCCACGTGGACTTGCCCGACATGGGGCAGCGCTCTACGCCGGCCAACGAGCGGCGCTTTCCCAACGAGCACCTGGCGACGGTCTTCGAGAAGACCGAGGCCATCGCGCGCACCATGGACGAGCTGGACTATCACGCGATCTGGCTCGCGGAGCACCACTTCCAGCACGAGGGTTACGAATGCCTGCCGAACATCCTCATGCTGGCCGTCCACCTGGCCCACGTGACGCCGCGGATTCGCATCGGGTGCGGCTTCAACATCGCGCCGATGTGGCACCCACTGCGCTTGGCCGAGGACTTCGCCACCGCCGACATCCTCACCCGCGGCCGGGTGATCTTCGGCGTGGGCCGCGGCTATCACACGCGTGAGGTCGAGACCTTCGGCGCCCCGATGCTCGACGCCGAGGCCAATCGCGAGCTGTTCGAAGAGCAGGTCGAGATCGTGCTGAAGGCGTTCAGGGAGGAATCGTTCTCCCACCAAGGGAAGCACTACACCCTGCCGCCGATCGTCCCGTACCGGGGCTACGAGCTGCGCGAGCTCACGCTCGTCCCGCGCCCGATCCACCGGCCCGTGGAGTGCTGGCAGCCCATCGTGAGCGCGAGCGCGCGCGGACTCGACTTCATGGTTCGCCACGGCATCAAGGGCGTCATCGGCGGCGGCGCCGCCACCATGGCCGAGGGGCCGATCCACGCCTACCGCGAGGCCGCGGCGCGCGCCGGCCGTCAGCTCGCCCTCGGCGAGGATCTTTGCCTCGGCATCTTCTTTCACCTCGCCGAGACCCGCGAGAAGGCCGTCCGCGAGATCACGCCCTTCTACGAGGAGCACGTGAAGATGTTCGCGCCGCTCGGCTTCGTCCCGGGGATCACGTCCGCCCAGGTCGAGGCAGCCGCCCGTCGCGGCGGCTGGGGCGCCGCCGGCGTCCCGACCGTGGAGCACTACATGAAGACGGGCGCCTGGTTCGCGGGCCCGCCCGAGGAGCTCGCGGCCTACCTCGAGGACCTCGAGTCCCGCTTCCCCGGGCTGCAGCACGTCAACATGAGCATCAGCATGGGCACGCCGAAGGCCGTCATGCAGGAGCAGCTGCGGTGGTTCGGCAAAGAGGTCATGCCGAGGTTCGCGACCCGCGCCCGCTGAGCGCCGGCGACTCAGCCCGGCGGCGCCTGGATGGCCACGCCGCGCTCGATGAGCTGCTGGATTTGAGCCTCCGAGTACGCGAGGGTGCGCAGGACCTCGCGAGTGTGCTCGCCGAGCTCCGGCGCCGCGGCGGGCGGCGTCTTGGGCACGCCGGCGACGCTGATCGGGCTGTCCACGGTCGCGAGGCGCCCGAAGCGGGGGTGCTCGAACTCGGGCAGGAGGCCGTTGGCGCGGAGCTGCGGATCGCTCGCGATCTCCGCATAGGTCGGCAGGATCGCGAACGGGATGTCGTGCGCCTCGAGACGCGCCCGCCAGTGCATCGCGTCCTCGGAGGCGAAGATCACGTCGAGGGTCGCGACGAGCTCCTGGACGTGCGTGCGCCGTCCCGCGGGCTCGGCGAAGCGCGGATCGGTCACGAAGTCGGGACGGCCGACGACCCGGCAGAAGCGGGGCCAGAGCTTCTCCGGATTCACGAGGGCGAGCTTCAGCATGCGGCCGTCGCGCGTCCGGTAGTACACGGCGCCGAAGCTCCGGGCGCGCTCGCGCGGGAGCTTGGGCGGGAACGTCGCGCCGCAGAGCTGGGCCTGGATGTTCCACGAGTTCGCCCAGGCGCCCGCGGCGAGGAGCGAGGTGCCGACCTTGAGGCCGCGGCCGGTGCGCTCGCGCGCGAAGAGGGCGAGCATGACCGCGCCGAAGAGGGCGAGGGCGGTTGGATGATCGCCGGCGCCGCCGGCGAGCTGCCCGAGTGTGCCCTCTGGCGTGAGGAGGCTCGTCTCGAGCCCCGAGCGCGACCAGTAGACCACCGTGTCGTAGCCGGGCTTCTCCGCCTCCGGCCCCGCCTCGCCGAACCCCGAGGCGCTCGCGTAGACGAGGCGCGGGTTGAGCGGCGCGAGGTCCTCCCAGCGGAGCTTGAGCTTCTCGAGGGCGGCGGGGCGGAAGTTCGTCAGGAAGACATCGGCGGAACCGGCCAGCCGGTGGAGCACCGCGACGCCGTCGAGATCTTTCAGGTCGAGCGCGACGCCCCTCTTCGAGCGGTTGTCCATGAGGAAGCAGTACGGCGTCGCCGAGGCGGGGAGCGTGGGCAGCTCGTGCATGCGCCGGTTGTAGTCGCCCTCGGGCGGCTCCACCTTGATGACCTCGGCGCCGAAGTCGGCGAGCATGGCGGCTGCCGAGGGCACGAGCACCATCGAGGCCGCCTCCACCACGCGGATCCCGGCGAGCAGGCCCTCCGTCATGGGCGCGATGGTAACAGAGCCCGCGGCGACTCACGACCTGGAACCGGATGGTACACTGGCCTCGGTGAGCCTCGAGCATCCGTGGGTGGAGCCGCCGGCGCCCGGCGCGGTCGTCGACGTCGCGCCGGGCATCGCGTGGCTCCGCATGCCACTGCCCTTCCAGCTGAACCACATCAACCTCTGGCTCCTCGAGGACGGGCGCGGCGTCACCGTCGTGGACACGGGCGTCGGGCTCGACGACACGCGGGCGCTCTGGGAGCGCGTCTTCGCGGGGCCGCTCCGCGGCCGGCCGATCACGCGCGTCCTGGCCACGCACTTCCATCCGGATCACATGGGCAACGCGGGCTGGCTCACCGAGCGTTGGCGAACCGACCTCTGGTGCACGCAGGCCGAGTGGCTCTATGCGCAGTACGCTCGGCGCGCGGGCGACGCGGCGGACGCCGAGCCGCGGGCCGCGCACTACCGACGCCACGGCTGCGCCGAGGCGGCGCTCGCGCTCATGGCGCGCCGGGGGAACCCCTATCCCACTCTGGTGCCGACCGTCGCGCCGGCGTACCGGCGCATCCGGGACGCCGACGCGCTCGCGATCGGCGGGCGCCGCTGGGAGGTGCTGACCGTCCTGGGCCACGCGCCCGAGCACGCGTGCCTCTGGTGCCGCGAGCTCGGCGTGCTGATCTCGGGCGACCAGGTGCTCCCGAAGATCACGACCAACGTGAGCGTGTGGCCCGAGGAGCCCCACGCCAACCCGCTCCGCCTCTACCTCGACTCCCTCGAGCGTTTCCGCCCGATGCCGCCGGAGACGCTCGTGCTCCCGTCGCACGGGCTCCCGTTCCGCGGCCTCCACGCGCGGCTCGGCTCGCTCCGCGACCACCACGACGCGCGGCTCGCCGAGGCCCTCGACGCGCTCGTCGAGCCGCTCAGCGCCGCCGACCTCGTGCCCACGCTCTTCCGGCGTGAGCTGGACGACCACCAGCTCGTCTTCGCGCTCGGCGAGTCGCTGGCGCACCTGCGGCTCCTCGAGTCCGACGGCCGCGTCGCACGCGCGGTCGGCAAGGACGGCGTCCACCGCTTCCGCAAGGCGTGACCGCCGGGGCCGCGATCGCCGCAGTCGTCTTCGACATCGGCGGCGTCGTCCAGGAGTCCCCGCTCCACGCGATCGCCCGCTACGAGGCGGACCACGGCCTGGCACCGCACGCGATCAATCGCGCCGTCGTCGCGACGGGCGAGCGCGGCGCCTGGTCGCGGCTCGAGCGGGGCGAGCTGACGCTCGAGCGGTTCTTCGCGCCCTTCGAGGCGGACTGCCGCGCCCACGGGGTCGAGGTCAGCGGCGAGCGGCTCATGGCCTACATCGCCCGCGCGGGCGTGGCGCGCCCGCCGATGGTGCGCGCGATCCGCCGCATCCGCGAGCGGGGCCTGCGTGTCGGCGCCCTCACCAACAACTGGGCGACGGAGCAGCCGCAGCCACCGAGCCCGCTCCGCGAGCTGTTCGACGTGTTCGTCGAGTCGCGCGCGGTCGGGATGCGCAAGCCTGATCCGCGCATCTATCGGCTCGTGTGCCGCGAGCTCGGCGTCGAGCCGGGCCGCACCGCGTTCCTCGACGACATCGGCGCGAACCTGAAATCCGCGCGCGCCCTCGGGATGGCGACGATCAAGGTCGTCGACCCCGATGCGGCGCTCCGCGAGCTCGGCGAGCTCCTCGGCTTCGATCTCTCCGCCTAGGGTTCAGCTCAGACGAGGAGCAGGCGCTCCACGAGCGACGAGAGACGCCGGGTCTCCGAGCGCAGGAGGTCCAGGAACCAGAGGGCGATGCCGTCCTTGTCGACGCGGATGACGAGCGCGACCGCCTCGAGCGGCCCACCGCTGTCGGGCGGCGTGAGGCTCACGCGCACCGTGCTCCCTGGCTTGAAGCGCGACGTCGTCCGGACCTTCATGCCCGACGCGGAGATCTGCGTGCACGTGCCCCGCGCCGCGGTGCCCCTCTCGGACACGAGGCGCACGGGCAGCTTCGCGGGGGCGCGCGGGGCGGGGCGGCGCTCCTCGCGGGGAGGTGTCCGGGCGCGACCGCGCGCGCGGGCGAAGGGCTCGAGGAGCTCGAGCACGGCGCCGAGCCGCTCGAGCGTCACCGGTTTCTGGAGGTAGTCGAGGGCGCCCAGCTGCAGGCACGCGCGCGCCTCGTTCTCGGTCGCCAGACCCGAGACGGCGACGACGGGTACCTCCGAGGCGCGGACGGCCGGGTCGGCGAGGAACTCGAGGCCGCTCATGCCGGGGAGCCGCACGTCGAGCAGGACCACGTCGGCCTGCCGCCCCTTGAGCTTTGCGAGGCCGCGCTCGGCGCTCTCGACGGGAACGGGCTCGTGGCCGAGCGCCGCGACGAAGTCGCGGTAGACCTCGCGGACGCCTTCCTCGTCCTCGACGATCAGCACACGCACGGCCGTCTCTCAGGCGCGCCGGGCGCCGCCGAGCAGCGCGAACAGCCGCGCGCTCGTCACGGGCGCCTCGGTGATCGTCACGCCGAGATCGGCCACGGCGTCCTCGACCGCGTTGACGATCGCGGCGGCGCCCGGAATGGCGCCGCTCTCACCCACGCCCTTCACACCGAGCGGATTGATGACCGAGGGGTGCTCCTCGAGGGCCACCGGCAGCGGCGGCAGCTGGTCGGCCTTCGGGATCGCGTAGTCCATGAGGCTTGCCGTGAGCAGCTGCGCGCCCGCGTCGTAGACGAGTTCCTCGCCGAGGCCCGCGCCGATCCCCTGGGCGGCGCCGCCCTGGAGCTGACCCTCGACGATGGTCGGATTGATCGCGCGCCCGCTGTCGTGGACGATCGCGTAGGCGAGCAGGCGCACCCCGCACGTCTCGAGGTCCACCTCGACCGCGGCGGCCTGGGTGCCGAAGGCCCACGTGACGGTGTCGGGATAGAAATAGGTGCAGGCGTTGAGCCCCGGCTCGCCCGTAGGCTTGAGCGCCTTCGACTTCACCGCCGCCTGCGCCAGGCGGCCGAGCGTGACGAAGCGGTCGGGAACGCCCGCGACGTGCGCGCGACTCCGCTCGATCCTGACGTCCTCGGGCGCGCACTCGAGCAGCTCGGCCGCGACGCGGGCAGCG
>Ga0209156_10001108_pt1 | contig 22198 bp, 17 predicted proteins | sample GraSoiAngelo_124_FD_185881 | JGI IMG/M metagenome (GOLD analysis project Ga0209156, IMG submission 185881) | Grasslands soil microbial communities from the Angelo Coastal Reserve, California, USA - 14_0927_05_20cm (SPAdes) (version 2) | ecosystem: Environmental > Terrestrial > Soil > Grasslands... | reverse complement strand
GGGAGAACCGGTCCGTCGGTCGGAAGGAAAAGCGCTCTTCGATGGCCGCAAGGAAGTGGGAGACGTTTCCCGCCGTGACCACCACCCCTTTCGGCACACCCGTGCTGCCGGAGGTGAACATGATATAGGCCGAATCATCGGCCCGAACGGACTTCGGCGGGTGTGGAGCCGTGAGAGCCGGGAGCTCGTTGCAGCCGGCAATTCGCATCTCTCGCGGTCCGGCCCGAACCGACTCGTTCACCCTGTCGCAGGGAGCAAGCACGCGTGCCGGAGCTGCGATCAGAGGATTCTCCAGTACCAGCTGGAGACCGGCCGCATCCACAACCAGAGCGTCGAGCCCTGTGATCTCCTGGATTTTCAGCAGGCGCGTCGCGGGCAATTTGGGGTTGAGCGGCACGTACGACGCACCACACCACCATGCGCCCAATATGCCGGCGTAAGCCGCCAGGCTGCGGGACGCCAGTATTCCCACCCGCTCGGGCGGACGCTCAGCGGCACTCTCGAGCCACATCCCGATACGCGCTGCCAGCGTTGTCAATTCGGCGTAAGAGACTTGCAGGCCGGCAACCGACAGCGCGAGCCGATCGCCATGATCAGTGGCATGCTCGAAGCATCGCGCGGCGACGCAATGGCTCATGGCGGCAGTGTGGACCAAGACCCAGAATACCTACGCTGAATCCTCAACGTCATGCCGGCCGCAGGGGCAAGGGCGGTGCCACATGTAGGCTGCACGGTGCCAAGCCGCGCCATGACTAGCCTCACGGGCATTTCAGCACGCCGGCGTGTCTCGCAACAACCCGGTTTTGTGGTCGAACTGTGACAGCTTCGCGCCGCGGATGAACGGATTCGCGCCACCTCACGGAGGCGAGTCTAAGTAGATCTGACCAAATTGGTCAACGTCCCCGCCCCATTCTCGCTCCCCGTGGATTCGCAGCAGCGTTACGTTTCGGCCATGCCTCCGGACACGGGCTTCAAGATCGAGCGTGACCCCGACACGGGAGGGGCGCCGGACGTCGCCTTCGTGGTGCGCGAGCGCCTGGCGCACATCCCGGACGAAGGCTACGCCGAGCTCGCGCCCGACTGGGTGGCCGAGATCCTTTCACCCAACGACCGGCCCGGCGAGGTTTTGGAGAAGGTGGGCCAGTGGCTGGGCGCGGGCGTGCGGGTCGTGTGGGTCCTCGACCAGGTCCGGCGGGAGGCGCGCATCTACCGCGCGGACGGAACGGTCTCCACCGTGGCGCCGGACGGCGAGCTGAACGGTGAGGACGTGCTGCCGGGATTTCGCTGTCCGCTCCGCGACATCCTCTGAATCGCTCGGGAACAACACGGGGGTACCCCCGATTCCTGCGTCGCGCTAACTTCGAGCGCTGCAACGTTGGAGAGGTGGCCGAGTGGCTGAAGGCGGCGGTTTGCTAAACCGTTATAGGGGCTAATACCCCTATCGGGGGTTCGAATCCCCCCCTCTCCGTGAAGGGCCGGGAAACGGGAAGCGGGAAACGGGAAACGTCTGACCGCGTCTCGCCGCATCACGTTTCTCGTTTCCCTTTTCCCGTTTCCCGACTCACCCGGGCCCATGACGAGCACGGCACCCCGCCTGCGTTTCGCCCCCTCCCCCACCGGCTACCTCCACGTCGGCGGCGCCCGCACCGCCCTCTTCAACTGGCTGTACGCCCGTCATGAGGGCGGCAAGTTCCTGCTGCGCATCGAGGACACCGACAAGGCCCGCTCGACAGACGAGCATACGCAGGTGATCCTCGACGGCCTTACCTGGCTGGGCCTCGACTGGGACGAGGAGCTGGTATTCCAGGGCGCCCGCGTGAAGCGCCACCAGGAAACCGCCGACCGCCTCCTCGCCGAAGGCAAGGCCTACATGGACGAGGGCGCGATCCGGTTCCGGCTGCCGCCCGGCGAGATCGCCTGGGAGGATGCGGTGCACGGCCGGATTTCATTCCAGGGTGCGGACATCAAGGACTTCATCATCCTGCGCTCGGACCGCACGCCGATCTACAACCTCGCCGTGGTCGTGGACGATCTCGACATGCGGATCACCCACGTGTTGCGGGGCGACGATCACATTTCCAACACCCCCAAACAGATCGCGCTGTACCAGGCGCTCGGCGCCCCGCTCCCGGTGTTCGGCCACGTCCCCATGATCAACGGACCCGACGGCAAGAAGCTCTCCAAGCGCCATGGCGCGACGGCAGTCGGGGACTACCAGCACATGGGCATCCTCCCCGCCGCGATGCGCAACTTCCTCGCCCTGCTCGGCTGGAGTCCCGGCGGGGATCGCGAGATCATGACGCTGGACGAGATGATCCGGCTGTTTTCCTTCGCCGGGATCCAGCAAAAGGCCGCGATCTTCGACATGACGAAGCTCGAGTGGATGAACGGGCAGTACCTCTCGATGACGCCCGCCGAGGACCTCTACCCACTCGTGGCCCCGCAGCTCGCGCAGCTCGGCGTGAACGGCAACCGCGACGCGGTGCTCAAGGCGATCGCCGCCGTGAAGACCCGGTCGCGCACCACGCTCGACGTCGCGCGCCAGGTGGCCGCCCGGCTCGATGCGAAGCACGTCGTCGTTGACGAGAAGGCCAAAAAGGAGATCGCGAAGGATCCGGCCGGCTACAAGGCGTCGCTCGAGGCCAGCCTGGCTGTCCTGAAGGCCACGGAGTGGACCCCGGAGGCGCTGGAGCGGACGTTGCGCGCGCTCGCGGAGCAGAAGGGCGTCGCCGCGGGGAAAATCTTCCAGCCGATCCGGATCGCGCTGACGGGCGGCACCGTTTCGGAGCCGGTGAACGAGCTGCTGTATGTGGTGGGCAGAGATGCCGCGTTACGCAGGTTGGAGGCCGCGGCTCGCGAGACATGACTGCGTGACACGACGCCTCAGGGAACCGCTTTCACAGTATCTACGGCGGCATTTAGCGTGTCCCCCCGCGCCCGGCGCTCGGCGTCCCGCTCGGCCTGCTTCCGCGCCCGCAGCTCGCGCACGTACTGCTTGAAGAGCCGCAGCGTCTCGGTGCGCCGCGCCGCCTGCATCAGGTCCTGCCGCATCTCGTCCAACTGGCGTGCCCGCATTTGCTCGTCGTAGTTCCCCTGGGGCAGGTTGATGGGCAGCAGCGCGAGCGCCGCCGTCGGAATCTTGATCCCGGCCACGTGGATGAACTGGGAGTCGATGCCGAACACCTTTCCGGCCACGTCCGTGGTCCAGACGGGGCGTTGCCGAGCGCGCTGATCCTGATCGATCAATACGTTGAGCGAGTCGACCATGGCCCGCAGCCGGCGCACCACCGTGGTGTCCCGGCTCTCATGGGGCTCGTACAGCGCGTCCGCGACGTCGGACGGCAGCGCGGGGCGCGGCAACACCCAGAGCCGACCGTCGCCCACCTGGGGCATGTCCACGATGTGAGGGCCGACGGCGGCGGGGCTCGCGGCGAGCGTCGAGTCGGGCCTGCCCACCGGGGCCGGGACGGGCGGCGTCGTGTCGGGCGCCGCGGCGCTCGGCACCGGCCGTCCCAGCCCGCCGCTCGGCCCCTTGCCGCGTCGCGTGCCGCCGAACGGCGGGAGCTCGGGCGGCTGGGGCCGTGCAGGCGGAATGATCGTGATCAGCCCCTGCGGCCGGTCGATGCGCCACGACCCGCTGAACGCCAGGACGATGATCGCCACGTGCACTGCGCCGCTGGCGACCCAGGTGAGCCGCCGAAACTCGGGGCCGGGCCTCCGGATCTCAAACAGCGGCGAGCACCTTTCCCAGCCGCTCGGCGGCCTCGACCAGCCGCGGCGTGCCGACGGTGAGTGCGATACGGAAAAATCCTTCGCCGCCGGCCCCGAACCCGCTTCCGGCGAGCGTCACGACCCCTACGTCCGTGAGCGCACGCCGCGAAAACGCCGCGGAGGCCACGCCCTCGGGGAGCGGCACCCACACGTACATCGTGGCCTCGGGGGTCTCGGGCTCGAAACCCTGGGCGCGGAGCGCCGGCAGCATCGCATCACGCCGCTCCTTGAAGCGCGCAACGTAGCCGCGCGCCAGTGCCTCCGCCTGCGGCAACACGGCCGCCCCCGCGGCCTGTACCGCGAGGAAGGCGCCCGTGTCCACATAGTTCTTCACCCGCGCCAGCGCCGCGATGAGCTCCGGCCGTCCCACCGCCCACGCGAGCCGCCACCCGGTCATGCAGAAGGTCTTGGACAGCGAGTGGAACTCGACCGCGATGTCGCGCGCGCCCGGGATCTCGAAGACGCTGGGCGCGACGTGGCCGTCGAACGTGATCTCGCAGTAGGGATTGTCGTACGCGATGACGATCCCCTGCTTCCGACACACCGCGACCGCGCGCGCGAGGTACTCTCGGGGCGCGATCGCGGCGGTCGGATTGTTGGGATAGTTCAAGTAAACGAGCTTGGCGCGGCGGAGGACATCGGCGGGGATTTCGTCGAGCTCCAGCAGGAAGCCCGTGCGCGGCGTCAGCGCGTACCGATACGGCTCCGCGCCCGCGAGCACCGTCCCGCCCTCGTACACGGCGTAGCCCGGCTCGGGCACGATGGCCACATCACCCGGGTCGAGCAGGGCCGTCGCGAGATGCGCGATGCCTTCCTTGGATCCGATGAGCGGGTGCAGCTCGGTGAACGGGTCGAATCGCACGTCGAACCGCCGCTTCATATACGCGGCGGCCGCCTCGCGAAACGCCGGCAGGCCGAGCTGAAACGCATAGCGGCTCATCGCCGGATCGCGGACGGCGTGCGCCAGCGCTTCCACCGCCACCTCCGGCGGCGCGAAGTCGGCGTCCCCCGCCCCGACGTCGATGACGTCGACGCCCTGCTGCGCAAGCCGGCGCTTGATCGCCGGAATCTCGGCCATCGGGTAGGTGGGGAGCGCCGCCAGGCGCTGGCTGAACTGGGTCACGATGTCGCCTCTCGATGAATCTACGCTCCCCCGCTGCGGCTCGTTACCGCCCTCTACCGCCTCTACCGCCCTGTACCGCCCTCTACCGCCCCCGTTTCCGCTCCAATGCCGTGTCGCACAAAGAACTCCTCGCAGGCGCCGCGCACATCCGCCCAGTGGCCTACGAGCCGCGTCGCGGGGGGCAGCCCTTCGAGGATCATCGCACCGTAACGTTTCGTAACCACCCGCGGATCCAGCAGCACGACCGCCCCGACGTCCCCGCGGCTGCGGATCAAGCGCCCGAATCCCTGCTTGAGCTTGAGGGCGGCGTTCGGGACCAGGTAGTGCGCGAAGCCGTTCAGCCCCCGCGCCTCCAGACGCTCCAGCCGCGCGGCCGTGAGGGGCTCAGTCGGAACCTTGAAGGGGAGCTTGGCGAGGATCAACACCCGCAGCGCGCGCCCCGGTACGTCAACGCCCTCCCAGAACGAGTCGGTTCCCAGGAGAATCCCCGAGCCTGCCTCCCGGAAGCGTCGCAGCAGGTGGTCACGCTGCCCCTCGCCCTGCACGAACAAGGGCCACCGGCCGCCGATCGAGTCGCGCACGGCGTCCGCCGCGCTCCGCAGCGCTCGGTGGCTCGTGAACAGCACGAACATGCCGCCGTCGGACGCATGAGCCAGCTCCACGAGCACCCGCGCGACCGCGGCGCCGTGACCCGATTCGTCGTCACGCGGCTCGGGGAGGTCGGTCGGGATCCCAAACAGGCACTGCGCGGCGTAGTCGAAGGGCGACGCATGGATCTCACGTACCTTCGTCCGTGACGGCGGCAGGTCGAGCCCGAGCCGCTCCTCGAGGTAGCCGAAGTCTCCTCCTGCCGCGAGGGTGGCGCTCGTGAGCACCACCGTCTCGATCCGGTCGAACAGGCTCTCCTTGAGGACGGGCGCCAGATCGAGCGGCACGGCGGCGAGGGAGACGTTCGGGGTCTTCCGCCCGCGCCGCTCGAGCCAGCGTACTGCGGCGGGACCGGCAGCCGGCGGTCGCAGCGTCGCCGTGAGACCCGCGGCCGCGGCGTCGAGCCGCCGCACGACGCCCCGCAGCTCGCCGACCAGCTGGGCGCGCCGCTCCGACGGGTCGTCGAGCGTCAGCCGGTCGGCGATCATCGCGGCGCCCTCCGACAGTCGCGAAAACGCGAGCAGCAGATTGTCGAGCTCCACGCCCAATCCGTCGTCCCACACCCCGTCCCTGACGAACTCATCGCGCAGCCGAAGGACCGGTGCCGGACCCGGCTCGCCGTCGAGCCGTCGCGCCAGCCGGGTGAACACGTCGTCCGCCGCGCGCCGCGCCGCCGCGAGCGCGTCCGTCAGGCCCTGCTGCGCCAGCTCGCGGCTGGCCGCCGACAGGAGATCGTCGCGCCCGAACAGCACCGAGCGCAGCGTCGGGAGGAGTCCGCGACCGTTCTTCTCGAGCCGGGAGAGGAGCCGCTGCACCCCGAGCATGCTGACCTGCGCGCCGAGATGCATGGCGGCCACGTCCTCGAGGTGATGGGCCTCGTCGAGGATCAGCCGCCGATACGGGGGGAGCACGGCGGCTTCCTGCCAGTTGTCGGACGCCATGCGCACGGCGAGGTCGGACGCGAGCAGATGGTGGTTGACGACCACGATGTCCGCCTCCGCCGCGCGCCGCCGCGCCTGGAACAGGAAGCAGCGGTCGAAATGGGGACACTTGAGCCGCGTGCACAGATCCGACTCGGCCGCCACCGCGTCCCATACCTCGCCGCTCGGCTCGTCCGTGAGGTCGGCGAGCGAGCCGTCGCTCGTCCGGGCGGCCCACGCCGCGAGGCCGTCCAGCTCGGTCCGGCGCTCGTCCTCGAACAACGAGTCTCCCTGCTCCCGCGCCTGCTGGAGCCGCGAGAGGCAGATGTAATTCCGCCACCCCTTGAGCAGCGCGAACGTCGGGGAATGGTCGCCCGTGCCGAGCGCACGGGCGAGGATCGGGAGATCCTTGCCGACGAGCTGCTCCTGGAGGTTGATCGTGTTGGTCGAGACGACGGTCCGTTCGCCGTTCTCACGGGCCCACACGAGCGCCGGTACGAGATACGCGAACGACTTCCCCACTCCCGTCCCCGCTTCGAGCATCCCGATGCCGCCGTCGTTGTAGAGGTCGGAGACGTACGCCGCCATGTCGCGCTGGCTGGGGCGATCCTCGAAGCTGCCGAGCGCGCGGGCCACGGGACCGCTCGGCGAGAGGAGCGCCGCCACGTCGATCGGATCGATTCGGGTGGTGGCGCGGGGCCGCGGGCACTCCACCACCACGTAGCAGTCGGTGACGTCGTTGTCCACGATCGCGAACCCGACGCCGCCGTCGTGCAGCCGCGCCGCGACGCTCAGATCCGCGCCCGACGGCTCGAGCACGCCGCTCGGGTGGTTGTGGAGCAGCAGCTCGCCGCGGACCGCGATCCCGGGAAGGGCGAGCACGGCGTCCACCGTCCCGCGCGCGACGACCCGCGCGTCGACGATCAGTCCGTCGGAGTCGAGGCGCGCCACGAACGACACTTCCCGCCCGCGAGCGCCCGCGATCTCGGCGCGCAGCAGCTCGCGGACGGCGGGCGCGAGGCGCTCGACGCTCACGTCTTCAGCTCGCGCTTCTTGGCCGCCGGGAAGAGCACGTTGTTGAGGATCAGGCGGTAGCCCGGGGAATGGGGATGCAACGAGAGGTCGGTCGGCGGATCGCCGATCTGGTGCTGCTGGTCCTCCGGATCGTGGCCGCCAAAGAAGGTCCAGGTCCCCTTCCCGTGGTTGCCGTTGATGTACTTGACCCAGGGCGCGCCTTCTTCGTCCGCGAGCACGACGTCGGTCGGCTTCAGGCGACTGCGCAGAAACGACGTGGTGAGCCCGTAGAAATCGGGGATCACCTGCCGGTGGTTCTGCACCAGGAGCGTCGGGACCGGATCGATTTTCGCGCTGAAGTTGAAGAGCTTGAACGCCCCGAGCGGCTGGCGGCGCGCCGGGGCGTTGACCTGGTGTCCGTCGATGTCGGAGAAGCTCGCGATCTGCGGGCTGGGCTCGATGTGCGCACCCGTGAACGCGAGGGTCTTCGACCAATCGAGCTTCGCATCCGCCTCCGGGTCCATGGGCGTGCCGTCCGCAAACGCGGCGGCGATGTCCACGCGCTCCGCGGCGAGCGCCAGGTCGATGGTCTCCGTCGCGGTGCACATCGCAAACAGGAATCCCCCGTTGCCGACGTAGTCCCGGATGTGCCGGGCCACGGCTTTTTTCAACGCGGGGACCGTCGCGGCACCCAGCTGCTTCGCCGCATCCGCGTTGAACCGCACCATCTCGGCGAGCCACGGCTGACCGGCGTAGATGAGGTAAAACTTCGAATACTGCCCCGTGAAGTCCTCGTGGTGGAGGTGCAGCCAGTCGTAACCCGGGAGCTTCCCGCCGAGGACTTCGAAATCCCACACCTTGTCGAAGGGGATCCCCGCGTACTGCAGGGCCATCGTGACGGCGTCGTCCCAGGGCGGCGCATTGGGCGGCACGTACACGGCCACCTTGGGCGCTTTTTCCAGCGGGACGGCATCCATGTTACTGGCCTCGATCTCCCCACGGATCGCCGTCACGCGCGACTCCTCCACCGGCTCGACACTCACGCCCGCGAGCGCCGCGTCGCGTCGGATCGCGGGCCCGTCCGGCAGCAGGAACGAACCGCCGCGGTAGTTCAAGAGCCACTCCGCCTTGATCCCCGCCTGCACGACGTGATACGTGACGCCGTAAGCCTTCAGGTGATCGCTCTGAGCATCGTCCATGGGGACGAGCAGAGAGGCTAAGGGGCTAGAGCGATAAGGGGCTAACAGGGCTGCGATGTCACCGCTTAGCCCCGTAGCCACGTAGCCGCTTAGCTGCTTTAGGAAGTTTCGCCGCTTCATGACTTCGGAATCGCCCCCTTCGCCCGCTCGAGCTCGCGTCGCGCCTCGGGCACTACGGCGCTCCCGGGATACGTGAGAATCAAGTGCTCGAGATGCCGCATCGCTTCCGCCGTCTGCGCCCGCCGTTCCAGCAGCCGGGCCCACTCGAGCTCGGCAGCGGGCGCCGCCGCCCCCTCCCCCGCGGTGTGGACGATTTCGTCGAACAGAGCGAGCGCGGTCTGCTGTTGCGCGCTGTCGAGCCGGGCCGCGACGCGGCCGGCCAGGAGCAGGAGGTCCGGCCGCCCTCCCCCGCCCGCCCCCGTTGCCAGACGCCCAGCCGCAAGCCGTAAGGCCTGCACGGCGTGCAGCGAGTCGCCCTGGGCGAGCAACAGCAACGCGCCGCCGAGCTCGCGGAACGACTCGGCCGGCACCTGCTGCAGCAGCGCCAGCATCGCGGTGCGCTCGGTCGCCTCGTGCCGGTCGCCGGCGTAGGGCCCGGCGGCGTGGAACAGCCCCTGGGCGTCCTTCAGTCGCCCTCGATACAAGGCGATCCACCCCTGGAGCGCGAGCCCCTCGACGCTGGAATCGCGCGCCACCGCCGAGTCCGCCCGGTCCAGGTCTCCCGTCGCGATGCGGGCGCGCGCGAGCCGCAGGCGCAGCCCCGCGCGGTCGTCGGCGGATAGCCGGCCGTTGGTCGCGAGCTGTCGCGCCGCCGTGTCGAGCTGGCCCCCATCGATCAGGGCCTCCACCACCGCGCGCTGGGCCAGCCGCTGCGCGTCAGCGGGCGCGCTCGAGTCCTGGGCCACGCGCTCGAGCACGGCGCGCGCGGCAGCGCGATCGCCTGCGTCGATGAAGGCGCGTGCCGCGTCGGCCCGCGCCCGGGCGGCCGCCCCTCCCGGTTCCGGCGTCAGGTCGGCGTAGCGTGCGAGCGCGAGGGCGCGCACGCGACGGGCATCGGGCGTGCTGCGCGCGCTCGCGAGGTCGGCGAAGCGCCGCAGCGCGAACGCCGCGTCCGCGGACGGCGTAGCGACGCTCGGCTCGAACACGGCCCAGGCGCGCTGCGGCTGCCCCCAGCCCAACAGCAGCTCGCCGGCGAGCCGGCGCGTGAGGGGCGACGGGGTCCCGGCGGTGAGCAGGCGCGCGATGCGCTCGCGTGCCGCGTCGGGCGCCTCGGCGAGCGCGCTTGCCGCGTTGGGCAGCTGCACCGGCGCGTCCTCGAGCGCTGCCGCCCATTCACGCGCCGCGCCTTCCCAATCGCCCGAGAGCCGGCTCAGCTCCGCCAGCTCGATCCCGAACGCGCCGGGCCGGCCGAGCGCGCGCCGGCCGACGAGCAGCACGTCGCGCGCCGCCGCGTGGCGGTGCGCGTCCTCGAGCGCCATCGCCCACTCGCGGTACGGGGCCTCGTCGCGCGGCGCGGCCGCGGCCCACCGGAGCGCCACCGCCCGCCCGCTGTCGGGCTCGTTGAGCGCCACGTACGTGCGGAGCAGCACACCCCGCAGGGCGGCGTTGGTCGGACTCGCCGCCGCCGCCCGCTGGGCCGCCGGCAGCAGCTCGCCCAGGCGATTGAGCGGCCGCAGGACGCGCTCGAGCCCGAGCAGCGCCGACAGGTTGGTGGGATCGGCCCGCAGGGTCGCGAGATAGATGCCCGCGGCCTGCTCATACTGGCCGGCGCGCTCGAGCTCGAAGCCCTGGCCGATGGCTTGGGCCGGCAACGAGCGAGCAGCCAGGACGAGCAGCCCGAGAAGAGTCAGCCGGAGGAATCCACTCGGGGTCCGGGGCCGCGTTCGCGGGTAAACCCGCGGCTCGGCATCACCCGCTAAAGCGGGACAAGGCCGGTTTACCGGCCAGTGCCGAGTCGCGGCTTCAGCCGCGGACTCAGGGCAACCTGGGCTCATTCAGTCTCCGGAAATACTCGAGCACCAGGCGACGCTGCTCGGGAGTGAGACCCTGGAGCTCCTCCCACGTGGGGTAGCGGAGCCGCGGGCCCGGGCCCGTCGCCCCGGGTTTCAGGATGTCGGGGATGTGAACGCTGTCCCCGGTCGCGGAGCGGCTGACGCGCTCCTTGGTCTCGTCGGGCTCGTCGTTCGAGAGCGTGCGGCCCGCGTCGAGCAATCGGCGGTACAGCCGCTGCTGGCGCTCGATGGTCTGCTGGTCGAGGCGCCCGGCCTCGAGCTGACGCGCGAGCTCTTTCGCCTCCTGCGCCAGTGGTCCGGCGGCGGCGCTCGCGCCTCCGGCCTGGAGCCGCTCGAGCTGCTCGGCAAGAGCGCGCTGGCGGGCGGCCAGGGCGCGGAGTCGCTGCAGCATCGCCTCGCCGCTCACGCCCATCAACGGCACCAGACCCTGCGCCAGCCCGTTCAGCCCCTGCTGATCGCGCGCCAGGCGCGCCAGCTGCTCCACCGCTTCGGCGAACCCGCTCCCCGACTTCCCGCCGGCGACCTGGCTGCGGCTGCGGGCCAGCGCCAAGGCGGTGGCGTTGAGGGCGTCGAGGGCGTCCTCGGCGAGCGAAGCCGCCTCGGAGGCATTGGGGTCGGCTTCTTCGAGCTCGGAGCGCGCCGCCGCCATTTGCCGCTTCGCATAGCCCAGCGCCGCGTCGAGCTGCGGTGACACGAGCGCGTGCTTCCCGGCCGCCTCGCGGATCTGGCGTGCCACCGCGTCGGTCCCTTCCTCCACCGACGCCTGCCGCGACCGGGTGCCGGCACCCGCCTCGCCGCGCCGCAGCGCCTCGGCCACGCCCTCTTGCCCCTGGGCGAGCGCCGCCGTCTCCGACAGCGCCCGGTCGAGCGCGGCGAGCGTCTCGCCGCGCCACTCCCGCGCCAGCGAATCGCGCTGACCGCGCAACGCTTCGGGCACACCCGCGAGCTGCCGCTCCGCGTCGCTTCCCGCTTCGCTCGCGGGCGCCGCCCGCGCGTCGTCCGCGGCCTGCGCCGCGCGTTGCATCGCCGCGCGCGCGTCGCGTGTCGCCTGCTGCGGCGCGGCGAGCGGGGTACGGGGAGCCGCGCGAAGGTCGGTGGCCACCCGTTCGATGCCGCGCGCCAGCGAGTCCGCGCGGTCGGCGAGCGCGCGCTGGCGCGCGGCGCCGCCGCTATCCGGCCGCGGCGCGTCCTCGCGATTCCACTCCCCCTGCCGCCGCCGCAAGTCCTCGGCGTCGGCCGCGAGCGACGCGAGCGCACCCTCGACGGCGGCCCGGCGGAACAGCTCCTCGCTGCGCTCGAGCTCCGCCTTGAGCTGCTGCTGCGCCTCGGCGAGGCGCTCGAGCGCCCGGCGCGTCGCCTCGGGGTCGAGCCGCGCCACTGCTTCCTGCAGCTCACGGAGCCGCGCCGCCAGCTCCGGCGTCACCGCGCGCTGCAGCAGCTCCTGGACTTCGCGCAGCCGCGCCTGGAATGCCGTGTCGCCCAGCCCGGCGGCCTGGGCCGCGCGCGTGATCTCCTCCACCGCGCGCGACAGCTCCTGGACCCGCTGCTGCAGCGCCTCCTGCTCCCGCGCCACGGCCTGCGCGCGCTCCGTCGCCTGAAAAGGAAGCGGTCCGTCCCGCCCCTCCGCAGGGCTGCGTTGCCCGGCGGCATCGCGGGAGCGCTGCTGGGCGAGATCCCGCGTCCGCCCCCCGAGCTCGCGCTCCGCCTGGGCCAGGGAGTCTGCCGCGGCGGCGATGTCCTGCGCCGCCGCTCGGGTGGCGGCCCGCAGCTCCTCGAAGCTCGGGAGCCGCAGCGCGATCTCCTCGCTCCGCCCGACGTGAGTCCCGGGCGACGGGACGTTGTCCCACGCCTCGACGCGGAGCCGCAGCGTGTCGCCGGGCAAGAGCCCGCGTCGCTCTGCGTCGAGATCCCCCTGCACGATTGCCCGCTCGCCCGCGCCCGACACGTCCAGCGACTCACGCACGGCCGCCCCCACTTTCCCCGTTTGACTCACGCGCCAGCTCACCACCTCCAGCCGGGTCAGACCGTGATCGTCCCGCGCGTCGATCACGAGCGGCTGCCTGAGCGAGAGCGGCAGCGTGGTGTCGCGGCCCGGGACGGGGACCGTCACCACCGGCGCGGAATCGGGCACGACGCGCAGCCGCAGCTCCGCGACGTCCCCCTCGAGCGGAGCGCCATCCGCAGTGGCGAGCTCGAGCTGCCAGGTGCCCGAGGCCGACGCCAGGGCGGCCAACCGGCCCGAGAACCGAGTTCCCTTCACGGCGAGCCGCGCGCGTCCGTCCCCGCGACGCCACGCGGCCGCCGCCAGCGGGACGCTCGCCGCCCCGCTCGTGAGTATCACCGTGCCTTCGGGGATCGCCACCGGGTCCGGACCGGGAACGAGCGGCTCGTCGGGACGGGCGAGGTACTCGGGATACCGGGCGGTGAGCTCGAGGCCGGCGACGAATGCGGGCAGGGTCACGCTGACACGGCGCTCGCCGCTGCGGCGGCTCCCGCTCGAGGCCCGGAGATACAGATCGGACTCGAGCGGGCCGATCCGTCGGGTGGCATAGCCCAGCGAATCGAGCGCGACCGGGGCCGGGCGCCACGGCTCTCCCGGTCCGCGGGTCCACAGGATGGCCCGCGTCGCCGCGGGCACTTGCAGCGTGACCGTGACGCTGTCGCCGCGGCGCACGGTGACGCGGTCCACGGCGAGACGCAGCGGCGCCCCGGCGTCGACGATGGCCCGGAGGGGATGCCAGAACGCGGCGGCCCGTCCCGCCCCGGGGGACGACGCCACGAACAGCGCCGCACCGAGCGCCGCCGTGCCCGCGCCCATCGCGAGCGACGTCCGCGTGCCGCGGGCCAGCAACCTGCCGACGACCGGCGCCGCCCGCTCCACCACCGCGGCCGCTCGCGCGTCCGCCAACCCCAAGAGCTCCGCGCTCGCTCCCGCACTCGCCGCGGGCGCGAGCAGGCCCACGACGCTCCCGGCACGAGTGCCGGCCGCCGTCTCGACGAGCCGTCCGACGGCAGCAGGCGCAGCGGGACGTCCCGCCCGGCGGACGAGCCATACCGCCGCCGCGGCGATCCCTGCGATCAAGAGCCACGCGACCACCACCGCCGCGACGCGCGGCGCGAGCGCCAGCCCCGCGGCCGCGATGGCCAATGCGACGCCCGCGCTCGTGAGCAGCATCGCTCCGGCGCGCGCGCGCGCGTGCGGCCCACCCAGCCGCCGCAGCCGAACGGCCGTGTCGGTCACCGCGTCGCGCTCACGGCGTAGGTGAACAGGTTGACCCCCATCCGTAGTGCCGCCTCATGAAGCTCCGGCGGGTCGTGGTGGACTTCCGGATCTTCCCACCCGTCGCCCAAGTCGGTCTGATAGGAATAGTACACGACCAACCGCGTCCCCAAAAAGACACCGAAGCCCTGCGCGGGAAGCCCGTCGTGCTCGTGGATCTTGGGGATGCCCTTGGGGAAGTCGTACACCAGGTGATAGATGGGGTGGCTCAACGGGACTTCAACCAGCGGGTGATCGGGGAAAACCCGCGCGATCTCACGGCGAAACGATTTGTCCATGCCGTAGTCGTCGTCGGCGTGCAGGAAGCCCCCCTGCTCGAGCCAGCGACGCAGCCGCTGCACCTCGTCGTCCGAGAAATGCACGTTCCCGTGCCCCGTCATGAAGACGTACGGAACGTCCCACAGCTCGGGGCCGGTGAGCGTCACGACGCGCTCGCGCTCGGCGACGGGGAGCGCGGTGCGTTGGCGGAGGGCCGCGAGGAGGTTCGGGAGGGCGGAAGGGCCGGCGTACCAATCTCCCCCACCGTCATAGTGCAGGCGGCCAATCGTCAGAGACGCAAAACGCGGAACGCGGAACGCGGAACGCGGAACCCACGCACCAGCGCTCGCCCGCGCTGTTCCGCGTTCCGACTTCCCCGTTCCGCGTTTCGGCAGCCCGTCGGCGGCCGGAAGCCACAGGATACACAGAACGACCGCCAGGGCTCTCACAACTCGTTCACCAACCGATACGCCGTATTGCGCGTGAGTCCCGTCTCCACCGCGAGCTGCTCGGCCACGTCGCGGCGCGTCATCCCCTGGGCCAGCAGCGCGCGAGCCCGCGCCTCGGGGTCGGGGGGCGACGCGCGCTCCTCCCGCGCGGGCTTGCCGGTGCCGGCCACCATCACCGTCACCTCGCCGCGGGCGGGCGCTTCGGCGTAGTAACCCGCGAGCTCGGCCAAGGTCCCGGCGCGGGTCTCTTCGAACAGCTTGGTCAGCTCGCGCGCCACGGCCGCGGGTCGCTCCGCGCCGCACGCCGCCGCGAGGTCCTCAAGCAGCTCGGCCACGCGCGGCGGCGCCTCGAACAGCACCACCGTCCACTCGCTCTTCGCGACCACGTCGAGCAGCCGCCGCCGCTCCGCGCCCTTGCGGGGGACGAAGCCCAGGAACAGGTAGCGATCGGCGCCGAGTCCCGAGACCGACAACGCGGCCGCCACGGCTGTCGGCCCCGGGACGCTGACCACGGGGACGTCACGCTCCCGCGCGGCGGCGACGAGCCGGGCGCCCGGGTCGCTCACCGTCGGCGTCCCCGCGTCCGTCACGAGCGCCACATCCTTACCGCTCGCCAGCAGATGCAGGATTCGGCGCAGCGCCGCGTCGCTCGAGTGCGCATGGAAGCTGATGAGCTCGGCGCGGGAGCCGACGTGGGCGAGCAGCGGCTTGGTGTGGCGCGTGTCCTCGGCCGCGACCGCCGCCGCGCGCGTCAGGGTCGCGGCCGCGCGCGGGGAGAGGTCCTCGAGGTTGCCCAACGGCGTCGCCACGACGTACAGGGTGCCGGCCATCTCACCACGACACGGGCCACGGCAGACGACCGTAGTAACCCGCCGACTGCAGGACGTAGCGGTGCTCGCGCGTCGCCTCGCGCAGGATCTTGGGCGCCGTCCCCGGCATCATCACCTCGACGCCCTCGAGCAGCTGGAGCGACCAATCCGTGAGCGCATTGGACAGCTCCTCCGGCTGCACCACCGAGTCCGGCGTATCGGTCCCGCGCGGCGCCGAGAGGATCGTGATGGCCTTGTGGGCATCCACGATGCCGGCGCTCACCTTCTGTGCCCGGCGCTTCGCCTCGCCCGGAAACTCCTTGTCCACCTCATCGACGATGCGCCAGTACAGCTCGCGGTAGGTGTTGATGAGGGCGTTGGGCGCCTGCTGCGGCAGGTCGGCGACGTACGGGAACACGGCTGCCGTGAGCACGGGCGTTTGCCCGCCGGCGCCGGGGTGGAACTGCGATTCGAGAAACTTCGGAATGGCCATCACCTCCGGCTTGTCGCAGAAGTAGCCGCTGTGGTAGCGTCCGCCGTCGAACCGCACGTACGACACGTGCGCGTTCGACGTCAGCTCCAGGATCCCGCTGGTCTTGTCCCGCGCGAACCCGGCAAAGAACGCGCCCGGCTGTGACGCATCCACGGTGCGCATCTCAACCGGGATCGCGCACGACTGATACATCCAGGCGAGCTGCTCCATCGGCGCAGCCGAGTAGGCGAGCTCCCCGCGCTCGACTTCGGCGCGCATGCGCTTCAGCGCTTCCGTGATGGTGATGACGTGTCGCCCGGTGGTGTGCAGGGACGCGGCGTTCACCGCCTCGCCCTTGCGGAAAAACAGCAGCAGGCATTCGTCCGGGAGATAGGCCGTGATGTAGCCGTCGACGCGGCCGTCCCGGTCGCGTTTGCCGAAGGCGAGGAGGTTGTCGAGGTGGATGAAGGCGAGGCGGGTGCGATGAATCAGCCGGTTCACCTGCGGGAACGTCAGGTCCGCGAGGCGAACCGGCGAATTCATCAGGCGAGCGGTGCTCGCGCGCATGGTCCTCCGCGGAGGATGCTACGACAGATGCTGCTGGATCTTCTGCACGAAGACCGGCTTCGGGTACGCGCCCACCAGCGTATCCACGTGCCGCCCGTCCTTGAAGAATAGAATACTCGGTATCGAGCGAACGTTAAAGCGCATCGCCGTCTTCTGATTGGCGTCCACGTCCACCTTGGCCACCTTCAGCTTGCCCTGATACTCTCCCGCCAGCTGGTCCAGGATCGGCGCCACCATGTGACACGGCCCGCACCACGTGGCCCAGAAGTCCACGATCGTGAGCCCCTGGTGCTGCTCGACCTCCAACCCGAACGTGGCATCCGTGACGGCCGTGAGATTCTCCGCTGCCATGACCTCTCCACTCCCTCTCGTGCAATCGTTATGTTGACGGGCGTCATGACCGAGTCACGCGCCCGCGTCGCTCACGTCGGCATCGCCGTTCCATCCATCGACGCCGCCCTCGGCTTCTACCGAGACGTCCTCGGCCTCCAGCCGGGGCGCCCCGAGACGGCCGACGGCGCGACGATTGTCCCCTTGTCCCTGGGCGACGTCCAGGTCGAGCTGCTCGAGCCCCGCGATCCGAACGGCCCGGTGGCGAAGTTTCTCGCCAAACGCGGGCCGGGCATCCATCATGTCTGCTACCGCGTGCCGGATCTGGACCGGGCGCTCGAGCGCTGCCGGGCGGCGGGGTATCGTCTCGTCGACGAGGTGCCGCGGCGCGGCGCCGGCGGTCGACGCATCGCCTTCCTGCATCCGAAGACGACGGCCGGCATCTTGCTGGAGCTCACCGAGTAACAAACGCGCCACCCGGCCGAAACGTTCCCCTCGCTCACTGCCGGCACGCCGTCCCCGGCGTGGGAATGCTCCCCAGGTGCACGTCGTTCACCACCCAGCCGCCGCTCTTGGTCCGCACGAGATCGACCGGAAACACGACCGTGCAGCCTCCCTGCCGCTGCAGCTCGACGCGGAAGCTTTTCAAGTTGTCGTGCCCTGGCACCGCGAGGGGCCCTTCGATCACGCGGTAGCCCGCGTGATCCACGTACTTTTGGACCACCGAGAGGCGTTCCCGGAGCTGGTCGGATTTCATCCAGCTCGTCGCGGGGCCGCGCTCCGAGCCCCACAGCGTGCCCATCCGTTCGATGTTGTTGTCCTTGACCGCCGACATGAACTGCGCGAGCGTCTCCTGCGGCGACTGCGGTGCGAGCTTTCCCGGGCCGGCGCCGCCACCGCACGCGAGGCAGCCCAGCGCGACGAGCACGGTCAGTCGTGGTCTCACGAGCGGTACCTCGAGTGTGGGCGGAGTGAACCGAAGGTAAGACGGCATGCGGCTCTACGTCAACATTGATCACGTCGCGACGGTGCGCGAGGCCCGCCGCACCGACGAGCCCGATCCCGTGCGCGCCGCGGCGGCGGCCGAGCGGGGCGGCGCCGACGGCATCACCGTGCACCTGCGCGAGGACCGTCGCCATATCCAGGACGCCGACGTCCGCGCGCTCCGCACCGCCGTGCGCACGGTACTCAATCTCGAGCTCGGCGCGGCGCCCGAGATCGTGCGGATCGCCGGCCGCCTGAAGCCCTTCCAGGCGACGCTCGTCCCCGAGCGGCGCCAGGAGATCACGACCGAAGGCGGCCTCGCGCTCGGCGGCGCCACTCCCAAGATCCGGACGGCCATCGCGCGCCTCACCGCGGCCGGCATTCGCGTCAGTCTCTTCATCGACCCCGACCCGGGCACCATCGATCGCGCCGCCGCGCTCGGGGTCGCCGCGGTCGAGCTGCACACCGGCCGCTACGCTCGCTCGTGGCGGAAGAGCGATGCCGCACTGCGCGCGCTGCAACGCGCGGCGGCCCACGCCCGCGGGCGCAGCCTGGCGGTGCACGCGGGGCACGGTCTGACCTACGACAACGTCCAGCCCGTCGCCGCCCTCCGGGACATCGAGGAGCTGAACATCGGACATTCGATCGTGAGCCACGCGATCTTCCTGGGCATGGAAGAAGCGGTGCGGCGCATGCGGCAGTTGGTCGATGAGGCCAGGAGGCCTTAGCTTGGTAGCCCTATGACCGAGTCCCAGAAGCCCCTCGGGATGTCCGACTTCTTCGCCCTCGAGGCGGGGGAGTATCTCGAGCGGCTCGACGGCCTGCTGGCCAAGGGCTCGAGCCCCAGCGCCGACGAGATCGTGCGGCTCGCTCGGGCGCTGCGCGGCAGCGCCCTCATGGCGAGCCAGCCCGCGATCGCGCGCACCGCCGCCGGGCTCGAGGCCGTGGCGCGCGCGGTGCGCGAAGGACGGCGCGCCTGGGATCCCCAAACGCAACAGCTCGCCCTCCGCGGCGTGGACGACTTGAAGATCTTCGTGCGCCGGGCGGGTAGCTGGACCGAAGCCGACACCGCGAAGGCCGAGGCGCTGGCCCAGCAGCTCGAGCAGCTCGCGGGCCGTCCGTCGGCCCAGATCCGCGCGGTGGAGGCCCTGGGGCTCGATGCGGGCGCGCGGGCGTTCGTGGCGCGCGAGGGCGCGGCGATCGCGGGCGCGCTGGAGCGCGCGGCGCAGGCGCTGCGGGCCAATCCGCTGGCGCACGATCCGCTCCAGCACGTCGTGCGCGCGCTCCAGCCGTTGCGCGGGCTCGCCGCGCTCACCGACCTGCCGCCGCTCCCGGACCTCCTGGAGGGCATCGAGCGCGCTATCGGCGAGCTGTCGGGCTCCGGACTCGAGCCCCCGGCCAACGTGGGCGAGCTGTTCCAGGTCGCCGGGAGCGCGATCGCGCGCGCCGCCCGCGAAGTCGCCGAGCGCGGTCGACCCGACCCCGACGGAGCCGACTTCCGGCAGTTCGCCGGCCTGCTGGTGAAGTTCATGGAAAGCGAGCCGGACGCCGTCTCGATTGGCTCCCTCTATTACAGCGACTCCGGTCCTCACATCGTACAGCGCGGCGTCCCCGCGGCGCGTCCGTCCACGCTCGGCAAGCTGGAGCTCGTGAGCCACGGTGAGCACCTCCGCCAGGCGGCCGACTCGCTCGAGCGCGCCCCGTCCGCTACCCAGCGGGAGCTGCGAGCCCACACGCTCGGCAGCACGTTCCGGGCGCTCGCGAACGCGGGCGGCGGCGTGCTCGCCGACCGCGCGGCTCATTTCGCCGCGGCCGCGCGCGAAGCGGTGGCGTCGGGGATCGCCGTGAGCAGCCCGGCCGCCTTCGCCGCCGAGCTGCGGCGCGCGGGCGACCTGCTCGCCCGCTCGAGCACGGGCGACGAAGAAGCGCTCGCGACCGAGCTCGACGCCCTCACTGCGGCCCTCCGCGGCATCCAGCCGGGCGCTCCTGCGGCTGCTCCCCCGCTCTCTCCCGCCCCGCCACCGCCGCCGCGCGCGGCACCGGTGGTTCCCGTAGAGAGACCCGCTCCCCCCCCCGCCCCCGCGCCGCGGGTCGAGCCGGTGATATCCGAAACGCCCGACCTCGTCGGGTCATGGGTCGCGTACCAGCGGCTGGCGGAGGGAGGGATCGGGGCGGCGTCGCTCGCGGAGCTCGTTGGCGGCGCCCAGCGCGCACCAGTCGCCCCTGCTCCCGGCCCCCCGGGACCGTCTGGGACTTCGTCAGGGCTCCCGGCTCCCGCGCCGTCGGCCGTGGACGTGCGGGCCCTGTTGTACCGAGGCGAGCGCGCGCTCAGCCGGGCCCAGGAGCTGCGCGCGGCGGCCAAGCAGACCTCAGGCGAGGCGCTCCGCGAGCTCGTCGAAGAAGTCTGCGATCTCGTTGCCCTCGCCCTCGAGCCCAGCCCCTAGGCGCGCCTCGGCCTCGCGCTGGAGACAGGCGTGGCTCGTGGGGCTCGTGGTCACCCTCGGGCTCCTCGCCTGGGCGCTGCACGGCGTAGATGCCCGCGCGCTGATCGATCACCTGCGCCGTGCCAACCCCTGGCTCATGCTGGAGACGATCGCGCTCGCCACGTGCACCTTCCCGTTGCGAGCCATCCGGTGGCGGCTGATCCTACGCGGTACGGGCGGCAGCCCGCTGCCGCTCGGCTCGCTGTGGCACGCCACGGCGATCGGATTCATGGCCAACAATCTGCTCCCGGTGCGGGCCGGCGAGCTCGCGCGCGCGTATGCGGCGCGCCAGGCGCTCCCGGTGCGGTTCACCACCGCCCTCGCTTCGATCGCGGTGGAACGGGTGTTCGACGGGTTGTTGCTGGTCGGACTGTTCACGGTGGCCCTCGTCGTCCCCTCATTCCCGCGCGACGCGATGATCGGCGGGGTGCGGCTCGCGGGCCTGGCGACCGCGGGCGCCGCGATGTTCGCGGGAATCCTGCTCCTGGCGCTGCTCGTGGTCCACCGTCCGGCCGCATGGATCGCGTTGCTCGGCCGCGTGGCGCACGCGGTGCTTCCGGCGCGGCTCGCCGATCGCGTCACCCACCTGGCCGAGGGGCTCGTGGCGGGGCTCGACGTCCTGAAGCGCCCGGGCCGCTTCCTCGGCGTGGTCGCATGGTCGCTCCTGCTGTGGCTCGTGAACGCCGCATCGTTCGCGGTGTGCTTCCGCGCCTTCGGGCTGGGAGTGCCGGCCGAGGGTGCCTTCCTGTTGCAGGGGGTGATCGGGTTCGGGGTCGCGTTGCCGTCCTCCCCGGGGTTCGTCGGCGTGTTCGAGGCGGCGACGCGCGGCACGCTCGCGATCTACGGCGTGGATGCGACCCGGGCGGTGAGCTACGCGGTGGCCTACCACATCGGCACCTTCTTTCCGATCACCCTGCTCGGACTCGCCTCGCTCTCGCGGATGCGGCTGCACCTCGCCGAGCTGCGCAGCGCGGCCGCGGCGGAAGATTGATCCGTGGCGGCTTCCGCTGAGCGGGTCCGCATCGCGGCGCACGCCAAACTCAATCTCCTGCTGCGCATTCTCGCGCGCGAAGCGCCGGCGGGCTATCACCAGATCGAGACCGCGTTCGCCTTGCTCGAGCAGGCGGACGAGCTGGTGGTGACGCGCACGACGAGCGGAGTCGAGCTCACCGTGCACGGCCCCGACGACCTGGGCCCGCCGGAGCAGAACCTCGCCGTGCGCGCCGCGCGCGCCGTCCTGGAGGCGACCGGGCACAAGTTCGGCGTCGCGCTCGAGCTGACCAAGCGAATTCCCGTGCGCTCGGGCCTCGGCGGTGGATCGAGCGACGCGGCGGCCGCGCTGCACGCGGTGAACGCGCTCGCCGGCAACGCGGTCCCCCGCCACGAGCTGCTCCACTTCGCCACGCGGCTCGGCGCCGACGTCGCGTTCTTCGCGAGCGGCGCGCCGGCGGCGCTCGGGTGGGGCCGGGGCGAGCGGCTGTTCCGGGTTCCCGCCCCGCCGACCGCGCCCGTCCTCGTCGCCCTGGCACTCCCGCCCGTCGCCGTCGCGACCCCCGACGCGTACCGCTGGTGGGACGACATGCACCCGCAACCCGCGCCGCGCGGTCCGCTGCTGCTCGACCCGGATGCGTTCACCGGGTGGGGCAGCATCGGGCGACTCGGTGGAAACGACTTCGAAATCCCCGTCTTCGGGAAGCATCCGCCGCTGCGCGCGTTGTACGAGCGACTGGCGGGAACGCATCCGTACTGGGTGCGGCTCTGCGGCTCGGGGAGCGCCGTGGCCGCGATTTACGCGACCGCGGCGCTGCGGGACGAGGCGGCCATGCTGCTGGGCGAGCGGCACCAGCGCCTGATCAAGACGACCACCAGGGCGGCGGCA
>Ga0209156_10001107_pt1 | contig 22199 bp, 20 predicted proteins | sample GraSoiAngelo_124_FD_185881 | JGI IMG/M metagenome (GOLD analysis project Ga0209156, IMG submission 185881) | Grasslands soil microbial communities from the Angelo Coastal Reserve, California, USA - 14_0927_05_20cm (SPAdes) (version 2) | ecosystem: Environmental > Terrestrial > Soil > Grasslands... | reverse complement strand
GGCAACGTCGGCCGGCCGGGCGGCGGCGTCGTCGCCCTCCGGGGCCACGCGAACGTCCAGGGCGCCACGGATCTCGAGCTGCTCTACCACGAGCTGCCGGGCTACATGGCCCAACCGTTGCGCGACGCCCACCCGGATCTCGCGACGTACCTCGAGAAGGAGACACCGAAGGGCGGCTTCTGGACGAACAAGCCGAAGTTCTTCGTGAGCCTGCTGAAGGCCTTCTACGGCGACGCCGCCACGAAGGACAACGAGTTCGGCTACCAGTGGCTGCCAAAGCGCGCGTCGGCCGACGCCTACAGCCACCAGCACATGTTCGTGGACATGTACAACGGCGTCATCAAGGGCTTCCTCGCCGACGGACAGAACCCGGCGGTGGGCGGCCCGAACGCCAAGCTCGCCCGCGCGGCTATGCAGCGGCTGGACTGGCTCGTCGTGAAGGACATCTTCATCACCGAGACGGCCGAGATCTGGAAGGCGCCAGGCGTGGACCCGAAGAGCGTCAAGACCGAGATCTTCTTCCTGCCGGCCGCGCCGGCCGCGGAGAAGGACGGGTCGCTGACGAACACGATGCGGCTCATCCAGTGGCACGAGAAGGCGGTGACGCCACCCGGCGACGTGACCTCCGACGCCGAGTTCTTCTGTAGCCTGGCCCAGCGGCTCCAGAAGCTCTACGCGGGCTCGAAGAAGGAGCGCGACAAGGGGTTCCTCGCGGCCGACTTCAAGTACGGCGACAACCCGAAAGAGCCCGACATGGAGCTGGTGCTCAAGGAGGTCAACGGGTTCGCCACGGAGGAGATCCAGGGCAAGGACGGGAAGGTCGTCTACAAGAAAGGCCAGCCCCTCAACACCTTCGCCCACATGACCGACGACGGCAAGACCGCCGGCGGCTGCTGGATCTACACGGGCGTCATCGTCGAGGGCCCCGACGGCAAGCTGGTGAACCGCGCGAACGCGCGCAAGCCGGCCGACGACAAGGACTACCTGGGTCACGGGTGGGGCTTCGCCTGGCCCGCCAACCGCCGTATCCTCTACAACCGCGCCTCCGCCGACCTTCAGGGAAAGCCGTGGAGCGAGAAGAAGAAGCTCATCTGGTGGGACCCGCAGGCGCCGGGCAACGAGCCCGACACGAAGGGTAAGTGGGTGGGGCTCGACGTGCCCGACTTCAACGCGTTCCTCGATCCTGCCGCGAAGAACGGCGACAAGCCATTCATCATGCGGACGGACCTGGTGGGCGGGTTCTTCGGGCCGCTCAACGACGGGCCGTTCCCGGAGCACTACGAGCCGATCGAGTCGCCCGTGAAGAACCTGCTCTCGAAGCGGCAGAACAACCCGGTGGCGAAGATCTGGAAGGTGCCGGACCAGCAGAACGAGCTCGCGGCCGTGGGCTCGGCCGACTATCCGTACGTCATCACGACCTACCGGCTGACGGAGCATCACCTCTCGGGCGTCATGTCGCGCTACCTGCCGATGCTGGCGGAGCTGTTCGAGTCGCACTTCGCCGAGATCAGCCACGAGCTGGCCGGCGAGCTCGCTCTGCAGAACGGCGACATGGTCACCGTCTCGACGCCGCGGGGCAAGATCCACGTGAAGGCGATGGTCACGAATCGCCTCAAGCCGTTCACCATCGACGGCAAGAAGGTCCACCAGATCGGCGTGCCCTGGCACTGGGGCTTCAAGGGCATCGACGGGCTGCCCGGCAGCAAGGGCGACATCACCAACGACCTCTCCGCGACGGTCGGCGACCCCAACGTCTACATCCAGGAGACGAAGGCCTTCCTCTGCAACGTGAAGAAGGGGGTGGTGTAGCGATGGCCCGCACGCTGGCGATGTTCACGGACACCTCCCTCTGCATCGGCTGTCGCGCCTGCCAGGTCGCATGCAAGCAGTGGAACGAGCTCGGCATGGAGGTGCCCGAGTGGACCGGCACCTACCAGAACCACCAGCACTTCACCGACAAGACCTTCCGGCTCGTTCGCTTCATCGAGGAGCCGAAGCCGACGGGCGACCTGGCCTGGTTACTCATGTCGGACGTGTGCAAGCACTGCGCCCAGGCGGGCTGTCTCGACGCCTGCCCGACCGGCGCCATCTACCGCACGGAGTACGGCACCGTCAACATCAGCCAGGACGTCTGCAACGGCTGCCGGTACTGCGTCTCCTCTTGCCCGTTCGGCGTCGTGGCGTTCAACGAGGGTACCGGCACGGCGACGAAGTGCACGTTCTGCAACGACCGCATCCACAACGGGCTCGGGCCGGCGTGCGCGAAGGCATGCCCGACCGAGTCGATCCAGTTCGGCTTCCGCGACGACCTGGTCGCCAAGGCGCAGAAGCGCGTCGAGACGCTCAAGGCGATGGGCTTCAAGGACGCGCAGCTCTACGGCGCCGACGCGAAGGGGTTTCTCGGCGGTCTCAACGCGTTCTTCCTTTTGCTCTCGAGGCCCGGCACGTACAACCTGCCGGAGAATCCGAAGCTCCCGCAGCGCAACGTGGTCGTCGACTCGCTCCTGTCCATCGGCTCGGCGCTGATCGTCGGCCTGGGCGCCCTGCTCGCATTCCGCGACCGGGGGAAGGGGCGCGACGATGCTTAAGACCCCCGGCTGGGAGATGATGATCGTCTGGTACTTCTTCCTCGGCGGGATCGCCGGGGGCGCCTACTTCACAGCCGCCATCGCCGACAACTTCGGCGGGCCGCGCGACCGCCAGGTGGCGCGGGTCGGTTATGTGCTGTCCCTGCCGCTCGTCATGGCCTGCGGGATTCTCCTCATCGCGGACCTCGGCGTGCCCACGCGGTTCCTCAACATGCTCCGCGTGCTCAAGTTCTGGGACCCGATGTCGCTCGGCGCCTGGGCGGTCGGCGCGTTCGGCATGTTCTCGTTCGTCTCGTCGGTCCTGAGTTTCTCGACGTCCGCGCGGACGGACGCGCTGCGCCGGAAGATCGGGCTCGTGGGCGTCTTCTTCGGCTTCTTCCTCGCGAGCTACACCGGCGTGCTCCTCTCGAGCAGCGCGCAGCCGTTCTGGAGCGAGGCGCGGCTCATGGGCGCGCTCTTCCTCGCGTCGGGCGCCTCCACGGGCATGGCGGCGATCTCGTTGATCCTGTTCCTCACCGGCGCCTCCGCGGGCGAGGGGTGGGGCAAGGTGAAGAAGGCCGACCGCTATTCGATGGTCTTCGAGCTCTGCGTGCTCGCGATCCTCCTGGCGCTCCTCGGCTCGGCGGCGAAGCCCCTCACGAGCGGCCACTTCGCCCCGCTCTTCTGGGGCGGCCTGGTCGGCGTGGGACTCATCGTCCCCCTGCTCCTCGACCTCGTGGGTCACCGCGTCAAGACCCTGGCGGCACTGTCCGCGCTACTGGTCCTCGCAGGCGGCTTCGTCCTGCGCTACGTGGTGCTGATGTCCATCCAATCCTGATTCCCGCCGGTCCGACGGCGACGCGCGAGGGGCCCCCACGGGCCCCTCGCCGTCTTCGCCGCCGGGGACCCGCAAGCCCATGACGATCACGAGCCTCAAGGAAGAGTGGGCGGATCTCCTCTCCCGCCGTGCCGAGCTCCGAGGGACCCTGAGCGTCTACGACGACCTCTTCGACGCGTGGGGGCGCTGGGCGCCCGGCCGGCTGACGCCGCTCGCCTGGGGACGCGAGGACTGCCGTCGGCGCTGGGAGCGCGGCGTGCCGCTGCTCGCCGACGCGCCGCCCCCGATTCGCGCCGACGAGCTCGAGGAGCTGCTCGCCGCGGCCATGGAGCGCGTGGTGGTGCTGGCGGATGACGCGCGACCGAGCCTCGGGCGCCTCGCCGAGGCGTGGGATCGAGGCGAGATCGCGCCCGCGGCGCTCTTCCCCGCGCCCGGGCGCGTCGGCTCGAGGGCGATGGAAGAAGCCTCGGGCCTGGCCCCCGAGGTCGTCGCGTTCCTCGCATACGGTTGTCTCCGGCCGGCCCTCGACCATTACTTCACCGAGTGCCGCCCGCACCTCGACGAGCACGTGTGGAAGGTCGGGGTCTGTCCGTTCTGCGGCGGCCCCGCGGGCTTCTCGGACGTGCTCGAACACGGCCAGCGCCGCCTGGCCTGCCACCTCTGCGGCGGCGGCTGGACCTTCGCACGCACCCGTTGCCCGTACTGCGGCAACGAGCGGAGCCGCGACCTCGTCAGGCTCGAGCCCGAGGACCGGGACCAGGGCTACCTGATCCTCGGCTGCAACGGCTGCAAGGCTTATCTGAAGGAGCTCGACCGAAGGGTGCGCTGGAACGGGCAATCGGCGCTCGTCGAGGATTGGGGCTCGCCCCACCTCGACCTGGTCGCCTCGCGCGCGGGCTACTGGCGCCCCGTCCCGACACTTCTTCAGCTCGGGTGAGCTCGGGGAGGCGAGGTCAATCCGCATCGGGAATGTGGTAAACTCTCGCTCAGCGTGGCGTTTCGAGCGTTATGCATTCGACTCTCTTGAGCCTCGCCATCATTGCCTACGTCGCGGCGACGGGCCTGTCGCTCGCGTACCTCGTCCAGCGCGAGGAGTGGATCCACCGCCTTGCCTCGCTCGCCACGATCGGCGGGTGGCTCCTCCACACCGTGGCACTCCTGGCCCGTGGCCTCGAGCTCGGTCGGCCACCGCTCGCGAGCCTCCCGGAAGCCGTATCGGTCGCCGTCTGGGTGGTCGTGCTGCTGGCCCTCTGGGTGGAGCGCCAGACGGGCGTGAAGGTGCTGGGCGCCTTCGTCCTGCCGGTCGTCCTCATGTTCAGCGTGAAGGCGTCGACGACGCGCTCGCTGCCGGGGCTCGAGCCGGCGCTCGGAGGCGCGTGGCTCTGGGTGCACATCGGTCTCACACTCATCGGGATCGCCGCGTTCGTCCTGAACTTCGCCGGCGCCCTCATGTACCTTCTGCAGGAGCACCAGCTTCGCCTGAAGCGACCAGGCACCCTCTACTACCGGTTGCCCGCCCTCGAGACGCTGGACCGGCTGACGTATCGCACGCTCGCGCTCGGGTTCCCGTTCCTGACGATCGGCATCCTCCTGGGCGTCCTGTGGGCGGGCCCCGCCTGGGGAAGCGTCCTCACCCTCGACCCGCTCGCCCTCCTCTCGGTCGTCGCGTGGACGATCTACGCGGGCACGCTCGCGGGGCGCACAGCCGCGGGCTGGCACGGCCGACGGGCGGCCTACTTCGCGATCGTCGGTTTCGCCGCGCTCGTCTTGACGCTCGGCGCCGGGTTGTTCCTGCCCGGCCGGCACGGCTCCTGATGCCGCTCTTCGTCGCCGGCCTTTCCCACAGGAACGCGCCCGTGGAGCTGCGCGAGCGGCTCGCCGTGGAGGAGGACAAGCTCCGCGAGCTCCTGCGTGACGTCACCGCCACGGGCACGGTCGAGGAGGCGCTCATCCTCTCGACCTGCAACCGCGTGGAGGTGTACGGCGTCGCCCCCGCCCCGGGCGAGGCGCGCGCCCTCGCGTTCCGTCACCTCTGCCAGCACCGGGGCGTGAGCCCGGCGCTCGTCGAGCCGCTGCTCTACACGCACCTCGAGGAGGACGCCATCCGTCACGCCTTTCGCGTGGCGTCGAGCCTCGACTCGATGATGATCGGCGAGCCCCAGATCCTCGGGCAGATGAAGGAGGCGTTCGCGCTCGCGCAGGCGTGCGCGACGATCGGCCCGAGCCTGCACCCGCTCTTCACGCAGGCCTTCGCCGTCGCCAAGCGGGTCCGCAACGAGACCGAGATCGCCCGGCACGCGGTATCCGTCGCCTTCGCCGCCGTCGAGCTCGCGAAGAAGATCTTCGCCGGGCTCGCGCGCAAGGCGGTGCTCCTGGTCGGCGCGGGCAAGATGGGGGAGCTCGCGGCGCGGCACCTGGTCGAGCAGGGCGCGTTCCCCGTCTACGTCGTGAACCGGACCTGGGCTCGCGCCCAGGAGATGGCGCGCGCGCTGTCGGGCACCGCGCTCCCCTGGGACGAGCTCGAGACGGCGCTCGCCGGCGTCGACATCGTCATCACGTCCACCGGGGCGGCGGAGCCCGTGATCACCCGCGCGGCGGTGCAGCGCGTGACCAACGGCCGCCGCGCGCGGCCGCTCTTCTTCATCGACATCGCGGTCCCGCGCGACGTCGAGGCGGGCGTGGACAGTCTCGGCGGCGTGTACCGCTATGACATCGACGACCTGAAGCAGGTGGTGGACGCGAACATCCGCGAGCGGCTCCGCGAGGCGCACCGCGCGGAGGCGCTGGTCGAGCGCGAGGCGGGGAAGTTCGTCGCGCGGCTGCGCGACGTCGAGGTGATCCCCACGATCGTCTCCCTGCGCGAGCGGCTGGAAGAGATCCGACTCGGCGAGCTTCGCAAGGCGCTCGCGCGCCTGGTCGACGCGCCACCCGAGACGCGCCAGGCGCTCGAGGCCCTGTCGTCCGCGATCGTCAACAAGATTCTGCACGCGCCGATCACGAAGCTTCGCGAGTCGTCGCGCGCGGGCGCGCACCGCACGTGGCTGGAGCTCGTGCACGAGCTCTTCGGGCTCACGCGGAAATGATCCGACTCGCCACGCGCGGGAGCGTGCTCGCCCTGGCCCAGGCCGCCCTGGTGGCCGAGCGGCTCCGCGTCCGGGGTGAGGGCGTGGAGATCGTGCCGATCCGCACCGAGGGCGACCGCCTCGCCGAGGCGCGCCTGGCGACGCTCGGCGGCAAGGGGCTGTTCATCCGTGAGCTCGAGCAGGCGCTGGTCGAGGGGCGCGTGGACTGCGCGGTGCACAGCCTGAAGGACCTGCCGGCGGCGCTCCCGGCGGGGCTCGTCCTGGCGGCGTTTCCGCCGCGCGAGACGCCGGGTGACGTGCTCGTAACCCGCGAGGGCGGCAGCCTCGACGACCTGCCGGCGGGCGCGGTGGTCGGCACCTCGAGCCCGCGCCGGCGCGCGCTCGTGCTGGCGCTGCGGCCCGATCTCGCCGTCGTGCCGATGCGGGGCAACGTGGACACGCGTCTGCGGAAGCTCGCCGACGCCGCTTGCGACGGCGTCGTGCTCGCGGCGGCCGGCCTCGCGCGGCTAGGCCTGGCCCCGATCCACGCGCGTGCGCTCGATCCCGCGGTGTTCGTGCCCGCCGTGGGCCAGGGGATCCTCGCCGTCGAGGCGCGCGCGTCGGACCGCCGGGTTCTCGCCCTGCTCGAGGCCGTCGATCACGGCCCGACGCGCGTCTGTGCCCTCGCCGAGCGCGCCTACCTCGCCCGACTCGGGGCGTCCTGCAACTCGCCGATGGCCGCCCACGCGACGCTCACCGGCGGGCGGCTCCGGGTGACGGCGCTCGTCGCGAGCGACGACGGGCAGCACGTGCTGCGCGCCGAGGACGGGGGCCCGCCCGAGGACGCCGAGCGGATCGGCCGGCGGCTCGCCGAATCGCTGCTCGAGCGCGGCGCCGCCGCGGTGACGGCGCTCAGGGCGTGATGGCCATGGCACGGACGGCGCGCGCGATGAGAGCCGGACCGCTCGCGGGGCGGACGATCGTCGTCACGCGCGCTGCGGCCCAGGCGCAGCGCTTCGTGCAGCTCCTGGAGGAGGCGGGGGCGCGCGTGGTGCAGGCGCCGACGATCGCGATCGAACCGCCGCCCTCGTGGGAGCCGCTCGACGCCGCGCTGGCGGCGCTCGACACGTTCACGTGGGTGGTCTTCACGAGCGTGAACGGCGTCCTCATGCTGGGCAAGCGGCTCACGGCGCGCGGCCTCGCCTGGGCCGCGGTCGGGAGGAAGCGTATCGCGGCGATCGGCCCGGCGACGGCGGAGGCGCTCGCCGAGCACGGCGTGCGTGTGGAGGTGGTGCCCCGCGAGTTCCGCGCCGAAGCGCTCGTCGAGGGGCTGCGCGGCGCGCTCGGGCCCGGCGACCGCGTCCTGCTGCCGCGGGCGCGGGAGACGCGTGACGTCCTCGTCGTCGAGCTCCGGCGGCTCGGCGCGGCGGTCAGCGAGGTGCCCGCGTACCAGACGAAGCGGGTCGAGAACGGTGTCGAGCGGCTACGGGGCGCGCTCGCGTCCGGCGGGGTGGACGCCGTGACGTTCACGAGCTCGTCCACGGCGCGGAACTTCGCCGAGCTGTTCAGCGAAGGGGAGCGCCTCGCGTGGCGGGGGCGGGTCGCGGTCGCCTCGATCGGACCCATCACCGCGGCGACCGCGGCCGAATACGGGCTGGCGACGGACGTGATGCCGAGCGAGTACACGATCCCCGCCCTTGCGCGGGCGATCGCGGACTACTTTTCCCGGTTGCCGAGGACTCGCGGCCGCCGCGGCAGGAGGGGCGACTGATGGCGCATGCGATGTTCCGTCCGAGGCGTCTCCGCGAGAAGCCGCTGCTCCGGAAGCTCGTGCGTGAGACCGCGCTCGCCGTGGACGACCTGGTCTACCCGCTCTTCGCGGTCCACGGCCGCGGGGTCCGCGAGCCGATCGGGTCCATGCCGGGGCAGTTCCGGTTCTCGATCGACGAGCTCGTGAAGGACGTGAAGGACGTCGCAGGCATGGGGATCCCCGCCGTGCTCCTGTTCGGCGTGCCAGCCGAGAAGGACCCGCGGGGCTCGGAGGCCTGGGCCGACGACGGCATTGTCCAGCAGGCGGTCCGCGCCGTGAAGGACGTCGTGCCCGACCTCCTCGTCGTCACCGACGTCTGTCTCTGCCAGTACACGAGTCACGGCCACTGCGGGGTCGTGGAAGGTGGAAGCGTGCGGAACGACCCGACGCTCGAGCTGCTCGCGCGCGTGGCAGTCTCGCACGCCGAGGCGGGCGCCGACATGGTGGCGCCCTCGGACATGATGGACGGCCGGGTCGGCGCCATCCGCGAGGCGCTGGACGAGGCCGGCTACCTGGACGCGCCGATCCTGGCCTATTCGGCAAAATACGCGTCGTGCTTCTACGGGCCGTTCCGCGACGCAGCCGAGTCGGCCCCGCAGTTCGGCGACCGGCGCTCGTACCAGATGGATCCCGCCAACGTCGTCGAGGCCATGCGGGAAATCGCGCTCGACCTCGACGAGGGCGCCGACATCGTGATGATCAAGCCAGCGCTCCCGTACCTCGACGTGATCTCGCGGGCGAAGGCGGAGTTTGGCGTGCCGCTCGCGGCCTACTCGGTCTCCGGTGAGTACGCGATGATCCGCGCCGCGGGCCAGCTTGGCTGGCTCGACGAGGAGCGCGCGATGCTGGAGGCGCTCACCGCAATCCGCCGGGCCGGCGCCGACATCGTGATCACCTACTTTGCGAAGGACGCCGCCCGCCTCCTGGAGCGTGGCAGTGCGAGCTGAGGCCGGTCGACGGCCGAGGCGAGCAGTGAAATGATCGGGGAATGGTCGTGGTCGTGCGAGCTGAGGCCGGTCGACGGCCGAGGCGAGCAGTGAAATGATCGGGGAATGGTCGTGGTCGTGCGAGCTGAGGCCGGTCGACGGCCGAGGCGAGCAGTGACATGGTTCGGGGTCGTGCGAGCCGAGACGGTGCCTCCGGCGAGGCGAGCAGTGACATGGTTCGAGATCGTGCGAGCTGAGGCCGGTCGACGGGCGAGGCGAGCAGTGACATGAGGGTATCGGCCAGGGGCGAGTACGCGATCCTGTCGGTGCTGGACCTAGCGCTCAGGCGCGGGCAGGCCCTCGTGCCGATCCAGGACATCGCCGAGCGCCAGGCGATCCCGCAGCGCTATCTCGAGCAGGTGCTGCTCTCGCTCAAGCGCGCGGGGCTCCTCGGTTCCAGGCGCGGCTCTGCGGGCGGCTACCACCTCACGCGCCCGGCCGAGCAGATCAGCGTGGGCGACGTGCTGCGCGCGGTCGACGGCGCTCAGTCGCCGCTGGAGGCCCAGCGCCGCGCCCGCGGCAGGAATGGCGGCGAGACGTTCGATCTCGGCGAGCTCTGGGACGAGATCTCCAAGGCGGTCTCCGAGGTCGTGGACCGGATCACCTTCGGCGAGCTGGCGGAGCGCGTGCGTGCGCGGCGAAGCGCTGCGCGGCCCATGTACCATATATGACGCGACCGAAGATCGCGGCGAACGTGCTCGAGCTAATCGGCGGGACGCCCATGGTCCGTCTGAACCGGCTGCCGGCGCCCGGCGCCGCTCGCGTCGTCGCCAAGCTCGAGTCGGTGAACCCGGGCGGGAGCGTAAAGGATCGGATCGCGTTGTCGATGCTCGAGGACGCGGAGGCGCGCGGCCTGCTGAAGCCCGGCGCGACGATCGTCGAGCCGACGAGCGGTAACACCGGCATCGGGCTCGCGATGGCGGCCGCGGTCAGGGGCTACCGGCTCATCCTGACCATGCCCGACGACATGAGCGTCGAGCGCCAGCGCCTGCTCGCGCGGTTCGGCGCCGAGCTGCACATCACGCCGGCGATCGAGGGGATGACGGGCGCCGTGCACGCGGCCCAGGAGCTTCTGCGCGAGCATCCCGACTACTTCATGCCCCAGCAGTTCCAGAACCCCGCGAATCCCGAGGCACACCGGCGCACCACGGCGGTCGAGATCCTGGACGCGGTGGACGGGCGGCTTGACGCCTTCGTGGCTGGCGTCGGCACCGGGGGCACGGTGACGGGCGTGGGCGAGGTGCTCAAGGAGAAGGTGCCAGGGGTGCGCGTGATCGCCGTCGAGCCGGCGAAGTCCCCCGTGCTGTCCGGCGGCAAGGCGCGCCCGCACGCGATCCAGGGCATCGGCGCGTCGTTCGTGCCGGGCGTCCTGAACCGCGCGGTGATCGACAGGATCATCCAGGTGCGCGACGAAGACGCGCTCGCATGGTCGCGGCGGCTGGCGCGCGAGGAGGGGCTGCTCGTCGGCGTCTCGGCCGGCGCCGCGGCCTTCGCCGCCTGCGCGGTCGCCACCGAGCTCGCCGCCGGACAGCTCGTCGTCACCGTGCTGCCCGACACTGGCGAGCGATACCTGAGCCAGGGCTAGTGTCCCGGCCGGGACGCGGCGCGGCGAAGCGAGAGGCGAGAGTGTTCGAGCATCGCAGGAGAGTGGACGCATGGCCGTGACCGTGTACATCCCGACGCCGTTCCGCAGGGCGACGAACAACAAGGACCGCCTGCAGTCGGCCGCGACGACCGTCGGCGGGCTGCTCGACGAGCTCGAGGGCGCCTACACGGGCCTGCGCGGGCTCGTGCGCGGCGAGGGCGGCCAGCTCCACCACCACGTGAACGTCTACGTGAACAACGAGGCGATCGAGGCCCTGCAGGGGCTGGCGACGCCATTGAAAGACGGCGACGAGGTGGCGATCATCCCCGCCCTCGCGGGCGGCGGCTGGTGATCCTGAGCCCGGACGAGCTGGAGGCGATCCGCCGCCAGGCGATCGAGGAGTACCCGCACGAGTCGTGCGGCGTGATCGTCACGCGCGGCGCCGAGCGGCGTCTGGTGCGCTGCAAGAACGCCCAGAACGAGCTCCACGCCAAGGATTCCGTCCGCCATCCGCGCGACGCCCGTACCGCCTACTACATCGACCCCGCCGACCTGCTGCGGATCGGCCGGCTCGAGGCCGAGGGCTTCGCGGTGGCCGTCATCTATCACTCGCACGTGGACGCCGGCGCCTACTTCTCCGAGACGGACAAGCGCCAGGCCCTGCTCGGCGGCGAGCCCGGCTATCCCGCCGCGACCTACGTGGTGACGTCGGTGCTGGGCGGGCGGCCGGAGGCGGTCGCGGCGTTCCGGTGGAGCTCCGAGCGCCGCGATTTCGTGCCGGTCGATCTCGAGACGGCCGGGGGTGCGACGGAGGCGTCGCCGCGCGACTCGAAGCGGCTCTGGGACCGCGCGGCCGCCGTGATGCCCGGCGGCGTCAACAGCCCGGTGCGCGCCTTCCGCGGCGTCGGCGGCGAGCCGTTCTTCGTCGCGCGCGGCGCGGGCGCCCGCCTCTGGGATGTGGACGGGCGCGAGTACATCGACTTCCTCGGCTCGTGGGGGCCGCTCATCCTGGGCCACGCGCCGGCGCCGGTCGTCGCGGCCATCGCCGAGGCGGCCGCCCGCGGCACGAGCTACGGCGCGCCGACACCGCTGGAGGTGGAGATGGCGGAGGCGCTCACGGCCGCCTACCCGTCGATGGAGCTCGTGCGCCTCGTAAGCTCGGGCACCGAGGCCGCGATGAGCGCGATCCGGGTGGCACGGGGCGCCACCGGCCGCGCGCTCCTCGTGAAGTTCGACGGCTGTTACCACGGCCACGCCGACAGCCTGCTGGTCAAGGCGGGCTCGGGCGGCGCGACCTTCTCGATTCCCGACAGCGCCGGCGTGCCGGCGCCGCTGGCCGGGCTCACACTCACGGCGCCGTTCAACGACCTCGAGGCTGTTCAGGAGCTCTTTCGCGCGCGCGGCAGCGAGATCGCGGCCGTGATCGTCGAGCCTGTGGCGGGCAACATGGGCGTGGTGCCGCCGCAACCGGGCTTCCTCGAGGGGCTCCGCGCGACCACGCGCGAGCGCGGCGCGGTGCTGATCTTCGACGAGGTCATCACGGGGTTCCGCGTCGCCTACGGCGGGGCACAAGAGCGGTACGGCGTCAGCCCAGACCTCACGTGCCTCGGCAAGATCATCGGCGGCGGGCTGCCCGTCGGCGCGTACGGCGGCTCGCGCGCGCTCATGGGCCAGGTGGCGCCCCTCGGCCCCGTGTACCAGGCGGGCACCCTGTCGGGGAACCCGCTCGCCGTCGCGGCGGGGCTCGCGACCCTGCGGCGGCTCGACCGTTCGTCCTACGCGACGCTCGAGGCGCGTTCGGCCGAGCTCGAGCGCGGGCTCCGGCTCGGGGCGTCGCGCGCCGGCGTGCCGCTCACGGTGAACCGCGTCGGGTCGATGCTGACCGCGTTCTTCTGCGATACGCCGGTGACCGACTACGCGTCCGCCAAGCGGAGCGACACGAAGCGCTACGCTCGCTACTTCCACGCGATGCGCGAGCGTGGCGTGTGTCTGGCGCCCTCGCAGTTCGAGGCCGCGTTCGTCTCGCTCGCCCACACGGAGCAGGACATCGCCACGGCCGCGCGGGCGGCCGCCGAGTCCCTGGCGAGCCTCTAGCATCGCGTTTGCTCATTGACGCGGTCGCGCGGCGAGTGATAGGCTTCACAAGCATTACTCAATCCCGCGGAGGGCGATCGACTGTCGATGGGCGCAAGGGCGGGCGTGGGAGCCTTGGGCGTCGTGCTCCTCGCCATTCTGGTCTTCCTGGCGGTCTCGTCGTGGAGCCGCCAGCCGGCAGTCGCGAAGGCGTCCGTCCAGCCGATCAACTTCCCGCACAACACGCACGTCCAGACCTACAAGCTCGACTGCCAGTACTGTCACAGTGACGCGCGGCGCTCCGAGTACGCGGGCCTGCCGTCGGTGACGCGCTGTCTCGGCTGTCATAAGATCACCGCCGCCGACCGGCCGGAGATCAAGAAGCTCGGCGAGTACCTGGCCAAGGGGGAGCCGATCCCGTGGGTACGCGTGAACAAGCTCCCCGAGTTCACGTACTTCCCACACAAGGCCCACCTGCGCGCGAAACTCACGTGCCAGGCGTGCCACGGCGCCGTCGAGACCATGACGACGTTCGCCGCGGAGACGGGCCCGAGGCTCACGAACGACCTCCTGAACCTGGTCGGTCTCCGGCCCGCGGCGCGGCCGCTGACGATGGGCTGGTGCGTCGACTGTCACCGGCGACAGAACGCGACGGCGGGCATGAACGCGCCGCTCGACTGCGTGACCTGCCACCACTAGAGCGTGCGAGCATGAACCGGCGCGACTTCTTCAAGATCGTGGCGACGAGCGGCGCCAGTGCGGCCGTCGCGGGCTGCCAGCAGACGACCGAGAGCATCCTGCCCCTGGTGGTGCCGAACGAGCAGCTCGTGCCGGGGGTCGCCGCGTGGTTCGCCACCGTGTGCCGCGAGTGCCCGGCCGGCTGCGGCGTGCTCGCGCGGAACCGTGAGGGCCGCGTCGTGAAGCTCGAGGGGAACCCCGAGCACCCAGTGAATCACGGCGCGCTCTGCGTTCGCGGCCAGGCGGCGCTCCAGGGGCTCTACCACCCCGACCGGTTCGCGGGGCCGGGTGTGCCCGAGGGGCGCGGTGTCAGGCCCATAAACTGGGAGAGCGCGCGTGCGCAGGTGAGCGACAGGATCGCCGAGCTCCGGAAAGCGGGGCAGGGGCGCGCGATCGCCATCGTCACCCAGCTCGAGCACGGCAGCCTGGGCGCGCTCCTCGACACGTGGGTCCAGGCGATTGGCGCTCGGCCGCGCGTGACGCTCGAGGCCTTCGGCTACGAGACGCTCCGGGCGGCCAGCCGCGTCGCCTTCGCTCGCGACGCGATCCCGTACTACGCGTTCGAGGACGCCGAGGTCGTGCTCTCGTTCGGCGCCGACTTCCTGGAGACGTGGCTCTCGAACGTGGGGCACGCGCGCGGCTTCGGTCGCATGCACACATTCCGCGACGGGCGGGCCGGGACGTTTATCCACGTCGAGCCGCGGCAGTCGCTGACCGCGTCGAACGCCGACGAGTGGCTGCGCAACGCGCCCGGCACCGAGGGAATGCTGGCGCTCGCGGTGCTCAAGGTGATGGTCGGCGAGGGGCTCGCCGACCGGCGCTTTGCGGACGCCGTGGCGAAGGTGGACGTGGTGCGCGTCTCCGAGCAGAGCGGCGTGCCGGTCGAGCGGATCAAGCACGTCGCCTCAGTCTTCGGCCACGCGAGGCCAGGGCTCGCGGTCGGGGGCGGCGTCGCCGTGAGCGGCGGGAACGCCACGGACACGCTGGTCGCGATCAACCTGCTCAATGCGGCGGCCGGGAACGTCGGCAAGACGGTCCGCTTCGGCCCCGACTCCGCGTACGGGAGGGTGACGCCCTACGCGGAGGTGGTGGAGCTCGCGCGGGCCATGGAACGCGGCGAGATCAAGCTCCTCCTGCTCGGTCCGGGCGTCAACCCGGCGTTCACGCTGCCGGGTGGCCTCAAGTTCGCCGACGCGATCAGGAAGGCCGGCCTCGTCGTCAGCTTCGCGAGCCTGCCCGATGAGACGACGGCCCTCGCGGGCCTCGTGCTCCCCGACACCCACTGGCTCGAGTCGTGGGGCGACTACACGCCGCGCGAGGGCGTCACGGGCCTGATGCAGCCGACGATGGCGCCGCTCCGCGACGCGAAACCCATGGGCGACACCCTGCTCGCGATCGGCCGTGCCGCCCTCGGAAGCGAGGAGGGGAAGGGGCCGCTCCCGTGGGCGAGCCTCGAGCAGTATCTGCGCTCGGTCTGGGACGCGCGCGTCAAGGGCGAATGGGCGGCGGCGCTGCGGCAGGGCGGCGTCTTCCAGGACGTCGCCGCGGCGCCGGTGACGGTGAGGCCCGTCGCCCTCGAGGCCGCGGCCGCCCCGTTCGAGGGCGACGCGGGCGGATTCGCGCTGCTGGCGTACCCGTCGTTCAGGTTCTACGACGGCCGCGGCGCGAGCCGGGCGTGGCTCCAGGAGACCCCCGACACGATGACCCAGGCCGTGTGGGACGCGTGGGTGGAGGTGCCGGCGGAGGCGGCCGCGCGGCTCGGGATCGTGACGGGCGACGTCCTGAAGGTGACCTCGCCGCACGGTGCGCTCGAGGTGCCCGCGTACGTCTCGCCGACGCTTCACGGCCGGGCCGTGGCGATCCCGATCGGCCACCGCTACGCGCCCTATCACGTGCCGCGCTATGTCGCGGCGCCGTCGACCCCGGCGAACCCCGTCGCGCTGCTCTCCGGGGCGCCCGAGCCCGCGTCAGGAGGGCCGATCTACCTGGGCGTGCGCGTGACGCTCGCGAAGACGGGGGTGCGCCGGCCGCTCGCGATCTTGCAAGCGACGCACGATCAGCAGGAACGCGAGCTCGCCCGGCACGTGGACCTGCGCGCGGCACGCGAGGCGGCGCTGCGCGGCCGGCCCGAGCCCGAGGTGCCCATCAGCCTCTACCCGGAGAAGCAGTATCCCGGGTACCGCTGGGGCCTGGTGATCGACGTGGACGCGTGCGTCGGCTGTCAGGCGTGTGTCGTCGCCTGCCAGGCCGAGAACAACGTCGCCGTCGTCGGCAAGGCGCCGGCCGCCTACGGGCGCGGGATGCACTGGATCCGCGTCGAGCGCTGGGCGGAGGGCAGGGCCGAGCAGCCGACGAACGTCTTCCTGCCGATGCTCTGCCAGCACTGCGAGGTCGCGCCGTGTGAGCCCGTGTGCCCGGTGTTCGCGGCGTACCGGACCGACGAGGGCCTGAATGCCCAGGTGTACAACCGCTGCGTCGGCACGCGCTACTGCGGCAACAACTGCCCGTACCACGTCCGCCGCTTCAACTGGTTCCAGTGGGAGATCCCGGCGCCGCTCGAGGTCCAGCTGAATCCCGACGTCACGGTTCGCCAGCTCGGCGTCATGGAGAAGTGCACGATGTGCGTCCAGCGCATCGTCGCCGGCAAGGACGGGGCGAAGGATGCGAAGCGTGCGGTGCAGGACGGGGACATCCTGACCGCCTGTCAGCAGACGTGCCCGACGCAGGCGATCACCTTCGGCAACCTCAAGGACGAGAAGAGCGCGGTGGTCGGGCTCGTCCGCTCGCCGCGCGCCTACCACGTGCTCGACGAGATCGGCACGCGGCCGTCCGTGACGTATCTGAAGAAGGTCGTCCGGGACCACGCGTGAGCCCCACGAACGACGCGCGCGGCGCCTCGCCGACGTTCGCCGACGTCAATCGCGACGTCGTCCGCACGCTCGAGCCCCCCGGCAACCTCTACTTCGCGTGGATGTGCGTCGTCGCCCTCATCCTGGCCGGGGGGATCCTCGCGTGGACGGGCCAGATCTGGTGGGGCATGGGGATGGCCGGCAAGCGCACGCCCCAGATGTGGGCGATGTACATCACGAGCTTCGTGTTCTGGATCGGTATCGGCCACGCGGGCACGCTGATCTCCGCGATCCTCTATCTGTTCCGGGCCCGGTGGCGGACGCCCATCTATCGTGCTGCCGAGGCGATGACGATCTTCGCCGTCCTGACCGCCGGCCTGTTCCCGCTGATCCACGCGGGCCGCATGTGGTTCGCGTACTTCCTGCTGCCGTACCCGAACCAGCGCTACCTCTGGCCGAACTTCCGCTCGCCACTCGTCTGGGACGTGTTCGCGATCTCGACGTACCTCTCGATCTCGACCGTGTTCTTCATCGTCGGCCTGGTGCCCGACATCGCCGCGCTTCGCGACGCCTCGACCGGATGGCGCCGGCGGATCTACGCGATGCTGGCGCTCGGCTGGGAGGGCGCCGATTCGCAGTGGCGGCACTATCGGCGCGCGTACGGCCTGCTCGCCGCGCTCGCCACGCCGCTCGTCCTCTCCGTGCACAGCGTCGTGTCGTGGGACTTTGCGATGGCGCTGGTTCCGGGCTGGCACTCGACGCTCTTCGCGCCGTTCTTCGTCGACGGCGCGATCTTCTCGGGCTTCGCGATGGTCCTGATCCTCCTGCTGCCGATGCGCCACTTCTTCGGGCTCCACGCCTACATCGAGGACAGGCACCTGGACGCGATGGGCAAGCTCATCCTGGTGACCGGCCTGATTCTGACCTACTTCTACATCTGCGAGATCTTCACCTCGATTTACAGCGGGGACGATATCGAGAAGGCCTCGCTCTTCTGGAAGGTGACGAAGTCCTACGCGTGGGCGCTCTGGCTGATGTACTTCTGCAACTGCGTCGCGCCGCTCATCCTGTTCTGGAAGAGGGCGCGGACGAGCCCCACGATCCTCTACGTCGTCTCGATCCTCGTGCTGATCGGCATGTGGTTCGAGCGCTTCAACATCATCGTGCCGTCGCTCGGGCACGACTTCTACCCGTACACGTGGGGTATCTACTACCCGAGCCCGACCGACACGATGGTCGTCATCGGCAGCTTCGCGTGGTTCTTCATCCTGTTCCTCGGGTTCATCAAGGTCATGCCGTCGCTCTCGATCGTGGAGGTGAAGGAGACTCTCCCGCCGCCGCTGAGGGACCCTCGCCATGCCGGCCACCACTGAGACGATCCTCGGCGTCTTCGCCCACGTCGACACGACGGTCCGCGCCCTCGAGGACTTGAAGGCGAAGGGCTACCACGATCTCACCGTGTACACACCGGTCCCCGTGCACGAGATCGAGGAGGTGCTGGAGCGCGACCGGCCGGTGAGCCGCGTGCGCCTCTTCACGCTCATTGGCGGCCTGACGGGCATGGCCTCCGGCTTCCTGCTGACGATCTGGTCCTCGCTGCAGTGGGGCCTCACGACGGGCGGCAAGCCGGTCGCCTCCATCCCGCCTTTCGTCGTCATCGCGTTCGAGCTGACGATCCTGTTCGGCGGGATCGCGACGGTGCTCGGCATGGCGCTGCTCGGGCGGCTGCCGCGGCTCACGCCGAGCCCGAGCTTCGACCCGCGTTTCACCAACGACCGCTTCGGGGTGGCCATCCACGTGGCGCCCGGGCGCGGCGGCTCGGTGCGTGAGATCCTCCGCGCGGCGGGAGCGGACGAGGTGCGGCCGTGAAGTGGGTCTTCATCCTCACGCTTCTGATCGTCGCCGCGGCCGGCGGGCTGATGGGCACGGCCGTGGTCGTGCGCTTCACCCACAACATGGCCGAGACCGCCAGGATCATGCCGGGCGAGCGCGTCTTCCGAATGCCCGCGGGCGTGGTCCCGCGCGGCGGCGACCTCGTCCTCCCCAAGGAGCAGCGCGAGGTCGCCGCGAAGCAGCCGAACCCGGTGCGAGCGTCGGCTGCATCGATCGCGCTTGGGCGCGAGCGCTACGTGACCTTCTGCGTGCCCTGCCACGGCCCCGAGGCCAAGGGCGGGGTGACGGGCCTGGTGGCGACAAAGTTCATCCCGACGCCCGACCTCACGAACGCGGAGCTCCAGAAGCAGCGGACCGACGGCTACTGGCACAGCTACATCGTCGCCGGCGGCGCGGTGATGCCCAGCTACGGCGAGGCGCTCTCCTCGGAAGAGGCGTGGCACATCGTGAACTTCCTCCGGAGCGTGGCGCGACAATGACGATCGTCTGGGCCCTGATCGTGACCGCCGGTGCGATCGCCTTCCTGTCGGGGGCGCGCTCTGCGGACGCCACCCAGGTGTGGTCCATCTATCTCGTGAACCTCGTCTTCTGGTCGGGGCTCGCCGTCACAGGGCCCGCGATCGCCGCGATGATGCAGCTCACCGAGGCGCGCTGGTCGCCGAGCGTCCGGCGTATCGCCCTCACGACGTCGGGGTTCCTGCCCGTCGCGTTCGTGCTCTTCCTCCTGCTGAGCCTTGGAGGCGTGACGCTCTACCCGTGGGAGACGACGCCGATCCCGGCGAAGCAGCCGTGGCTCACCTGGGGCTTCTTCTGGCTCCGGACGTGGCTCGGCACGGGCGCGCTCTTCCTCGTCGCCATGCTCTTCGTCGCGACGCTCCTCCGGGACGCGGTCCCCCCGGACGACGAGCGGGAACGCGCGCGCCGCAACCGGCTCGCGGTCGCGCTGCTGATGCTCTGGGTGGTGGTCGTGTCGCTCTGGGGCTTCGACCTCGTGATGTCGCTGGAGCCCACGTGGTACAGCGGGCTCTTCGGGGGCTACTTCGTCGTGAGCACGTTCTACACGACCCTCTGCCTGCTCTCGATCCTCTCGGTCCGGGCGAACGCGCGCGGCCAGGCATCCATCCCGCCGGCCGCGATTCAGGACGTCGCCAAGCTCCAGTTCGCGATCTGCATCCTGTGGATGTACTTCTTCTGGTCGCAGTACCTCGTGATCTGGTACGGCAACGTGCCCGTCGAGACGCGCTTCTTCGTGCGGCGCTTCTTCGTCCAGCCCTGGCAGGCGGTGGCCTGGGTCGTGCTCGTCGTCGGCTGGCTGATCCCGTTCGCGTACCTGCTGAAGCGGCTCACGGGCCGGCCGCCGCAGCGGCACGCGCCGCTCATCGTCGTCGCGCTGTTCGGTCTCGCCGCGATCTTCCTCGAGCGCATCTTCGTCGTCTTCCCGTCGGTCTCGGCCGCCGCAGCGCTGCCGGTCGGGGCGCGCGACATCGCGATCACGCTGGGGTTCCTCTCGCTCTTCATCCTGTGCCGGCGCGGCTTCTTCAACCGCGTCCGGCCCGTCCTGAACCTGCCCCACACGGGCCACCACTAGACCCGCGGGCGGCGCCCGCTACAATAGGCTCCATGCTGAGCGTCGAAGAGGCGCTGGCGCAGATCCTCTCGCGCGTCCGTCCCCTCGGGACAGAGCAGGTGGACGTGCTCTCGGCACTGGGGCGCGTGCTCGCCGAGCCGATCGTCGCGCGCCGGGAGCTCCCGCCGTGGCCCAACTCGTCGATGGACGGCTACGCGGTGCGGGCCGAGGACACGCGGCCGGGCGGCGCGGCGCTCGCGGTCGTCGGGCGGGTCATCGCGGGCGACATGCCCGCGCGCGTCCTGCGCGCGGGCGAGGCGATGCGGATCTTCACCGGCGCGCCGCTGCCCGAGGGCGCGGACGCCGTCGTGCCCCAGGAGGACGTCGCGACCGACGGCGACACGGTCACGATCCGTGGGCGCATCGCGCACGGCGCCTACGTCAGGCCGGCGGGGGAGGACGTGCACGCCGGCGACATCGTCGTCCCGCCGGGGCAGGTGGCGGGCGCGGCGGAGGTCGGGCTCCTGGCGACCCTCGGTTACGCGCGTGTGCGCGTCCACCGCCGGCCGCGGGTCGCGATCCTGTCGACCGGCAACGAGCTCGCCGAGCTCGGCACGGTCCCGGGGCCCGGCCAGATCCCGAACACGAACACCTACTCGCTGATGGCCCAGACGCTGGAGGCGGGCGCCGAGCCGGTGAGCCTGGGCGTCGTGCCCGACCGCCTCGAGGCGATCATCGAGCGCCTCGGCTGGGCCGGCTCGGCCGACGTCGTCGTCTCCTCGGCGGGTGTCTCCGTGGGCGAGCTCGATCTGGTGCGCGCCGCGCTGCAGCGGAGTGGCGCCGAGCTCCACCTGTGGAAGGTCTCGATGCGCCCCGGCAAGCCGATCACCTTTGGCTCGCTCGGCGGCCGTCCGGTCTTCGGGCTCCCCGGCAATCCCGTGTCCGCCATGGTGACGTTCGAGCTGTTCGTGCGGCCGGCCCTCCGGCGGATGCTGGGGTGCGCGGTGGTCGCGAGGCCCCGCGTCGTCGCGAGGGCGCTCGCGCCGATCGCCAACCGCGGCGCGCGGCGGGGATACCTGCGCGTCGGACTCTCGCGCGACGCCGAGGGCTACGGCGCGCGGCTCACCGGCGATCAGGGCTCGGGCATCTTGCGCTCGATGGTGCTCGCCGACGGCCTCGCCGTCGTCGCACCCGACACGGAAATCTCCGCGGGCGGGCCGGTGGAGGTGATCGTGCTCCGCGGGCTCGAGCCCCGCGCCCCGGACACGACCGGCCGTTGACTTCGCTTTCGACCGCGTGCTAGCGTCGGCCCGGATGAACCGGGTCTTTGGCGCGACAGCCGTCCTGGCCGTCCTCGCAACCGGCTGCGCGACTCGAGGCACGGTGAATCGCCTCCAGAGCGATGTCGCCGCCCTCCGCACCGAGATCGCCGCCAGCCACGCCTCCCAGGAGCTTGCCGCCCGCGACGTCGCCCTGGCCCGCGCCGAGCTTGAGGCGCTCGCCACGCACTCGCGGGAGCTCGCTGAGGGCGTGCGGGCGGCGCGCGAGGAGCTCGCGAAGCTCGCGACCCGCCTGGACGCCGCCGAGGAGGAGAACAGGAAGACGCGCGCGCTCGTCGAGGCGCGCGCCCCGGCCGCTCCCGTGCCGGCGCCGGCGGCGCCCGCCGAGCCGCGCACCGAGGCGCGGCCCGCGCCTCGCGTGGCGTCGCGCGCGGCGGAGCAGGCGTATGGGGCGGCGCTCGCGACGTTCCGCGCGCGCGAGTACGGCCAGGCCGTGCTCGAGTTCATCGACTTCATCGGCACGTATCCGAAGCACGCCCTTGCGGCCAACGCGCAGTACTGGATCGGCGAGGCGTACTACGTCCAGCGCGACTACCGGCAGGCGCTCGTCGAGCTTGAGAAAGTGCTCGAGATGCGCGCGGGCAAGATCCCGGACGCGCTCCTGAAGATCGGGCTCTGCCACTGGACCCTCCGCGACCCGCGCCGCGCGCGCGCGGCGTGGCAGAGGGTCGTGCGCGAGTACCCCAGCACTGAGTCGGCGCGGCTCGCCCGCGCCCTCCTCCGCAAGCACGCGGCCGCCCAACGCTAGGCGCGGGCGCGCGCTGGGCGTATCCCTCCAGACTCTCTTGCGGGCGGCGCCCGCGCAGTGTACGCGTGCTGCTAATGACCGACGCGCGCCTGACTCAGGCCACCCACGGGGCACGCCGGCCTCGCGGCCCGCGTAACAAATTG
>Ga0209156_10001105_pt1 | contig 22211 bp, 22 predicted proteins | sample GraSoiAngelo_124_FD_185881 | JGI IMG/M metagenome (GOLD analysis project Ga0209156, IMG submission 185881) | Grasslands soil microbial communities from the Angelo Coastal Reserve, California, USA - 14_0927_05_20cm (SPAdes) (version 2) | ecosystem: Environmental > Terrestrial > Soil > Grasslands... | reverse complement strand
GCAGGCGCCTGGTGCACGTGCCAATGGGCCGCTTCGGCGAGGCGAAGGAAATCGCCCAGGCCGCCCTCTACCTCGCATCCGACGAATCGTCCTACGTCACCGGCACGGAGTTCCTGGTCGACGGCGGTCTCACCGCGGCCTACGTCACGCCGGAGTGACACAAAATGGTTGCAGAGCTGCCATGTTTATGGCAATGCCATTGCCATGAAAGCCACCATTGACGCCGCCGGCCGGATCGTCGTGCCCAAGCCGTTGCGCGAGGCCCTGGGCATGAAGCCCGGCCAGCCACTCGAGATCAGGGCCGGCGACGGACGCCTGGAGATCGAGATCGCCCCGACCCCGATGCAGTTGAAGAAGCGGGGCAAGGGGGTGGTCGCGGTGCCGGGCGTCGAACTGCCCGAGCTCACCGCCGAAAAGGTCCGCGAAACGTTGGAGCGCATCCGGCGTTGAAGGCGGCCGACACCACCTTGGTGATCGCCGCCTTCGCTTCGTGGCACGAAAGCCACGAGGTCGCGCGACGCGCCCTCAACGACGGGTTACGCTTGGTCGAGCACTGCGCGCTCGAGACCCACTGCGTGCTCACGCGGTTGCCTCCGCCTCACCGGGCTTCGGGCGATGTGGTCCGAGATTTCCTCATGGCGCGGTTTCCGCAACCGTTCCTGCGATTAGGCGCACGGGCCTACAAGGTCTTCATTTTCGGGTTGCCGGACCACGGAGTGACCGGCGGCGCGGCGTACGACGCGCTAGTGGCCGCAACTGCGGCCGGCTGCGGCGCCGAGCTCGTCACCTGCGATCGTCGCGCGCTGCCGATATACGAACGGTACGGGGTCCGGACCCGGCTTCTACCGTAGGCGATACTGATGAAACCGCTTCTCCAGAGGACGATTAGTCCGGTCGACGGCTCGGTCTATGTGGAGCGCGAGTTCGCCTCGGACCAGGCGATCGAAGCCGCGCTTGCGAAAGCGGTGTCGGCGCAGCCGGCGTGGAAGCAGGTGCCGGTTGCGGAAAGAGCCGCAATCTGCCGCCGCATGGCGGACTGGTGCGTGGCAAACGCCGACCAGCTCGGCGAGGAGCTGACGTGGCAGATCGGCCGCCCGATCGCGCAGAGCCCCGGCGAGATCCGCGGCGGCTTTCATGAGCGCGTCAAGTACATGAGCGGTATCGCCGAAGAGACTCTCGCTGATCTTGCGGTTGAAAAAAAAGCGGGCTTCCAGCGCTTCATCCGGCGCGAGCCGCTCGGCGTGGTGCTGGTCCTCGCACCGTGGAACTACCCCTGGCTCACCTCGGTGAACGCCGTCGTGGCGGCGCTCCTCGCCGGCAACACGATAGTCCTGAAGATGGCGCAGCAGACGCCCCTGGTCGCCGAGCGCTACCGCCAAGCTTTCGCAGCCGCCGGCCTGCCGGATGGCGTGTTCCAGTTCCTTCACATCGATCACGAGTCGGCGGCACGCGTCATCGCCGACCCCCGCATCGGCTTCGTCGCCTTCACCGGCTCGGTCGGCGGCGGCCATGCGGTGCAGCGCGCCGCGGCCGGGCGCTTCGTCGCCACCGGCCTCGAGCTCGGCGGCAAGGACCCGGCGTACGTGCGGGCCGACGCGCCGCTGCAGGCGACGATAGAGAACCTGGTCGACGGCGCCTACTTCAACTCGGGCCAGTCCTGCTGCGCGGTAGAGCGCATCTACGTGCACCGGGCCGTGTTCAAGCCGTTCGTCGAGGGCTTCGTCGAGCTTGCCCGGCGCTACCGGCTCGGCAACCCGCTCGAGCGTCAGACCACGCTCGGGCCGCTGGTGCACACCGATGCCGCCAACAGCGTGCGCGCTCAGATCCGCGATGCCCTCAACAAGGGGGCGAAGGCGCTTCTTGACCCGAAAGCGGACAGGGAAGGCACGCCGTACCTCGCGCCGCAAGTCCTCGTCGACGTCGATCACGGCATGGCGCTGATGACCGAGGAGACATTCGGACCGGTGGTCGGCATCATGGCCGTCGCGACCGACGAGGAAGCCGTCGGCTTGATGAACGACAGCCGCTACGGGCTGACGGCTTCGATCTGGACCGCCGATGCACAAGCCGCGATCCGGATCGGCGATCGCGTCGAAACCGGCACCTGGTTCATGAATCGCTGCGACTACCTGGATCCGGCGCTTGCCTGGACCGGAGTGAAGGACTCCGGGCGCGGCTGCACGCTGTCCCGGCTGGGACTGGAGAGCTTCACCCGTCCCAAGTCCTTCCATTTGCGACTGACCCTGTAATGCACATCGGCCTGCTCGAATGCGATCACGTCGCGGGGCGTTTTCCCGGCATCGCCGGCGGGTACCGCGAGATGTTCGCAGCGCTGCTCGGTCCGCACGCGCCCGGGCTTCGCTTCACCTACTACGATGCTTGCCACGGCGGCCTGCCTGCGGCGCCCGATGCCTGCGATGCGTACCTTTGCACCGGGTCGCAATTCTCGGTCTACGATTCTTTCAGCTGGATCGGCGGCCTCGCCGGCTTCTTGCAGCGGCTGCACGAGCTGCGCAAGCCGTTCGTCGGCATCTGCTTCGGCCACCAGGTGCTGGCCCAGGCTCTGGGCGGAGAGGTGAAGCGCGCCGCTCGGGGCTGGGGCGTTGGCGTTCTCGACATGACGATTCTGCGGCAGGAAGCCTGGATGCAACCGGCGCAGGCGCGCTGCAGGCTCCAGTACATGCATCAGGACCAAGTCCAGCGTCTGCCCGCGGACAGCGTGGTCCTCGGGCAGAGCGAGCATTGCGAGGTCGCCATGCTCCGTGTCGGCGAAACCATGCTCGGCATCGAAGGCCATCCCGAGTTCACGCGGGCTTACCACCAGGCGCTCATCCGTTCGCGCGCCGCTCGCATCGGCGCCGAGCGCGCGCAGGCCGCTCTGGCCAGCCTTGAACAGCCAACCGACGGGCCAGTCGTCGGCCGTTGGATCGCCGAGTTCCTGCAGCGCAAGGCTTAGCGGCCGCCGCCGCTGCTGCCGCCGCCCTTCTTCGAATAGACCCTCGGATCCCATTCCGAGTAATACCAGAGCACGCGGTCGCCGGAATCGAAGATCACGTGCAACAGCTTGGTGACGCCGTAGTCCTGGTAGCGATAGCTCCAGGAGCGAGTGCCATTCGCGTAGGCCCGCTGCTCCGGGCTCGCCCCGACGACCGAGCTGACCTCGGCCTGGGTCATGCCGGCCTGCAGCTTGCGGATGTTCTCGGGCGTGAGCAGATTGCGCACCTCGCGCACGCGCTCGTCCGGCCCGAACGTGACGCGGTAGATGTAGTAGCCGTACGGCTGGCGCGTGTAGTCCCAGTACGCTTCGTTATCCGCCAGCCTGCCTTCGGCGATCGGCTTGCCGAGCAGCGCGCCGACTTCGTCCTTCGCCATGCCCGGGGTGACAACGCCCGACACGTCGTACGCCGCGCAGCCGGCGAGAGCGACGCAGGCGGCCAGGAACGGCGATTTATTCATAGCGCACGTCGAGGATATCGTAGCGCTTGACGCCGCCGGGGGTCTGCACCTCCACCTTCTCGCCGGATTCCTTGCCGATGAGGGCGCGGCCGAGCGGCGAGCTGTAGGAGATCTTGCCGGCCTTGATGTCGGCCTCGTCCTCGCCGACGATCTGCCAGGTCGCCTTCTCGCCGCCGTCCTCCTCGACGTCCACCGTGGCGCCGAACACGCAGCGGCCCTCGGCATCGAGCAGCCTGGGGTCGATCTCCTGCGCGTTGGCGAGCTTCGACTCGATGTCGCCGATGCGCGCCTCGATGAAGCCCTGGCGCTCGCGCGCCGCGTCGTACTCGGCGTTCTCGGACAGGTCGCCGTGCGAGCGCGCATCGGCGATCGCCTGGGTCACCGCCGGCCGCTCGATGCTCCGCAGCCGCTGCAGCTCTTCGCGCAGCAGCTCGGCGCCGCGCCGGGTCATCGGGGTCTTCGGCATGTCAGGAGCTTACTGCGGGTTCGGCGGCAGCGCGCCGCAGTTTCGCGTGCAGGTCCTGTAGGCGGTAGGGCTCGAGCTGCGCCAGGTGCTTCATGCCGGCGCACGCCGCCTTGGCGCCCGCGATGGTCGTGTAATAAGTAACGCGCCGCGCGAGCGCGGTGGTGCGGATCGAGCGCGAGTCGGAGGTCGCGGTGCGCGTCGCCTCGACCGTGTTCACGATGAAGCTCACCTCGCCGTTCTTGATCATGTCGACGATGTGCGGGCGGCCCTCGGCCACCTTGTTCACCTGCGTCACGGCGATGCCGTGCGATTTCAGGATCGCCGCGGTGCCGCGCGTGGCGAGCAGCGAAAAGCCCAGCTCGACCAGGTCTAGCGCGACCTGCACCGCGGCGTGCTTGTCGGCGTCGCGCACGCTGATGAAGGCCCTGCCGCCCTGCGGCAGGCGCACGCCGGCGGCGAGCTGCGACTTCACGTACGCCTCGCCGAAGGTCTCGCCGACGCCCATCACCTCGCCGGTCGACTTCATCTCCGGGCCGAGGATGGTGTCGACCCCGGGGAACTTGGCGAACGGGAACACCGCTTCCTTCACGGAGAAATACGGCGGCGTCACCTCTTCGCTCGCCTGCTGGTCCTTCAGGCTCTTGCCGGCCATGCAGCGTGCCGCGATCATGGCGAGCGGCACGCCGGTGGCCTTCGACACGTAGGGCACGGTGCGCGAGGCGCGCGGATTCACTTCCAGCACGAAAACCGTGTCGCGCTGGATCGCGTACTGCACGTTCATCAGGCCAAGCACCTTGAGCGCTTTCGCCATCAGAGCGGTCTGGCGCCGCAGCTCGCGCTCCAGGTGGCTGGCGAGCGAGTGCGGCGGCAGGCAGCAGGCCGAGTCGCCCGAGTGCACGCCCGCCTGCTCGACGTGCTCCATGATGCCGCCGATCAGGACGTTCTTGCCGTCGCACACGCAATCGACGTCGATCTCGATGGCGTCCGCCAGGTAGCGGTCGAGCAGCACCGGCGAATCGTTCGACACCTTGACCGCCTCGCGCATGTAGCGCTCGAGGTCCTCCTGCATGTGCACGATTTCCATCGCGCGGCCGCCGAGCACGTAGCTCGGGCGCACCACGACCGGGTAGCCTATCTCCTGCGCGAGCTTCACCGCCTCCTCGGCAGAGCGCGCGGTGCGGTTGGGCGGCTGGCGCAGCTTCAGCTTGGTCAGGAGCTGCTGGAAGCGCTCGCGGTCCTCCGCCATGTCGATCGATTCGGCGCTGGTGCCGATGATCGGCACGCCGGCTGCCGCCAGCTCGCGCGCGAGCTTCAGCGGGGTCTGTCCGCCGTATTGCACGATCACTCCCCAGGGGCGCTCCTTGTCGACGATCTCGAGCACGTCCTCGAGCGTGAGCGGCTCGAAGTAGAGGCGATCCGAGGTGTCGTAGTCGGTCGACACCGTCTCCGGGTTGCAGTTGACCATGATGGTCTCGAACCCGTCATCGCGCAGCGCAAGCGCGGCGTGCACGCAGCAGTAGTCGAACTCGATGCCCTGCCCGATGCGGTTCGGCCCGCCGCCGAGCACTATCACTTTCTTCTTGCCGGTGGGATTCGCCTCGCACTCCTCCTCATAGGTGGAGTACAGGTAGGCGGTGCGCGTCGCGAACTCGGCGGCGCAGGTGTCGACGCGCTTGTAGACCGGGCGGATGCCGAGCTCGCGTCGCCTTTGCCTGACCAGCTCCTCCTTTGAATTGAAGAGGTACGCCAGGCGCCGGTCGGAGAAGCCTTTCCTCTTAAGAACCTTGAATCTTTCCTTATCGATTTCTTCGAGCCTGCGGTCATCGAGCTCCATCTCCAGCTCGACGATCTCCTTGATCTGGTCGAGGAACCACGGATCGATCCTGGTGAGGCGCTGCACCTCCTCGAGCGTGAAGCCGTTCTCGAAGGCATCGCCGACATACCAGATGCGCTCCGGCCCCGGCTCGCCGAGCTCCTTCTCGAGGGTCTCGCGGTCGCGCGTGCGCTGGTTGAGGCCGTCGACGCCGATCTCGAGGCCGCGCAGCGCCTTCTGGAACGACTCCTGGAAAGTGCGGCCGATCGCCATCACCTCGCCCACCGACTTCATCTGGGTGGTGAGCCGGTCGCTGGCTTGCGGGAACTTCTCGAACGCGAAGCGCGGCAGCTTGGTGACCACGTAGTCGATCGTCGGCTCGAACGAGGCCGGCATGAATTGTCCACCGAGGCCGCCGGCGACGTCGTTGGCGATCTCGTCGAGCGTATAGCCCACCGCGAGCTTCGCCGCCACCTTGGCGATGGGAAAGCCCGTGGCCTTGGAGGCCAGGGCCGACGAACGCGACACGCGCGGGTTCATCTCGATGATCAGCATGCGCCCGTTGTCGGGATTGATCGCGAACTGCACGTTCGAGCCGCCGGTGTCGACGCCGATCTCGCGCAGCACCGCGCTCGAGGCGTCGCGCATGATCTGGTATTCCTTGTCGGTGAGCGTCTGCGCGGGCGCCACCGTGATCGAATCCCCGGTGTGCACCCCCATCGGGTCGAGGTTCTCGATCGAGCAGACGATGATGCAGTTGTCGTTGCGGTCGCGCACCACCTCCATCTCGAATTCTTTCCAGCCGAGCACCGATTCCTCGATCAGCAGCTCGCGCGTCGGCGAGGCTTCCATCCCGCGCTCGCAGATCGCCACGAACTCCTCGCGGTTGTACGCGATTCCGCCGCCCGTGCCTCCCAGCGTGAAGGACGGCCTGATCACCACCGGGAAGCCGATGCCGGCCTGCACCTGCAGCGCTTCCTCCATCGAGTGGGCGAGCGAGGAGCGCGGCGAGTCGAGGCCGATTTTCTTCATCGCCAGCTTGAACTTCTCGCGGTCCTCGGCCTTGTCGATCGCCTCGCGCGAGGCGCCGATCATCTCGACTCCGAATTTTTCGAGGACGCCCTCGCGGGCGAGATCGAGCGCGCAGTTGAGCGCCGTTTGCCCGCCCATCGTCGGCAGCAGCGCGTCGGGCCGCTCCTTCTCGATGATGCGCGCCACCACCTGCCAGGTGATCGGCTCGATATACGTGGCGTCGGCCATCTCCGGATCGGTCATGATGGTCGCCGGGTTCGAGTTCACCAGGATCACCCGGTAGCCCTCGGCGCGCAGCGCCTTGCACGCCTGCGCGCCGGAATAGTCGAACTCGCAGGCCTGCCCGATGACGATCGGCCCCGCGCCGATGATCAGGATCGACTGGAGGTCAGTTCTTTTTGGCATCGATCATCTTCGCGAAGCGGTCGAACAAATAGCCGATATCGTGCGGCCCGGGGCTCGCCTCGGGATGCCCCTGGAAGCAGAACGCCGGCCGATCCGTGCGCGCGAAGCCCTGGAGCGAGCCATCGAATAGCGAGACATGCGTCGCTCTGAGATTGGGAGGTAGCGTAGCAGGATCGACAGCAAAACCATGGTTCTGGCTGGTGATGACTACGCGCCCAGTGTCGAGATCCTTGACCGGATGGTTTGCGCCGTGATGGCCGAACTTCATCTTCACGGTCTTGGCGCCTGAAGCGAGGCCCATCAGCTGGTGTCCGAGGCAGATGCCGAACACCGGGATGACCGTGGTATCGAGGATCTCGCCGATCGCCTCGATGGCGTAGTCGCAGGGCTCCGGGTCGCCGGGGCCGTTGGACAGGAACACGCCGTCCGGCTTCATTCTCAGAGTTTCTTTTGCGGGAAACTGCGCGGGGACCACGGTGACGCGCGAGCCGCGCTCGGCAAGCATACGCAGGATGTTGCGCTTGATGCCGTAGTCATACGCGACGACGTGAAAGCGCGGCTGCTCGATCTCGCGGTAGCCCTTGCCCAGCTCCCAGCGGCCTGCGCTCCACTCATACGGATTCTGTGCCGTGACCACCTTTGCCAGGTCCATTCCCGCGAGCCCGGGGAAGTCTCTTGCTTTGGATAAAGCAAACTCTGCGTCGGCTTCGCCCGCCATCAGGCAGCCGCTCTGCGCGCCCTGGCTGCGCAGAAGCCGCGTCAGCCTGCGGGTATCGATGTCCGCGATGGCGACGACGTTCTGCTCCTTCAGGAAGGAATCCAGCGTCCGCGGCGAGCGCCAGCTCGAATGCAGCCGAGGAAGATCGCGCACCACCAGCCCGGCGGCGTAGATGCGGTCCGATTCCCAGTCATCGTCGTTCACGCCGGTGTTGCCGATATGGGGATAGGTCAGGGTGACGATCTGCCGGAAGTAGGACGGGTCGGTGAGGATTTCCTGGTATCCGGTCATGGCGGTGTTGAACACCACCTCGCCGACGGCAATGCCGCGCGCGCCGATGGAGCGGCCCTGAAACACCGTCCCGTCGGCGAGGACGAGCACGGCGGAATCAAGGTCAGCCACAGTACTAACTCCAGGAGTCGACGTGAAAAGCGGGAAAGGCTGCGCGCCCCTCCCGCTCAATTGAAGGTGGAATTATACGCGCTTGACTAGCTCAGGCCAAGCACGTGAAACATGTCGTAGAGGCCGGCGGGTCGGTCTTTCAGCCATTTTGCCGCGCGCAGCGCGCCCGCGGCGTAGGTCATGCGGCTCTGCGAGCGCGCGGCCAGTTCGACGCGCTCGCCGGTGCCGGCGAAGATCACGGTGTGCTCGCCGACGATGTCCCCGCCGCGGATCGCGTGGAAGCCGATCTGGGCAGCGGGTCTTTCCCCGGTATCGCCTTTCCTGCCGTGGGTCGCCACGCGCTCCAGATCACGGCGCAGAGCCTTGGCGACAATTTCCCCGAGCTTCAGGGCCGTACCGGAGGGCGCGTCCACCTTGTGGCGATGGTGCGCCTCGACGATCTCGACGTCGTAGTCCTTGCCGAGCGCCCCGGCGGCGGTCTGCGCGAGCCTGAACAGCACGTTCACGCCGACGGCGAAATTGGGCGACATCACCACCGGGATTCGCCGGCTCGCCTCCAGAATGGATTTCTTCTGAATTTCCGAGAATCCGGTGGTTCCGATCACGATCGGCTTGGCATGCGTGACACAGGCCTCCAGGTGCTCGAGCGTGCCTTCCGGCCGCGTGAAGTCGATCAGCACCTCGGCGGTGGCGAGCGCGCGCAGGTCCGAGCCCACCTTCACGCCGCCGCCCAGCTCCTTGCCGAGCGCCGGGCTGCCCGGCACATCGAGCGCCACCGCGAGCGACAGCTCGCGGTCGGCGAGCACCGCGTCGATCAGCGTGCGGCCCATCCGGCCGCCGGCGCCGGCGATGGCGAGCTTCATCGGCCCGCTCCCGCGGGCACGACGTCGCCGTCCACGCGCACCAGCTTTCCGTCCTCGAAAAACACCACCAGCTTGCGCTGCTCGCGCGCGCCGCTCGGCAGCTCGCGCGAGTAAACGTAGTCCCAGCGCTCGCCGTGGAAGATGTCGATGAGCAGCGGCGTGCCCAGCGTGGAGCGCACCTGGTCCTTCGACATCCCCGCCTTGAGCTGCGCCACCATGTCCTGCGACACGAAATTGCCCTGCTGCACCTCCATCTTGTACGGCGTGATGCCGGGAATGCGCGGCACGCCGCAGCCTGCGAGCGACGCGGCGAGGATCAGGATTGCGGATCTGGTCATGGGCCTATAATGATAGTCGATGAGCAGCGCGCAAAGCCTCAAGGACAGCGGGCTGAAGGCCACCCTTCCGCGCCGCAAGATCCTCGAGCTGTTCGAGGCGAGCAAAGTGCGCCATCTTTCCGCCGAGGACGTGTACAAGGCGCTCCTGGCGGAAGGCATCGACATCGGGCTCGCCACCGTGTATCGCGTGCTCACGCAGTTCGAGCAGGCGGGCCTGCTGGCGCGACAGCATTTCGAGACCGGCAAGGCGGTGTTCGAGCTCAACCAGGGCGGCCATCACGACCACCTGCTGTGCCTGCAGTGCGGCCGCGTCGAGGAGTTCTACGACTCCGAGATCGAGAAGCGGCAGACCGACGTGGCGCGCCAGCGCGGCTTCCAGCTGCACGGGCATTCGCTCGCGCTGTACGCCGACTGCATCAAGCAGGACTGTCCGTACCGACCGGCCTAGCCGGCGTCCAGAAGCTCCGCGGCGTGCTTGCGCGCCGTGCTTTCCGATCCCCCCAGCATGCGCGCCAGTTCCTCGATCCGCGCCGCGCGGTTCAGAAGTGAAGCCTGTACGTTCACTTTTCCCCTGGAAGCCGATTTCACGACCAGCCACTGCTGATCGCCGTTGGCGGCGACCTGCGGCAGGTGGGTGACGCAGAGCACCTGGCGCTCCTTGCCGAGGCTTCGCAACGCCCTGCCGATCGTCTCGGCGACGCTGCCGCCGATGCCGGCATCGACCTCGTCGAAAACCAGCGTGCCGACCGGCGAAGCCTTCGCCGCGACCATCTGGATCGCCAGGCTGATGCGCGAGAGCTCGCCGCCGGAGGCGACCCGCGCGAGCGGGCGCAGCGGCAGGCTCGGGTGCGAGGCCACCTGGAACTCGACTTCCTCGGCCCCCGCCGCGCCGGGTTCGTCAAGCTTTTTCAGCAAGACCTCGAACCTGCCCCCCGCCATCGCGAGCTGCTGCATGCCCGCCGTCACCGCCTTCGAAAGCGCCTGCGCGCCATGCTGGCGCCTGGCCGTGAGCTTCTTCGCCGCGGCCTCGTAACGCAGCCGCGCCGCGGCGACTTCGCGCTGCAGCGCCTCGGGGTCGACGGCCAGCTCGAGCTCCGCGAGGCGCTTTTCCAGCTCCGCATGCCGCTGCGGCAGGTCCTCGGGCCTCACCCTGTGCCTGCGGCCGGCGGCGTGCAGCGCCTCGATGCGCTCCTCGACCGCGCGCAGCGCGTCGGGATCGAGATCGACGCGCGACGCATAGTGGCGCAGCTCGCGCACCGCCTCGCCGGCCTGTGCTGCGGCGGACTCGACCAGCTCGACGATCGGTCCCAGGCGCGCATCGTGCGCCGACAGCGCGCGCAGGCGGCTCGCCACGGCGCTGAGCTGCGCCAGCGCCGCGCCCTCGGACTCGGTCAGCGCCTCGAGCGCCGACTGCGCGCCCGCGAGAAGGCTCGAGCCGTGCTGCAGGAGGCTGTGCTCGGCGGCGACGCGCTCCCATTCTCCCTCCACCGGGGAAATTCTTTTCAATTCAGTGACCCGGTCCTGGATCTCCGCACGCTCGGCCTCCCTTGCCGCGTAGTTCTTCTGCGCCTCGGCCGCTATGGCCTCGAGCCGCTTCCAGTCGCGATAGGAGTTCCGGGCGTCCGAGGCGAGCGGCTCCGCCCCGGCCTGCGCATCGAGCAGCTCGCGCTGCGCGGCGGCGCGCAGCAGCGACTGGTGCAGGTGCTGGCCGTGAATGTCGACCAGGTATTCGCCGGCCTCTTTCAGCTGGGCCAGCGTGGCGGCATGGCCGTTGATGAAGCAGCGCGAGCGGCCTGAGCCATCGACGGTTCTGCGCAGGATCACCTGGCCCGGGTCGCCGCTCAGGTCGCGCTCGGCGAGCCACGCGGCCAGCGCGCCCTTGGGATCGACGTCGAACTCGGCCGCCAGCTCCGCCCGCTCGGCACCGCCGCGCACCGCCGCAGCATCGCCGCGGCCGCCGACGAGCAGCTCGATGGCGTCCACCAGCATCGACTTGCCGGCGCCGGTTTCGCCGGTGAGCACGGTGAATCCGTCGCCAAAATCGATCGATGACTCTTCAATCAGCACGAACCCCCGGATGTCGAGCGCGCGCAGCACGGCCCTACTCCAGGTCGCGGTTCTTCTCGAGTACTTCGCTCCAGCGCAGCTTCTCGCGCAGCGTGGCGAAGTAGCTGTAGCCCGGCGGGTGCACGAAGCGCACCGCGTCCGCAGAGCGCTTGAGCAGCAGGCGGTCGCCCTGCTGCATGTCGGCGAGCGCAAAGCCGTCGAAATGCGCCCGCGCGTCGAGCGCGCGCACCAGCACGATCTCGATCATCATGCGGTCGCTCACGCTCACCGGGCGCGCGGAAAGGGTGTGCGGGTTGAGCGGCACCAGCGCGAACGCCGGCACCGCGGGATGCAGGATCGGGCCTTGCGCCGACATCGCGTAGGCGGTCGAGCCGGTCGGCGTGGCGACGATCACGCCGTCGGCGCGCAGGGTGTAGACGAACTCGCCGTCGATCAGCAGGTTGAACTCGATCAGGCGCCCCTGCGAGCCCTTGCCGACGACGGCCTCGTTGAGCGCGATGGTCTGCAGGACCGATTTATTATTTCTCTTTATTTCAGCTTCCAGCAGCGCGCGCTCTTCAATGCTGTACCTGCCCTCGAGGATCGCGCCGATGCTCGAGCGCATGTCGTCGTGGCCGATGTCGGTCATGAACCCGACGCGGCCCTGGTTCACGCCGACCAGGGGCACGTGGTGGCGCACGAGATTGCGCGCCGCGGCGAGCATCGTGCCGTCGCCGCCGACGACGATCGCGAGCTTGGCCTCGGCGCCGATCGCCGCGTAGTCGACGCCGCGCAAGCCGAGGTCGGACGCGGTCTCGCGCTCGATCAGCACTTCGCAGCCGCGCTGTTCGAGCATCTCGCGCAGCTCCCGCAGCGACTGGGCGATCTCGGCACTGCGCAGCTTGCCGATCAGGGCGACGCGGCCGAAGCTCGGCCTGACTGCGGCGTGCGGCATGCGCTCGAGTGTACAATGATTTTCATGCTCGACAAGCGCGCGCAAGTCCTGCTCAAGACCCTGATCGAGCGCTACATCGCCGAGGGCCAGCCGGTCGGCTCGCGCACGCTGTCGAAGCACTCCGGGCTCGACCTGTCGCCGGCGACGATCCGCAACGTGATGTCGGACCTGGAGGACATGGGATTCATCGCCAGTCCGCACACCTCGGCCGGCCGCGTGCCGACTCCGGCGGGGTACCGCTTCTTCGTCGATACGCTGCTGGTGGTGAAGCCGCTCGAGACGCGCGAGCTGGATCGCCTCGAGGGCGAGCTGCATCCCGACAACCCGCAGCGCGTGATCCACGCGGCCTCGCAGCTGCTCTCGCAGCTGACCCAGTTCGCAGGCGTGGTGATGACTCCGCGCCGCCACGCCGTCACCTTCAAGCACATCGAGTTCCTCAGGCTGTCCGAGAAGCGCATCCTGCTCATTGTCGTGACGCCCGACGGGGACGTGCAGAACCGGATCCTGTTCACCGAGCGCGACTTCGCCGCCTCCGAGCTCGTCGAGGCCGCCAACTACGTCAACCAGAACTATTCCGGCCAGAGCTTCGAGGACGTGCGCGCGCGGCTGCAGGGCGAGCTGCGCGAGATCGGGCAGGACCTGATCAAGCTGATGAGCGCCGCGCTCGATGCCGGCAACCGCGCGCTCGCCGAGGGCAGCGAGCAGTACGTGATCTCGGGCGAGCGCAACCTGCTTTCGGTGCAGGGGCTGTCGCAGGACATGTCGCGGCTCAAGCAGCTGTTCGAGCTGTTCGAGCGCAAGACCTCGCTGTTCCAGATCCTCGACGTGTCGCTGCGCGGCCAGGGCGTGCAGATCTTCATCGGCGGCGAGTCGGGCGTCACCGCCCCCGACGACGTCAGCGTGGTGACCGCGCCCTACAAGGTCGACGGCGAGGTCGTCGGCACGGTGGGCGTGATCGGCCCGACGCGCATGGCCTACGACCGCGTCATCCCGATCGTCGACGTGACCGCGAAGCTCCTTTCAAGCGCCTTGTCCCAGCACTAGAACGAATACGGGATGTTGAGCGAGAAGCCGAAATCGGGGCCTTCGCCTCCCAGGCGCACCGACAGCTGCGGCTCCACGAACAGGCCACGCGCCAGCATCCACGTCGTGCCGAGCTGAAGCTGGTAGCGCTCGCGCGGCGGCGGAATCGAGACCCCGTCGGGCGAGCGCGCGTTGCGGTAAGTGCCGACGACAAGCGTGCTCAGCGCAAGCGAATCGTTGAGCGCGTAGGTATAGCCGAGGTTCAAGCCGAAATTGTGCTTCGCGAGCGAGCGGCGCGAATCGGCCGGATCGAGGTTCATGCCGTGCAGATAGCTGACGCCAGCGAAGAGGACCGCCGGGTCGTAGCTCTTCGAAAGCACGATGCCGCCGCCGATCCCCTTGTCGCCGGCGCCGGTGGGCAGGACCGCGTCGATGCTGGCGATGACGTTGGGGCGCCCGGCGCGCTCGCGCGAGGCCACGGTCAGCAGCGAAGCCGAGGCGTCACCTAGGAAGCTGTCACGCGTGACCGTTGGCGCCGTCGTGCCTGCGATGGTTGCGTCGGTGAAGGTCGACGTACGGCGCCATACGTACGGCGAGCGCACCATAGCCTGCACGTCGTCCAGCACTCCGTAGCGCAGCGCCGCCGTGGCGCCGATGGTGCGCTGCTCGGCTCTCACCACCGGGAGCAGCGTCCGCTCGCTGTGCGAATACGACAAGCCGAGATCGAGCGTGGTGCGCCCCCGCTTGAGCAGCACCCCCTGGTCGCGCAGTGCGATTTCCTCCGCGGTCAGGCCGCTACGCGGTTCCCCTACGGTTGCCGGCGGGCTGGCGGGCGGTGCCTGGCGCCCGCGGATCGAAGAGAGCTCTTCCCCCTTCAGCCACTCCAGCAGCGCGGGCCTGGAGAACCGCCACGCCTCGCCGACTCGGCGCGCGGGAATGCGCTGCGATTCGGCGAGCGCCTTCACAGTCTCAGGCGTGGCGCGCAAGAATGCCGCCGCCTCCTCGAGGTCCATGACCTCGGGCTCGGCCGCAAAGCCGGGCGCCGCGGCCGCCAGTGCAAACGACAACCCGAGCGCCCACCGCTGCATGCTCACCTGGTGGGGGCGAGGGATGGTAAGGGCGTGCCGATCGACATCAGGCGTTCCGCGCTCAGCACCTCCGGCGGCGGCTCAGCCATGCCGGCAAGTTGCAAGGGATAGCGCTCCGGCCATTGCCCCGTGGCGCGCTCCACAGCGAATATCACGCCGCGGCCGGACTCGTCGGCCCACATGTCGACGAAGCGATAGAACGGCATGCGGACATTGCCAAGCGAGGGGTCGGCAACGTACACCCGATCGCCTTGGACCCCCTTCAAGACCGCGAAATGCGCGTAGCCGCCGGGCTTGACGAATACGATCACCGGGCGCGAGAGTTTTGCGAGCTGGTCGTGGTGCAAGCGGAAGCCCTGTGCCTTGTGACCCCGCGTCTGCGCGAGTCGCTGCAGATCGCGCAGCGAGAGGCCTTTGCGTTGCAGCTCGGTGAGCTCGTCGGACTTCAACGACTCGAGCAGCGCTCGCAGCAACCCGTCTTCATCGACGCGATCGTTCAAGCCGTAAGTGAGAAGCGTCGCGAGCGACGCCGCGCCGCATGAATAGTCGTAGCGCTGCTTTACGACACCCGCGTCACGCAGCGCGCGAAGAGAGGTGACGCCGGTTTCGAGCCATGCGGTCCCGGACCTCACCACGACGCGCGCGTCGGCGGCCGTCCCGACGCGCGGCACGCACGCCAGCATTCCGCCCAGCGCAACGCAGGCGGTCCAGGTCCGTGCGGCGTTCGCTTTGGAGTACCCTATTCTACGCGGACAAGACTAGGGGCAGAGCGAGCTCGTGCATGGCGTGAGGATGTTGAACTTCGCAAAAAGGGCGTTGATCTGCACTGCGTTGGCTAGAAAGTAATTCGCCAGCGCGGTGACCTTGGCCGCCAAGTCCCCGTTCAGCGTCGCAGCCAGCCCGAGCAGAGCGGCCGCGATATCGTAAGCGTTGAGCTCGCCGGAGATCGCCTCCATCTCCTCGACGGACAGCGCCTGGGCGTCGACGCCCTCCAAGGCGGAAAATCCACCCTGCGGGCCCTGGGCGAACGCGGGGACGGCGAACAGCGCCCCGCTAAGCATAGCCGCGGCAAACACGTTTCTGCCTTTCATGGCTGGCTCCTTTCATGGTGTGTAATAAATGCCCTCTACCTTGCCCATCCCGTTATTTCACCACGCTTTTGATCCTGTGCGGTAGAGTGCGCCGCTTGTGCAGTCCAGCCGCAGCGCCGTTCTGCTCGTCAACCTCGGCACTCCCACCGCCCCTACCGCGGAGGCGGTGCGTGCTTATCTTGCTGAGTTCCTTTCCGACCCGCGGGTGGTGGAGCTGCCGAGACTCCTTTGGCTGCCGATCCTTCACGGCATCGTCCTGCGCACCCGGCCGGCGAAATCCGCCGAAAAGTACCGCCTGATCTGGACCGCCGAAGGCTCTCCTCTGGCGGTGCACACCGCCCGCCAAGCAAACCTGCTCGCGCAAGAAACCGGCTCGAAGGTCGAGTACGCCATGCGCTACGGCGGGCCGACGATCGCATCCGCCCTTGCGAAGCTTTCGAATCCGGTCGTCTTGCCCCTGTATCCCCAGTACTCGGCCAGCACCACCAGCAGCGTGCTCGACTTGCTGCCGCCGAGCGTTCGCGTGGTGAGGGAGTTCCACGACCATCCAGCTTATATCCGCGCGCTCGCCGCGAACGTCGACGGACACTGGGCCGAGCATGGGCGCGGCGAGAGGTTGGTGATGAGCTTCCACGGCCTGCCGCAGCGTGCGGTGGATCGGGGCGATCCGTACCAGAGACATTGCCTCGCCACCGCTGAATTGCTCGCGCGAAGCCTCGGCCTTTCGCGGGAAGCGTTCGTCGTAACTTTCCAGTCGCGCTTCGGCTTCGCCGAGTGGCTGCAACCCTATACGCAGCCGACGCTGGTCGCCATGGCCAAGGCCGGAACGAAACGGGTAGACGTCGTCTGCCCCGGATTCGTTTCCGACTGCCTTGAGACGCTGGAGGAAATCGGCATCGCGGCGCGCCAGGCCTTTCTCGCGGCCGGCGGCCGCGAGTTTCACCTCGTTCCCTGCCTGAACGAATCGCCGGAGTGGATCGCGGCGCTCGAGCGGCTTGCGCTCGGCTAGCGCCCGAGCAGGCCCTTCAGCCGGTCCCTGACCTTGTCGCCGACTTTGCTCTTCACCAGGTCGCCGGCCACCGCGCGGTAGTCGACTTCGTACTTCATCGCGTCAAGGGGGCCGGCCAGCTTCACCGGCACGGTGGTGGTGGTGCCGACGACGGAAGCCTTGACCACGTAGTTGATGGCCGATCTGCCGATGTCGATGTCACCGCTGCCGCCGATGCGCAGCAGCGGCGACTTGACGTCGAGGTCCTCGTTGTGCGCGACGCCGTTCTTGATCGAGAAGCTCGCGGAAAGCTCCGAGAAGTCGGTCCTTTCCCTGCTGTCAGCCGCCTGCCCCGACTGCTTGCCGGCCGCGGCGCGCGCTTTGCGCAGCAGTCCGGCAATGTCGATGCCCTTGATCGCGCCGTCGCGCAGGCGCACTTTCGCGGCGCCGGAAAGCGATCGCTTCATCGCGCCCGCCGTCGCTCCGGCCGCGGCGAGCTCGAGCGCCACATTGCCCTTTCCTTCCAGGCGATCCTGGTGCGCGACGTCCCTGAGCAGCGGGCCGATCGACACGTTCGACAGAGTCTCCTTCAGCGCGATGCGGTTTGCGTTGCCGTCGAGGGACAGGGCGCCGCTCAGCTCGCCCCCGTACAGGCTGGCCGAGTGCGGGCTGATTTCGGCACGGCCGCCGGCGGCCTTGAGCTGGGCCTTCAGCCTGGAGAGCTTGAGACCTTGCACTTGCAGCGCCCCGATCTGTAGCTGTCCCTGCGCATTGAGGCCTTTTAGCCCTGAGAGATCTACCGCAGCATCCGGCTTGTTCTCCCCAGCGGCGAGATAGTGGTCCAGATTGATCCGATCGATGTCGAGGTCGAAGCGGTAGGAAGGCTGCGCCGTGCGCGCCATCGCGAGCTTGCCCTTGATGCTCGATTCGTCGAGCCTGGCGGTGAAGTCGAGGTCGGCGAACTCGATCTTGCCTTGAGCGTTCCCCGCGATGCGGCCGGTGTGGAGCTGCAGGTCGCTCAAGGAGATCTCCTGCCCGGTGCCAGTGTCGCGGTAAGCAACCGCCGCGCGGTCGATGTCGACGCCGGCGATGTCAAAGCTCACCGGCGCCGATTGTTCTTTCCTCTTGGACCCGGGCTTCTCGGCCTTGCCTTCCAGCAGGTCGCTGAAGTTGTAGCTCCCGTCCTTGTTCTTGACTAGCTGCGCCCGGAACCCCGAGAGGCGCACCGTGTCGACGATCACTTGCCCGCGCAGCAGCGGCATCAGTTTCACCGACGCACGCGCCGATTGGAGCGAAATGAACTCGCGCTGGCTGCCCCGCTCAGACAGCGTCACCCCGCCGACGCCCGCGCCCAGGCTCGGGAAGAAGACGAGCTTGAGCTCGCCCTGCAGCCGCAGCGTCCGCCCGGTCCGCTCCATCGCCATGCGCTGGATGTCGTCCTTGTAGCGATTGGGGTCGAAAGTGAGCGCGAAGACCAGGATCCCCGCCGCCAGGAGGGCCGCGATCCCGCCCAGCGCGAGCCACAGGTACTTGACTGGTTTTTTCATGAATTCAGTAACTTAATAGTTTCACAGGGATCGCCAAGCCCGCCTTGAAAGCCTCGCGGCCCATCCCCAATTCGAAGGGCATGCAAGAGCAAAACGCGCAGACCGACCCGCCCCAAAGCGAAGACAAGCCGCTCGCGGAACTGCTGGCCGAGGCACAGGCCAAGCTGGAGCAGCAGCGCGACGCCATGCTGCGCGCGGTGGCGGACGCGGAAAACGCCCGCAAGCGCGCGCAGACAGAGGCATTGGCAGCGCAGAAGTACGCGCTGGAGCGCTTTGCCGAGCAGCTCCTGCCGGTCGCCGACAGCCTGCAGGCCGCGCTCGGCAGCGAAAACACCAGCCGCGAGGCGCTGCGCAACGGGGTCGAGCTGACCCTGAAGCAGCTCGGGGCGGCGCTCGAGCGCGCCAACGTCCGGGAGATCAGTCCGGCGAAGGGCGAGCGCTTCGACCCCCATCGGCACCATGCGATGGCGGCGGTAGAAGCGAGCGACTGCGAACCGAATACCGTAGTTTCGCTCATGCAGAAAGGCTACACGTTGCATGATCGCGTGCTGCGTCCGGCGCTCGTCACGGTTGCCAAGCAGCTTGAAAACGGCGACCGAAACCCCATATCCGACATGGATTTAGATTAAGGGCATCCCCATGGCAAAAATCATCGGCATCGACCTCGGCACCACCAATTCGTGCGTCGCGATCATGGAGGGCGGCAAGCCCAAGGTGATCGAGAACTCGGAGGGCGCGCGCACCACGCCTTCGATTGTCGCCTACACCGAGGACGGCGAGATCCTGGTCGGCGCGCCTGCCAAGCGGCAGGCGGTGACCAACGCAAAGAACACCGTCTACGCGGTCAAGCGCCTCATCGGCCGGAAATACGATGACCCGGAATCGCAGAAGGCAATGAAGCTCTCGCCCTACAAGATCGTGCGCGCCGACAATGGCGACGCGTGGGTCGAAGTGCGCGGCAGGAAGATCGCGCCGCAGCAGGTGTCGGCGGAGATCCTGCGCAAGATGAAGAAGACCGCCGAGGACTATCTCGGCGAGGAAGTCACCGAGGCGGTGATCACCGTCCCGGCGTACTTCAACGACTCGCAGCGCCAGGCGACCAAGGACGCGGGCCGCATCGCGGGGCTCGACGTCAAGCGCATCATCAACGAGCCGACCGCGGCCGCGCTCGCCTTCGGCCTCGATAAGGCCGGCAGGAAGGACATGAAGATCGCCGTCTACGACCTGGGCGGCGGCACGTTCGACATCTCGATCATCGAGATCGCGGACGTCGAGGGCGAGAAGCAGTTCGAGGTGCTCTCCACCAACGGCGACACCTTCCTCGGCGGCGAGGACTTCGACCAGCGCTTGATCGACTACGTGGTGACCGAATTCAGGAAGGACCAGGGCGTCGACCTGTCGAAGGACGTGCTCGCGCTGCAGCGGCTGAAGGAAGCCGCCGAGAAGGCGAAGATCGAGCTGTCGTCCTCGCAGCAGACCGAGCTCAACCTGCCCTACATCACGGCGGACCAGAGCGGGCCGAAGCACCTGACGATGAAGCTCACCCGCGCCAAGTTCGAGTCGCTGGTCGACGAGCTCATCGTGAAGACCATCGAGCCCTGCCGCATCGCGGTCAAGGACGCGGGCGTCAAGCTCGACGAGATCAACGACGTGATCCTGGTCGGCGGCCAGACGCGCACGCCCAAGGTGATTGACAAGGTACGGGAGTTCTTCGGCAAGGAGCCGAGGAAGGACGTCAACCCCGACGAGGCGGTCGCCATCGGCGCAGCGATCCAGGCCGGCGTGCTCAAGGGCGACGTCAAGGACGTGCTGCTGCTCGACGTGACGCCGCTTTCGCTCGGCATCGAGACGCTCGGCGGCGTGATGACCAAGCTCATCAACAAGAACACCACCATCCCGACCAAGGCGACGCAGGTGTTCTCGACCGCGGAGGACAACCAGAGCGCGGTGACGATCCACGTCCTGCAGGGCGAGCGCGACATGGCGGGGGGCAACAAGTCGCTCGGCCAGTTCAACCTCACCGACATCCCGCCGGCGCCGCGCGGCCTGCCGCAGATCGAGGTCACGTTCGACATCGACGCGAACGGCATTCTTCACGTCACCGCCAAGGACAAGGCCACCGGCAAGGAGAACAAGATCAAGATCCAGGCGAGCTCGGGGCTCACCGAGGCCGAGATCCAGCGCATGGTGAAGGACGCCGAGGCGCATGCCGAGGAAGACCGCAAGGCGCTGGATCTCGTCAACGCGCGCAACCAGCTCGAAGCGCTGGTGCACTCGATCCGCAAGTCGCTCAAGGATTACGGCGACAAGCTGGAGGCGGGCGAAAAGGAGAGAATCGAGGCCGCGCTGAAGGACGCCGAGGGCTCGCTCAAGTCGGAAGACAAGGCGGCGATCGACGCCAAGGCGCAGGCGCTCGCGCAGGCGGCGCAGAAGCTGGGCGAGAAGATCTACGCCGAAACCCAGGCGCAGGCGGGCGGCCAGCAGGCGCAGGGCGCCGCCCCGGGGGACGCCGGCAAGAAGGACGACAGCAACGTCGTCGACGCCGAGTTCACCGAGGTGAAGGACAAGAAGACCGGCTGAGCCCGGGCCGCAGGAGCTGGGGAGCAGCGGGCCGCGTATAAGGCGTGGCCCGTTTTTGTATGGACGGGAGCATGGCGAAGCGCGACTACTACGAAGTGCTCGGACTGAACCGGGACGCCGCCGAGGAAGACATCAAGAAGGCCTACCGGCGCCTCGCCATGAAATGGCATCCGGACCGCAACCCGGACAATCCCAAGGCGGAGGAGCACTTCAAGGAGGCGAAAGAGGCCTACGAGGTGCTGTGCGACGCGGCGAAGCGCTCGGCCTACGACCAGTTCGGCCACGCCGGCGTCGATCCGCAAGCCGGCATGGGTGCCGCCGGAGCCGCGGGCATGGGCGGCTTCGGCGACATCTTCAGCGACATTTTCGGCGAGATCTTCGGCGGCGGACGCCCTGGCGGCGGGCGCAGTACCGTGTACCGCGGCGCCGACCTGCGCTACAACCTCGAGATCTCGCTCGAGCAGGCGGCGCACGGCTTCGAGACCAAGATCCGCATCCCCGCCGTGGCGGCGTGCGAGAGCTGCAAGGGTACCGGCGCACGCCCCGGCTCGCAGCCGAGCACCTGCCCGACCTGCCGCGGCGCCGGGCAGGTGCGGGTGTCGCAGGGTCCGTTCTCCATGGCGCAGACCTGTCCGCGCTGCCACGGCACGGGCAGCATCATCCCGAATCCCTGCACCGCCTGCGGCGGCACGGGACGCGTCAAGCTGCAGAAGACGCTCTCGGTGAGGATCCCGGCCGGCGTCGACGAGGGCGACCGCGTGCGCCTGTCCGGCGAAGGCGAGCCCGGTGTCAACGGCGGCCCGCCCGGCGACCTCTATGTCCAGGTGCACATCAAGCCGCACCCGGTGTTCCAGCGCGACCACGACGACCTGCACTGCGAGATGCCGATTTCGTTCAGCACCGCGGCGCTCGGCGGCGACATCGGCATCCCGACGCTGGACGGCACGGCGCACATCCGCGTGCCCGCCGAGACGCAGACCGGCAAGACCTTCCGCCTGAAAGGCAAAGGCATCAAGGGCGTGCGCAGCCACCTGCCGGGCGACCTGTTCTGCCACGTGGTGGTGGAAACGCCGGTCAGCCTCACCGAGCGCCAGCGCCAGCTGCTGCGCGAGTTCGAGTCGATCAGCCAGCAGGACAGCGCGCGTCACAACCCGCGCGCCAAGTCCTGGCTCGACAAGGTCAAGGAATTCTTCGAAAGCTAAGAATCGCGGTCAGAGCCCGATTTACTTTAGCTCCGCAAGATCGCTTGTTGTCTCAGCTGGGTGTCTGCTGTCGGCCGATTCTGTTGAAAAACTCCAAACCTCAGCCGCGGCAAAATTCTGCGGATATCGAGGCAATCAAAAATTAGACCAAGCTTCGCCTCATAGGTCGCTCAGGACGTCCTACATCGCCACATCAAC
>Ga0209156_10001099_pt1 | contig 22312 bp, 19 predicted proteins | sample GraSoiAngelo_124_FD_185881 | JGI IMG/M metagenome (GOLD analysis project Ga0209156, IMG submission 185881) | Grasslands soil microbial communities from the Angelo Coastal Reserve, California, USA - 14_0927_05_20cm (SPAdes) (version 2) | ecosystem: Environmental > Terrestrial > Soil > Grasslands... | reverse complement strand
TGGTGCGCGCCTGGGCAGCCCGCGGCACAATCGCGCAGGTGTTTCACGCCGACCGCCCGGCCGGCGGTTACGAGATCTCCTGAGGATCTATGGCCAGGGCTCGGGCTCGCACCACACGTCCTCCGCAGATCCACAAGTTCGGCGGCGCGTCGCTCGCGGACGCCGCGGCGATCGGCCACGCCGTGGGCATCGTGATCGCCCAGCGGCCGGAGCCGCTGGTGGTGGTCGTGTCGGCGATGAGCGGGGTGACCGACGCGCTGCTCGACGGGGCGGCCCGCGCGGCGCGCGGCGACGCGAGTCACGTGCGGGCCGCCGCCGAGGCGCTGCGCGCGCAGCACGCCGCTACGGCGCGGGCGCTCGTGCCCGCGGGCGCCCGGCTGGAGGAGCTGCTGCGTCTGATCGACGAGGCATTCGCCGAGCTGGAGCAGGTGGCGGGCGGCCTCGGCGTCCTGCGCGAGCTCACGCCCCGCACGACCGACTACCTCGCCGCGCGCGGGGAGCGGCTCTCCGCCCGGCTGTTCGCGGCGGCACTTGAGGCCGCGGGTTGTCCAGCCGCGTACGTGGACGCCGTCGAGATCGTGCAGACCGACGGCACGTTCGGCGGCGCGTCGCCCGATCTGCGACGCACCGAGCGCAGCGCGCGGAACGCGCTGCGGCCGCTGCTGGCCCGCGGCACCGTACCGGTGGTGCCGGGCTTTCTCGGCGCGGCGCCGGACGGCCAGGTCGCCACGCTGGGCCGGGGGGGCTCGGATCTCACCGCGACACTACTCGCCCGCGTGCTGGGCGCCCGCGAGGTGTCGCTGTGGAAGGACGTGCCGGGCCTGTTGACCGCGGATCCGCGCATCGTCCCCGACGCGCGGGTGGTGCCGCAGGTGCACGTGCGGGAGGCGGCGGAGCTCGCGTACTACGGCGCCAAGGTACTGCACCCCCGGGCGCTGATCCCCGTGATCAAGCGGAATGTGGCGATCCGGATCCGCCCGTTCGCCGATCCCTCGTCGCTCGGCACGGAGATCTCGCGCCGGCGGACGCTGCATCAGTACCCGGTGAAGGCACTCTCGGCAATTCCGCAGCAAGCCCTGTTGACGGTTGCCGGGAGCGGCATGCTGGGCGTCCCGGGCATCGCGGCCCGCACCTTCGCCGCGGTGCATCACCAGGGCATCTCCGTCTCGCTCATCACGCAGGCGTCGTCCGAGCACTCGATCTGCTTCAGCGTGCCGGCGGAGAGCGCCGAGCGCGCCCGCAAGAGCCTGGAGGAGACGTTCCGGCCGGAGATCGCGCGCCAGGAAATCGACGGCGTGGAGGTACGGACCGGTCTCGCCACGCTGGTGGTGGTCGGGCTCGGGATGGCGGGCACGCCGGGCATCGCCGCGCGCGTGTTTTCGGCGCTGGCGGAGGCGCGCATCAACGTGATCGCCACGGCGCAAGGCTCGTCGGAGCTGAACCTCTCGCTCGTAGTGGACGCCAAGGATGCGCCGCGGGCGCAACGCGCGGTGCACGCGGCGTTCCAGCTCTCGAAGATCGGCGGCGGCGCGGTGGCGCATCCCGACCGGACCGACGTCGTGCTGCTCGGATTCGGGCAGATCGGGCGCACGCTCGCGCCCATGATCGCGAAGGTGAAGCAGGATGCGGTCACGCTGCGCATCGTCGGACTGATCGACACGAGCGGCCTGGTGTTCGACGCGCACGGCCTCTCGCCGCGGCGGCTGACGGCGCTCGCGGCCGCCAAGGCCAAGGGCGCGCCGCTCGCCAAGGCGACGGGCGGGCGGCGGGCCGGCGCCGCCGAGGCGGTGGGGTTCGTGGCGCGACACGCGCTCTCGAACCCGGTGCTGGTGGACCTCACGGCCGACGACACGACCGACACGATCAAGGCGGCGCTGGGCGCGGGGATGCACGTGGTGCTCGCCAACAAGCGCCCCGTCACCGCGGACAAGCGCCGCTACGACGCGCTGCGGGCGGCGGCCCAGACGCACGGCCGTCGCCTGCTGCACGAGGCGACGGTGGGCGCGGGCCTGCCGATCATCGACACCTATCAGAAGCTGGTGGACTCGGGCGATCGCGTCGCGAAGATCGAGGGCTGCCCCTCCGGGACGCTCGGGTACCTGTTCGGCGAGCTGGGCCGGGGCACGCGGTTCTCGGCGGCGCTGCGCGGCGCGATCGCGAAGGGATACCCCGAGCCCGACCCGCGCGAGGATCTGTCGGGCATGGACGTGGCGCGCAAAGCGCTCATCCTCGGGCGGCTGCTCGGGTTCCCGGGAGAGCTCGAGGACATCGCCGTCGAATCGCTCGTCCCCGACGGCGGCGACCGCCTGTCGCGGGAGGAGTTCCTGCGCCGGTTGGAGGAATACGACGCGCCGTGGGAGAAGCGCGTGGCCGCGGCGGCGGCCCGCGGCGGCGTGCTGCGCTACCGCGCGATCGTGACGCCGCGTCGCATCCGCGTGGGCCTGGTGGTCGTGGACGCATCGAGCCCGATGGCCTCGCTCAACGGAACCGACAACCAGTTTATCTTCACGACCATGCGGTACAAGAAGAACCCGCTGGTCATCACCGGACCGGGCGCGGGGCCGGCGGTGACGGCGGGGGGCATCCTCAACGACGTGCTGAAGCTCGCCGGCGCATGAGCGATACCTGGCAGGTCTGCACGAGCTGTGGCAGCGAGATCCCCGAGACCGACCCCCACGCCCGGTGCCCGAGCTGCCGCGGGCTGCTCGAGGTGCGTCACCGAGCTCCCGCGCAGGGCGGCGCCGCGCTGCGGGCGACGTTCGACGCGCGCTGGGGCGTGCGGCGCGGTGTCCTGGCATCGGGCGTGTGGCGCTATCGCGAGGCGGTGCTCCCGAGCGCCGCCACAAGCGACGTGCTTTGCTACCCGGAGGGCAATACGCCGCTCCTCGCGAGCCCGGCGGTGGCACGCTGGGCGGGCGCGACGGACGAGGCGCTGCTGCTCAAGCACGAGGGCCAGAACCCCACGGGGTCGTTCAAGGACCGGGGCATGACGGTGGGTGTGACGCAGGCCCGGCGCATCGGCGCACGCGCGGTGGCGTGCGCATCGACCGGCAACACGGCGGCGGCTCTCGCCGCCTACGCGGCCCTGGGCGGCATCCCCGCCCTGGTGCTCGTTCCCAAGGGTCACATCGCGGTGGGCAAGCTGGCGCAGGCGCTGGCCTACGGCGCCCGCACGCTGCTGGTACGCGGCAGCTTCGACCAGTGCCTCGAGCTGGCCGATCAGGCGAGCGACCGGCTGGGCGTGTACCTTCTCAATTCGGTGAACCCGTTCCGTCTCGAGGGTCAGAAGACGATCGTGCTCGAGCTGCTGCAGCAGCTCGCGTGGCAGCCGCCCGATTGGATCGTGGTGCCCGCGGGCAACCTCGGGAACACGGCCGCCTTCGGCAAAGCGCTGGCGGAGGCCTGTGAGTGGGGGTTGATCGACCGCCTCCCCCGTCTCGCCGCGGTCCAGGCGGAGGGTGCGGCGCCGTTCGCATTGAGTTTCCGCGAGGGATTCGCGCGGCGTCACCGGGTGGAGGCACACACGGTCGCGACGGCGATCCAAATCGGGAACCCCGTGTCGTACGACCGCGCCGTCCGGGCCGTGCGCGACACCAAGGGCGTGGTCATGGCCGTGAGCGACGATGAGATTCTCGAGGCGAAGGCCGTGGTCGACGGGGCCGGCATCGGCTGCGAGCCCGCGAGCGCCGCGGCCATCGCGGGCACGCGACGCCTGGCGCGCGACGGCGTGATCAAGAGCGGAGACCGGGTCGTGGCGATCCTCACGGGACACGTCCTCAAAGATCCCGCGAGCGTGACGCACTACCACCAGGAGCGCGATCCGGCGCCGCCGCGCGCCAACCGCCCGGTCGAGATCGACCCGCACCTGGCAGAGGTGGAGCGAGCGATGAGCCGATGAGCCCCCTCCGGAGCCGCACGATCACGGCGGGGGTGGAGCGTACGCCCAACCGCGCGATGCTGCGCGCCGTCGGGTTCGGCGATCAGGACTTCACGAAGCCCATCATCGGCATCGCGAACGCGCACAGCACGATCACGCCCTGCAACGCCAAGCTCAACGACCTGGCGCTCCGCGCCGAAGCCGCCGTGCGCGCCGCCGGCGGCATGCCGCAGACCTTCGGCACGATCACGGTGAGCGACGGCATCTCCATGGGCACCGAGGGCATGAAGTACTCCCTCGTCTCGCGCGAGGTGATCGCCGATTCGATCGAAACGGTGTGCAATGCCCAGTGCGTGGACGGCGTGCTGGCCGTGGGCGGGTGCGACAAGAACATGCCGGGCGCGCTGATCGCCATCGCGCGCATGAACATTCCCGCGGTGTTCGTGTACGGCGGCACCATCAAGCCGGGACATTACAAAGGACAGGATCTGACCGTCGTGAGCGCGTTCGAGGCGGTCGGTCAGTACAGCGCACGCAAGCTCTCCGAGGCGGACCTGCTCGAGGTGGAGCGCCGGGCCTGCCCCGGCGCGGGCGCCTGCGGCGGGATGTTCACCGCGAACACGATGTCGTCGGCCATCGAAGCGATGGGCATGAGCCTGCCGTACTCCTCGACCATGGCCGCCGAGGACGGCGAGAAGGGCGACAGCGCGGCGGCCTCGGCCACGGTGCTGGTGGACGCGGTGCGACACGATCGGCGGCCGCGCGCCATCCTCACGCGCGCCGCGTTCGAGAACGCCATCGCCGTCGTCATGGCGCTGGGCGGCTCGACCAACGCCGTGCTGCACCTGCTCGCCATCGCGCGGGCCGCGGGCGTGCCGCTCGCGCTCGACGACTTCGAGTCGCTGCGGGAGCGTGTGCCCGTGCTGTGCGACCTGAAGCCCTCGGGTCGATTCGTGACCACCGATCTGCACCGGGCGGGAGGCGTGCCGCAGGTGATGAAGATCCTGCTGGCTCATGGGGCGCTGCACGGCGACGCGGCGACGGTGTCAGGCCAGACGCTGGCCGAGGTGGTGCGAGACGTGCCGGAGGAGCCGCGCGGGGATCAGGACGTGATCCGGCCATGGGGTCGGCCGCTGTACGCGCAGGGACACCTCGCGGTGCTGCGCGGCAACCTGGCGTCAGAGGGCGCGGTCGCGAAGATCACGGGGATCAAGCACCTGAAGATGACGGGCCCGGCACGCGTGTTCGACTGCGAAGAAGACTCGCTCGCCGCGATCCTCGCGGGCCGCATCAAGCCGGGCGACATCCTGGTGATCCGGTACGAAGGTCCAAAGGGCGGACCGGGCATGCGGGAGATGCTCTCCCCCACGTCGGCGATCATCGGGGCGGGGCTGGGCGACAAGGTCGGCCTGATCACTGACGGGCGGTTCTCGGGCGGAACGTACGGCCTGGTGGTGGGGCACGTGGCACCCGAGGCCGCGGTGGGGGGAACCATCGCCCTGGTGCGGGACGGCGATACGATCTCGATCGACGCCGAGCGGCGGCGGCTCGAGCTGGAGTTGCCCGAGGCGGAGATCGTCCGGCGGCGCGCGGCGTGGAAGGCACCCGTGCCGCGCTACACGACGGGCGTGCTCGGGAAGTATGCGAAGCTGGTGTCGAGCGCGAGCCTGGGAGCGGTGACGGACGCCTAGCTACCAGCGCCGAAGATCCGCGAGTGAACTCGCGGCTCGGCCCTGTCAGTGAACTGACGCCGCTTCAACGACCAGCGCCGAAGATCCGCGAGTGAACTCGCGGGTCGGCATCTGTCAGTGAACTGACGCCGCTTCAGCGGCAGGGCCGAGTCGCGGCTTCAGCCGCGGCCTACCTCACGAGGGACAGCGGCCGAAGATCCGCGAGTAAACTCGCGGCTCGGCCCTGTCAGTGAACTGACGCCGCTTCAGCGGCAGGGCCGAGTCGCGGCTTCAGCCGCGGCTCTACCTCACGAGTGACAGTGGCCGCTTGGCCGGCGACCGCACCAGCTCCGCGATCCAGGCGCCCATCTCGCGGGTGCCGATCATGCGGTCGCTGGGCCGCGCGATGTCGCGCGTGCGCGCCCCCTGCTCGAGCGCGGCGACGATCGCCTGCTCCACCGCGGCGGCCGGCTCCGCCAGGCCGAGCCCGTAGCGCAGCAACATGGCCGCCGACCCGATCGCGCCGACCGGGTTGGCCACGTCTTTGCCGGTCAACGCCGGCGCCGACCCGTGGATCGGCTCGAACAGGCCCGGACCATCGCCCAGCGACGCGGACGGCAAGAGCCCGAGCGATCCCGCCAGCACCGCAGCTTCGTCGCTCAGGATGTCGCCGAACATGTTCTCCGTGACGAGGACGTCGATGCCGGCGGAGTCGGTGACGAGTCGCATCGCGGCGTAGTCGACGTAGGCGTGCTCGAGGGTGACGTCGGGGTAGTCCTGGGCCACGCGCGTGACCGTCTCGCGCCACAGCTGCGACGTCTCGAGCACATTCGCCTTGTCCACGGAGAGCAGGCGCCGCCGGCGGGTGCGAGCCGCGGCGAACGCCACCCGCGCCACGCGCTCCACTTCGCCCGCGGTGTAGCGCAGCGTGTTCACCGCGGCCCCGTTGTCGTTGCCGCGTGGCTCGCCGTAGTACAGCCCGCCGACGAGCTCGCGCACGATGAGGATGTCCACACCGGCCAGGTGCTCCGGCTTCAGCGGGGAGCAGAAAGCGAGGGCCGGGTTGGCCGTGACGGGCCGGAGGTTGGCGTACACGCCGAGCAGGCTGCGCAGCGCGAGCAGGCCGGATTCGGGCCGCAAATGGCGCGGCGCGTGATCGAGAGATGGATCGCCCACGGCGCCCAGCAGCACGGCGTCGGCCTTCACGACTGCCGCCCGCGTCTCGGCCGGCAGCGGATCGCCCGCCGCGGCGACGCCCGCGGCTCCCACGGCATGGTGACTCAGCGCGAAGTGCAGTCCAAACCGCTCGCCCGCGGCCAACAGCACGCGCACCGCTTCGCTCGTGACCTCGGGGCCGATCCCGTCGCCCGCGAGGACGGCGATGGTGTAGTCCTTCACCACGATTCCCCTTTCCCGTTTCCCGTTTCCCGAGTTCTTTCGTATGTCGCGATGTGCGCCTCCTCGAGCAGCGTGCGGCCGATTTCGTCGAGCCCGCGGAGCAGCATCTCACGGTGATAGGGCGCGATGCTGAACGTGGCGCGAAAGCCGGCGTCGTCCACCACGGTCTGAGCCTCGAGGTCGACGACCACGTCGTAGTCGCCCGCGGCGCGCGCGTGCCGGGCGAACAGCTCGCGCATCTCCCCCGGCACCAGGCGCACCGCGAGCAGCCCGTTCTGACAGCAGTTCGCGTAGAAGATGTCGGCGAACGATTCCGCGATCACGACGCGGAAGCCGTACTCGGAGAGCGCCCACACGGCGTGCTCGCGCGACGAGCCGCAGCCGAAGTTCGCGCCCGCGAGCAGAACGGTGGCCCCCGCGGCGGCGGGCCGATTCAGCTCGAACGCCGGGTCGAGAGAGCCGTCGGCGCGGTAACGCCAGTCGTGGAACAGCACCGGCGCGAACCCGGTGCGCTCGATACGCTTGAGAAACTGCTTCGGGACGATCTGGTCGGTGTCGACATTGACGCGCGGCAGGGCCGCGACCCGGCCCTCGTGCCGCACGAAGGGCGTCACGTCCACCTCCGGATGTCGACCAGGTGCCCCGCGATCCCGGCGGCGGCCGCCATGGCGGGGCTCATGAGGTGGGTGCGGCCGCCGCGCCCCTGGCGCCCTTCGAAGTTGCGGTTCGAGGTCGCGGCACAGCGCTCGCCGCTCGCGAGGATGTCGGGGTTCATGCCGAGGCACATCGAGCAGCCCGAATTGCGCCACTCGAACCCCGCCTCGCGAAACACGCGGTCCAGTCCCTCCGCTTCCGCCTGCGCCTTGACCTGCTGCGAGCCCGGCACGACCAGCGCGCGGACGCGCTCGGCCACGCGTCGACCCCGCACCACGCCCGCCGCGCTGCGCAGATCCTCGATCCGGGCGTTGGTGCAGGAGCCGAGAAACACGCGGTCGATCGCGAGGCCCTCGAGCGGAGTGCCGGGCCGCAGGTCCATGTACGCGAGGGCGCGCTCGACCGCCTCCCGCTCGGCGGCGATGGCGATGCCCGCCGGGTCGGGGACGCGCCCGGTGATGTCCGCCACCATGCCGGGGTTCGTCCCCCACGTCACCTGGGGGCCGAGGCTCGCCGCGTCGAGTGTGATTCGCGAGTCGTACGCAGCGCCGTCGTCGGTGCACAACCGGCGCCAGCGCGCGACCGCGCGCGTGAACCGCTCGCCGGCGGGCGCGCGCGGGCGCCCCTGCAGATAGTCGAACGTCCTGTCGTCGGGCGCGATCATCCCGGCCCGCGCGCCCGCCTCGATCGACATGTTGCACACGGTCATGCGGCCCTCCACCGAGAGCCCGCGGATCGCCGCCCCGGTGTACTCGATCACGTGACCGGTCGCCCCCGCCGTGCCGATGCGCCCGATCAAGGCGAGGATCAGATCCTTGGCCGTGACGCCCGGGGCGGGCGCTCCCTCGAAGCGAACCTCCATGGTCTTGGGCCGCATGACGACGAGGCACTGGGTCGCGAGCACGTGCTCGACCTCGCTCGTCCCAATGCCGAAGGCAAGCGCCCCGAACGCGCCGTGTGTGGACGTATGCGAATCGCCGCATACGATCACCATCCCGGGCTGCGTCAGGCCCAGCTCGGGGCCGATCACGTGCACGATGCCCTGACGGGGAGACGCGAGATCGAACAGCTCGATGCCGAACTCGCGGGCATTCGCCGTGAGCGCACCGACCTGGCGCGCCGCCAGCGTATCGGCGATGGGCCGGGTGCGATCGTCGGTGGGCACGTTATGGTCCACCGTCGCCACCGTCAGCTCCGGACGCCGCACGCCGCGCCCCGCGAGCCGCAGCCCCTCGAACGCCTGAGGGGAGGTCACTTCGTGGACCAGGTGCAGGTCTACGTACAAGAGCTCCGGCCCATCGGGGAGGCGATGGACGACGTGGGAGTCCCACACCTTCGCGAAGAGCGTGCGTGCCGTCATGCTCTGAGGGGCTCGGCACGCGGGGGTCGGGGCTCGGGGGTCGGGGGCCGGGGAGGCGCGTCGTGCCCCGAACCCCGGCCCCCGATCCCCGACCCCTTGCCTTCTTCCGACCACGGCATCATGGCGCGCAGGGTCGCGCCCACCTGCTCGATCAGGTGGTCGTTCTGCTCGCGGCGCATGCGCTGGAAGTTGGCGCCGCCCTGGCGGCTCTCCTCGATCCACTCGCGTGCGAAGGCGCCGCTCTGGATGTCGGCCAGGATCTGCTGCATGCGGGCGCGCACGGCGGGCGTGATGAGCGTCGGCCCGCGGGTATAGTCGCCGTATTCCGCCGTGTCGGAGATCGAGTAGCGCATGAACTTCATGCCGCCGCGGTACATCAGGTCCACGATCAGCTTGAGCTCGTGCAGGCACTCGAAGTAGGCGAGCTCGGGCGCGTAGCCCGCGGCGACGAGCGTCTCGAAGCCCGCCTTGATGAGCGCGGTGACGCCGCCGCACAGCACCACCTGCTCGCCGAACAGGTCGCTCTCCGTCTCCTCGCGGAACGTGGTGGGCAGCACGCCGGCGCGGGTGCAGCCGATGCCGGCCGCATATGCGAGGGCGTCGGCGAGGGCGTGGCCGCTCGCGTCGCGCTCGACCGCGACGAGCGCCGGCACGCCCCGCCCCGCCTGGAATTCGCTGCGCACCAGATGCCCGGGCGACTTGGGAGCCACCATCGAGACATCCACCCCCGTCGGCGGCACGATCTGCTTGAAATGGACATCGAAGCCGTGGGCGAACATGAGGGTCTTGCCGGGGACGATCGCCGCCGCAACGTCCTGCTCGTACACCGCGCGCCCGTGCTGGTCGGGGACGAGCAGCATGACGACGTTGGCGGCGCGGGCCGCATCCGCCACGGGCCGGACATCGAGCCCCTCGGCCGCAGCGCGAGCCCACGACGCCCCGCCCGGCCTCAAGCCTACGATGACGGCGACGCCCGAGTCGCGCAGGTTGAGCGCGTGGGCGTGTCCCTGGCTGCCGTAACCGATGATCGCGACGGTACGCCCGCGCAGGCGTGCGCGGTCGGCGTCGGCGTCGTAGTACACTCGCAGTGAGGAGGTTCCAGACATTGGTCGCTCTCGAGTCGTTGAGGTTATTGTTCCTGGCGCGTCGCGCCGCGCACGCCCGACACCTTCAGCAGCTTCCGCATCGCCATCTCGACCGCGCCTTCATCGGCGTCCACGATCACCGTGAGCCGCGCCTGGCCGGCGTCCGCGCCCGGACCGAGCGTGATGGCCGACACCTTGAGATTGCGGCGACGCAGCTCGCCGACCGCCCGGCCGAGCGCGAGCAGGTCCTGATCCACGGAGAGAGACAGCGCGTACGCCATCGGGGGACTCACTCTCTCGCCCCGACCGCCGGCTCCGCCTCGATCGGCTCGGAGAGCGTGGCGCCGGGCGGGATCATCGGGAACACGTTGGCTTCCTGCTCGATCACGAATTCCACCAGCACCGGCCCTTCCGCGACGCTGGCGCGCGCCAGCACCGGCTCGAGCTCGCCGGCGCGGGCGACGCGCCACCCCGGGATGCCGTAGGCCGCCGCCAGCTTCACGTAGTCGGGGCTCCAGATCGGCGTGGCCGAGTAGCGCTTCCCGTGGAAGAACTGCTGCCACTGCCGCACCATCCCGAGGTAGCCGTTGTTGAACACGGCCAGTTTCACCGGGATGCGCTCCTGCACCATGGTCGCGATCTCCTGCATGTTCATCTGGAATCCCCCGTCCCCGGAGATCGCCCAGACGTCCTCGCGCGGGCGCGCGAGCTTGACGCCCATCGCGGCGGGCACCGCGAACCCCATGGTGCCGAGCCCACCCGACGTGATGTGCGTGTTGGGCCGCCCGTAGGGGTAGAGCTTCGCGACCCACATCTGGTGCTGGCCCACGTCGGTCACGATGGTGCAGCGGTCGTGGGCGGCGGCGTGGATTGCGGCGACGATGGCGTCGGGCGAGAGGTCGCCGCGGTAGCTGTCGGCGGGCGGCCGGGTCCAGCCCCGGATCTCGGCGAGCCACGCCCCGCAGCCGCGCGGTGCGACGGCGGCCACCAGCCGCTCCGTCACGCCCCGCGCGTCGCCCACCAGCGCCAGCGCGACCGGCACGTTCTTGCCGATCTCCGACGCGTCCAGGTCCACGTGCACGATCCTGGCACGCGGGGCGAAGCCCTTGGTGTTGCCCGTGACGCGGTCGTCGAACCGCAACCCGATGGCGACGATCACGTCGGCCCGTTGGATGGCGCGGTTGACGTGTACTTCGCCGTGCATGCCCGGCATCCCGAGATTGAGGGGATGCGAGGCGGGCAGCGCGCTGATGCCGAGCAGCGTGGTGATCACCGGCATCCCCGTTTTCTCCGCGAGCTGGCGCACGGCATCGTAGGCCCCGCTCAACACCACGCCGTGGCCCACCATGAGCAGCGGGCGCTCGGCGGCGGCGATGAGTCGCTCGGCGGCGGCGATGAGTTGCGCCGCCCGCCGGATACCGTCGTCCGTGGACCCGGGGGTTGGGGGTCGGGTTCTCCCAGACACCTGATCACCGACACCCGACCCCTCGTATTCAGTCTTCTGGTTCTGTACGTCCTTCGGCACGTCGATCACCACCGGGCCGGGCCGGCCCTCGCGCGCGATGGCGATCGCCTCGCGCATGCGGTCGGCCAGCTCGGTGACGTCCGTGACCAGGCAGCTGTGCTTGGTGATGGGCAGGGTGATCCCCACGACGTCGGTTTCCTGGAACGCATCGCGGCCCAGCATGGCGCGCGGCACCTGTCCGGTGATGGCGACCACCGGGGACGAGTCCATCTGCGCGGTGGCGAGGCCGGTGACCAGGTTGGTCGCGCCGGGCCCCGACGTCGCGACGCAGACGCCGATGCGGCCACTGGCCCGCGCGTAGCCGTCCGCCGCGTGCGCCGCCGCCTGCTCGTGGCGCACCAGGATATGGCGGATCTCGGGGACATCGGGGAGCGCATGGTAGAACGGCATGATCGCGCCGCCGGGGTAGCCCCAGATGGTGTCCACGCCTTCCTCGACCAGGACGCGGCAGAGGATCTGCGCGCCCGACAGGAGCTCGCCCACGTCACACCCCCCAGAGGTAGACGGAGTTGAGCGAATCGGCCTCGAGCCGCTCGGCGAAGAGCGACTTGTTGAGCGCGTTGACCAGCGCGCGCGCACACGCCTCGACGATATCGGTCGATGCACCGTGCCCCGACAGCGATTTGCCGTTCACACGCGCCTGGAGCGATACCTGCCCCAGGCTGTCGCGGCCGGGCGTGACGGACTGGACGGCGAGGTTCCCCACCTCGATGGGCTGCCCGACGATCTCGCTCACCGCGGCGAACGTGGCCGCGATCGGGCCGTCCCCTTTGGCCTCGGCGGCGCGCTCGCCGGTCCACGGTCCCGTCATCCGGACCGACGCCGCGCCGCCCACGGTGCCGCACACCACCCGCAGGTGCGTGAGCTGGAACTGCTCGGGGGCGTCCTGGAAACCGTCGTGCAGCAGGGTGAGCAGGTCCTCATCCAGGATCTCGCGCTTCTTGTCCGCCAGCGCGATGAACTTGTGGTAGAGCCGCTCAAGCGCGCCCTCGCCCAGCTCGTAGCCCAGATCGTGAAAGCGCCGCTCCAGCGCGTGCCGGCCGGAGTGCTTCCCCAGCACCAGGCGCGAGTGGGGGACGCCCACGGTCTCGGGTCGCATGATCTCGTACGTGAGGCCGTTCTGTATCACGCCGTGCTGATGGATGCCGGCTTCATGGGCGAACGCGTTGCGGCCCACGATCGCCTTGTTGGGCTGCGGAAACACGCCGGTCACGTGCGACAGCAGCCGGCTGGTGCGATACAGCTCCCGCGTCTCGACGTTGCACCGGAACGCCGCCACCTGGGGCCGGACGTGGCTCGCCATCACGATCTCCTCGAGCGCGGCGTTGCCGGCGCGCTCGCCGATCCCGTTCACCGTGCATTCCACCTGCCCCGCCCCGGCCGCGATGGCGGCGAGCGAGTTGGCGACGGCGAGACCCAGATCGTCGTGACAGTGCGCCGAGAGCGTGATCCGCTCGGCCCCCGGGACGCGCTCCCGCACCGCGCGGAAGAGCTGCTCGTACTCGGCCGGGAGCGCGAAGCCCACCGTATCCGGCAGATTGACGGTCGTGGCCCCCTCCTCGATCGCCGCCTCGACGACGCGGCACAGGTACTCGAGATCGGTGCGGCTGGCGTCCTCGGCCGAGAACTCGACGTCGTCGGTGTAGCCGCGGGCGCGGCGCACGGCGGCGCGCGCCAGCTCGAGACAATCGTCCCGGCTGATCTTGAGCTTGTGCTGCAGGTGGATGTCGGAGGTGGAGATGAAAACGTGGATACGCCCCCGCGCGGCCGGGCGCAGCGCCTCGCCCGCGAGATCGATGTCCTTGTCGGTGCAGCGCGCCAACGCCGCCAGCACCGGGCGGCGCACCTGCGCGGCGATCTCCTGGACGCCGCGGTAATCGCCGGCCGAGGCCGCCGGAAAGCCCGCTTCGATGACGTCGACGTTCAGGGCATCGAGCTGACGCGCCACCTGCATCTTTTCCTCGGGAGTCATGGTGTTCCCGGGCGCCTGCTCCCCATCGCGCAACGTGGTGTCGAAGATGACGACGTCTCGGACCATGAGCTCTCCCCTCTGGACGTGAGAAAACAAAACGCCGCGGATCTCGGGGATCCGCGGCGTCTGCTTGCGTGTCCTACTGAGTTCAGCCTTGCAAGTCGATACTGGCCAGCGCGCCGCGATCCCCTGGTCGTCCAATAAGGACCAGGAGCAGGACCAGAAGCAGGTCCAGAACCAGAAGCGGAAGTGCGAAGACCGGCTGCATGGAGGAGACGCTACGCGACGTGCGGGGCAGTGTCAAGTAGGCCGGGGGGGACGTCAGGCTTCCACGAGGTAGCCCTCGTCCCAGGCCACGTCGAACTCCCCATGACAGCGCACGCACTCCAGCCGGCGGGGATGGCCGGGCAGGGCGCAGCGCTCGCGGCAGCTCGGGCACACGCCGTAGTGGGGGCCCCACTCTTCCGGCAGCTCGCGGGCCCGCTTGGGCCGGGGCACCACGCTCCAACGCCGCGGGGGCTGGGTGACGATTTGGACCAGATAATGGGGGACGACGAGCGGCTTGCGGTTGACGTCGAGGATGGCTTCGAGCGAGCGGATACGCGCCACGCGGTACCAGGCTCCGCGGCGCAGCGCGCAGTTGACGTTCACTACGAGACGTCCCCACTTCATTCCCGTCACGGGGGAGAACTTAGCGACGAACCCACCATTCGCAACGTGACGCACCGCACAGGACGCGGGGCAACGCGGCAATCAGGGGTCAGGGGTCAGGCGTCAGGGGTCGGTGTGGTGCCTCCATCATCATATCGGCCATCATCTCGCTGGTTCCGGACCGGATCGTGGCCGCCAAGTCCCGCTGGTACAGGGTATCGGTGGTGTCCACTTCGGGCCACACCGCGCCGTGGTCGGGCACGAACAGGCCCGCCACCGCTCCCATGCCGCCGTCGCGGATCGCGTGCCCGGTTGGATTCTCGTACACGGCCGTGAGGCGGTACCGATGCGTCGAGACCACATGCAGCCCGAGGCGATACCACTTGTAAAACCGGGCGAGCGGGAACGAGGTGACGCGCCCCGCGCCGTCGGTAAGGGGCGCACCGCGCCACACCAGCGCTCCTGTGGTCACGTCGCGCAGCTCGAGACTGACGCCATAATCGTGCAGGTGACCACCCAGCCCGAGGATGGTGCCGGAGATCGACGGACTTCCCACCCACGAGCGCTCGGTCCGGCCGGGGGGCAGATCGAACGCCTTGCTCCCCGTGCCCGGACGGCCGAGCGGGTATTGGACGTCGATGGCCCAAGGGTAGGTCCGATACAACGGCCAGGGCCGTCCCCCGGGAGTGTAGCGGAGCACCAATCGCACGCGCACGCGGTGGTAGGCCCGGGGCGTAACGTTGGCGAGCATCGCGCCGGCGATCAAGCGCTGGCCGCGCGCGAGCGGCAGGCCGAAGAGCAGCTGCGGCACGGTGATCGCCGGCGTTTCCTTGCTCGCCGCCAGGAGATGCAGGCCGATCGGGAGGAAGAGCTCGCGGTGGTCGGGATCGCTCAGATTGAAGTGATGCAGCATGTCGTGCGGCAGCTCGCGCCCGGACTCGTCCAGCAGCTCGACGCGCGCGCTGTGCAGGGACGCGCTGACGGGCACGAAGACACGACACAGCGGCAGGCCGACCATGACCTCGCCCCGGGTCGCGGCCGGCACGTCCACCGGCGGCAGCTCGATGACCAGGCGATGCTCGGTCCGATCGAGCAGCACGGTGGCCGGGGGCAGCGAGCCGAGCCCCGGGCCGGCGAGGGCGACGATCAATTCAACGATGAACGGGACAGCGTGCACGCCGGGTCTCCGTCGCGGGACCGCCCAAGATACCGGGTCGAGCGGGGCTACGCGACGTGCACGAACTGCCCGGGCTAGCTCTGCGTGGCCGAAACGTGGAAGGTCACCGATACGCGCACTGTGCCCACCACCGGGCAGTCGTAGACGCCGCGTCCCGCTGCGGCCAAGGCGCCGCCCGACCCGGTCCCGTCGAACGTGGAGCCGCTCACGAGGCGGCAATGATTGCGCTGGGCGCCGTCTTCCCACACGTTCGCTCCGCCGCCCGGCGTGTCGGCGGTGAACGAGAGAGTGCCGTCGTCCTGCACGTTACCGGCGATGGTGCCCTGCTGGGCGTCGCAGCCTTGCGCGGACCGGATGGCGAAACTGCCGAAGAAATCGTTGCCCGTCTGTGTCGCGATGGTCAAGACACCCGGGCAGGTCACCGACGCCTTCCTGGCCCAGTTGGCGACCGTCGCGATGGCCGTGCCGGCGTACGAGCCGACAATTCGGGCCGCGGCGTAATGCGCAGCCTCGGTGCGACCGGGCTCGAACAACCGCGGACGGTCGCATGCGAGCAGCGAGAGACCGACGACAGCCGCGGCCGTCCCGAGACGGGCCGTTCCGTTACGAATCGAGTACCGCATGGGGAATACCCTCCGTTTTCTTGTACGGGGGGCGCTCCGGGCAACCGGCATGCCGCGCGTCGCGAGAGATACCGCGGGGCGCCGCCTCAAGTCGGGGCGAGAACGGAGCGGATGGTTTTCAGGATGGTGCGGAACGCGTGCGGCGCGGATGCAGCGCGGTGTGTGGCGGGAGCGTGTAGGAATCGAACCTACCAAGGCTCAATCGAGCCCTAGCTGGTTTTGAAGACCAGTCGGACCACCAGGCCCGATCCGCCCCCGTAATGCCGGAAATCTACTGTTACGACGCGAAGGCCCGCAGCATGCGATGCCAGAATTCCAGTGCGTCGTAGAAGCTCTGCACGCCGATCCGCTCGTCCCGGCCGTGGGCCCGGATGTCGTTGGGATCTTCGAACACGGCCGACACGCCGTAGGTCGGAATGCCCGCGTTGCGCAGGAACAGCCCGTCCGTGGCGCCCGCTTCCATGACGGGCACGATGGGCACGCCGGGAAACCGATCGGCCACGAGCCGCTCGAGCGGGCCCATGATGGCGGGCGTGAGCGGCGAGGGCGGGCTCGGCACCGGCGTGTAGACCGTGCTCACCGTGATGCGGTCGTCGGCCGCGAGGCGCGTGAGCGTGGCCGCGACGTCCGCCGCCGGCTCACCCGGCAAGATCCGGCAGTTGACCGTCGCCCGCGCCGCCTGCGGCAGCGCATTCTCCGCATGTCCCGCCGCCAGCATGGTCGCCACGCACGTGGTGCGCAGCTTGGAATTATAGAACGGCACGGCCGACAAACGAGCCACCGCGACCGAGTCGGGCGGGGCCTCGAGCACACCGCGCATGTCGTCCGCGAGCTGGCCCGACTCGATCGCGGCGGAGCGCTCGAAGAATGCGCGCGACACCTCGTTCAGCTGCACCGGGAACTGGTAGTCCGCCAGCCGTTCGAGGACGCGGGCCAGGCGGTAGATCGGATTGTCGGCGGGCCGGGGGAGCGAGCTGTGCCCGCCCTTGTCCACGCCCGCGAGGGCGTATGTCGCGTACACCTTCTCGCTCGCCTGCACGGTGAACATCACGCGGCGGCCGTCGCGCAGCACACCGCCCCCCGCATCGGTGTTCAGTGCGAACTCCGCGTCGACCAGGTCGCGATGCTTCGTGACGAGCCAGGCGATGCAGCTGCCCGCCGTCTCCTCGTCTCCCGTCAGGACGAGGACGAGATCGCGCGTGGGCCGGAACGCCGCCCGCTTGAGGCGGATGAAGTCCGCGACCAGGATGGCGTCTCCCACTTTGTCGTCGGTCGTGCCGCGGCCGTAGAAGTACCCGTCCTTCTCGAGGAAGGTGAACGGATCCACCGACCAGTCCGTGCGACGCGCGGGCACGACGTCCAGGTGCGCGAAGACGACGATCGGGCGGCCGCCCGTGCCCGTACCGCGGTAGCGCGCCACCAGGTTGCCGTGGGTCGCGTCGGGGCCGATCAGCACCCGTACATCGCGCGCCGGGAATCCGGCGGCGAGCAGCCGTTGGGCCATGGCACGCGCGGCGCGCGGCGTGTTGCCGAGCGAGTCGGTCGTATTGATCTCGATCAGCTGCTTGAAGATGTCGCGCGCGAGCGCGCGGTCGGCGGACGAGAGACCATCCTGCGCCGCGGCCCCCGTCGAGAGGATGGCACCGGCCAGAACGCAGACCACGAGGGAGCGACGCATCTAGCGGCGCCCCGGCCCGAGGCCGAGCGTGCCGACGAGCGCTTGGAGGCGCGGCCAATCGGCGAGCGGAAGCACGTCGGAGTTGGAATCGAGGGCCAGGCCGTTGTCGGACGGGCACGCGGTGGAGGTCACCGATTGCCGCTCGGCGCATTCTCTGAGGCGCCACAGCACGCGGCGATGCAGGATCCAGATCGCCGTGGTATCCTGCCGGGGAATGGCCGCGCCGCGGGGCGCGAAGAATGTGACGTGCAGCATGCGGTCGGCCCGCCCCACCAGCGTGGAGTCGACGCGGATCTCACCCGAGTACGCCAGGGCGACGGTCGCCTTGGTCCCGCCGCCCCCGAACACCAGCTGGCCCGGGCGCTCGTACTCCTGGGCTTCCGCGACCTGAACGAGCCGACCCGCGATGACCTGCTCGGCACTGAACAGGCTCTCGGCCAACTCGCGGTCGGTCTCCGGCACGGCCGCGAGTCGGTCGGCCGGGATGGGCTTGGTCGTCGCGCCCGGGCACGCCGCGAGCAGCGCCACGCCCGCCACGAGCAGCGCGCGCCTCATCGGCTCACCCGGGCGATCGCGTCGATCTCGACGCGCACCGCCTTGGGGAGCGCCGCGGCCTGAATCGTCGTGCGCGCCGGCTTGTGACTCGTAAAGTGTCTCGCGTACACCTCGTTCAGGGCCGGAAAATCGGCCATGTCGGCGAGATACACCGTGGTCTTGACGACGAGGTCGAGCCCGGAGCCCGCGGCCTCGAGGATCGCCGCGAGGTTCCGTAAGACTTGCTCGGCCTGCTCGGCGGTCGACGTGCCGACGATCGCGCCGGACGCCGGGTCGAGCGGGATCTGTCCCGCCGTATACACCACCCCCTCCACGACCACCGCCTGGCTGTACGGGCCGATCGCTTTGGGGGCATTCTCGGTGACCACCGTGCGCACGCCTTTGGCTCCCATCAGAACAGTCCCTCGATCGTTCCGTCCGGGTGCACCCGGATCTTTTCCGCCGCGGGCGTCTTGGAGAGCCCGGGCATGGTCATGATGTCGCCCGCGAGCGCGACCACGAACCCCGCGCCCGCGGAGGGAAGAATGTCCCGCACCTGGAGCGTGAACCCGCTGGGGGCGCCGAGCTTCGCGGGATCGTCCGAGAACGAGTACTGCGTTTTGGCCATGCACACCGGGGTTTCACCCAGGCCGAGCGCCGGCAGCTGCTCCAGCGCCCGCTCCGCCGCCGGCGCGAACGCCACGCCCGCCGCGCCGTAGATCTCGCGCGCGATGGTCTCGATTTTCTCCCGGATGGGACGACGCTCGTCGTACAGCGGCTTGAACTTCGCCCCCCCCGGCCGGCCGTCCAGCAGCTTGAGCACGGCGTCGGCCACGGCCACGCCTCCCTCCCCGCCCTTCTCCCACACCTCGCACAGCTCAACGCCCACGCCCTCGGCGGCGCATTCCGACCGCACGGCGTCCAACTCCTCGTCCGTGTCGCCGACGAACCGATTGAGCGCCACGACCGCGGGGACGCCGAATTGCTTCACGTTGCGGATGTGGCGGCGGAGATTGGCGGAGCCGCGCTGCGCCGCGGCCGGATCGGCCGCGCCCAGCCGATCCTTCGGGACGCCGCCGTGCATCTTGAGCGCGCGCACCGTGGCGACCACGACCGCCGCCTCCGGATGGAGACCGGCCATGCGGCACTTGATGTCGAAGAACTTCTCCGCCCCGAGATCGGCGCCGAAGCCCGCTTCCGTCAGCACGACGTCGCACAGGGTGAGCGCCAGCCTGGTGGCGACCACGGAATTGCAGCCGTGGGCGATGTTCCCGAACGGACCGCAGTGGATGAACGCCGGCCCGCCCTCGAGCGTCTGCACCAGGTTGGGGTTGATCGCGTCCTTCAGGAGCAGCGTCATGGCCCCCTGGGCCTTGAGGTCGCGCGCGCGCACCGGCTGCTTGCCGGGCGTGAGCCCCACGATGATCCGCGCGAGCCGCTGCTCCAGATCCTCGATCCCCGTCGCGAGCGCCATGATCGCCATGATCTCGGAGCCGGGGATGATCACGAAGCGCTCTTCGCGCGTCGGGCCGGCATTCAGACCGCCCAGGCCGACGATGATGCTCCGCAGGGCGCGGTCGTTCATGTCGATCGTACGGGGCCAGGTGATGCGGCGCGTGTCGAGACCGAGTGCGTTGCCGTGATGCAGGTGGGCGTCGAGCAGGGCGGACAGCAGGTTGTGGGCGCTCGCGATGGCGTGGAAGTCGCCCGTGAAATGCAGGTTGATGTCCTCCATCGGGACGACCTGCGCGTAGCCGCCTCCCGCCGCGCCCCCCTTCACGCCGAACACCGGTCCCAGGGACGGCTCGCGGATGCAGAGCACGGCGTTCTTGCCCAGCTTGCGCAGCGCCTGCGTGACGCCGACGGTCACGGTCGACTTGCCCTCCCCCGCGGGCGTCGGGTTGATCCCGGTGACCAGCACGAGGCGGCCCCGCGGCTTGCGGCGCGCCAGCGCCGAGAGGCGCACCTTCGCTTTGTACTTGCCGTACAGCTCGAGCTCGTCGTCCTCGAGCCCGAGCTCGGCGGCGATGTCGGCGACCGGGCGCAGCTTGGCCGCCTGGGCGATCGCGATGTCGGTGGGGACCTTGGTGGTAGCGGTCACGGATCGTTCCGGGGACGCGGCGCGAGCGTGGTCGCGACGCGCGCGCCGAACAGACGGCACGCGTTGTCCGTGGTCGATCGCTCGAGGGTTTCGGTCGACTCGCCCCGGGCCCGCGCGAGCGCCTCCGCCACGTGGCGCACGAAGGCCGGCTCGTTGCGCTTGCCGCGATGCGGCACGGGCGCGAGGTAGGGCGCGTCGGTCTCGACGAGCAGCCGGTCGGGCGGACAGGCGGTCAGGCGGTCGTGCATCGTCCAGTTCTTGAAGGTGATCATTCCGGAGAACGAAAAGTACGCGGCGATCCGCATTCCCGCTGCGAACACCTTGGCGCCCGAGCTGAACGAATGCAGCACGACCGCGCCTCCCGCGGTGCCGAGCATCGCGGCCATGTCGTCGTCCGCGTCGCGGGCGTGCACCACCACCGGTTTGCCGGCCTCGGCCGCGAGGGCCAGCTGCGCCTCGAAGGCGCGCCGCTGGTCGTCGCGCGGCGAATGGTCGTAATGGTAATCGAGCCCGGTTTCGCCCAGCGCCACCACTTCGGGGAGGGCCAGCAGGTCTCTCAGGCGGGCCGTCGTCTCGGCCGACCAGCCGCGGGCCTCATGCGGATGCACCCCCGCCGTGGCGGACAGCCCCGGCCGCGTCCGGGCCAGCGTCACAGCGCGGTCGGTCTCCGCCAGCGTCGCCCCGATCACGACGACATGCGTCACGCCGGCGTCGCGGGCCCGGGCCAGCACCGCGTCGCGGTCCGGGTCGAACGCCGGATCGCCCAGGTGGCAGTGGGCGTCGACCAGCACGTCACACGGCCGCTTTGGAGCGCGAGCCTCCAGGCGGGGGGGGAGGCGACGGGGGCTGCGCCGAGTCGAGCGGCACCGCGCCCGCCGGACGGAACGCGCGGGCACCGCGCGCGTCCTGGCCCGGCCAGCGCTTTTCCACGTACATGAGCAGCGGCGCGGCGATGTAGATCGACGAGAACGTTCCCGTGAAGATGGCGAACGTCATGACCAGCGCGAACGGCCGCAGCACCTCGCCCGCGAGGAGCACGAGCGCCAGCGTGGTCGCCATCGTGGTCCCGTGGGTGAGCACCGAGCGCGGCAGCGTTTCGTTGATGGAGAGGTTCAGAATCTCGTACAGGTTCTGGCGCCGATACTTGCGTAGGTTCTCACGCACCCGATCGAAAATGATGATGGTATCGTTGAGCGAGTAGCCGACCATGGTGAGCACGGCGCCGACGACGACCAGGCTCACTTCCAGGTTCAGATAGCGGATGAACGCGATCGTGGTGAGGATGTCGTGCAGCGTGGCGAGCACCGCAGCGAGGCCGAACCGCCACTCGAAGCGGATCGCCAGGTAAATGAGCGTGACGATGAACGAGAAGAAGATGGCGAGAAACGCCTTTCCCTGGAGCTCGCGCCCCACCTTGGGGCCCACCGCTTCGGTGCGGACGATCGAGTACTGCCCCGCTCCGATGCCGTGCGCCAGCGCCGAGTCCACCGCCGCCGCCGTCGCCTGAGTGGAGCCCTCGGCGGTGACCCCGCCCGTCCCCAGGCGCGCGGTCACGACGTAGTCCGTGGGCGTCCCGAACTGCTTGATCTCGGCATCGCGGATGCCCGCGGCATCGAGCGCCGCGCGCACCCGGTCGGTGCCGACCGGTTGCGTCGTCTGCACCTGGATCAGGGTGCCGCCCGTGAACTCGATCGAATAGTTCAGGCCGTGCACGAAGAAGAGCGCGAGGCCCGGGATGATGATGAGCGCCGTCAGGCCGTAGGCCCAGCGGCGCCACTTGATGAAATCGTAGTTGGCGTTGGCGAAGAGGCGGATCATGTCAGACGCTCAGAGTGGCCATGTCCGGCCGGCGCTGCAGCCAGATCATGTAGAAGGTTCGCACGACGAACACGGCGGTAATGAAGGAGGCGAGGATCCCAATGATCAGCGTGATGGCGAATCCCTGCACCGGTCCCGTGCCCACGAGAAACAGAATGCCGGCGGTCAAGAGCGTGCTCACGTTCGAGT
>Ga0209156_10001098_pt1 | contig 22313 bp, 18 predicted proteins | sample GraSoiAngelo_124_FD_185881 | JGI IMG/M metagenome (GOLD analysis project Ga0209156, IMG submission 185881) | Grasslands soil microbial communities from the Angelo Coastal Reserve, California, USA - 14_0927_05_20cm (SPAdes) (version 2) | ecosystem: Environmental > Terrestrial > Soil > Grasslands... | reverse complement strand
CGAAATGAGCTTCGCTGGAAATCGTGGTCCAATTATCAGGCGTCTCCACTGCGGGAATAAAAACGTCGCCGGGCGAAAAGCGAATTATTCGGGTTCGAGCAATTCGCGCCAGCGCGCGATCTGGCGCGAGATGTTCTCCGGGGAAGGCGAGCCGGTGGCGCTGCGGCGCTGCAGTGCTCTGCGGACGTCAAAGACCTCTCGCACATCTTCCCCAAACGCATTCGAGGCAGCGCGAAATTCCTCATTTGAAAGCGCATTAAGTCGTTTGCCGCTGGCAGCGAGTTTTCCGACAATCGCGTGCGCCTCGCGGAAGGGGACACCTTTGCCGACGAGATACTCAGCCAGATCGGTCGCCAGCAATTGCGGATCATTCGCCAATGATTCCATTCGTTCCCGATTGATGGTGAGCTCTGGCAACATCGCGCTGAAAAGTTCGAGTGCACTCCGGACGGTATCGACCGAATCGAAGAGCGCTTCCTTGTCCTCTTGCAGGTCGCGATTGTAGGCGCTGGGCAAACCTTTCAAGATGGTGAGCAAAGTCACGAGATTTCCAATGAGCCGACCTGCTCTACCCCGGGTTAGCTCCGCCATATCCGGATTTTTTTTCTGCGGCATCAAACTGGAGCCGGTGGCGAACGCATCGCTGAACTCGACGAAGCCGAATTCGCTCGTGCTCCAGATGATTAAATCTTCGCTGAAACGAGAAAGATGAATGCCAATCATGGCCAGGCTGTAAAGAAAATCGCCGACAAAATCGCGATCGCTCACCGCATCGATGCTGTTTTGGGTGACGCGCTGGAAGCCGAGCGCTTTTGCGATTCCTTCCCGGTCGAGTGCAATGGTTGAACCGGCGAGCGCGCCGGAACCGAGCGGCATGACGTCGGCCCGGCGACGCGTATCACGCAGTCGTTCGTGGTCGCGCTCGAGCGCTTCGAGCTGGGCGAGCAGATAATGCGCGAAATAGGTCGGTTGCGCCCGTTGCAGATGGGTGTACCCGGGCATCAAGACTTCGGAATATTTTTGCGCCAGCAGCAGTAGCGCGTCTTGCAGTGCGCGGAGACGTGCAACAATCTGGTCAATCTCATCGCGGGTAAAAAGACGAAGGTCGAGTGCGATTTGGTCGTTGCGGCTGCGCCCCGTGTGCAATTTGGCGCCGGCTAGTCCGATCCGTTTAGTCAACGCCGCCTCGATGTTCATATGGACGTCTTCCAAGGAAGCGTCCCAGACGAATGTTCCGGCGGTGATTTCGTTTTCGATCTCGCGCAACCCGCGCGCGATCATCTCAAATTCGCCAGCGGAGAGAATCCCAATGCTGGCGAGAGCCGAGGCATGTGCGATCGAACCCGCAACGTCGTGATGATAAAGCCGCCGGTCGAAGGAAACTGACTCGCTGTAGCGCTGCGCAATCTCAGATGCGGCCGAGGAAAATCTTCCTTCTCTCATGATTACGTCACTTCGCGTTCGCGAACCGCCGTCACTGAAACATAGTTCGCGTCGGGCAAAACAAATTTGCGCACTTCGACCTCGACCTTGCGCAAATTAAATTGCGCCAACAAATGCGCCGCAGTCTCTTCGGCCAGAGTCTCAATCAATTTGTAATCGTGCCGGCGGATGAAGTCCTTCACCCGTTCTGCCACCGCCGAATAATTGACAGTATTTGCGATGTCGTCGTGAAGTTCGGCGATCCTCGGCCAGAGCGTTATATTTAAGATTAGTCGCTGAGGCTCCGATCGCTCCGAAGTGGGAACACCAACTCGCGCGAACAGCTCAAGCTGTTCGATGTGAATGCAATCAATCACGACAGTTGGAATTTTGGCGAGAAGGACGTCCGAGGGCGAGCGCCAATTCTCATCGCGCAGGCAGCGGACGCGAGATTCAGCGAGACTACTTGGGCGCGAGCGACGCCACAATCTTCTCGAAGCGCGGGTCGCCGCGCAATTGGTCCCAGTATGGGTGCAGGCGTAGTTGCCCATAGCTCAAATAACCGGGGATGCTCGCCGCGATAGTTAACTGTTCGAAGGCATCGCTCAGATTTTCGAAGGGCAGCACGGCGATACCCTTTTCAGGTACTGCAACCGTCGCAGCTGGCCCGAACGAGGTTTCTGTCGTCGATGAAAATGGACTTGTAAAACGCGCCGAAAGAAACCGCTTAGCTGCGGATCTTTTGGTGACAATTTTCGCCACAACTGGGAGGTCGGAGACGCGATCTGCCGGATTGAGATAACTTGTTCCAGGTCGTAGCGCTCCCGGCTTTAACCTTTCTTTTCATCTTAATGATGGATATCTTGTCAAGGTGACTAACGAGCACGCGGGCAGTGTCGCAGCGGTGACATCGCGTGAGCTCGGCAGTGGACAAAAGGTCTTTGGCCGCTATACGCTGGTGAAGGTCCTCGGACGAGGCGGGATGGGGATTGTCTGGCTCGCGCGCGATGAAGAACTAGGGCGCGATGTCGCGCTGAAATTTCTTCCCGACCTCATGATTCAAGATCGTGCGGCGTTTGATCAGCTCAAGCATGAAACAAAACGCTGCCTCGAACTGACCCATCCGCATATCGTTCGAATTCACGACTTCATACATGACGAACGCTCCGGCGGCATTTCGATGGAGTACATCGACGGTGAAACGCTATCGAACCTGCGATCTGAGAAAGAGCGGAAAGCTTTTGAGCCCGATGAGATTGCCGCTTGGATAAGTCAGCTTTGTGACGCGCTCGATTATGCGCACAATCACGCGAAGATCATCCATTGTGACCTGAAGCCCGCAAACTTGATGGTGAATCAACGTGGAGATCTGAAGATATCAGACTTCGGTATAGCTCGCAGTCTCGGCGATTCAGTGAGCCGGTTGACGCTGGACCAAGGTCGGAGTGGCACGCTCGTTTATATGAGCCCGCAACAGCTCAACGGCGAGCGCGGCACACATCTGGACGACATCTACTCGTTAGGGGCGACCGTCTACGAATTGCTTACGAGCAAGCCGCCGTTTTATTCGGGCAATATCGACCGGCAGATTTGCGAGCGAGTTGCTCCTTCGATGACGGAGCGACGGAAAGAACTGGACATCGAGCCGGCGCTCGTTCCACAGCCTTGGGAAGATGCGGTCGCAGCATGTCTGGCAAAAGATCCGTCGCGGCGTCCGCAATCGGCAGTTGAGGTTGCACAACGGCTCCAGCTTTCGTCAGGACAAGCGAGAGCAACAACGACTTTCCGCAAGACTTTAAAGCGGAAGCCCCTGTTTATTGCTGGCATCGCGGCGGTCGGAGCTCTATTGCTTGCCGGCATATATTTCGGGGGGCCCAATCGACACGCCAAACCGGCGTCACATGAGCCAGCGATTCCGGAAAAATCGATCGCCGTTTTACCCTTTGAGAATCGGAGCGAAGAGAAGGCAAACGCCTATTTTGCTGAAGGAATTCAGGACGAGATTCTAACCCGTTTATCCAAAATTGCTGATCTGAAGGTGATCTCGCGCACATCCACTCAGCATTACAAAAGTGCGCCAGAAAATCTGCGGGAAATCGCCAGGGAGCTTGGAGTCGCTCATATCCTGGAAGGCAGCGTGCAGAAGAGTGGCGATGCTGTGCGCGTCAACGTGCAGCTGATCAACGCAGCCACCGATTCTCATGTTTGGGCCGACACATTTGATCGCAAACTGACCGACATCTTTTCGGTTGAGAGTGAGGTTTCTCAGAAAATCGCGGCCGCGTTGCAAGCGAACCTTTCGCCAAATGAATCTCATGTTCTGGCCGCGGTCCGGACGCCTGACACGGAAGCTTACGATCTTTTTTTGAGAGGCGAGTATGAGTTTCGCCAGGCCCAAAGCAATGAGTCGGCGGAGACCTACGATCGTGCTGATGCGTTTTACCGGCAGGCGCTGGCGCGCGATCCAAACTTTGCCGAGGCTGCTGCGGCACTCGCGCGCGGTCGGCTAACGCGGCACTGGTTTGTCTCGCCTTTGGAGCCAGCGGAATTAGAGGAGGTAAAGTCGCTTATCGACCGCGCTCTGGCCCTGGCTCCAAATTCGCCGCAAGCGCACTTGGCGCTGGGATTATTCTTTTATTGGGGTCATCGCCAATACCAGATGGCGCTGACGGAGTTCAACCGCACGCTGGAATTGCAACCTAATAGTGCTTTGGCCCGAACCTACTGCGCGTGGGTTTACCGTCGCCGCGGTGAATGGGAGCGCTCGCTGGCGGAGTTTCAACGAGCGCAGGAACTCGATCCGCGCGACGTACAAATCCCGCAGAATATCGGTGCCACTTATTTGACATTGCGTCAGTGGAAGGATGCGGAGCAGGCCGAACTGCGAGCTCTCGCCATCGATCCAGACAACGGGTGGTCAGCGCTGTCTCTTCTCATTTCTCACCTCAACGCGACGGGCGACGTCGGCGCGGCCCGGCGAGCTCTTGATGGTTTTCCAGAGGCCACTAAGTCACTCACTCTCGTCAGCCGCCGTAGCCCTACCGGGATCGGCGACGTTGCATTTATGATCGGTATGTGGGTTTATCTCGACGTGATGGAAAGACGTTTCACCGATGCTTTTCAAGCGTTCGACAAGGAAGTGGTCAACAAGGATCCTGGGCGTCTCCAGCAGCTTGCCGGGCGCGCCGCCCTTCGCCTGCTGGCGGGAGAGTCTGACATGGCTAAATCCGCGGGAGAAGAAGCGCTGCCCTCACTCGAGGCCAGACTCAGAGAGCGGCCGGATGACACTTTCGCGATGACGGAGCTATCTTGGGTTTACCTCGCCCTCCGACGCAATGCCGATGCTCTACGCCTTTCCAGGCAGGCGGCGGATACAATCTCCATCGAAAAAGACGCTTTTTCTGGCCCAAATTTCCAGATCGGGCTCGCGCAAATCGAGGCGCGCGTGGGCGCACCTGAGGAAGCCATTAAGAGGCTTCGACGTTTGCTCTCCATCCCGGCGGGCTGGGAAGTTTCCATAGCACGTTTGAAGATTGACCCGGTCTGGGATCCAATCCGTAACCGTCCGGATTTTCAGAAGCTCCTCTCAGGCCCCGAGCAGATCGGACCTAACAAGTAACAGGAATTGAATCTTCGGAACTTCTTCGCTGAACTGAAGGCGTCGCACCGTTTACGACGGTCGCGATTGCCTGTGCCGTCACGGCTTGGCTCTTAATATAGGTGGCGATACTTGCTCTTTGAAATCACGAGTGTGCTCGTGCGTCTCGATCACATTGCCCGTTTCGTGATAAACTCGAACCACAGCATTATGTGACCGGCTGAAGAACTTGGCGTAGCCGATGCGCTGCTGATGCAGCGGACGATGTGATTGAGGTATTGAGGAATCATCGTGGATCATCTCAGCAAAGCCGGTTGGAGTTGGGGCTGCGTTGTGCCTGGCCATCACCTACAGGGTCCGATTGGATGTTGCAGCTATCGGCGCGGCGCGCTTGCGCCTGCGGGAATGCGGTATTTTCCGCAGTGGCTTCCACTGCCGACTTCAATCGTCAGGATTTCAAGGAAATAAATATTATTTTAAGTTTGACAAGTCCCAGTGCCTTAGCCTGTAAATCAACGTGAAGACATTCCCCATCTCTATGCAGAGCGGTCAAGAAGTCGGCATCTGTTGCATAGGAGAACTAGGATTACTGATGTGAAAGGAAAAACTATGACTACTGATGTGAAGGGAAAAGCTATGACTACTGATGTGAAAGAGAAAACCACGGCAACTGGTGCAAAAGGAAAGACTAAGGCGACCGATCTGAAAGAGTTCTTGTCAAATCTTGCGACTGATCCACGGAAGCTCGGTGAATTCCTGCACGCCCCCGAAGCCGTGATGTCCTTTGGGAACCTTTCGGAAGCAGATAAGACCGCCCTAAGGAGCGGTGTCTCGGGGATGGTCGCCGCCCGGCTAGCGGGAGTGTCACTGGACCAGGAGACTCCCCAGCCCCCCCAAATCGGACCGAGTCCCCAGCCCCCACAAATCGGACCGAGTCCTCAGCCCCCACAAATCGGACCGAGTCCCCAGCCCCCACAAATCGGATCGACTCCCCAGCCCCCACAAACGGGCTGACTCCCCAGCCGGCGTCTCTGCCGCAGTTCGTCGCGTATCAACCGCAGCTATTAGTGGTGCAGCCCCCGTATTACCCCCGGTAGGGTGCGGCATGACAAATGAAGCCAATAAAGCAGGCGCACTCGTAATCGTCGGCACCGGCATCCGCACGGTTGGGCAGCTGACGATGGAGGCCCTCGCTTGGATGCAGCGCGCCGACGAGATCATTCACCTGGTGGCTGACCCCGTCGCAGAAGCTTTGATTGCGGGCTTAAAGCCTGGAAAGGAATTCACGCTTCAAGGTTTCTACAGCGAGGGAAAGCCTCGTGCCGAGAGCTACAACGAGATGATCGAGTTCATCCTGTCGCGTGTTCGCGCTGGAGTTCTCGTGTGTGGCGCTTTCTACGGACACCCCGGCGTGTTCGCCTATCCGCCGCACGAATCGATCCGCCGGGCGCGTGCTGAGGGGTACGCTGCTTGGATGCTCCCGGGTATTTCAGTAGAAGATTGCCTCTTTGCCGACCTCGGGGTCGATCCCATTGGCGGATGTCAGTCATACGAGGCAACGGACTTCCTCATCAATCGGCGTATCCTCGACCCTTCCAGTCAGCTCATCCTCTGGCAGATCGGCGTGCTGGGACACTGGACTTATCGCCGCTCGGGATACGACCTGCGCTCACTGCCCATCCTCCTTCACAAGCTCCTCGAACATTACCCACCCACCCACGAGATTGTCGTCTACGAAGCTCCGATCTTTCCCGGTTGCGCTCCGGCGATAACCCGCATCGCGTTGGCACAACTCGCCTCCGTACCCCTCTCCGGTGCATCCACACTGTATCTTCCGCCTGCGCGTGCCGCGAACCCCGATTACCGTGTTCTGCCTTATGTACCGACCAACTGCTGACAGGACTGTTGCAGCCGAGGGTCGACGCCCCCGGCGATTACCTAAAGTAATCCGTGTTTGAGTTTTTTCTTCGCACTACAACCATCGTTTCGGCGGCAAAATCTAAAACGTATCGGTCGGGACTCTCATCTCATCTTCGAACTGTAATTTCACAGGCTACCAAGATCACCCAACCCGGAAGCGAACGTCGCGGATGGTTTTGCCGCCGAAGCGTTGCTTCAATTTTCGCAGGATTTCCATTTTTGAAATCTGCTCGAGCTCGTAGTGCAAAGCTGGTTGGAGCACGCGGACATAGAGAATGCCGTCCCGCAGCGCAACCGGCGCGGAATGGGCGGCGATGAATTCGCCTACAATCGAGGACCACGCGTCGATCACTTCGCTTTCGCGCAATCGCTCTTTTAGGCCGAGTTTTTGCATTAACGCCGGCAACAATTGCGAAGTCGGTTGCCAACGGTCGCGCGAAGGCGGCCTCTCCGGCAGGCCGCGCCATTCCTGGATGACAGCGGCGCGGAGGGAAGGGGTCATCAATCGTTAAAAGGTTAAAATCGTTACAAGGTTAAAAGGGTTTCCCGATTTAACAATGTAACGGTTTAATGATTCAACGTCAGACGAAGTCTCAATACTTTCGCCGCATGTTGCTCGGCAGAATATTGAGCTCGGTGCGATATTTCGCCACCGTGCGACGCGCGATGGGGATCCCGCGGTTGCTCAAAATCTCGACGATCTCCTTGTCGCTTAGCGGCGCGTTGCCGTCTTCGTTTTTCACCAGATCAAGGATGGCCTCTTTCACGCTGGTGTTGCTCATCGATTCGCCGGTGGCGGTCTGGTAGCCCGGCGTGAAAAAGTATTTCATTTCATAAACGCCCTGTGGAGTCGCCATGTATTTGCCGCTAATGGCGCGACTGACGGTGGTCTCGTGCACCCCGACCGCGTCCGCGATTTGCACCATCGTCATCGGTTTCAATTGCGAGGAACCTTTCTCGAAGAAATCGCGCTGCCGCGAAACGATCTGATGCGCGATGTTGGAAATGGTTTGCTGGCGCTGATGGATTGATTTGATAAGAAACTTTCCGCTCCGGATTTTATCGCGAATGTAATCCTTCACTTCGTTTCCATTCCCATCCTGCGCCATGATGTCCTTATAAGTATTGCTGATGCGCAGATGCGGAATCTGGTCGCCGTTGAGAATGACCTGGTATTCGCCGTTCACTTTCTCCACGGTCACGTCCGGCACGACATAGTTTTTCGGCGCCTCGGCAAAAATCGCACCCGGCCGCGGCTCCAATTGGGCAATGTTGTTGGCGCATTTCTGCACTTGCTCCACGCTAATGCCCATGCGCCGCGCGATTTCAGGAAAGCGGCGCTTGCCTAAATCCTGCATGTGCTCGGCAATGATCTTGTATTCCAGGCTGCTGCCTTTGCCGTCGCGCTTTAATTGAATAAGAAGGCATTCGCGCAAATCGCGCGCGCCTACGCCGGGTGGATAAAAGCTCTGGACGAGTGTTAGCATGTGCTCGAAATCGTCCTGGGCGATGCCGGTGTTGAGCGCCATTTCCTCCGGTGTCGTCTGGAGAAATCCGTTGTCGTCGATATTGCCGATAATGAGTTCGGCCGTTTTACGATCGTTCGCATTCAGGACCTGCTGATTGAGCTGCGACATCAAATGCTGTTGCAGCGTCTCGGTGGTGGCAATGGAATCGAAAAAGAACTGGCGTTTCTCCTCGTCCTCGTGAGCGCGGGCGCTGTAGCTGCCGGATTGCGCCATATAATCGCGCCATTCCTCATCGAGCTTGGCCAGTTTATCGAATTCTTCCTTGAATTCCTGATCGCTCGCCGCTGACTCGGTAGTGGAAGGGGAATCTGGATCGGTCGCGAGCTCTTCCAAGACCGGGTTGGTTTCCATTTCCTGTTGCACCAGGTTGCGCAGTTCGAGCAACGGCGCTTGAAGAATCAGCAGACTTTGCTGGAGTTGTGGCGCCAGAACTTGCTGCAGAGAAAGATTCTGCGATTGATGCATCCCCTGCGCCATTGTGACAAGAATATCGGTCTTGTAACGCACTCGCAAGCAATTTCCACGCCGCAGATTGAGGAGGAACGCTCGGTTGAGCTACGGTAGTGGTACAGTTTGAAACACTCGAGGCCGCAGTAAGCCCTTCATTACATGCACTAAAATTTTTGCCGGATTCACCAAACGCTGCGTGTTTACCCCCGCAATGGAAGCAGGCGTATCTGCACATTTGGTCACTAGACGAACTTGTGGCCTTGGCTGATTAGATGAAAAGAGCGCCCGCCGGGAATTTACCCGACGGGCGGGGGAACCCACGTTGTATTTATTTTTTAGTTACAACCGTCATCCGACGGCTGAACGTCATTCGCAATGTTCCCACATCCGCAGCGCTGTTGTCTATAAAAACCATAACAAATGGGCCTCCAAACTGTACCACTACCTGAGCTACTTACGAATTTACGGGAACGCGAATTGCTCTTGAGCATCCCACTGTCTATGAAACCGACGCTCCTGTTTGCGTTTTGCGCACTCGTTACGCTCGTCTCTTCCGCGCCAGCGCAGGCTCCACAACATAATCCCGCCCAGGCGGAGGTGGCTGCGCTAATAACGGAAGTTCGAGCGCAACAGGCCGCCATCGCGGCCAATCAAGTCAAGATCAACGAAAAACTCGCTACCCTCGCCGAAAGTATTCGGGTCGCGCGAATTTACTCAAGTCGCGGAGGCCGATGATGCAAACGCTCCGAATATTCATAATCAGCCTGGCGATGCTTGCCTGTGCTGTCCTCGGTGTTGCTCAAACTATCCAGCCAACACCGGTTCCACTGCATGCGGCAGCGCCCGCTCCCGCCGAGGACGCGAAACAACAGGCGGAGACGGCGGAAAACATCAAGCAGCTCCAGGAACTGAAAGCGCAGAATGATGAAATCTTGAAACAGCAGCAAGCCGCGCTCGAAGCTCTTGATGAAATGCAAAAAGAGGCCGAGCAACTCCGCATTTACAGCAAACGCGGCTAAACCAGGCCGGACATCATCCGCCGGAATCGGCTCCTACTTTTTCTTAGGCTCGACCTTACGGTAGAGCGTCGCCATGCTAATTCCAAGCATGGTTGCGGCCTTTTCGCGCGAACCGCCGCAATGCGCCAGGGTGGCCTCGATATAACCGCGCTCCTGTTGCTGAATGAAATCGTCGAGCGGTTCGCCGATTGGCATCGCGGCGCGCGCTTGGTCGGCTTTTTCACCGAGCGCGGTGGCAACAATGTTCGGCGGCAAATCCGCCGGCAGAATCATGTCGTTCTCGCACAAAGCGCAGGCCCTCTCGATCGCATTCTCCAGCTCGCGCACGTTCCCCGGGTAATCGTAATGGCAAAGGATATCGACCGCTTTGGGATCGATCTTCTTTGTGTCGCCGCTGGCGGCTGAAGATTGCTTCTGCAGGAAATGGTTCACCAGCAGTGGCACATCTTCCAGACGTTCACGCAAGGGCGGAATCTCGATCGGGATAACTGCCAGTCGATAGTAAAGATCTTCACGAAAGGTCCCGTCTTTTAGCTTCGGCATAAGAGCCTCGTTGGTTGCGCCAACCACGCGCACGTTTACGGGCGAGCTTTTGTTGTCGCCCACTCTCCGCACTTCGCGCTCTTGCAAAACGCGCAGCAGTTTCGTCTGCAATTGCGGCGCCATGGAATTGACTTCGTCCAGAAAAATCGTGCCGAGATTTGCTTCTTCGAACAATCCCCGTTTGTCCGCCACTGCGCCGGTGAACGCGCCCTTTTTGTGCCCGAACAATTCCGACTCCAGCAAATTTTCCGGTAAGGCGCTGCAATTGATCGCCACGAAAGGATGATGCTGACGATTGCTGTTAAAGTGCAGTCCGCGCGCGACCAATTCCTTGCCGGTCCCGCTTTCGCCCTGGATCAAAACCGTGCTGTCGGTGTCGGCGACTTTGTTAATCAGGCTGTAAACGAGCTGCATTTTTCGGCTTGTGCCGATGATGTTCTCAAATTTGTATTTGTTCTTGAGCTCCTTGCGGAGGTAAACGTTCTCCCGCAACGCCGCCTGATAATCGAGGGCGCGTTGTACGGTCATTTGCAGCTCGTCGATCTTGAACGGCTTGGTCACGTAATCGTACGCGCCCATCTTCATCGCTTCGACCGCGGTCTCCACGGAGGCGTACGCGGTGATCAAAATCACGGCGGTTTGCCGGAGATGCTCGCGCACGTGCCGGAGCACGTCGAAGCCGGTCATTGTTTCCATTCGAATGTCGGCAATGACGACGTGGGGCTGAATCGAATCCATTTGCTCGACTGCTTTTTGCGCGGCGTTGAAAGGGAAAACCTGGTGACCTTTTTCCCGGCAAAGGGTGACGATGACTTCGACCATCGCCGGCTCGTCATCGATGATTACGATCTTGGCCATTCGCAGCGCGGAGAATATTTCACTTTTGAGAAAAAGAAAGAGGGAATACGGAAAAAGTTAGTGAATTGCCACGGTTCTACCATGGAGCATGAACCATGGAACTTTGCCGACAAAATTGAGAATTGTTTGGTAAACGTTCTCCGACGTTGTAAAAGGCAAAGCTATCATATCTGCCAGAAAACCCCGTTCGATTCTACCAAGCTCATTTTCCTGCCGTAAGGCGTGTGCGGGATTTATCGTCACCATCTCCAGAATTCTTTCCGCCGGAACCTTGGGAAATTGCTTTTGAAATGCGCGCATTTCAGCGAACAAGCTCAAATCATCATTGCTCGCGAGACTATCCGTTCCGAGACAAACGTTGAAGCCGAGTCGTTGCAATCTTTCGAACTGGAAAGCCACGTGCCCGAAATAGGCGTGGCTGCGAGGACAATGCGCGATGGAGAACTTATGCCGGATTTCTCTCAGCAAGTCGAAATCGCTTTCCGACAGTTCATTCAAGTGTGCGACGATCCAACCCCCTAGGGAGGCATCTCCGAGGCGTCTCAAAAATCTTCTCAGCGGCGTGTCATACCCGCAATCCGTCATTTCGCGCCCGATCTCTTTCAGAAATTGGTAAAGCGGGCCGGACGCATCGCGAAACATTTCCATTTCCTCGCACGATTCCGCCAAATGCGTTGTCAGCAAAATATTTTCGCGTAATGCAATTTCCTGGCAGTCGCGGGACAGATTCTCGGAAGCGGTAAATGGCGCGTGCGGCGCCAAGCCCCAATTTTCTGTGCGCTTCAGCGAGTCAGTTGCGGATTCGACCATCTCATTGGCGCGCTCCGGCTCGCGCACATCAATTAGCTCCGCAAACCACCACGGCCGGATCGGTGGGTTTATTTTCGCAATCAGCTCAGGGAACGCGGTCAAATTCGCGATTGTGGTCGTCCCAAACCGTTGTGCTTCGGCAAAACCGGCGTTGATCGATGTGACATAATCTTCGGCTGTTAGCTTTGCCTTCTCCGCGTTGATAACGCGAATCCAATTGGTGAACGATTTCTGTCGTGGAATTTTGCCGCGCAAACAGGTGTAGTCGAGATGACAATGGGCGTTGATTAAACCTGGCAAGAGAACGGACTCCCCGAGATCGATGATTTCATTGTTGTCAGAGGCAAACGCCGAAAATTTCCCGGCTTCAACGATGCGATTGCCAGTGACCCGCACCGCGCCATCTTCAATCGCCTTGCCGTCCATCGTGACGACAATGCGTGCGCGAACGATCATTTTTCTGCTGTAGCGGCGGTCTATGACCGCCGCAAACATCGCGAGAACTCATCGCAAGGAACACAGGCCTGTGGCCTGTGCGCCAAGCGGGCATGTTGCGCGCGTTCGTTGTTTTTTTGCAATGAGGCGTCGCAGCGGAGTGCAACTCCGCTGGGCGCACAGGCTGCAAGCCTTCTAATCCTGTCATTCCGAGCGCAGCGAAGCGCAGTCGAGGAATTTCTAGCTATTCTCTCCTCAAAAAATAAGAGATGTCTCGACTACGCTCGACATGACAGAGGTAGGTTTCCCCACCGGGGATCCTAGGGCGCCAACGGCGCAGCGCTTTCTCCCTTCACCGCATCGCGACATGCAGCGACGAGCAGGTTACACGCTTCCTGACACAGTAACGGGAGGGACTCTGTAGCCGCGGTCGCCGGCATTGCGGTACTGAAATACTGATTCACTGCCGGGTCGAATTTCTCCGGCGGTAGCTTGGACGATGCAGTTTTGCCGCTGGCATCGCGCTTCCACAAAATTGTGCGCAAACACCCGCCATTGGACCGGCAAAAATTTCCAACCAGGCCATCGATCTGTTCGTCGGAAATTTTTGCCGCGATGCGGTACATTCCACTCTGACGATTCAAGGTCTCGCGCAATGAGGTGCTGGTGAGCTGACCCGATTTGAATGCGCGCAGGAGTGCGATCCGGCCCGGATAAATCGCATCAATTACTTGTTCGACCTGCAAAAGGTCGCGCGCGAAAATTTTCCAGCCACGGCGCAAGTTCGGCGCCGTTTTCAGCGGCCGATAATTTCCGGCTTCGTCGAACTTCGCAATCTCGAATGCATCGTCGATTTCGCCGTTTCTCAGATCGTTGCGCCCAACGTCATCCCGATGACAGAGGACAAATCCTCCGTTAGACGGGACGATTTCCAGTTGTCCGATCCGCGAAACGTTCTCCGCCACCAGCGCTTGGAGGAGCCGCTGGGATTCCTTCACCGAAGGGCGCGCCAGATGATGCGGGCGACCCCTTCGAGAAAATCGCGATCCGATTTGTCGAAAGCGTTGACCTTCGCGCTTTCCACATTAATCACGCCCAGAACGCGATCGTGTTCGTCATCGATAATTGGCACGATCACCTCTGATTTTGTCGACCAAAAGTTTGGCAGAAAACAGGGCTCCTTGCGTACGTCGGGGACCATCACGGTGCGGCGTTCTTCCTTTGCCTTGGCGCTCAATCCTTGGGTGACCGGAAACCGTGGGCAGGCTGGCTTCATTTTATTGGTCGCTGCTTCGATGACGAAATCGTTGCGTTTGATTTTGTAAACGCCGACCCAGCGGTATTTGCAGGTGCGTTGCACTAACTCGGCAATTTCCTCCACCACGCCCGGTCCTTTTCCGCCGGCGACGATCGTCGCGCCAATTTCCTGAAGCGCCCGGCCTTTGCGGTCGCGTCGGAACTGCTTCTCCGGCATTCGGCGCGACTTCGTTGTTTTCCTAGCCGGCATGGGTAACGCTACGCGCATTTAACGTCTGCTCAATGATGATATCGGCAAATCGCGAATCCGTTCCGATCGCCTTCCCGTAATACAATGAGCGCCCCCGAACTCGATGCGGATTTTTGCGGAAGAGGTCCATAACTTGGGATTCGATACCGAGCAATTTCGGTATGTCCTCATAGCTGTGCAAGCCGTCTGCGATAAAAAATGGAACGACGATCACATTTGGCGCATTGGTGAGTTGGTCCCACTCCGCGATCAATGGCGATTCTTCCATGTAGGCGTTCGCGACGGTGGCGAATTCGCCGCGCGCGCGAATGCGTTCCGCTTCGCGTTTGGCCGCCACCGCGCTGTTGTCGTTTAATTCCGTTCCATGCGCGACAATGAGCAGCGCAGTCTCGGTCGGCTCGGCCTCAGGCGCGATTTCATGGGCGCGCGCGAGCAATAGCTCGGTTACGAGCGGATTGTTCCCTACCGGTTCGCAATAAATCCAAATCTGTCCGTTCGCGCGCGTCGTAATCGGACCATCCAACTCCAGCTCCCGCGGAATCACTGTCTGGGTGAAATAACCTTCGCTGATGAAATTCGGGACGACAAAAACCTCACTCATCGTCTCGTCGGCGAAAAAAAATCGCGCGTCGCGCAGGCTCGGTTCCTCTTTCCAAAACGCGCATCGGACATCGGCAAAAACTTTGCGCCGCTGAATTTCGCGTGCGTGTGTCCAAGTTGGCGCGCTCGAATCCGGATTCAGCGTCGATCCATGAGCGACAATCAAAAGCGCGCTTTGGTCGGATCTCACAGAACAAAACGTTCAACAGCCTGCCCTGAGCGCAACTCGAATGCGTCCAATGCCGAATGGAAGGCAGCTGCCGCGGCGGCCATCGACACGGCGACAGAAGAATAATGATCTAACAATTGGATTAAATCCTTTACCAATCGCCCCAGACTTACAGCCTTGATTTTCTTGTCGGTTTTCACTTGGATCGCGACGTGCCTGTTGACGAGGATCAGGCGTCAGGAGATCAGGTCGCTCCGAGAACGCAAAGAGGGATGGTCGCGTTTACCACCACTCAGTGGAGCGTGGTGCTGGAGGCGCAGGGCGAATCGCCCGCGGCACAGGAGGCCTTGGAAAACCTTTGCCGCACTTATTGGCGACCTGTCTATAGCTTCGTCAGACGAGAGGGCCTTGGACGAGAGGAGGCGGAGGATGTTACGCAGGGTTTTTTTGCGCAGTTGCTGGAGCGCAAAAGGCTGAGTGCCGTCCGCAAGGAAAAAGGACGACTTCGTTCTTTTCTGCTTGGGGCATTGAAATATTTTCTTGCCGACGAACGGCGTCGCGCGATGGCGATCAAGCGAGGCAAAGGACAGCGACTGATCCCGTTAGAACGACTGCGCGTTGATGAGCGGATCGAGATGGAATCATCCGATCCAGTGACTGCCGAAATGATTTACGAACGCCGGTGGGCTTTGACGATTCTGGAACACGTGCTCAGCCGATTAAAGGATGAATACCGGGCGGTAGGCAACGCTGCCTTGTTCGATTCATTGAAGCAATTGCTGCCGGATGAACCGGGCTCGCCGTCACAGGCGGACATCGCCGCGCAATTGGGCATGACCGAAAATGCGCTCCGGCAGGCGTTTTACCGATTTCGCCAACGCTATCAATCATTATTGCGAGAGGAGATTGCTCACACCGTTGCGACGCCCGGCGATATCGAAGATGAGCTGCGCCATCTCATTGCCGTGATCGAGGCGTAACGTATGGGAGAATTTTACGGAGTACCAAGGGAGAGTACGCGGGAGACTCCGACAATGCTTAGGGTAATCAGAATTTGCCGGAAGTGCGGCGCCAAAATTTTTTCGGACGCCCCTGAAGGGCTTTGCCCCAGATGCGTCTTGAAGACAGCGCTGGCGATGCCCTCGGAAGCATCTGTAGCGGGGGTCAGTGACCCCGGCGGCGTGGACAAACTTTCACGCGGCGCTGTAACAGCTGGGCCCGATGGAAAAAAAGCAGCGCGCGCTGCCGAGATGCTGGGAGAGTTAGGCGATTACGAATTGCTGGAGGAGATCGGTCGCGGTGGTCAGGGCGTCGTGTTTCGTGCGCGCCAAAAGAGTCTCAATCGCACAGTCGCTGTAAAAGTCATTAGCCTTGGCCAGTGGGCGAGTAAGGCGCACCTGAAGCGCTTTCGCCTCGAAGCGGAAGCGGCAGCTCGCCTGGAGCATCCCGGTATCGTTCCAATCCACGAAGTCGGCGAGCGTGATGGCTCATGCTACTTCAGCATGAAGTTTGTCGAAGGCGGCCAGCTTGATGAAGTAGTCAGGCACGCGCCGATGTCGAGCCGGCAGGCGGCGGAATTAGTCGCGAGGGTGGCTCGCACTGTGCATTACGCGCATGAACACGGAATTCTTCACCGAGACATCAAACCAGGGAACATCCTGCTGGATGCAAAAGGCGAACCGCATCTGACCGATTTCGGCCTGGCGCGTTTGGTTGAGACAGAAAGCACCGTGACACGCACACTGGAAGTTTTGGGCACGCCTAGTTACATGGCGCCAGAACAAGCAGTGGGAAACAACGCAGCTATCGGCAGCGTTACAGATGTCTATGGGCTTGGCGCAGTACTTTACCAATTGCTGACAGGTCAGCCGCCGTTTGCCGGTGGAACAACTTACGAGACCATCAAGCTCCTCTTGGATACCGAGCCGCGGCAACCGCGTCTCTTAAATCCGAAAATAGATCGCGATCTCAGCACAATTTGCCTTAAATGCCTCGAGAAAGATCCAAAGCGCCGGTATTCTTCCGCTCTCGCGCTGGCCGAAGATCTCGAACGTTGGCTAAGGCATGAACCAATCCGGGCCCGGCACACTGGAATTTTCGCGCGAGGAAGGAAATGGTTACAACGCAATCCAACCAGGGCGCTACTTGCAGCGTCCCTGATCGCATTGGCGGCAGCTGCGGGCTGGATCGTGTGGAAAAGTGAATTTATTCGTCAACCGGTAACAAACGGAGTCGCAGTGCTTCCGTTTGAAAACCTCAGCCCCGATCCAGATAACACTTATTTCGCGGAGGGCATTCAAGAGGAGATTCTGACGCGGCTGGCTAGCATCGCGGATCTGAAAGTCATCTCGCACACTTCCACGCAGCACTACCAGAGCAAACCTCGCAATCTCTCCCAGATCGCAAAGCAGCTTGGCGTAGCAAACGTGCTGGAGGGTAGTGTGCAAAAAGTAGCTGATCAGGTGCGGGTCAATGTGCAGTTAATTAACGCCCAAACCGATTCCCACCTATGGGCCGAGAGCTATGATCGAAATTTGACTGATATGTTGGGTGTCGAGAGCGAGATCGCCAAACGAATAGCGGAGTCGTTGCAGGCAAAGCTAACTGGCCGCGAGGAGGAGGCGTTAGCAGTTAAACCAACAAACAATCCAGAGGCTTACGATGCGTACCTGCGCGGCTTGGCTTTTGAAATACGCAGCATGTCCGGCTCCTTGCCCAGCTCTAGCTCTCGCGGCCTCGAAGAGAAAGCTACCAGTTTTTATGAGCGGGCGGTGCAGCTTGACTCCAATTTTGCGATCGCTTGGGCGCGGCTCTCTCGCATGGACTCGAGTATCTACTTCGATAGCGGCACCGATGTTACTCGGCGCGACGCAGCGAAGCGTGCTTTGGAGAAAGCGCAGAAACTGCAACCGAACTCACCTGAAACCCTGCTCGCCCTGGGTTATTATCAATACCAAGTGCTCCGTGATTACGGGCCCGCCAGAACCACGTTCGGTCGCATCAGCAAAACGTTACCAGGCAGCAGTGAGGTGCTAATGGCCCTCGGGCGAGTTGCCCGACGCGAGGGACACTGGAATGAAAGCATTGCCTACCACGAGCAAGCCCTCGCCCTCGACCCACGTAATGTGGAGTTACTTATAGGCGCGGCATGGACTTACGGCCCGCTTAGACAATTCGCGACAGCGCTAAAGATCTATGACCGAGCGCTGGACATTAGGCCAAACGATCCGGATGTGACGGCGGGAAAGGCCACTATTTATCAAGCTCAGGGTAATCTGCCGGAAGCCGCTAGATTGTTGGCGGAGGTAAACGCGCAAACGAATGCGGACTGGGCCTTTCGAACCAAGATCACTCAATTGAGACTTGAACGAAATTACGGTGAGGCGGTTCGCTTGCTGCAAGCCCACTTGGCCCAATTCCCCTTTGCTTCTGATTACTGGAGAGGTCTTGCTCAGGTGGATCTTGCCTTGATGCAACGCCGTGCTGGCGATACGGCTGGCGCAAAGGCTACTGCTGAACAGGCGCGCAATACACTCGAGCAGCTCCACAGAGATCAGATAGGCGACGTCAACCTTGCGGCAGGGCTATCTCAAGCTTATGCGGCCATGGGGGAGAAGGAATCGGCGCTAGCGGCAGCAGAGCGTTTAATCATGCTTCTGCCCCGTACCAAAGATGCGGCGGACGCCCCTGCCCGCCAAGAGAACCTAGCCCTCATTCAGACGATTTTCGGCGAAAACCGCCGTGCGATCACAACGCTCGCCCAGCTGTTACAAACGCCCTATTATAGCTGGCTTTACGGCCCAGGGGTTGTTACGCCGGCGCTTTTAAGGATCGACCCGATCTGGGATCCGTTGCGCGCCAACCCCGCTTTCCGAAAACTCTGCGATCAAAAGCAGCCGTGAACTCTGCACCGAAGTAAAATTCACCGCGGATTGCACGGATAACGCGGATACAGAAAGGTAGGGCGTCCCGCGGTTGCTGGACCTGGCGTGTCGAATCGAGCATCCAATTGTAGGGTGTCCGCCGCGGCGGACGCCAGCTAGGAATCGAGCGGTGGCATCCGCGACATCGGCGGTTCCTAATCTTCTTAATTTTCCGCGTAACGAACCGGCGGATTTTACGGAGTACACCTCTGAACAGCCCGAAGTGACCTCTCACGGTGGGAAGCCACGGAAGGCCAAAACAATAGAAAGAAAATTAAGTTATGAAAAATAAAAACATTATGTTCGCAGCGGTGCTGCTCTTTGCCGTGGCTTTGTCACTAGTCCCAACGGTTAATGCGAGCGGCCACTTCGCTACGAACTATACCAATGCAAGCCTCACTGGCGTTTATGGGTACAGCAGTTACGGCGAGCACTTAGGACCTAGCAACCCGAATAACAACACGACAAACGTTCCGGCCGATAGCGTCGGCGTTTTGTGGTTTGACGGCCTTGGCACGTTTGAGTTTCATGATACCGCCGATCTTGGCGGCTTCATCATTCAACGTGGCACCGCCGATAACCCCATCGTCGGAACCTACACAGTGAACCCGGATGGCACGGGCACGATGCAGTGGTTCAGTAACGGCGCTAACCACACGCGGGCATTCGTCATCGTTGATGGTGCTATGGAATTGCAGTTGGGCGCAGCCGATGGTCTAGATGTCAGCCGCGGCGTCGCAAAGAAACAATAAGAAAGCTGCTCAGGGGGCATATCATGCACGCTTGACACCTCCCCACATGGGAGGGTCAAGCGTGCGGTAAGGGAGTTAGCTCCCAATTGGCGCTTGCGTGACCGCGAGGCTGGAAGCTCACTCACGGCGCCCTCCTTGCCATCCGAGAATTCGATGCAGCAGCGTGAGCCTCGAAATTACACCGACGCGCAACTTTCCGCGTAACGCCCCGCCAAATTTTACGGAGTACCTGAGTGAACGGCCAGAAATGATTCCTCACGATGAGAAATTAAAGAAGGCCAAAACAATGAAAGTAAGTAACAGTTATGAAAACAAAATTAGTTAAGAGCATAATGGCTCCCTTAGTGGTCGCCTGTGCGTTACTCACCATGGTTGCCGCAACGGCGTCCGGGCAGGGCACGCAAGGCGGAACACTTCAAGGGACGTGGCAGATGCAAATAACTCTAACCGATTGCGCAGGTCACGTGATAAGGAGCTTCCCGTCACTAATAGAATACGCGGCGGGAGGCACCGTAGTGGAGTCGAACGGGGGGACACCGCAGGCTCTGAAGACGCCTGGAGAAGGTGTTTGGCGCCATACCACTGACAATAGCTATGCGTTTCGCTTCAAATTCTTCACGTTTAATTCCCTGAACGTCTTTACGGGCTGGACGATCATTGCGGGGGAAACAACCGTGGATTCGACAGGAAACGTCAATACGGGGTCCGCAACCGTCAAGGTCTATGCCCCAAACGGCGTCTTACTTGCAACTGTATGTGCTGAGACTGCTGGCACCAGGTTCGAGCTCTGATCGATCATGGGATTTGGTGCGTTCCATCCGCGCCAAACCCCAGCGTGGGTCAATTAAAACTGATGCGGTTAAGGTGTTCGCCTCGAGGCAATCCCCGCTCCGAAAAATTGTCGCCCTTTGTGCCAAAAGAGTCGCGCACTGCTTGCCGAGCGCAGTCGATAGGGCAGGCATCGCGAATAGAAATTCCTGGTCGGACTCGACCGCTGCGAAACGTAGGCGATTAAGTTTCGTAGAATCTCTTCCTTAGCTGGACGTTACGAGAATCGGCACGTCGACAGGGTGGCGCAGCCACTTCTTTGACGCGTCCTTCGGCACGAGGGAGGCGACGATTTCCTCAGAGCGCGGGTCGCTGGCAGTGGATCCCAAAGCGTGAGCAGTTTCAAATTGCCGTGGCTGAGGTCGTCCGGAGAGTGGACGACGATTGCCAGCTGTTCGCAGGCGAGATCTTTGTCACCAACCCATGCGGCCATCATCGCCGAATGCCTGATCATTTTTAAGCCGTTGATGGAATCCTTCTCCACAGGCAGAAGGGCAAGATTGTGCCGCGGGTCCGCTCAGTCTCGAGATGCTCCAGGAGTTTTAGAAGCGCTTCTTCAGTGCCACATACCAGGTTCGCCCCTTGATGTTGGCTGTCTGCTCGTCGTAGCCGTTTTCATTGGCGGCGGCTACGAATGGCGGCGCTAAATCAAAAACGTTGTTCACGCCAAGCGTGATCGTTGTGTTATTGAGCCATGCTCGCCAACCGCATGCACTGTATTCCGCGGTGGATACCGGCATCACGTTTTTGTCCTTGATCCCGGTCACCTTCCCGTTCTTGCCGTTATCTTTGGCATACCCGGGCACTTCATTCTGCGCTGCGGGCGCCGCGAAGTTAAAGGTATAATTGAGCATCCAATCTAGCGTAACCCATTCACGGATCTTGCGACCCTGGCCGTCTTTGGTGAAATCCTTAATATCCCAATACTGGCCGATGTAGTGCACGATAAAGCCGGTATCGAGTCCAGCCAGCGGTGAGCCGGCCGGGCCGTCGTAGAACAAGCTCGCGTACCAGCGATTGTGCGTAAATGAACCACCGCCTGCAGTTCCGAGGAAGCCGCCACCGAACTTGCCGACAACACTGTGTTCCGCTCCACCACCGACGGCTTGAAGACTTACACGATCAATATAAGTGCCGTTCAATGTCGCGGTCAGCGTCCCGCAGTCACCGTGCTCTAGCCTTGCGGTGTCAAACGAATACGCTAGTTCGTAATCCCAGCCCTCCTGTATAATCCGACCTAGATTTTGTTCCGGAAGTAGGAGAAGAACGATCGGGCCGAACGCGTCATCCGGGCCGGTGGAAGGGCCGCGTATGACCTGCCTTGGGAATTGGTCCTCGTGGTTTATAAGATACTGCGGATCCAACTGCACGGTGACGGCGCGGAGATCGATGTGGTAGAAGTCGGCCTGGAGCGTCAGACCCTGAAGCGGGCTCCACCATTTGCCGGGTGTAATGACAGCGCCATAAGTCCATTCATAGGCCGTTTCTGGTTGCAGATTCGGATTACCGCTCAAGTTCGTGGCAACGATTGAGCCGGTAGCTGGACTCCGCGGATCAGATACAGGATCCGCAGCTCCCACCAGTGGCCCGCGGAATAAATCGCTTAGGGTCGGAGCGTGATACGCTTCGCTGTAGGTGGCGCGAATGGTCAGAGCCGAGTCGATCGGCTCCCAGCGCAATGAGAACTTCGGCCTTTCGGTGCCACCGAAATCACTGAAGTCGTCAAATCGCTCCTGGTAATCTAATTCCAGGCTATAGAGGCCAGGAAGGTTCCAGGCGGGACTCGTAACAGGTAGACGAACCTCCCAATAGATGGACCAGACGTCCCGGCTTCCTCTGGTTGATGCAAAGGTGACACCGCCAAGGGTGTGGCCGGACGAGATGAGCGCGTCGGGCTGATCGCTGGCGCGTTCGGTGCGACGTTCACCGCCAACCGCGAACGAGATCTGC
>Ga0209156_10001097_pt1 | contig 22321 bp, 22 predicted proteins | sample GraSoiAngelo_124_FD_185881 | JGI IMG/M metagenome (GOLD analysis project Ga0209156, IMG submission 185881) | Grasslands soil microbial communities from the Angelo Coastal Reserve, California, USA - 14_0927_05_20cm (SPAdes) (version 2) | ecosystem: Environmental > Terrestrial > Soil > Grasslands... | reverse complement strand
GGCGGCGCCGGCTTCACTTTGTCCTGGGCCTGCGCGGAAGAAGTCTGGGCGATTGCGTCACCTATGCGCCAGCGGCGGTTTTCAAACACGAGTTAACATTTGAATGTTGCAGGTGCAACACCTGAATATTAACTCGTTAGCGCTCCATTTTTGCCGCCGAGTTCTTGGTAGGGCGAGACTCCGTCGAGCCCGTAACTCCTGAATGAACTCTCGGAAACACTCGTAACCATCGAGAGGTGGGAGCATAGGGTCGCTAGGTCAACGCGATGGCTTGGAAGGAGCTGACGACGTCGTCGGGGCCGGCTGCGGTGAAGAAACTTTCGTAAAAACCGGGGCCCAGATCCCAGTAATCGCCCTTGTAATATTCGTCGCGATAAAAACGCCAGACCCCGCTGACAACAATGACGCAGCTGATGCGGTCGTTCCAAAAATCGCCCAGATAATGGAAGCTGAGATTGGTTCGAGCGTAGGCGCCTTTGAAGCCGGTGTGATCGTAAACGATGATCTCAGGCAGCCGCAAATTGCCTTCGAGCGGTTTGCCGTGGACGTCTTTTGGCGTAGCGGCGCAGGCGTGATAACTCAACGGCCCCACTTTCCATTTGGTATCAATGACGCAGCCGTTGTCGGGTGAAAGTTCGGTCTTGGATACTGATTTCATAAGCGACGGATTTCTCTTGATTTCAACAAAGGGAAAGTTGCGTGTCGAGCAAGGAAAGTCGTGCAAAAAACTAAAACGCGCAGCTCAGAACCGGGGTCACCGACCCCGGCTACAGGGGAGGGATCGATCACGAGCAAGATTATGCGCAGGAGCAAGGTCCGCGGAGCGGAATTAAATGCGGGCTTCGCGGTGGGTGGTGCGGAGGCGGATGGTTTTTTGCGAAAGATCGTGGCTGGCCCGGATGAAACGGACGGTACGGCTTTTCGCCCGCATCAAAATCGAATGGGTGATGGCGGTCGCGCCCTGGGAACGGACGCCGCGCAGGAGCGCGCTATCGCTGATGCCGGTGGCACAAAAGACGATGTTTTTTCCGTTGGCCAGATCATCGGCAGAATAAATCCGATCGATTTCTTTCTCGTAACCCTCCTCGACCAATTTTTTGCGTTCTTTCTCGTCACGCGGCCACATTTTGCATTGCATGTCGCCGCCGAGACATTTGATTCCGGCCGCCGCCAGCACCGCCTCCGGCGAGCCGCCGATCCCCATGTAAAGATCAACCCCGCTATCCGGAATGGCTGGCGCCATGGCTGCGGCGATGTCGCCGTCACCGATCATGCGGAGCGACGCGCCCGCGCCGCGAATTTCATCGACCATCTCCTTGTGGCGCGGCCGGTCGAGCATCATGACGACCACGTCCTGCACGCGTTTGTCCACGGCTCGTGCCACGATGGCCAGGGTTTCGGGAATAGCCGCTTCCAGCTTCAAATTATCACCCCGGCGTTGCATATATTGGATGACGCGCGGTCCATAGGAAAGTTTCGTCATGTAAAATGACGGCACATCGCGAAGCGCGACTTTGACGCCTTCTTCCGGGCTGGCTGCCGCGATGCAACTAATCGAATTGGGCGCGCCTTTGGAGATGTTGGTTGTGCCGTCGATTGGATCAATCGCGATGTCGAACTGCGGCGTACCCGGCAGCCAGGTGCCGAGTTGTTCGCCTTTAAAAATCCCCGGCGCATTATCTTTGATTCCTTCACCGATGACCACCTCGCCACAGATGTTCATGAGATCGAACATGCCGCGAATGGCGTCGCTGGCGGCGGCATCGGCCGCTTCCTTATCGCCCCGACCAAGCCATTTCAAGGAGTTGAGCGCCGCGGCTTCGGTCGCGCGCAGGAAATCGATCTCGATGATGCGCTCGATGTCGTGATAATTCTGCTTCGGCAGGCGCGGCATGAGGAGCAACTACTTTGCGCGCGCATCGGGTGGCTGACAAGTAGAAGGCCTTCTGGCCAGCGCGCGCTGCCCGGAAAGGAAATCCCAAGGTCCAAACCCCAAATCCCACAGAACCTTAGCGCTAATGACCAAACCGAGTCCCGACCGTGTGATAGGAAACGTTGTTGTGAATGCGGCTCCGCAGAACGTTGCCCTACCGAGAAGATTTTTGCGAAGACGCTTTGGTAGGGCCGAGGCTCCGTCGAGCTGCGCAGTGAGCGAACAGATCGACGGTTAAGTTGGCCGCCGCGACCTATTTCATCGCGTCAACCATCTGGTGATGCCGATGAAGCGACGGGCGAATTCGAAGGAAAACTTCCAGGCCGTAGCCAATCTCGTCGCCGTAATACCGATCCAATTCATCCGGCCGATGATCGATGGTGAATTGTGCGCCGAGTCCAACATCAATGCCATCGCCATGCGTAAAATCGTGCACGTAGCCGAATGACGCAGCGTAGATCGGAAATATTTTTGCGAGGTCGGCGCCATTGAGCACGAGTTCGTGTCCCGATTTTTCCACGCGCTCGAGACGGGTATAAAAGGTGTCGCGCCCGAGCTGAAAATCGGATTCGAGGAGAAAGGATTGCGTTTTGCCTTCGCGGGTGTCGTCGTTCTGTCCCCAGACGAAGGTCGTGGCCCAATTCGCGTCGTCCTCGAGCGCCTTATTATATATGATCGAAGCGGTGGTGCGGTGCCGATTCGCCGTTGGCTCGAGTCCCTCCGGGCTTTTCAAGTAGCCATGCGAAAATTGCAGGGCAAGATCCGGTGTCGGATTCCAGGAAATGCGTCCGCTGGCGGAATCGAATCGCGGTCGATCAAAATCGTAGCGGTCCTCGTCCGGCTCACGTCCAGTGAAAATGCTGCCCTCGATTTTCACGGTGCGCCAGACCAATCCGCCGGTGGCAACACCAAAGGTGACGTGAGACGAATCCTGCCAGTGATGGCCAAGCGGCGCATCCGGATCGTCCATCGCGGAAATGCGATGCATGAATGTGGGTGGCCCGAGGGCGGGCTCGCCGGGATAACCGAAATAGATGTAGCCCGAAAGATCGGGCGTGAATTTTTGCGAATAGGTCAACGATAATTCGCTGAACAAATCGTGCGGGTGTTGCCGGTCATGCAGTGGTTGATCGTGCCAAGATTCGCCCGATTGAAAAAGCAACGGATACCCGCGGCCGCCTTCAGTGAGCGGATCGAGACTCATCATTAAGCGCACGCCGAATTGCGCATTGTCACCCAGCGGATGCGAGAGCATTCCCATCAGCCAATTCGGCGCGTCGATCCGATCGTCGCCGCGTCGAGTGCTGACATTGGTGTAACGTGGAAAGGCCGCGCCATGGAGCATGAGCATATCCTGGCCGAGCATGAACATGTGTCCGTACATCGGCGAGGAATCGGGCAGCCAACTTGTGCCCGAGCCTTCTCGCGTCATCGGATCGGTCAGGTTCACCGACGATTGCATTTTAATTTCATGCATCATTTGTCCTTGCCCTTCATGATGATGCTTCGGTTCGCGGCTTGGTGAGTTAACCGTCTCTAACTTGGACGTTGGATGTTCGGTGTTGGATGTTCGATGTTTTTTTTGCTTCTTCACCGGCACCAATTCCATTCCGCACTTGGGGCATTTACCCGGATGGTCCTGCACCACTTCGGGGTGCATGACGCAGGTGTAGTGCGTGGCCTCCGGTTTCGCAGTCTGCGCCAAGAGCGCGGACGTGATCGACGCGATTAAAATAAAAGTTAAGAAAAATTTGAGCATTGCTGGAGATACGGAATACCTCCGCCGGTTTTTCTCCGGCGGAGGTCTCCGATAACTTTCCCTGCGCTTACCTAGCGCAGCAGGGGCCGCCGGAGCAACACCTGCCGCCGCCGCAGCAATCAGCACTCCGCGAGGTCGCAGTGGCTGTTCCAATCATGGCCAGGGTGATAATAATCATCAATAGGTACTTCATTGAGTCCCTCCTGTTGAATTGAATTGCTTCTCGCTCACGCGTGAACGAGCCGACGCGAATCAGATAATCAGGCGCGCGGCGGTGGAACCGGAGGACGGTCGGACCGTGATGATGAGGCGGCGATTTCGTCGATAAGTCTTTCGCCGTGTTGTGGTGAAAAAATAAAAGCCGCGGTTGAAGCCAAAAAGAATGAAAGGCCAACAGTACAAGCCGGGCAGCATGCGCGGTCTTGCGACTTGACTGGTTCGCTGCCGCAATGACCGCGCTCGGCCGCCATATGTGCGCAGCAGCTCATCCTATGCCGCGGCGGCTTTGGCACTTCGGCGCGGGCTGGCAGAGTCACGGCAAAAATCGACAAAGCAACGATCGAGACAAAGCAGCGCGACAACGCCGTGATCACGATGTCGAAGTTAACACGGTAATAATGCGAATCAACGCGACGCCGGTTGCGCTTTCGGTGAAAATGAAATCGTGCGAAAATTAGATGGATGAAATTGTTCCTCGCTTTACTGGCGTTAGCAGTTCCGATCGCGTATGGACAAAGCGTCGAAATCGTTAGCGCGAATAAGGCGTACACGTTCGCTTATGGCGACGCGATTTCTCATCAGATCGAACGCGATCATTTAACTAATGAGATGATCGCAAGGGTAACATTCAGCAATTATCCCTACGCCGGTGACTGCCAGCCCCGTCGCGACGAGACATTCGATTTTGTTTTCCCGGGTCTGCGTTTCGACGCGGCCCGAGATGAATTTATTGCATGCACCCCCCATCAGGCACGCATCCCGATTGCCGCGTTACACCTGAATTTTCCATATGCCGGCTACAAACTCGAGCCGAACGCGCAAATCTTTCTGGTTAAACGCAGCGGTCACGTCACGGCGGTATTGAATGCCACCGCGCAACTGCGAGGCGGCGGACGTTGGGTACAAATCGACGACAATTGGTCTTTGCAGAATTTACTTGCGCTCGGTTTGGAAAGATTGACGCGTTAAAGGTCGTCGCGCCCCAAAGCACCGGAGAGCGGCGCGACATTTCCGGAAGTAACGCCTTCCGGCGGCGCGACATCAGGAACCCGATCTGGAAGCGGGGATTTTGCGGCAGAAAAATCCGGCTGTTTGATCCCCGTTGCCATCAGCATCGCCGTGAACAGGAGTGCGGCTGCCAAATAATATCCCGCAGCAGGGACGTGAAAGGAATGTTTTGGGTCGATGAACCAGGCGAACGTCCATGAAAACAAAAATGGACCGATGACGAAAGCGATCGAGCGCAAACTGCTGATCGCGCCCTGCAATTCTCCTTGTTCTTGTTCGCTCACATGATGCGTCATGATTCCTTGCGCCGCGGGAAAAGAAATATTCCACATCGAAATCACGGGGATTGACGCCATATACATCGCGCCATTGCGTGCGAGTCCCGCGATGATCATTCCGAGCGCGCCGAAAAACTGGCCGATGTAAAGGGTTCGACGCTCGCCGAGCCAGGCGACGATTCGTCCGGTCAGACCGGCGGAAATCACTGCCGTGCAGACACCGACAACGAAAAGTGAATTACCAATGCTGCGCGGCCCCCAGGCGAAGCGATACATCGCGTAGAGCGCCCAAATCGTCGCCAGTTTCCACAAATCCGGATGGGACCGCAGCAAAACGAGGGAGCCGACCGGATTGGCCCGGCGCCAGGAAAATTCTTTGCGTTTATTTTTGGGTAAAGATTCCGGAACGAAGAAAAATCCGTAGAGCCAATTCGCCAGGCTAAAAGCGGAGGCGACCCAAAATGCCACGCGCGGGTTAGTGTTGCCGACCAATCCGCCGACAACTGGGCCGAGGGTGAACCCGATGCCAAAGGCAGCGCCGATCAATCCGAAAGCTCCAGCGCGTTTTTCCCGCGGGGTCACATCGGCGATGTAGGCCATGGCGGTGGGAATACTCGAGGCGGTAATGCCGGAAATGATGCGGCCGAGAAAGAGCCAGCCAATGGTAGGTGCGAGCGCCATCACGACATAATCGAGACCGAGCCCAAGGCTCGATAGGAGAAGGACCGGGCGCCGACCGATCCGGTCAGACAAAACCCCGATTACGGGTGAGAAGAAAAACTGCATCGCCGCGAAAACTGTCAGGAAAATGCCGTTCCAATCGGCGGCGCGTTTCATGTCGTTGTTCAAAAAACCCAGCACTAATTTCGGCAGCACTGGTGCGATCAGGCCAAGCGCGAGCATGTCGAGGACGACGGTGATGAAAATAAAAATGACGGCGGCTTGACGCGATTTCATTGCGGATTGAAACAACTATTGCGACGGCGCGGCGGCCGCTCTGGCTTCGATTTGGGACAGCGATGGATTCGCGTTCTCGATCCAGCTTCTGGTTTCCTCGATTTCCTCTTCGCTCACTGGTAGCGCACGGGGGACAGTTTGCTCGTCTGACGCAATCGCGCCGGCAACACCGCGCAGCTGTTTCCAGTGCCTGCCGTGGCGATACAACGCGTAATACATTGTCTTTGCCTCAGTCGGGCTCACTCCGCTGCAACGCATCGCGTTGTAAAACATGCGATCGCATTCTTTCCACGGCCTCGTCTTTTGATCATAAGCGACATCGTGCAGGACGGAGGCGTTGCGATATTTTCCATCGAAGGGCCCGCCCATGAATGACCAGAGCACGCGCGGGATAGAGGCGCCATCGACGACCGCGCCCGCGGGCGCGATCCAGACGACGCCATCGGGATCGATATAACGCAGTTCGCTCAAAAGCGTCATGTGACGGCCATCGTTTTCCCAACGCGTTTCGACCTGCCCACTATAATAACCCCACGGATGCTTCGGTCTTACGGCCGCAGCATCCCAAGCTGGCGGCTGATGTCCGCCGCACGCGGTAAAAGCGAGCGCGAGAAGGAAGTAAATTTTTCTCATTTGGCGCGAAAACGTAGCCACTTTTCTCGTTGGGAAAATGGCCCACGAGCGTGGGAACTTATGCGGCCAAATTTGGATGGAAGGACGCGCGCCGCTAAGAGACCGCAACTTCACGCGCTTCCGGTGCCGGAGAAGGCGCAACCATCCGTTTGGTTTTCGCGGTGGCGTACTGCCGGCGAAATTTTTTCACATAAAACAACAGGAACACGCCGGTCACGACCAGGAGCGAACCGATCCATTTCAAGAGCCAGCCAGGGTCGCGCAAAATTTGAATCGTGCTTTGCCCGAGGTTTTCCGGATTCCAGGATGCCTGCGACATCTTAAAGGTCTGGCCACTCCAGGTTCGCCACCAATTGCCAGGAAAACTGAAGGGATGATTCATCGAGCATTGGCCGATGCCGCTTTCACCTTCGGCGGTCGAGACTCGCAACGTGCTTTTAAATCCGGCGGGCGCATCGTTGCCTTCATTGCGCGTGACCTCGAAATCGAGCAACTCGAGCGCGATCGGCAATGGCATCGAACGCCAACCATAGGAAATGCTAATTGGATTTGGCAACGTCGGAACGGTGATTTGCCAACCCGCCGCAATCCATTGCTCGAAAGTTTCGCCATTTTGTTCCACTCGAATGCGGACGCCGTCGGACAATTGATTTGCGCTATCATTTTTCGCGGGTGTGAAATCCATCCATTGCTCCGCGTACGGCAGGATGCGATCGACCACCAGCTGCCAATCGGCCCAGCCAGTGACGAGCGGTTTATTTAATTCCAGCGGGCCTGAGGAATGGCCGAGTTTGCGTGAATCCAACTCGTAGGAAATCGCGCCGTCGTCAGCGACAAAAAGCGTGAGATGATTTTCCGCAGCGTTTGCTTCATTCATCGCCGGCGCAATGTTCGGAATGGTTGAAGGCCCGCCATTGGTTGAAACGGCCTGCTCGCTTCCATGCGCATTTGGCGCCGCCGCCACAATTGGGACGCCGAGGCCCCGAATGGTGACGGCTACCGCAGGATTATTCGGCGAATCGCTGAGCGAGACCGGCTTCCCATCCCGAATCCGGAGATCAGCCCAATAGTTTTCAATTCGCACCGTGAATGACGTCCCCACAATCGCGACATCCTTTTTTAGATTTTGCGTGACATCGAGCGTCTGCGTTTTTCCAGCGAGCGAAATGGTGAGCTGACCTTTGTCGCCATCTTGCGGCGGTGAGAACGAAATTTTTGCGCCGGTGCCGCCACCCTTGGCAACGTGACTGATCTGGTCCGGCATTTTGGCAGTCGCCATCTTGCGGCGGTGAGAACGAAATTTTTGCGCCGGTGCCGCCACCCTTGGCAACGTGACTGATCTCGTCCGGCATTTTGGCAAAGACGAAGATTGATTCCTCGAGCTCAGTCATCCCGAGCGAATCCGCCAGTCCGGCTCGGACCGAGGGATCCCGTTGCGTAACCTTTCCGGTAACTTCCGCGGGATCCCTCGACTTCGCTTCGCTCCGCTCGGGATGACCGGCGGTTGGGGCCTGTGCCCGGCCGTGCTTCAATTCGATGTTGGCCAGTCCCATCGCGAAATTTCCGTTTTGGGCGTTATCGGCCAGCAACCAACTTTCCAGTTGTTGCCCCATCATCGCGGTTTCGATCGCGAAATGGAGCGCTGGTGTTCCGCCCGAATCCAACGGCCGCGGATTCAGTTTGGCATCGATTGCCTCGGCATAATCAATCACGCTTAACCGCGCACCGCTGGCCAGCTTTCCCAAATCGCGCGGATGCTTCGGCGTTGGCGGGCGATGCAAGAATTCCGCGCGATAACCTTTTAACACGGATTCAGTTTGGCATCGATTGCCTCGGCATAATCAATCACGCTTAACCGCGCACCGCTTGCCAGCTTTCCCAAATCGCGCGGATGCTTCGGCGTTGGCGGGCGATGCAAGAATTCCGCGCGATAACCTTTTAACACCCCGTCGGAATCATGAACCCGCAGTTGATGTTCATCGATGAGCAGTCGGTTGCTTGGGGGATCGCCTTTAAACAAGGTGATCGTCCCTTCGATTCCAAAAATGCGACCGATGAGCGAGCCAGTGAGTAGCGTAATGATGCCGAGATGAGTGACGAGAAAAGCAACGTGATGTTTGCGCCACGGCCAGCGCGAGAGAGCGGAGACAGTGAGATTAGCGCCGAGTAAGACGAGCCAGAGATTAAACCAGGGCGCGCGGTAAACATAGGCGCGTGCGACTTTCGCATCGAAGCTCGATTCCCAAATCGTGCCAGCAATGGCGGCAACGATCAGGACCGCGAGCAAAACGACCGCCAGCTTGAGCGACGCGAAAAATTTGAAGACCGGGCCGCGCTGCCAGGAGGGACGCGCTGAGGAAATAGTCGCCATGATCCGCCGAGCAGTTTCCACAAGAAAGGCGTGCGGTTCAACTCGTCAACGAGCCATCCCGAGCGTCAGTCGAGGGATCCGGGTGCGAAACCTTTAAGATAATTTCTCCGGGATCCCTCTACTTCGCTCGGAATGACAGGAAAATCAGCGCGATTTCTGCCGCAGTGCCTTCGCTGTTTTCACTGGCGTTTGGCCTAGTGCGCGGGTGCGCGGATTTTTTCGCGCCATCACCCGGGGGCGGTGAAGCTCAAATTCATTTCCCGCGGCGCTCTTGCTTTTTGCCGCGCGCATACTGGGCCGTCGCGCGTTAGCCATTACTTCGTCCAGGCCTTCCAGCGTTTGCGGATCGGTTTGGTATAACGTGAAACCTTCACGTTCTTCAAACGATCGACGCCTTCCTTGAGCGCATCAGCCGAATCTTCCGCCTTGGCTTTAACCGATTTCAGCATCGGCCACAGAAACGGCAGCGAGAGGAAACCTAATACACTGTCGCTTATTTTTTCCTCCGGCTCGATCTTCCTTTCGACCGTGCTGGAAGCGTAGCGAATCGCCAGTCCGATTGCGATGCCAACGCCGAGTGCGCCAAGCAGGATCGGAATGGGATTACTCCGTACGAAAATCTCGGTGCGCTCTCGCGCCGCGCCCGCTTTCTCTTTGGTTTGCTCCCACGCGTTGCTCGCGGGTCCGGTCAGACCACGGTTGCTTGTCTGGAAAGCGCCCACGTCAGCCGATGCGCCAGTGGGAACTTCCTCATTAAATTCGTCGCCAGTTGGATTAATCATACAAAAAGATTTCGTATTTCGCGGCCAGTTCGCGCGGCCAGCCCGATTGCTGGAAAATTTACGCGCTTTATCTTGGCAAAGTGAAACTTAACCTCGGCTGCTGGATTTTCTACCAGGAAGGTTACGTGAATATCGACCGCGATCGCGAGGTGCGAGCGGATCGTTACGAGGACATTTCGACCCTGCCGAGTTTCGAAGCGAATTGCGCCGACGAGATTTACGCCGGGCACGTGGCCGAGCATATGGACGACGTGAAAGTGAGCTTCGGGCGCTGGTTTGAGGTGCTGAAACCGGGAGGTCGTATCACCATAACAGTGCCGGATTGTCGCGGTGCAAATCGGATGTGGTTAGAACGAAAGCGTTTTCCCGCGTTGGAGTTAGGACCCGATGAAGGAATCATCGCCATCACCACCGGAGTGAAAGCAGAAGATGTCGGCGATCGGGAAAAGGAAACGGTGCTGCACCATCGGGTCTTCGATGAATCGACGTTGCGAATATGCATGGAGGCAGCAGGATTTATCAACATTGTCCAGGTCGATAACCACGAAGCGATGGTGGCGCCTTGCTCAGCGCTTGGCTGGCAAATCGCGCTCGAAGGTTACAAACCAAAGCACGGCTGAGAGCATTCCTTGCGTAACTCGGCTCGAGTATCCGCTTAAGGAAAGCCTCGACTCAAACGACCAGTTGGTCGCGATTCGTCCCTTCGTGTGCGTGTCTTTCGTCGATGAATGACGAAGCACGAATGACGAGAGAGTTCTTTTTTAAGCTTTGGAGATTGATGCTTCCTTGGGATTTGGATCTTGGGCCTTGGAATTTCATCGAAGAGTCCGATTAAACGGACACGAGTGACGCCCTACGGCGCCAGACGCTCGATCCGCCACGATTCGACCTCGCGCGTATACCGAAAGCGATCGTGCAAGCGGTTGGGGCGGCCCTGCCAGAATTCGATTCGCTCCGGTCTCACCCGATAACCGCCCCAGTGCGGGGGACAGGGGATTTCCTGGCCAGCAAATCGCTCTTCCAATTCGGAAAGTCGCGCTTCCAATATTCGACGCGCGTGGATCACCTCGCTCTGGTGCGAAACCCACGCCCCGAGCTGGCTGCCAATCGGCCGCGAATGAAAATAGCGGGCCGATTCTTCGCGCGAAACTTTTTCGGCGATGCCGTCGATCCGGATTTGCCGCTCGAGTTCCTTCCAATGAATGACCAAAGCCGCTCGCGGATTTTTTTCCAGATGCCGGCCCTTTTCGCTCTGGTAATTCGTGTAAAAAACGAAACCAGCGTGGTCATAACCCTTGAGCAAAACCATGCGCGTGGTCGGCTGGCCATTTTCCGCCACCGTTGCCAGGGCAAATGCATTCATCTCGCTGATCCCAACTTCCACCGCCGCGGTGAACCAAATCCCGAACTGCTTGATCGGATCGGGATCGAGATCGATGCGGCGCAGGCCGTGGGTGAAATATTCTTCGCGCATAGCGATGAGATCGTGAGGTAAGTTCACGGCAGCGAAAATTAACCGACGCGGGCAGCCGCTGAAAGCTGAAAGAGTGAGGGTAGCGTCGACGGTCATCCCGAGCGAAAGTCGAGGGATCCCGATGCGAAAGCCTAAAGGTAACTTCGCGGAATCCCTCGGTCCGAGCCGGACTGGCGTTTTCGCTCGGGATGACAGGCTTTTGTAAATTTACCGCGAGGCCGCCGGCGATAGCGCCTGCAATTTCCCGATGACACCCGGAACGATTTCGAGTGCGCGATCGATGTCCGCCTCGTCGTTAAACCGGCCGAAGGAAAAACGCAGGCTGCCTCGAGCTTGCTCGTTGACCAGACCCATCGCGCTCAAAACGTGCGAGGGCTGAAGCGATCCGGTGCGACAGGCCGATCCGGCCGAACAACAGATATTTTCCTGGTCGAGCATCATCAGCGCCGCTTCCGATTCAATTTCATCGAACATGACGCTGGAGGTATTTGGCAAACGCGGTGCGCCCGCGCCATTTACCCGGGCGTTCGGAATTTTTTCGATGAGGCCTTTTTCAAAGCGGTCCCGCAAATTTTGCACTCGCGTTTGTTCCTCCGGCAATTTCGCGAGTGCGATCTCTGCTGCCTTTCCGAGACCAACGATGGAAGCGGCGTTCTCGGTCCCGGCGCGTCGATTGTTTTCGTGGCTGCCGCCCAGTATTAGAGGGTGAAATCGCGAGCGCCGATTTACATAAAGCGCGCCGACACCTTTCGGTGCATGCAGCTTGTGGCCGGAGATGGATAGGAATTGCAGCTGGATTTCTCGCAGGTTGATCGGAATTTTCCCTGCCACCTGCACCGCGTCGGTATGAAGCGGGACCCCTTTGTCGCGCGCAATCTCCGCGATCTCTTCGATGGGGAAAATCACGCCCGTCTCATTGTTGGCCCACATCACGGAAACCAGCGCGGTGTCGGAGCGAATGGCATCGGCCAAGGCGCGCAAACTTAGCCGGCCTGATTTATCGACGCCGATGACCGTGACTTCGTAACCGTGTCGCTCGAGTTCCTGCGCCGGTTTGCGCACCGCGCTATGCTCAACCGAAGTGGTAACGACATGCTTGCATTCCGGCCGGGTTTCGAGCGCGGAATGGAAAGCAGTGTTGTTCGATTCCGTGCCGCAACTGGTGAATACGATCTCGCCTGGCTCGCACCCGAGGAGTGCGGCGACTTGCTCGCGCGCCTGCTCGATCGCGTCGCGCACTTGCGCGGCGAATCGGTAACCGCTCGACGGATTGGCGAAATATTTCTCCAGAAACGGTCGCATCGCTTCCAGCACCGCGGGATCGATCGCCGTCGTCGCGTTATTATCGAGGTAAGTAATTTTCTCCGACGCGATCATAGAGGATAAATGTTATCTCTCTAGTTCGCCGATGTAAACCCGCCGTAGCGGCAAGCCGAGCCGATTGAAAGACAGGCATCTTGCCTGTCTCGGACGACGGTTATCTGCCCGTCGAGGATCGCGGGAGCGACAAGCTGGAAGCATGTCGGCCGAGTCAGGCTGGAAGCCTAAGTTCCACCTAGTGGCTTTGCCCACCCTCCGTTATCTGAAAGGCCCTCATTCCGGAGGTCGCGGCTCGTTTCCCGGATGTTTCGGGTGCTGATGAGTGTAGCGAAAATAAAGATTTCGGAGGTAAACCGGCAGGGGAAATAATGCGCTCAACACCCCGACCGAATCATGCCGGTAAAACGCGAAATAAATCAGCAGCAATATCGAGCCGGCTGCGCTGCATTCCCAGAAACCAACCGGAATAATGCTCTTGCGGGCCCGTTCCGATGCGATCCACTGAATAATGAATCGCGCACCGAAAACGAGGTTGCCGCTCCAGCCAAGAATTTTCCAGCCATTGACCGTAACTCCTGCGATCGCTGCATCGGCAATCAAATGAAAACTGTGCATGGCGCGACGTTGGCGGAGAACGCTAGCCGTCGCGAGTCTTTTCCCGCGAACATTTTCGTTTAAGCTGCGCCGGTGGAATCGATCTGGGACCGGGCCAATCCGCAGCTGCGCGATCTCGCGGTTTATCAACCAGGCAAACCAATCGAAGAGACTGCGCGCGAGCTTGGCTGCGAGGCGTCCGAGATTACCAAGCTGGCCTCGAATGAAAATCCGCTCGGTCCTTCTCCGAAGGCGATTGCAGCCATGCACGATGCTATCGAAAATGCACACCTTTATCCCGATGGCGGCGCATTTTACCTGCGCAACGCCATTGCGAAAAAGCTCAACGTCACTCCCGATCATATCATTCTCGGCAACGGCTCGAATGAGATTATCGAGTTGCTGGCCCACGCTTTCCTGGAACGCGGCGACGCCATCGTCACGTCCGAGCACGCCTTCATTGCTTACAAAATCATCGCGCGCGTTTTTGGCGCGGAGACGATCGAAGCGCCGAGTCGTGATTACAGCCACGATCTCGATGCCATGCTCGATGCCGTTACCGGTCGCACCGAGCTGATTTTCATCGCCAACCCGAACAATCCAACCGGAACACTCTTATCGGCCAATGCGATCGAGCGTTTCCTGTTGCGGGTGCCGTCGCAAGTGGTCGTCGTGTTCGACGAAGCCTATTACGAATTCGTTGATCGAATGCCCGACACGCTTCGCTACGTGCTCGTCACGTCCGAGCACGCCTTCATTGCTTACAAAATCATTGCGCGCGTTTTTGGCGCGGAGACGATCGAAGCGCCGAGTCGCGATTACGGCCACGATCTCGATGCCATGCTCGATGCCGTTACCGATCGCACCGACCTGATTTTCATCGCCAACCCGAATAATCCAACCGGAACACTCTTATCGGCCAATGCGATCGAGCGCTTCCTGTCGCGGGTGCCGTCGCAAGTGGTGGTCGTGTTCGACGAAGCCTACTACGAATTCGTTGATCGAATGCCCGACACGCTTCGCTACGTGCGCGACGGGCAAAACGTCGTTGCGCTGCGCACCTTTTCAAAGATTCACGGACTGGCGAGTTTGCGCGTCGGCTATGGCATCGCCCGGCCGGAATTGATTGAAGTGATGCACAAAACAAGACAACCCTTCAATGTCAGCGGTATCGGTCAGTTCGGCGCACTTGCGGCGCTGGCAGACGAAGAACATCAGCGTGAAACAAAGAGGATGGTCGATGAAGGGCGCGTCTTTTTCGAAAAGGAGTTTGGCACGATGAAGCTTCCCTTCGTACCGAGCGCGGCAAATTTTGTTCTGGTGAAGGTTGGCGATGGTCTCGCGGTTTTTCGCGCCCTGCTTCAGCACAAAGTGATCGTGCGCGCAATGAAAGGCTACAACTTGCCGCAATGGGTCCGCATCACCATCGGAACGATGGACCAAAACCAGAAGTGCATTACCGCCCTCCGCCAAGTCTTGTAGCAGAGGCATCCTGCCTGTGGGCCACCGGCGAGCATCTTACCCGCCGATGCCGGATCTTGGAAGTTAGGCTTCCAGCCTGACTCGGCCGACTTGCTTCCCGCGTGTCGTCCTTATAATCATCGACGGCCAGGATGCCCACCGGCCGAGACAGGCAAGATGCCTATCTTCCTAACCGCAAACCCGCCCGCGAACTAGGCCGTGCGTCGAATCATCAGCTTTAGTCCGGACCACACCTCATCGACCGCACAAACCTTTACATCGACAAGGCCCATCGGTAGCGCAACATCGCGAATCGTGTCTTCGGAAATATCGCTCGTTACCCCGGAACTCTTCTTTGGCCAAGACACCCAGATCACTCCGCCAGGAACGATCCTTTTCCGGTAGGATTCCAGTTTCCTTTTCAGGTTGGAGGCGGAGGTCGTGAAAAGATGCACGAACTGCACATCCGATTTCGCACTGGGAAGCCACGCAACAACGACGTCGGCCGGTAAGACCAGCAAGGAAATGTAATTGCTGGGTCCACCATCAACGTAGGCAGACATCCCCGTCTTGTAGCCGAGCTTCTTCCACAAAGGAGTGCCTGAATATCCAGCCATGGGCAGAAATAACCTACCTCAAAAGCTTCGAACACTGATGCACATACTTCGCCCGCAAATCCTTGATGGAAACAAGGCTAAACGTAATGCGGTTAAAGTATGGTTCGGGTCGAACGGAAAAAACCTGCCGGGATTGGAACTAATTAGTAGAATGCGGTCGGTTGCCGCGTGGTGGGAGTATGATATCGATATTACATGCCGATGGTGAAAGCCACCTGTTCTCTCGATGCCGTTTCGGCTTGAGGCTGGCGTGAACCGTTCAATTGTCCCAGGGGAAACGATCGCGGCCATTTCCACTGCGGCAGGCGAAGCGGCGATCGCGCTGGTTCGCGTTTCTGGCGAAGACGCGATTGGAGTTGCCGATAAAGTCTTTCGGGGAAAACAACGGCCATCGGATTTGCAATCGCATACCCAACAGTTGGGTGAGATCGTTGAAAACGGCGCTGTAATTGATCAGGCAATGCTGGCGGTGCATCGCGCGCCTGCGAGTTACACCGGCGAAGATCTGGTCGAGATCAGTTGTCACGGCGGCGCGCTGGTTACGGCCAAGGTTTTGGAAACATGTTTGCGAGCAGGCGCGCGCGGGGCCCGGCCCGGCGAATTCACCGAGCGCGCTTATCTCAACGGCAAAATCGACCTGACTCAGGCGGAAGCCGTCATCGATCTGATTCGCGCGCAGACTGATCTGGCCTTGCGCTCCGCCACGGAACAACTGTCAGGACGGCTGGGCGAACAATTTCGCAATCAGCGTCAGCGATTAATCGAAATCATCGCGCATGTCGAGGCATCGATGGATTTCCCCGAGGAAGGAATTTCTCCCGACGACATAACTACGATTCGGAGCAGGCTCGAGTCATTACAAAGTGAGATCGATAAATTAATCGCGACTGCTGAGACCGGGCGCATTTTGCGCGAAGGTTTGCGTGTGGTGATCTTCGGCGCGACCAACGCCGGCAAATCGAGCCTGCTTAATTGCATGCTCGGATTCGATCGTGCGATTGTGAGCGAGATGCATGGCACTACCCGCGATTCCATCGAAGAACGAATCAATCTGCGCGGCGTCGCCCTGCGTTTGCTCGACACCGCCGGCTTGCGCGCGCCAGAGAATCTGGTGGAACGTCAGGGGATTGAACGCACCCAACGCATGCTCGAAGCAGCCGATCTGCGGTTGCACATCATCGATGCCAACGCACCGCGTCCGACTGATTTCAGCGCGAGCTCGTGCGAGTTGCTCATATTAAATAAGAGCGATCTGCCGGAGCATGCTGACTGGTCATCCGCCGGCGCGATTCGGATTTCATGCAAGACCGGCGCCGGTTTGCCGGAGTTGGCGGATGAAATTTATCGGCGGATCGGTGGCGCGAAATTAAATGCGGAGAGCCCGCTCGCGATCAATGCCCGTCATCGCGAGCAATTGCGTCGCGCCTCGAATGCGATCGGACGGGCCTTGGCAGCGATCGGCGCCGGCGCGACACCGGAAATGTTTGCGATCGATTTGCAGGAAGCGCGGCACGCCATCGATGAACTACTAGGTGGTGGAGACGAAGAAGCGGTGCGCGACGCCATTTTTAGCCAGTTTTGCATCGGCAAGTGACTTGCGACGCAAATGATTTCCAGCGCAAATGATTCGCTCCAACAAATGATTCGGTGCAGCAAATGATTTGCGGCCACAAATGATTTACGAGCGTCTCCTCCGCCCGCTTCTTTTTGCACTCGACCCCGAAACCGCGCATCACTTCGTGCTTGCGTTTTTGCGCGCCGCTGGACCGTTGCTTCCAAAACCGACTGACACGACCTCGCGCGTGTCGGTGTTTGGGCTGAATTTCCGGCATCGGGTCGGGCTCGCCGCTGGTCTGGACAAAAATGGCATCGCGCTGCCAGCGTGGGAAGCGCTCGGGTTTTCGTTTGTTGAAATTGGAACGGTGACTGCGCAGGCACAGCCGGGCAATCCGCGTCCGCGCATTTTTCGTTATCCCGAGCAAAATGCGCTGATCAATCGGCTCGGTTTCAACAATGATGGCGCGGAAGTGATTGCTAGTCGTCTTGCGGAATTGCGCGACCGCGGCGGCTGGCCGGGCATTCCGGTGGGGATCAATATTGGGAAATCACGCGTTACGCCGATAGAACGTGCGGTGGAGGATTATCTATTTTCTTTTCGCAAGCTGCGAGCCCAGGCCGATTACATCGCTCTCAATGTCAGTTCACCGAATACGCCGGGGTTGCGCGAATTGCAGGGAGGTGAGCGTCTCGATGAATTGCTGCGCGCAATCAATGCGGAGCGCGGCAATATGCCGCTGCTGGTAAAAATCGCGCCCGACCTGGAGGCGGCCGCGCTTAATGAGCTCGTCAGCATCTGTGAGGGCAACAATGTTTCGGGAATTATCGCGAGCAACACCACGCTCGATCATTCCGCCATTGTTCGCGACGAAGATGGCGGGCTGAGTGGCGCACCATTGCAGAAAAAATCGACGGCGATCGTCCGGCAAATCGCGAACAAAACCAAAATTCCAATCATCGGGTGTGGCGGAATTTTTGATGCCCCCTCAGCCCGGGAAAAGATCGAAGCCGGTGCGAAGTTATTACAAGTTTACACCGGGTTTATTTATCGCGGACCGAAATTGGTTCACGAACTCGCCAGGGTGTAGTAGCGATCTTGGCGCGACCCATATTTGTCATTCCGAGCCGCGCAGACGGCGACGAACCTCACGATCGTTCGATAGCGCGTGACCTTTGGAGGAGTCCCTCGGCTGCCACGGGCGACCTCGGGATGGCGTTGCTCCAGTTATGCGCGCAAAATCGAGGCGAATGCCGAATCAGGGAAGGAGGGGGATCATTATGTTGCGTTGGGCTGTTATTTTTCTGGTGATTGCGCTAGTGGCTGCGCTCTTTGGATTTACCGGGATTGCTTCGGCTGCGGCAGGAATTGCGAAATTTCTCTTTTTCCTGTTCCTGGTTATTTGCCTGGTGCTCTTTATCACCGGAATGAGCGTGGCGAAAAAGCTCTAGAACTTCTTAACGATACCTGGGCAGAATTGTGTAGAGGAACACAGACCTGCGGTTTGTGCGCTACACAGGTCTTTGACCTCGTGTCCCGATAGCCGAAGCGGAATTTTTGGAACCCGGTCCGTCTATGGGGTAAATGGCGCCCAAAATCCGTCGTCGGCGACATCGGCAAGCTGGGCGTACGTTTCGGGCGGGACGGTTGGGATTTGATCGACTGTCTGCGAACCGAAATCGTGCCCGAGCACATCCTTTCCAGTCGTGCAAAGATGCGTTTCTTTTTTTAGATAGGCGGTCCAATCGGTGACGGATACAACCGAGCCGGGCTGCCTTTGGGTTTCGATTGCATATTGATCGACGGCCCCTTCGATCAGCCGTAGATCGTCCTTCACCCGCGAAGCTTGCGCTCGTTTCCGCGCCCGAAGCATCCCGGGCATCGCAAGCGCGGCCAGCAACGCAATCACGCCGACTACAATCATGATTTCGACCAGGGTAAAACCTGCTCGCTCTGTTAGCCGGAACTGGATTTTCTTTGACATCTCTAGTGGTTGCCGCTGTTTCAGTGGCACCTAAAACCTTAAAAGCAGATTCGGTGCTGAAAAACGAAAGAATCAAGCGCGGAGGATTGGACGTTATCATATTTATTTACAATAGCTTAGGGAATTTGGGGCAATTCGGGCGTTATGGTAATTAGACGTATCTTGGTTATACCGAACTCACGATTAGGGGAAAGAAAGAAGGGTTGCTAGTTCTATTGCCCGCAAGCCCGCACCACAATCTTATCAGGTAATTGGGCGTGCCTTGTTCACCGTGAAACCAAGCCCGCCGGGCCACAATTTCGCGTCTCATGCGAATCAATGCGCAGGCCAAGTTCACGCAGCAGCTTCACATCGGCGGTGGCAGCGGGATTTTCCGCGGTCAGCAGTTTGTCTCCGAAAAAGATTGAGTTCGCTCCGGCGAAGAAACAGAACGCCTGGCCTTCGCGCGTGATTCGGGTGCGGCCCGCGGCAAGACGAACTCGGGCCCGGGGAATTGCGATGCGCGCGACGGCGATCAACCGGACCAGATCGAAAATGTCTACCGGCGGGGCGTCGGCCAGGGGCGTTCCCGGCATCGTCATCAGGCAATTAATCGGAACACTCTCGGGTTGCGGATCGAATTCGCTCAGGATTTCGAGCATATGCAATCGATCATCCACGCTTTCGCCCATGCCGATAATTCCGCCACTACATACCGACATGCCGCTGCGTTGCACTGCCCGGATGGTATCGACCCGGTCCTGGAAGGTGTGTGTGCTAACGATTCTTGGATAAAAATCGGGCGAGGTATCGATGTTATGATTGTAAGCAGTGACGCCGGCGGCCTTGAGTTTCACCGCTTCGTCGTCGCCGATCTGACCCAGGGTAACACAGACTTCCATACCGAGTTGGCTGACTTCACGCACGGTTTCGAGGACGCGCTCGAATTTGTCGGTGCCATCGTGTACTCCGCGCCAGGCTGCGCCCATGCAAAAACGTGTCGCTCCCTGCGCCCGCGCTTGTTTGGCAGCCGATAGAATCCGCTCGAGCGGGAGCAAATCTTCGCGCTCGATCCCGGTCGAATAATGCGCGCTCTGCGCGCAATAAGCACAATCCTCGCTGCATCCGCCGGTCTTAATGCTAAGCAACGAGCAACGCTGCACCGATTTGCCGCGCCAATGTTCCAGATGAACCGCGCGCGATCGAGAAATCAAATCAAAGAGCGGCTGGTGATAGAGGGTGTGCAGCCGATCAAAGTTCATGGTGCCTCGAGATTAAACGAAAGAATGATGAATGACGAATGTCTAATGACGAAGGAATGACGAAATCCGAATGACAAAAAGGAAGCTTCAGCGCTGCGTCGTCAGTTGAAGATTCCGGTTTCCTTCGTCATTCAATTGACCCATTTGCCGCCTTCGGATGTGAGAATGGGTAATTCTTCATCCATGAATTGCGTTTTGCCGATCGCGCCCCACATGCGCGTGCCGGTCGCAGCATGCCAATACCTGCTCATTTCCTCGCCGGTGTGACAACCCCAGCTTTTCACAAATGCGCCTTTGCCAAAAATGCGTCGGTCGATCTTTGAAAGGTCGGTTTCGTGCAACCACGCTTTGGCGGAACTGTCGATCACGTTGCTGTAATCGAACATGAAGCACGCCTTATTGGAATGGCCGAAGTATTCGAAGGCTGCAACCTTCAGCGAAGTGCGCGGTTGACCGTTATTAAGGTAATCGATCACGTCTCCGCCTTTGTTGAAGTAAACAAGATGCAGATTGAACTTGTCGCGCACGGAATTGATGTCCCCGATCAAATCGACTCCGTCCTGCTTGGCCCGGTCAATGTAGGCGGGCTTGTAAACCAGCCACGTTATCATCAGGTCCGGTCCAAACTGCTCGCGTAATTGCTCGGTCCGAATGCGGGCCGCATGCACGAAATTTGCCCACCAATGATCATGCGGTTGGGTCTTGTATTTCTCCCACTGGTTGAGGGAAACGCCACCCACCAGAATAATCCACTCGCCTTGCGGCGCATTTGCCGCCGCGACAGAAACGTCCTTTGCCAACACGATGGCAAGTAGCGCGATTAGCAGAGCGATTCGTTTCGCCATTCCTGAGAAGCAGCAGTATTTATGCTGAATGCGAGAATGCGCAAGTTGTCTCGGAGCACATCTTGCCAGACACCGCGATTTCGACTAACACTCGCACGCGTGGAAGTAAGTGGTAAGGGCTCCGGAAGCAGAAAAAGGCAATTAGCGCAATTCATTCTGATCTACGGCTTCTGGTTTGCACTCGTAGCTTTGTGCTATCATCGGACTCCCGTCACCTTCTTCCGCGCCGAGAGCGGCTGGTATCAGACGCTGTCGCGCGCGAGTACTGCCTCGCAACGAGACTTTGTGCGAGACCTTTTTACAAAAAGCCACAATGGTCACTACGCACCATTCGTGTTCTGGCTCGAATTCGAGCAAACAAAGCTCGTCGGGACGAGAGAAGCCTATTGGAGGTGGCGCGCGATTTTATTGATCTCACTGCTGGGATCGATTTTGTTTCTTTTGGTTCGTCGCGCCGCGGTGGCATCCGACCTCAAAACAACCACTGCGTGTTGCCTGAGCACGGGCCTGACCAGCCTGACTCTCTTCCAACCGCTGATGATCGAGTTCGTCGCGTGGCCATTTCTGATGCTGCAACTTGGCTGGATGATTCTCTCAATGGTCGCGTTGTGGTCACTAGTGTCGCTCGTGAGCGGTGCCAATCCGCAACGGTTCGCTTGGATCGCTGCTCTTAGTGCTTATGGGTCACTCCACTTCTTCGGTCTTGGTTTACTCACTGCTGCAGCCACTGCAAGCATTTTCGCCGTGATTTTGTTTTTTCGGAACAGGTTTGAATGGCTTTCATTGGTCCGGCGCCACGTCTTGGCTGCGCTCGCATTGCTCGTTTTTTTGACCATCTGCCACGCAATTTGCATGCTCCGACTAAACTCGATTCCATTGGTTACCGTTACGCCGGCATTTCAACCGCTCACCCGTGCACTGATGGGCTTCGCCGGGGTTTATCCGGTCTTCATTTTAAACGCCTTCTTCGTCGGGATCACCGTGCCGCTTGATGCCGCGATACAATTGCCGAGTGCGTGGCCATTTGGTCCCGCCGTTCTTCTTGCCGGCATATTCATAATCGCGGCGGTCGTGTGGCAGTGGAAAGAAAGCGAACGAAAAGATGCCATTGCCGTTCGATTCGTCCTAATCACCTTCTCATTTATCGGCTATATCGCGTTACTACTGCTGATAGCGATTCGAGAAATTCACGAACCATCGCGCATTCCATTGTTCGGAATGTTTGTCGGTTCGCGCAACGTGGTCCCGAGCACAATCGTATTTTTCGGTGCACTGGTTGCGGCAACAGTG
>Ga0209156_10001090_pt1 | contig 22395 bp, 21 predicted proteins | sample GraSoiAngelo_124_FD_185881 | JGI IMG/M metagenome (GOLD analysis project Ga0209156, IMG submission 185881) | Grasslands soil microbial communities from the Angelo Coastal Reserve, California, USA - 14_0927_05_20cm (SPAdes) (version 2) | ecosystem: Environmental > Terrestrial > Soil > Grasslands... | reverse complement strand
CGTAGGAACCATTGCCGTAGAGCACGTTGTGATAGATCTGGTTACCGATCGCGTCCTGGGGAATCGTGCCGTTGTAGACGTACGCGAGGAGGACGATGCCGGCCGCGGCGTTGTTGAAGACCTCATTGTGGCGGACGATGTTGTCGCGCGACTGGATCTGGATGCCGGCCCGAGCATGATTGACGCCGTTGCGGGCCGCGTCCGAGATCCTGTTGCGTTCGATGAGCGTCCGCTCGTTCCCGTAGGCCAGGATGATCCCCGTCGCGTAGGAGTTCGAGAGCGTGTTGCCCGCGATGACGTTGTCCGTCGACGGAGCCGTGCTCTGCTGGCTTCCCATCTGGATCAGGCTATGGCCGCCGTCCCGCAGCGTGTTGTCGAGGATGCGGTTGCGGTGCGCCGCGCTGACGATATAGATGCCGTCGCCGGAGTTGGCCCGCTCGTCGCCGGTGTCGATGATCTGATTCCGTTCGATGAGGTTGTCGCTCGACTCGATGATCTTGATGGCGTGGCCCCAGACGGCGGCTGTGCCGCTCTTCGTGAGATATGCGTTCCGCACGACGTTGTGGTGGCCGCCCGGGCCGATCTGGATGGCGTAGCCGACGACGTTCTGGATCCGGAGCCCGTCCAGCACGATGTAGCTGCAGGTCTCGAGGCGCACCGCGACGCCAGAGCTTCCGCCATTCAGCACGGCCGTCTGGCCGGGGGAACTCCTGAACGTGATCGGCTTCTCCGGGGTGCCCGAGGTCGCGGGACGAATCTGCTGAGCGCCGAAGGTCCCCCGCAAGAGCACCGTGTCCCCCGCCAGCACGGAGCGGCTGGCCTTGTCCAGTGTCCGCCAGGCCGTCGCCGGGCTCGTTCCGTCCTTGCCATCGTCACCGTGCTCGGCATCGACGTGGAGGGTGCGGTTGAAGGTCGGCGGATTCACGACGCTCAGCCGGAGCGGGGTGGACTCGCTGACGGCCCCCGAACGGTAGCGGGCCTCCGCGGTGAGCCTGTGCTCGCCGTTGCTCGCGCTGGCGGCGCTCCAGACCACCTCGTAGGGGCGCGTGGAGTCCGGCGCGTCGAGCACGTAGCCATCCAACTTGAACTGGACGGCGAGCAACTCCGGGTCCGGTGGCACATCGGCGGTGAGCACCACGGACCCGCTCACCGGCGAGAGGTGAGAGGACCGGAGTGAGACGGAGGCGGACTGGGCACGGCCGGGCACCGCTCCGCAGACCAGCAGGACGGCGACGAGGAACGAAAGGCCGCCGGCCACACGTCGGTGGTCGTTCACGATCGCTCTCGGGCTACCAGCCGGCGGCCGGGCTGTCCTCCCGGAGGGTGAACACGCGGTTCGCCTCGTCGGTGAAGCGCGGGTCGACCTCCAGGTTGTCGGCCACCTCCGGGTAGACGGCGTCGAATTGCGCCAGTGTGTACGAGACGTTGCCCCCCTCGTCGGGCCGGCGAATGCGGAGGACGGAGACCTCCCCCGCCGAGCTGGGCTCCCGGAGGATGATGTTGTTCAGAATCCGATTCCCGTTCAGGGTGCCTTCCGGCCACGCCACCGCCCGGAAATGATCGATGACGATCGAATACATGCCGCCATCGAAGGCGAAGCCGCGGTTTCGGTAGAAGATGTTGTAGGCGATGAGGTTGTCGCGAACCGTGCGGCCATCCTGTTCGAACATGAGGATCGCGAGTCCGGCCCGATCTGCGCCGGCGGGCTCGGCGATCGCCGCGTTCGCACGATCGCTCAAGACGCCGTTACCGTAGAAGACGTTGAAGTAGATCGAATTGCCGATCGAGTCCTGCCCGATGACGCTGTCCTGCCCGACGGGTCTGAAGCCGTAGCCGGCGATGTAGATGGCCGCGCCCGTGTTGTCGAAGACCTCGTTGTACCGGATGATGTTGTCGCTCGCCTGGATCTGAACCCCCGCCCGTGGGGTGTTGACGCCGTTGCGGGCGCCGTCGGAAATCCGGTTGTATTCGACGATCGTCCACTGGGCTCGCCACGAGAGGATGAGGGGCGTCGCCCAGCGGTTGGACATCACGTTGCGGGCCACGACGTTGTCGATGACGGGGGCGTCAGCGGGCTGATCGCCGCCGATCTGGATCAGGCTGTGGCCGCCGTTCGTCAGGCGGTTATTGAGCACCCGGTTTCGGCTGGAGCCGTCGGCGATCCAGACACTGTCGCCGGAGTTGGCCCGCTCGTCGCCGGTGTCGACGATCTGGTTGCCCTCGACGACGTTGTCGCTGGACTGGGTGATCCGGACGCCGTGGCCCCAGACGGTGGCGTTGCCACTCCCCGTGATGTACGTGCCGCGAACGACATTGTGGTTGGCGCCGGCGGTGATCTCGATGGCATAGCCGGGGACGTTCTGGATCCGGAGCTGCTCGATCACGATATAGCGCCGGCCGGCATCGAGCAGCACCGCGCGGCCGGCGACTCCGACGTCCAGTACGGCCGTCGTCCCGGCATAGCTCGTGAACTTGATGGGCCGTCCCGCGGTCCCCGAGACGTTCGGCGCGATCCGCTGCCCGGTGAACGTCCCCTGCAGCATGACCGTGTCGCCCTCGACGACGGACTGGTTGGCCCGGTCGAGCGTCCGCCAGGCCGTGCTCGGGGCGAGCCCGTCGTTCGCGTCGTCGCCGCTGGCCGCGTCCGCGTAGAGCGTCCGGTTGAACGCCACGGGGTTCGCCACGGTGAGGCGGAGCGGGGCGGACTCGACCCATTCGCCCGAGGCGTAGTGCGCCTTGGCGGTGATCGTGTGCTCGCCGTTCGTGGTGCTGGCCGCGCTCCACCAGATGTCGTACGGAGTCTCTCTCTGGATCCCTTCCTGCACGTAGCCGTCGACTCTGAAATACACGCCGATGAGCCCAGGCTCGTCCACGACGTCGGCAGTCAGCCTCACCACGCCGGTCACCGGCGATGACTGGGAGGCGAGGATCGCGAACCCCGGCTGCGTGGCCTGTGCTGCGACGCCTGGCGCGAGCATGAAGGTCCATGATCCGAGGACCAGCAGCGCCAGGCCGGCGCGAACGAGAATCGAGTGGGTGTTCATGTTCCTTGTGTCCTTTTCGTCCTAGAACCTCAGAACGCGGCCGGCCGGGGCGGGCATGCCCCAGGTGGCGTTGCGCGTGTCGACGACGAGCGCCGCCGTCTCCACCACCCGCCGGTAGTCGAACTCGGGATGGTCGGTGAGGATCAGCACGCAGTCGGCCGCCGACAGCTCACCCTCGGTCAGCTCCGCGGCCTTGAGCACGGTCCCATCGAGCGTGACGGTGGGGACGTGCGGATCGACGTAGGCGACCTCCGCCCCTTTTTGCCTGAGGCTGGCGATGATCTCGAGAGCCGGCGACTCCCGGATGTCGCCGACCCCGCGCTTGTAGGCCACCCCGAGCGCCAGGATTCGCGCGCCGTTCACCGCGCGGCGCCGGCCGTTCAGGCCCTCCGTCACCAGCTCCACGACGTGCTCGGGCATCGCGCGGTTGATGTCGTCGGCGAGCGCGATGAAGCGCGCCTCGTAGCCGTTGAGACGCATCTTCCAGGCGAGGTACAGAGGGTCGACGGGAATGCAGTGCCCCCCGATTCCCGGCCCCGGGTAGAAGGGCATGAAGCCGAAGGGCTTGGTGGCGGCGGCCTCGATGACCTCCTTGGTGCTGACCTCGAGACGCTGGCACATGAGGGCGAACTCGTTGGCCAGCGCGATGTTCACGTTCCTGAAGACGTTCTCGTAGAGCTTGGCCAGCTCCGCGATCTTCGGCGAGGACACCTCGTGCACGCGGGGGACGATCTGGCGGTAGAGGGCCGAGGCCAGACGAGTGCAGGCGGGCGTGAGGCCGCCCACCACCTTCGGGATATCCCGCGCCTTGAAGGTCGGGTTGGCCGGGTCGATCCGCTCGGGTGAGAACGCGAGGAAGAGGTCCTCGCCGACCCGGGCCCCGCGCTCCCTGAACATGGGCAGGAGCAATTCCTCGGTGGTCCCCGGGTAGGTGGTGCTCTCGAGCACCACGAGCTGCCCTCTGTGGACCCGGGCGGCGGTGGTCTCAGCGGCGGCCACGACGGCGGAGATGTCGGGGTCCTTCGACTTCCGGAGCGGCGTGGGCACGCAGATGATCACGACGTCGCTTCGCTCCAGCACGCCCCCGTCGACGGTGGCTTCGTAGCGGCCGTCTTTCAGCAGCGCCGCGAGCTCCTCGTTCGTGACATCAGGGGTGCACGATCGCCCGAGGTTGAGGGCGACCACCCGGTCCAGGTCGGCGTCGAGGCCGCTCACGGTGAAGCCTGCCCTGGCGAACTCGACCGCCAGCGGCAGGCCGACGTACCCCTGGCCGATGATGGTGAGCCGCGCGGTGCGATCCTCGATGCTCCGGTGGAGCGTGGCTGCGACGTCCATATGGGTTCTTCTCCGGCCGCTCATGCGTTCACCCGAGCCGCTCGCCGGGCCCGCCCATGGTCCGCTCGGCAACTCGGCAGGAGCTCGAAGACAGAATTGAGCTGGCAGCTCATGATGGCTGGAGCAAACCGGTCCATCGTGTCGAGACACGAGGTCTCCCACAGACCCATCCTCGGGATCGTGAGCAAGGGGTAATCGCGATCGCGATGACGGCAGATGGTGTACGCGAAACGGTAGCCGGCGGACGCCACCGCGGCCACGGTGCGCGGATCGAACCGACCCGCGGGATACGCGAAATGGTCCACCCGTGTTCCCAGTCGCTGCTCGAGCGCGTGCCGCGACCCGGCCGTCTCCTCGCGGACGGTGTCATCATCCTCGTTCGTCAACAGGGCGTGCGTCTTCGTGTGCGCGCCGACCGTGATGCCCGAGGCCTGCAGCTCGGCGAGCATGCGCCACGTCAACGACTGCAGCTCACGGATGGTCGTCTCGTCGATTCGGACCTCGGCCTCGAGCGCCTGCACCACCCGCTCGACCTCCGCCTTCGGCAGGCCGTCGAGGAGGGCTTGCTGGACGGCGGCGGGGTCCCACCCGCCGTTGCGCCGCGCGGTGAGCGCGGGCACCTCGAGTCCGAGGGTCCCGAGGAGGCCCTTCAGGTCCCTGCCGTCCTTCCTGCCCCAGCGGACCAGCAGCAGGTAGAGCGCGTCGTGGAGCTGCAGACGCGATGTGCCGACGAGGTCGGTGACGACGAACACCGCCGCCGGGATGCCCTTGCGCTTGAGGAGCGGTACGGCGTGGTCGTGGAAATCCCGATAGCCGTCGTCGAACGTGATGGCCGCGACCCGGGTAGGAAACGACTCGCCGCGCTCCAGGCGCCGGCCCAGCTCGTCGAGCGAGACGAAACGGAAGCGTCGGCCGATCCAGTCGAGCTGGTGTTCCAGCATGCGACGACTGACCACCAAGCCCGGGATCGAGTCGGCGGACCGCGCGCCATCCTCGACCACCCGGTGGTAGTTGATGACCGCGAGGCGCCCCGAACGCGTGAGGGTCGCGATCAACGCGTCGGCCCGGGTCCACGCCAGCGCGGACGCGATGCCAGTCTTGGCGATGCGGCGAAGCACCGACCCAGACCTCACTGATAGCGGGGTCCGCGAGGCCGGCGCGAACCGGGGGTGGCCCGAGACAGGCACGCGTCGCTCATTTGCGACCGAGGCGCCACCGCCGCGCGAGACGAGCCTCGTGCGGCTGTCCGTAGGCTGTGTAGTATCCGGAGCCGTACCCGGAGTGCACCGAGAGCGGGCTGTCGTCACCGTTGAAGACGAGGCCCAGGGTCTTGGCGGGATCCACCGTGTCCAGGGTCTCCTCGATCAGCCGCAGCGGAGTCTTGTGGGCCGCGACGACGATGAGGAACCCGTCGACCCACCGCGCGATGACCCGGCAGTCCGGAACCGCGATCGCCGGGGGCGTGTCCATGATGACGTAGTCGTACTGCCGGCGCGCCTCCTCCAGAAGGTCCCCGAGCCGCGGCGACTTCACAACTTCGTAACACGCGACCGGGCACTGACCGGCGGGAACCACCGAGAGCGCGAAGCGCGGGTGACGCCGCACCACGTCGCCAAGGGAAGACGCGGAGTTCATGATCCCGCCGGCGAGCCCGGGGCCAGGGACGCCGCCGAGTCCGAGACGCTCTGCCACCCTGTTGGAGGTTCGCCGCAGGTCGGCCTCCACGAGCAGCACGCGAAGGTCCGGCGCCTGGGCCAGGGCCCCCGCCAGGTTGATGGCGGTGGTGGTCTTCCCGTCCCCGGGGGTGGGACTCGTCACCGCGAAGACTTGTAGTCCCCGCTCCCTGCGCATCTCCTCGACGAAGTGGCGGAGAGCCCGGTACTGCTCGGCCGGGAACGTGGCGGGGCTGACGAGGCTGACCAGGTGCTCGTCGACTCCGCCGACGCCGCTGAAGGCGCGCTCCTGGGGTCCGCGCTTTGGCTCGATCCGAGTTGCCGCCATTGGGTGTCCTCAGCGACCCCGCGTCAGGATCGCGGCGAGCGGCTCGTTGCCGTGAGCGACGTATACAGACGCCCCGATCATCAGCAGCAGGCCGAGCGCGGTCGCCATCGCTGTCACCTTTGCCCGGTGCCGCTGCCGTCTGGCGTCGGCGGCGGTGATCATCCGCGGAATGCTGACCAGCACCGGCACCGCCGTTCGCACCCTCAGGTCCTCGACCGTATGCAGAGAGGTGTCGAGCCGCTCCGCCAGCATGACCGCCCCGACCGCCATCCCGAGGGCAAGCATCACGCCGTACAGCATGAGCAACTGGCGGGGAGGCCCCGCTGGGTTCTTCGACGGGATCGCCGTGTCGAGGATGCGGAACTGGTCTCCCTTCTGGAGCTCCATGCGCTCCCCGAGCTTGGCGTCCTCGTATCGCTTCAAGAGCGAGGCGTGGAGCTCCTTGGCGGCGTCGTACTGACGGGTCAGGGCCTGGAGCTGCTGCTCCCGCTCGGGGGCCTTCTCGATCCCCCGCTGGTACGTCTCGATCTCGCGCCGCAGCCGCTGCTCCTCCGCCTTGAGGGCCTTGGTCTGGGTATCGAGGTCGGCGAGCATCTGCTTGAGGCGACGAAGCGTCGGGCCCGACGGCCCAGACGCGCCGTCCGGATCCGGCCCGCCGAGCGAGCGCTCGAGGGCGGCGATCTCCGCCTTCACGCGCATGACCTCCGGATACCTGTCGGTGAAGCGCTGGCGCAGCTCGATCAGCTCCGTCCTGAGCCGCGCCAGCCGGGCCGCGGGTGCATCGGGACCGCCGGTCGAGACCTCGAGGTCTCCGAGCTGCTTCGCCAGCGTCGCCCGCCGCTCCATGGCCCCGAGCTGACTTTCGGCGTTCTGGCGGACCAGCGTGCTCAGCCGCTCCAGGATGGCGAAGCGCTCGGGGAGCTCACTGCCATGGCGCTGCTTGAACTCCTGGAGCTTCCGTTCCTGCTCGTCCAGCTTGGTCGTCGCCGCCTCGAGCTGCGCCTGGAGGAACTGCGCCGTCGAGGTCGCCTGCCGCCCGCGGACCCTCAGGTTCTTCTCCACGTACGACGACGCGAGCGCGTTGGTGACCTCGGACACCGTCCCGGGGTCCGTGCCGCGATAGCTGAGCGTGAACGCGATCGTCGCGCCCCACACGCCGGTCTGGCCCACCTCCCGCGGCTGCAGCTTGATGTCCTTCCGCATTCGCTCGATCGCCGCCTCCGGCGCCTTCACGCGCAGCTCCGGGTAGAGGCGGAAGCGCGTGATCAGCTCCTCGAGCCGCGCGCGGCTCAGCATCTCCTGGCTGATGGTGTACAGCCTGGTCTCGAGCTCGTTGGTCCAGAAGGAGCGAGCGCCCGCGTCGGTCGGTCGGACCACCGCCTCCGACACCTGCTGGGGCTCCACGAGGACGGTCGCCGTCGACCGGTAGAGATCGGGCATCGCCTTCGCGATGGTCAGGACGGGCGCGAGTACGAAGAGCAGGACGAGCGTCGCGAGCCACTTGCGCCGGCTCCACATGTCCCGGGCGAGATCAAAGCCGGATCGCGTGGGCACCCGACCGTACATGAGTGGAGCCGTGCTCCCGAGCGGCGACGGCGCGCGGCCGTCGCCGGGTTGAGGGGAAGAACGCTCGTGCGTCATGTTCGCGCGGAAGGCCTTGCCGTCGTGCGTCATCCCGTGGTCAGCTCATCGATCGGCAGCGGCGGGGAGAGCGGCGCCTTGGCGGCCAGGCTCTCCGCCTCGGCGTGCCGGCGGCAGAGCTCGTGCACGGCGCCGAACGCGGCTCGCGAGAATTTGACCTCACGGCGCATCAGCTCGAGCAGCACCATCTCGACCACGTCGGCCAGGCAGGCGTCGGACGCGGCTCGGAGCAGGGACCTGAGGGTCTGGGGTTCGGGGAGCGTCGCGGCCATGTGCTGCTCTCCTCTAACCCCGAAGCTCGTCGGCCGACGTCAAGCGCGCCCGGGTGCCCGCCAGGTGACGCGCGCGCCCAGCGGACCGACGGACGTCTGCCGCGGCCGAGCCGCGCCTCGAGAAGACCTTTCTGACCGTGCCGACCAGGATCCGTACGTCCAGCCAGACGGACATGTGCTTGAGGTAATAGAAGTCGTACCGGATCTTCTCCATCTCCTCTTCGAGCGTGTTCGCGTACTGGTAGCGGATCTGCGCCCAGCCCGTGATCCCGGGCCTCACGGAACACCGGAGCGAGTAGAACGGGATCGCGTCGCCCGACACCTCGCTCAGGTTGCGCACCGCCAGGATCATCAGCTCGAGGTTCGTCACCGGGTGCGGCCGCGGGCCGACCAGGTTCATGTCGCCCGTGAGGACGTTGATGAGCTGGGGCAGCTCGTCGAGTCGGTACCGCCTGAGCCACTGCCCGACGCGCGTGATCCGATCACCGTTGTCCCGCTCCCACTCGGACTTCGGCCGGCCGACCGGATGCATGGTGCGGAACTTGACCAGCTTGAAGCGCTTCCCGAATCGCCCGACGCGCTCCTGGATGAAGAACACGGAACCGCGGGAGTCGAGCCTGATCAGGAGCCCGATCAGCACGAGGACGGGCGCCAGGGCGACCACTCCGACGACCGCCGCGAGGAGGCTCAGCACCCGCGAGAGCACGAGCTGGAGACGCGACGTCTGGAACTCGCGGGAGAAGATGACGCTGCTGGGCGAGAGCGCCTCGAGCGCGAGCTTGCTGGTCAGCCGCTCGTAGGTCTCGACCGCGTCCTCGACTAGGATGCCGCGGGCTCTCGACTCGAGCAGCTGGTAGAGCGGCAGTCGGCCCCGACGTTCGGCCAGCGCGACGACGATACGATCGGGTCGAGTCGCCTCGACGACGCGACCGAGGTTCTCGGCGTCGTCCACCACGCCGGCGACGGTGTATCGGAGCTCGGGCCGCTGCTCGATCTCCTCGATGATCTCGCGCGCGAGCGGGCTCCGCCCGATGATCAGCACGCGCTCGCCGGCGCGACGCAGGCGCAGGACGCTGCGACGGCACAGGCGCAGGCCGAGCAGAAGGCCGACGAGGACGAGGAGGCTCGCCACGAGCGGGCTTCCGCCCAGCGGCGCCTCGGAGGCAAGACCGGATACGATATGCATCGGATTCACTGCGGAACCGCCCCCCGCGGGGCTTGTCCTACACCCACGCCACGCGGCGGGCGACCAGGTCGCACAGGATCGGTCCCAGCTTGTCGGGGGCGTGGCGGACGACGGGGCCCGGCTCGAGCAGATCCGCGCGGACGATCACCGGCGACTCCCCGGCCACCACGCCGTCGGGGTCCACGGGTCTCGCCCCCTCGGCCAAGTATCGGGCGCCGGTCTTCGGCGGTATCGGGGTCGTGTTGACGACGACGTAGTCGATCGCCTCCGGCGCCAGGCCGTGCGCGGCCAGCGCCCGGAGGTGGTCGGCGACACCGTAGCCCTCGGTCTCCCCGGGCTCGGTCATCGCGTTGCACACGAAGATCCGGGTGGCGCGCGAGCGTTTCACCGCCTCGGCCACCCCCGGGATGACGAGCGTGGCGAGGAGACTCGTGTAGAGGCTTCCGGGACCCAGGATGAGCGCGTCGGCATCGTCCAAGGCCTCGAGCACGCCGGGCGCCGCGGCCGCGTCGGGGGGATCGATCCTGATGCGTTTGATCGGCGCGCCGCACCGTGGGATCTCGGACTCGCCGTGAACCGAGCGGCCATCCAGGAGGTCGGCGACCAGATGCACGCGCTCGGTGGTCGACGGCAGGATGAAATCGTCCACGCCGAGCAGCTCGGCCGCCAGCCGGATCGCCGTCACCTCGTCGGCGGAGACCAAATCGAGCGCGGTCAAGAGAAGGTTCCCCACCGGATGCGCGGCCTCGCCACCGTCGAACCGGTACTGGAGGGCCGCGGACACCTCCGGTGCCACCCGCGCCAGCGCGATCAGGCAGTTGCGGATGTCTCCGGGCGGAAGCACCCCGTACTCTTTTCGCAGGACTCCCGAGCTCCCGCCGTCGTCCGCGGCCGTCACGATCGCGGTGATCCGGCAGTCCGCAGGAAGGTACCGGCGCAGCGCCATGAGGACGCCGGGCAGCCCGGTACCACCGCCCAGCGCGACGACCGTCACGATTGGCTCCGATGCGGCATCGCTAGGGCACCACGACGATGTCGCCGGGCTGGAGGAAGAGGTTTTCGCTGTCCCCATCCGACGCGACGACCTTGTTGTAGTTGAAGGGAATACGCTTCATGGCCGATCCGTTGACCCTCAGAATGACGATTTTTCCGCGAGAGGCGAAATCGTTGAACGGGCCGGCCCTGGCCAGCACGTCCAGCACGGTGGTGCGGCTCCTGAGCTCGTAGTTGCCGGGGGTCCTGATCTCGCCGATCACGGAGACCCTGAAGCTGTGGACCTCGCGCACGATGACGGAGACCTCGGGCGAGGGCACGTACTCGGTGAGCTTCCGCTTGAGGACGTCACGCAGCTGCATCGGGCTGAGGCCCGCCGCCTGCACGTCGTTCAGGAGCGGGAGCGAGATCTTGCCGTCCGGGCGGACCGGGACCATACGGCTGATCGCGGTGTTGTTCCACACGGCGATATCGAGGACATCCTCGGGCCCGATCTTGTACTCGGCGTCGGCCTCGGTGGTCCCGGGGCGTGCCTTCGCCTGCTCCTGTGCCGCCACGAACCCGGCGAAGCTCAGCGACAGGCCGAGAACCGCGGTGATCGAAAGCCTGACGTACGACATGACGCTCGTCCTCGGGGGGCCTATGCCGGCTCGACCCAGGTGCAGTCAACGTGCGTGGCCACGCTGCGCTGCAGGAGGTTCACCGACACCACCAGCAATCCCCGGTTCGGTTTGGTGCGAACGAGAATGCCTTCCGCCTCCGCCAGCGGCCCACGCGTGATCCGCACCCGCTGACCCTCTCGCAGATAGATGTACGGCAGGGCGGGAACCCCGGCATCGACGATGCTCCGAATCGCTTTGATCTCCCCCGGCGGGATCGTCGCCAGCCGGTCCCAGCGCTCGCCGAGGACCTGGACCAACCCTCGCGCCTTCACGACCTCGAGGTAGCTCGCCTTGTCCAGCGCGCCGCGCAGGAACACGTAACCGGGGAAGAGCGGCACGTGGATCACGTGGCTCTCGCCACCGCGCCTCGACCACTTGTCGACCTTCGGCAGGAACAGGTCGAACCCCTTCGCCGCGAGCTGGTCGCGCACCAGATGCTCGCAGTGGCTCCGCGTCCACAGCGCGTACCACGCCGCGGGCGCCGGGGCCTCGGTGGCACACGGGAGCGGCGACTCGAGCTCGAGCGCGGCAGCGTCGTTCATCGGTTAGGCTTCGCCCCCTTCGGTTCCGGGCCCCTCGTCGAGGTCGAACCACACACGTTCAGTCTCGTCATCGACGTACGATCATCTACGCTCGCCGTGCGACCGACGGGCCGGTCGCACGGCGTATGACCCGATCGTGCACGCTACGTCGCCGCGTGGATCCGTCCAAGTCAGGGGATCCCCTCAATCGTGGCAGGGCTTCGCCGGGTCGGAACTCAGGTATTGCTCTGATCCTCACACCTGGATCAGGCCCTGCTTGATCGCGTAACGGACGACGCCGGCCGTGTTGTGGGTCTCGAGCTTCTTCATGATCCTGAGTCGGTGGGACTCGGCGGTCTTGAAGCTGATCCCCAAGAGCTGCCCGATCTCCTTCGTCGTCTTGCCCTCGGCGACGAGCTGCAAGACCTCGCGCTCCCGCGGTGTCAGCGTCTCGCGCGGTAGCCCCGACTTCTCCGCGTACACCTCGAGCGCGGCGCGCGAGATCCCGGGGCTCAAGTACGTCTTCCCCCGGGACACCTCGAGGATCGCGCGAGCGAGGTCCTCGGCGGCCTCGCTCTTCACCACGTAGCCCTTGATCCCCGCCCGGAGCGCCTCGAAGGCGTAGTGGTCCTCCGTGTACATCGTGAGGAGGATCACCTTCGTGCGCGGACACAGCTGGAGGATCTCGCGCGCCGCACCGACGCCGTTCAGCACCGGCATGGCGTAGTCCAGCACGGCGACGTCCGGGCAGCGCTCGCGCGCCAGGCGGACCGCCTCCTGGCCGTTCGCGGCCTCGTCGGCCACCTCGAAACCCTCGCGCTGCAACAGGACCTTGAGACCCTGCCGAACGATCTGGTGGTCGTCGGCCAAGAGCACCCTGATCGCCATTACACGGACAGCGTACCGGGACCAGGGGGAGGGGGAAATCAGGGACGCACTGGAAACCGATGCAGGAAAATCCCTTAGATGGGACGCAGGACGAACCCTGACCGCCGGACGCGACTACGGCTGGATCAGCCCCCGACGAACGGCGTAGCGGACCAGACCGGCGGTCTCGTGCACGTCCACCTTCCGCATGATCCGCATCCGATGGGACTCGGCGGTCTTGAAGCTGATCCCGAGGAGGCCGGCGACCTCCTTTGTCGTCTTGCCCTCGGCGATCAGCTGCAGGACCTCACGCTCGCGCGGCGACAGCGGGTCGGGCGGGATGTCCGACTTGGTCAGGTACGCCTGCACGACGGTCTGCGAGACACCGGGGCTCAGGTAGACCATGCCCCGCTGCACCTCGTGGATCGCGCGCACGAGATCCGCCGCCGCCTGGGTCTTCACCACGTAGCCCTTGACGCCCGCGCGGAGCGCCTCGAGGACGTAGTGGTCCTCCGTGTGCATCGTCAGGAGGATCGCCCGCGCCCGCGGACAGGTCTTGAGAATTTCGCGCGCGGCGTCGAGCCCGTTGAGCGACGGCATGGAGAAGTCGAGCACGGCCACGTCCGGACAGCGCTGCCGGGCGAGCTTCGTGGCCTCCTGGCCGTCTCCCACTTCCGCCATGACCTCGAACCCTTCTCCTTCGAGAAGGGCCCGGAGACCCTGGCGAACGATCAGGTGGTCATCGGCGAGCAGAATGCGAGTCGGCACTGGTAGCCTCCACAGGCACGGTGATGAGAAGCTCCGTCCCGCGTCCGGGCTGCGAGACGATGTTCAGCGTTCCGCCGACGGCGTTCAGCCGCTCCTGGATCCCGCTGAGCCCGAGGCCCCGCTGGCCCCGCCGCGCCCGCGTCGTGGGCAGGTCGAACCCGGCGCCGTCGTCCTGGATGGAGCAGCAGAGGGCGTGGCCGTTGCGCGAGAAGGCGATGGCCACGTGGGCGGCCTGCGCGTGCCTCGTCACGTTCGTCAGCGCTTCCTGCACGATGCGGTAGAGCGCGGTCTCGGTCGCCGGCGGGAGCCGCGACCCGGGCGTCCCCGCGACCGAGATCCGGAGCCCGGTGCGCTTCGAGACGCCGTCGGCCAGGAATTCGAGCGCCGGCTGCAGCCCGAGGTCGTCGAGGATGGTGGGCCGCAGCTCGTGCGAGAGGTGCCGGAGCTGCTCCTCGATCTTGTTGAGGAGTGAGCGCACCTCCTCGAGGCGCTGCGAGGAGCTGGTCGGGAGCTCGCGGGCGATGTCCGCGAGCACGATGTGCACGGACGCGAGGAGCTGGCCGGCCTCGTCGTGGAGCGCGTGGGCGATCCGCTTGATCTCCTCCTCCAGCGCCTCGTTGAGGTGACGGAGCGCCTCCTGGGCCCGCTGGCGGTCGGTGATGTCGCGCGCGACGCCGAGGACACCCACGATCTGGCCGTCGTGGATCTGCGCCGTCACCATGAACTCGCCGGGGATGTAGCTCCCCGCCTTGGACAGGATCCGCAGCTCGAACATCGGCGGGGCCTGGCCCGCGAGGACGGCCTGGAACATGGCGGTCGCGCGCGGCAGGTCGTCGGGATAGACGAGGGGCGCGAACGCCTTGCCGAGCCACTCGGTGCGCGACCAGCCGGTGATCGTCTCGAAGACGGGATTCAGCGTCTTCAGCCTCCCGTCGGTCGAGAGCGTGTAGATGACGTCGCGCGCCGTGTCGACGAGGTTGCGGTAGCGGTGCTCGGAATCGCGCAGCGCCGTGTTGACTTCCTGGACGCGGCGGTGGGCCATCTCGAAGGGCAGCAGGCTCTCGACGCAGAGCTTCTGGCCCGCGCGGAGGGCCCGCGAGCGCTCCTGGGGCGTACGGCTCTTCGCCAGGGCCCGCAGCAGGCCCCAGTGCTGGACCGTCGCCACGTCGAGCAGGCCGAGCCCCTTGGCCAGCGTCTGCCGCCCCAGCTCGTAGGCCTGCTGGAGCGCCGCCTCCCCGTGGCCGGCCAGGTACCCCTGCAATGCGCGCGCGTACTCGGCCGCGAGCTCGCGCACATCCTGGTTCACGCCGTGGCCCCCATCCACCGGGCGACGAGCACGAGCGCGTCGTCGGTCCCCCGGCCCCAGTGCGTCAGGATGTAATCGGCCAGGGGCTGCGGCCGCTCGCCCAGGGCGAGCGGGGCGAGGACGAAGTCGTTGCGGATCCCGTCCGTCGCGAAGATCAGCGTGTCGCCCCGCATCACCGGGATGATCGAGGCGGAGAGCGCCGGCAGGTGTACACCGACGACTCCGCCCCGCAGGAGCAGCGACTCGCGGCGGGGCGTCACGGTCGGCTGGGCGCGCAGCAGCAGCCCCTCGACGTTGCCGACGCCGAGCCACGTCAGCGTCTCGTCGCGCGCGTTGAACGAGGCGACGCTCATGACCACGCCGCGCGTGCCACTGAGGGCGCCGTGACAGCCCTTGAGGAGCGAGATCATCGTCGTCTGCACCCCGTGGCGCTCCAGCGAGCGCACGGCGGCGCGCGCGGCGTCGGCGGCCTCGACGCCGTGGCCCAGGCCGTCCACGACGGCCACGAGGGCGCCGTTCGGCGTCGTCGTGACGAGGTGCTGGTCGCCAGACTCGGACTGTCCGGGCAGGACCGACCCGGCGACCGCCCAGTCGATCAGCGCGGCCTTCACCGTTTCCATTTGCGGACCGTCACCGTCGTTCCCTTGCCGAACTCGGAGACGATGTCGAACTCGTCCATGAGCCGCCGCACGCCGGGCAGGCCGAGCCCGAGGCTGCCGGAGGTGGAGTACCCGTCCTGCATGGCCAGCGTGAGATCCGGGATGCCGGGGCCGTCGTCGGCCGCGATCACCTCGACGCCCCGCTTGCCGCCGTGGTTGTCGATCAGCCGGAGGACGATCTCGCCGCGGACGGCGTACCGGACGATGTTCCGCGCCAGCTCGGAGATCGCCGTGGCGACGACCGCCAGCTCGGTGGAGGGAAACCCGCATTGTGCCGCCAGCTCGCGCCCCTTCTGCCGGGCGGACACGATGTCCGAGTCCGAATCAATGGACACCCGCAGTTCATCAGCGATGAGGGCGCCCTTCATGCTCCTGGACCTTCCCCTTGCTACTGCGCTGGAGGTAACGAAGGCCTTCCTCGAGGTCCAGCGAGGTCGCCACTCCCTCCAGCGTGAGCCCCAGCTTCACCATGGAGAACGCGACCTCTGGCTGGATGCCGACGATGACGGTCTCCGCGCCGCGTAGCCGGATCATGTGGGCGACGTCGCGGAGCGTCCGAGTCGCGAACGAATCGATCACGTCGAGCGCCGTCACGTCGACGATGACGCCGCGCGCCCGGACCTGACTGATCTGATCCACCAGCGTGTCACGCAACTGCTTGAGGTCGTCGTCCGTCAGCGCGGACTGGACCGTCGCGATCAGATAGGGTCCCTGCTTGAGGATGGGGACCTGCATCGGGAATCCTTTCTTACGCGGGTTCGCCCGCCGGTTCGCGCGTCAAGACGACCTTGTAACCCAGCAGGCGCTCGGCCTCTTCGATACCGCCCTGGAGGTCGCCGACGGTGTTCATCTTGCCCAGGTCCACACCGATGTTGACGAGCGTCTGGGCGATCTCGGGCGAGAGGCCGGTGACGATGACGGTCGCGCCGAGGAGCCGCGCCGCCTCGACTGTCTGCACGAGATGGTTGGCCACGGGCGAGTCGATGTACGGCACGCCGGTGATGTCGAGCACGACGACCTTGGCGCGGTTGGTCCGGATTCCCCGGAGGAGCTGCTCGGTCAGCTGGCGCGCGCGCTGCGGGTCGATGACGCCGATGATCGGGAGAATGAGGAGGCGCTCGCGGACCTGGAGGACCGGGGTCGACAGCTCGCGGATAGCCTCCTGCTGTTCGCGGATGATACGCTCGCGCTCCTGGACGAACCCGACCGCCACCGTGATGGCGATGCGGTTGGCCGCAGGCTCGTAGGCGTCCAGGATCCGGTTCAGCTCGGTGAAGTCCTCGTGATATTTCGCGAATAGGGAGCGCGCGAGCACGTCGCGGAGCAGGAGCACGATCCCGACGACCTCGTGCGTCTCGACGCCTCTGGGAATGATGCGCTCGGAGAGGTTCCGCGCGTAGGTCTGGAGGGCCTCGTACGTCCCGGTCTCGAGGGCCTCGACGTAGTTGTCGTACACCGAGGTCGCCTCCGCGAAGATCTCTTCCTTCGTCATCGCGGTCAGCAGCTTGGCCTCGGTGATCAGTCGCGCCCACTCCTCGCGCAGCTGCGCCCGCTGCTGGCGCAGGTGCGCCACGAGCTCGCGTAGTGCCGATGCGGTGGTCTCGACGCGGGGTTGCGACCTGCTCGTGGTTGCCAGATCCCGGGAACTGCTCATCGGACACCTCCCATCAGATGTTCACCCTAACGAATCTAGGGGTGTTAGCAACAAGTCGCCCATCAGGTGTTTACCGGATTAGGGCACGGGAAATCAACGGAATTCAAGGTTCTTTTACGTGGATCGTGCGCAGTTCACGCGCGCTCGTCGAGGGTCCGGGGCGGGCTCGCCTCGGTGAGAGCCGACATCGAGGGAAGGGTCTCCGACCCGTCCAAGATCACGATTTTGTTGATGTGTTTCATCCGCTCCAGGGTCTCACGGATGCGCTCGACCGCGTCGAGCATCTCGTCGATACGGCGGCGCTCGCCGTCACCGACCTGGCGGGCCAGGAGCTGCGCCTGCCCCATCACGACCGCCAGGGGGTTGTTGATCTCGTGACCCACCGCGGCGGTGAGCCCCGCGACGGAGCGGAGCACGTCCCGCTCGCGCCGCGCAATCTCCACCTCCCTGCGGTGCCCGATGTCCCGAGCGATCGAGGCGGCGCCCGTGATCCTGCCGTACGGGTCCCGGGTTGGAGACACCGTGATGGACACGTCGATCCGTCGCCCGTCCCGCCTCACCCGCACCGTCTCGCGATAGTCGATCCGCTCGCCCCGTCCGAGCCGATCCAGGATCATCGGCAGCTCGTGGTCGAGCTCCCGCGGAGTGATGAGCGCGATCGGCCACCCGATCACCTCCTGGGCGGCGTACCCGTAGAGCCGCTCGGCGCCCCGGTTCCAGCTCGTGATGGTCCCGTCGAGCGTCTTGCCGATGATCGCGTCGTCGGACGATTCGACGATGGCCGCGAGCCGCGCGAGCTCTTCCTCGGCGCGCGCGCGCTCCCTGACCACCGCCGCCAGCGGCAGGATCGTCAGGGCGAGCGTCACCAGAAACGCCTGCAGCAGCAGGAGGGACTCGTTCTGCGCCTCCCGCACGAAGGGGCCGGCGCCGCGCAGCGTCCCCAATACCGCGATCCCCGCGAGCACCGCCAGGGACGTAGCGGCCCCGCGCTGGCGGTAGCGGAACGCGGCCCACATGAGCGCCGGGATGCAGAGGAATTCGAGCGGCTCGCTGCGGACCCACGGGGCGAACAGATCCCCGAACACGATCGCGCCGGTCAGGACCAGCGCGAGAAGCAGCAGGGCGAGCCCGAAGAGGTCACGGCGCTGGAGATCGGGCGCCCGGCGGCCCCAGAGGATCAGGACAGGCGCCACCACGAGCGCGCCGGCCACGTCGCCGAGCCACCAGGTCAGCCAGATCGCACCGTAGTCGTTCCAGCTCGCATACGAGCCGAGGGCGAGGCTCGTCACGCCGACCGTCGCGCTCACCGTGGTGGCGAGGAACCCGGCCAGGGCGCCGAAGCTCAAGATGTCCCGCGCCCGCTCGAACGCGTCGGAGCCGTTCGCGAACCGCGTCACGAGCCACGCGCCGAGGACTCCCTCCAGCGTGTTGCCGGTCGCGATGCCGAGCGACGTCCACAGGTTCCCGGCCGTCGTCGCGTTCGCGAGAAACGCGCCGAGCAGGATCGCCGGCCAGACGCGGGGGCCGAGCAGCAGCATCGAGGCGAGCGCAATACCCGTCGGGGGCCACACCGCCGTCGCGCTCGCGTGGACGAAGGCCAGCATGAGCCCGAGCTTGGCGGCGGCGAAGTAGACGGCCGCGAGGACCAGAAACTCCCAGGGAACGCCGCGAGGAGCAGCCATGTCGTCGACGTCAGCCTAGCACCCCGCGGGCACCGTCATGGCAGGCTACCGGAATGGCGACTCGAGACGGGGGGAGGGACGCGCCCCTCCCCCCGCACCAGACCCCTGCGCCCCTAGGGCTTGGCGACGGCGCCCGACTTCGCCGGCATGTCGCCCACGAACTTCACCTGCTCCTTGCCCCTGAGGGTGTCGGGCGTGATCACCCAGGTGCCCCGGCAGCTCGCGCCGACGACCTTCGCGGCGGTCGTCGTCGACCCGATGGCCGTGAACGCGCTCGCGACTCCTCCGAGGAGGCAGAAGCCGGCTTTGAAGGGCGAGTACACCACGGTGCCCAGCGCGCTCCCCACCCCATACAGGACTTGGTGCCCCGTGCTCTCGCTCGAGCCGGACTGGGCCGACGCGACGTCGCTCAGGCCGAGTAGGACCAGAGCGAGCAGGACCGCCCCCACGTGCTTCATCGCTTGTCCTCCTTCTGGGTCTCACCCCAGCGGGGACCATTGTGCCCTTTCTCGCGGGGCTGGTCGAGCTTCTGCGAGCCCGGGGCGGGAGCGAGCCAGGCGAACGGAGACGAGCGTAGAATCGTCGAGTTAGCGGCGGACCAGCGCCCAGCCGAGCGAATGGAGATCCTGGGTGATGCTCCGGACACGCCTCTCCGCGCGTCGCTTATCGAACGCGGCCGCCGCCTCGCGGCGACGCCGCTCCTCGCGTCGACGATCGACGATCACCTCCACGGTCTCGCTGGCGAAGACGTGCCTCAAGTATGCGTACCGCGCCGGTTCCTCGCGCCCCACTATGACCAGCAGACGTCCCACACCCCGTCCCCCGTAGACCATCAACCGAAGACCGTCAACCGAGTACTCTGTCCATGGCCTATCAAGAGGCTCAGAGGGCTTTCCGGAAATTGGGCAAAACATGCAAAACGTAGTCGGAATCTCCCGCAGCGCCGGAGGAGCCGGCCGGGGGGTGCGACGAGTCCCGGCCTGAGGGTATTCCCCCGTCCGGCCTGGTGGTTTCCCCGAATTCCGGAGGGGGGGTCGGCCGGCTACCGTGGGGTCATGGCGGGACCGACTTTCGTCGCGAGGTGAGCGTGATGAATGACCGTGACGCACGCATGCTGATCATCGACGATGACGTCGCGGCGCTCGACGAGCTGGCGGACTATTTCACGCGCCAGGGATTCCGCGTCGACACCGCCGTGCGCGCGGACGACGCGCGGACCAGCCTCGCCGAGCGTGCGCCCGATCTCGTCCTCCTCGCCGTCTCGGCGCCGGCCGAAGTGGAGGCCTTGCGATGCGTGCGCACCGCGAGCCCCGCGGTCCCGGTGATCTTGCTGCGGGAGCGCACGGAGCCGGCGCTCGCGCACGCGACGCGTGCGTCCTCGGCGCTTCCCTCGCTGTCGACCTCGATGGTGGAGCCGCACGCCGACGGGCTCACCAAGCTGGTCGCGCAACACGTCGAGGCGCTCGAGCCCGGCCTTCGGATCATCGCGTCTCGCTTCCCGGTCGATGGCGCGAGCGTGGAGTTCGTGGCCCTGGACGCCACGAACTCGCTCGTCCTCGTCGTCGTGGGCCGCGCAGCGGATTCCAGGACATTCTTACGGGCCGCGCAGGTCTACTGGTGGTGCCGCGAGCATCCCGACCCGGTCCGGCGGCTCTTTCCGGCGGCGCGCATCGCGCCCGACCAGCCGCTGCGGCTCTTGTTCGTCGCCGAGCGCTTCACGCCGCTCTTCATGCGCGCCCTCGAACAGCTTCGCCTCGCCGACGTGCGCTGCCTACGCGTGCAGGACCAGGCGGCCGACGGGATCGTGGCCGTGCCTCTCGGCGAGGCGGATGCCCTGTGGCCGCGCGGCGCGGCCGGCGAGCGCCTGAAGGTGAGCGCACGCGCGTAGCCCTTCCTCCACCGTGGGGCAGTTCGGGATCGGACAGGCGGTCAGGCGATTCGAGGACGTCCGGCTCCTGCGCGGCGAGGGGCGCTTCCACGACGACGTCAACCTCCCCGGCCAGACGCACGCCGTGCTCGTGCGCTCGACGCATGCGCACGCGCGGATCCTGGGCATCGACGCCGCAGCGGCCCGACGGGCGCCCGGCGTGCTCGCGATCGTCACGGGCAGAGACCTCGCGCGGGAAGGCCTCGGCACGATGCGGATGACGCTCAAGCGCGCGCGGCCCGACGGCTCGCCGATGTGGGCACCACCGCACCACGGTCTCGTCCAGGACCGCGCGCGGTACGTGGGCGACCCCGTGGCCCTCGTGGTCGCCGCGACGCGGGCCCAGGCCGAGGACGCGGCCGAGCGCGTGCGGATCGACTACGAGCCGCTGGCCTCGGTGACCTCCGCCGCGGCGGCGGTCCTGCCCGGCAGTCCCCCGGTGTGGGACGAGTGCCCCGACAACGTCTCCAACGTCTTCGCGGCCGGCGACGAGGCGGCGACCGACGCCGCCTTCGATCGGGCCGCGCGGGTCGTCCGCCGCCGCTACGTGATCACCCGCGTGCACGCCCAGTACATCGAGCCAAGGGGGGCGCTCGGCGTCTACGATGCCGGCGAGGACCGGTACACGCTCTACGCCGACGTCCAGTACCCGCACCGCGTCCGCAGCGCGCTGGCGACCAACATCTTCAAGATCCCCGAGCACCGGATCCGCGTCGTCGCGGGCGACATCGGGGGCGCCTTCGGGACGAAGGGCTGGCAGTACCCCGAGCATCGGCTCGTGCTCTGGGCGGCGCGGAAGCTCCGCCGCCCCGTGAAGTGGGTGTGCGAGCGCCGCGAGGCGGTCCCCGCGGACGAGCACGCACGGGACAACGTGAGCGAGGCCGAGCTCGCCCTGGACGGCGAGGGGCGCTTCCTCGCGCTCCGCGTCCGGACGCTCGCCAACGTCGGCGCCTACGTCTCCTCGGATCGGAACCTCCTCGCGACCTTCGGCAACGTCGTCACGCTGGTCGGCGTGTACACCTTCCCCGCCGCCCACGTGCAGGTGCTGAGCGTCCTGACCAACACGAACCCGACGGCGCCGTACCGTGGGGCGGGCCGCCCGGAGGCGACCTACGTCATCGAGCGCCTGATCGACGACGCCGCCCGTGAGCTCGCCGTCGATCCCGTGGAGCTGCGGCGGACGAACCTCATTCCGGCGGCGGCGATGCCGTGCCGCACGGCGCTCGGCGTGACCTACGACTGCGGTGAGTTCGAGAAGAACATGGACGCGGCGTTGAAGCTCGCCGACGTCCCCGGCTTCGCCGCGCGGCGCGAGGCGTCGCGCCGCCGCGGCCTGCTGCGGGGAATCGGCGTCGTCAACGCGATCGAGCGCGCCGCGGGCCCCCAGCCCGAGTTCGCCGAGATCCGATTCGCGCCGAGCGGGAGCGCGACCGTCTTCATGGGCACGAAGAACCAAGGGCAGGGACACGAGACGACGTTCAAGCAGATCCTGCACGAGCGTCTCGGCCTCGACCCAGGGGAGGTGCGGTACATCGACGGGGACACGGACCGGGTCGGGTTCGGCATGGGCACCATGGGCTCGCGCTCGACGGTCATCGGCGGCACCGCGCTCTGGCTGGCCGCCGACAAGGTGATCGCTAAGGGGAAGCGGATCGCCGCCCGCCTCCTGGAGGCGGCCCCGGCTGACATCACCTTCGCCGACGGCACGTTCGCGGTCGTGGGAACGGACCGCGCGGTCGCCCTCCGGGACGTGGCGCGCGCCGCCTTCCAGCCCGCCCAACTCCCGCCCGGCCTCGAGCCGGGGCTCTACGAGACGGGAACGTTCGCGCCGCCCGCCGACACGTGGCCCAACGGCTGCCACATCTGCGAGGTCGAGG
>Ga0209156_10001089_pt1 | contig 22402 bp, 19 predicted proteins | sample GraSoiAngelo_124_FD_185881 | JGI IMG/M metagenome (GOLD analysis project Ga0209156, IMG submission 185881) | Grasslands soil microbial communities from the Angelo Coastal Reserve, California, USA - 14_0927_05_20cm (SPAdes) (version 2) | ecosystem: Environmental > Terrestrial > Soil > Grasslands... | reverse complement strand
CACGCACCGCCTGGAGGTCCTGGCGCCGGACGGAACGGTCTGCGCGACCGTCACCATCGCCGAGCCGAAGTGCTCCCCCGGGGCACCCGTCATCAATCCCGCGCTGCGAGTCGGCGCCGAAGGATCGGTCGCCGGACGCGCTGGCTGGTACTGCCACGACGACACATGCCTCGTAGCCTTCCGGGTTTGGAACCACCTTCTGCAATAGCCACGGCGCTGCCTCCTTGACTTCCGCGCCGTGCGCGGACGACAAGACTCCGCGGGAGGCGGTGTGGACAATCTATCGCAGTGGTTCGATCTCGGGGTCCTGAGGGCGAAAGGTATTTCCCTGGGCGGAAGCATCGTCGCCGCGGCGCTCATCTTGCTCCTCGGCCGCATCGCCGCGCGGATCGCCGCCTCCACGCTCTCGCGCGTCCTCCAGCGTTCGCACACCGACGCGACGCTGGTGAAGTTCCTCTACAACCTCGTCTACGCGCTCCTCATGGTGTTCATCGTCGTCGCGGCGCTGGAGAAGGTCGGCGTCAACACCACCTCGTTCATCGGCGTCGTGGCCGCCGCGGGCCTCGCCATCGGCCTCGCGCTGCAGGGCTCGCTCTCCAACTTTGCCGCCGGCGTGATGATCATCCTGCTGCGTCACTTCGGCGTCGGCGACCGGATCGAGGCGGCCGGGCAGACCGGACGAGTCATCGACATCCAGATCTTCAGTACCGTCCTCGTCAACGACGAGGGCACCCGCGTCATCGTCCCCAACAACGCCATCACCAGCGGAACGATCAAAGTATTCGCCGCGCCGGTCGAGGAGCTCGCGGAGCAACCCGCCTCCTCTGCCCACGCAGCCTAGCGGTCCGGACCCTCGGTAGTCCCAGGAGAGCTCGCATGCCCAGGCGGAGCGTCGTCCCGGTCGGCGTCTTCCTTCCCCTCCTCGTCCTCGCCGCCTGCAAGGGCGGATCTTCCGGCGGCGGAGGAGCGTCCGGGGGCGCTTCCGGAAACGCGGCCAAGATCGGCTCGGCGCTAAGCATCACCGGCGCGGCCGCCTCCTACGGCGCGGCACAGCGGGCGGGAATCGAAACCGGAGTCGAGGTCGTGAACGCCTCCAACTCGCTCGGCGGCGTGAAATTGGAAGTCCTGGTCGAGGACGACGGTTCGACGAAGGAGCAGGGCATCAACGTCTTCCAGAAGTTCATCAACCAGGACAAGGTGAGCGTGATCCTCGGGCCCACTCTCTCCAACACCGCCAGCGCGGCCGATCCGCTCGCGCAGCAGGCGAAGACGCCCGTACTCGGCATCTCCAACACCGCCCCGACCGGCATCACCGACATCGGCGATTACATCTTCCGCGATTCGCTCACCGAGGCGCAGGTGATTCCCGGCGCGGTGAAGAAGGCGAAGGCGAAGCTCGGTTTCAAGACCGCGGGAGTGCTCTACGGGAACGACGATGTCTTCACCAAAGCCGGTTACGACGTGATGAAGAAGGCCCTCGACGACGAGGGCGTGAAGATCCTCGAGACGCAGACCTTCGCCAAGCCCGATCGCGATTTCAGCGCGCAGATCACCTCGCTCAAGGGCAAGACGCCGGACATCCTCCTCGTCTCCGCGCTCGCCGACAACGCTGCCGCCATCGTCGCCCAGGCACGCCAGCTGGGCTACAGCGGCCCCATCCTCGGCGGCAACGGCTTCAACTCTCCCGCCTTCATCAAGAACGCGGGGCCCGCCGCGGAGGGCGTCCTGGTCGGGACTTCCTGGAACTCTGCCAGCACGGAGCCGGCCAATGCCGCCTTCAAGGAGGCGATGCAGAAGAAGGGCGCCTCTCCCGACCAGTTCTCCGCCCAGGCCTACACCGGCGTGCTCATCGTCGCCGAGGCCATCCGCAAGGCGGGCAACAAGACGGGCCGCGACGACATCAAGAACGGCTTCTCGCAGGTGAAGGACCTCGACACGCCGCTCGGCAAGTTCTCCTTCACGGAGAAGCGCGACGCGCGCCACGAGCCCAGCGTGCAAGAGGTCAAGGGCGGGAAGTTCCAGGTGATGCAGTAACCGCATGCAGCAGGCGATCAACGGCATCTTCCTCGGAAGCATCTACGCCCTCTTCGCCGTCGGCTACACGCTCGTCTTCGGCGTGCTCGACATCCTGAACCTCGCCCACCAGGCGGTGTTCATGCTCTGCGCCTTCGCCGCGCTCACCCTCGTCGGCCAGTGGGGAATGCACATCGCGCTCGCCCTCCCTCTCGCCGCGGCGCTGGGCGGAATCCTCGGCCTCGTCCTGGAACGGATCGCCTTCCGGCCGCTCCGGGGACGGTCCGATTCCAACATCTCCGGGCTCATCAGCTCGCTCGCCGCGGCCACCATCTTCGAAGCCATCGCCTTGCAGCTCTTCGGCCCCGACGTGTCGCGGTTTCCCTTCGGCAGCTTTCCCGATCGACCCTTGCACCTCGGACACGCCACCGTCTCCGCGCTGCAGCTGACCATCGTCGCCATCTCGGTCGCGCTCATGGCCATCCTCACGGCGTTGCTTCGCGCGACGCCGCTCGGCCGCCGCATCCGGGCGGTGGCGGAAAACCCGCGCGCCGCGCGGATCCTCGGCGTCGACGTCGACCGCATCATCGCCTGGTCGTTCTTCATCTCCTCCGCGCTGGGCGGCGCGGCCGGCGTCCTCTTCGGGCTCGCCTTCAACAGCGTCTCGCCGGACGTCGGGCGCAGCATCGAGCTCAAGGGGCTCGCGGTCATCATCCTCGGCGGGATGGGCAGCGTCACCGGCGCCGTGATCGCCGGATTCGCCATCGGCATCCTGGAGGTCTTCACAGTGGCGAGGATCGGCTCCAGCTACCGGGACGCCGTCTCCTTCGCGGTGCTCTTCCTCATCCTCCTCGTCCGTCCTCGCGGCCTGCTCGGTCAGGCGGCGACGCGCGAGGCCTGATGCCCGACTTCCTGCTCGCCTACCAGTCGCTCTTCGCCTTCATCGGGATCAACGGGCTTCTCGCGCTCTCCGTCTACTGCACGCTGTGCTGCGGCCAGCTCTCGCTCGCCAACGCGGGCTTCATGGCCATCGGCGCCTACGCGGGCGCGATCCTCACCCAGAACTTCCACGCGCCCTTCGGCCTCGCCATCCTTGCGGGAACGATCCTGCCCGCGGTCTTCGCCGTGCCGCTCGGATTGCCCGTCCTCCGCCTGCGCGGCGTCTTCCTCGCCATCGCCACCATCGGATTCGGAGAGGTGGTGCGACTCGCCTTCGTGAACTGGGACTACACGAACGGCGCGCTCGGTCTCGTCGCCATCCCCCAGAAGACGGGGCTGTGGACCATCTGGCTCGCGCTCGCCTTCGCGCTCTACGTCCTCGGCCGCATCCGCGGCTCGCGGCCCGGCTACGCTCTCGAGGCGATCCGCGAGGACGAGCCCGCCGCGCGCACGATGGGCATCGCCACCACGCGCTACAAAGTATCGATGTTCGCGCTCGGAGCTGCTCTGGCGGGGCTCGCCGGCGTGCTCGAGGCCCACCTCACCTTCATGGTGGCGCCGAACGGCTATGGTTTCTCGCGCGCGGTGGACATGCTCGTCTATGCGGTGGTCGGAGGCACCACGGCCTTCTACGGTCCGGTCATCGGCGCGGCCTTCCTCACCCTCCTTCCCGAGCTGCTCCGCGGAGGAGGCCAGGCGCTGGGCCTCGCCCCCGGTCCGCTGCGCCTCTTTCTGAACGGGGCCATCCTCCTCGCCGTCATCCTCTTCGTGCCGAACGGGCTCGCCTCGCTGCCCGCGGCAATGCAGATCTTCCGCCCGCGGAGGCCACCCCGAAGTGCCGCTCTCCGTTGAAAAGGTCGAGCGCGCCTTCGGCGGGGTGCGCGCCCTCGACGGCGTGACCTTCACTGTCGGTGAAGGGGAGGTCCACGGCCTGATCGGTCCGAACGGCGCGGGAAAGACCACGCTGCTCAATGTCGTCTCCGGCCTCTTGCGTCCGAGCGGCGGGACCATCCGGCTCGGGGAACATCGCATCGACGGCCGCCCTGCGCACCAGATCGCGGCCCGGGGGATCGCGCGCACCTTCCAGAACATCCGCCTCTTCGCCGGGCTCTCGGCGGCGGGGAACGTGATCGTCGGCGAGCATCTCGTGCGCAAGGCGCCGCTCTGGCGACGAATGCTGCTCCTTCCCGCCGCGCGCGCCGAGGAGAAGGCCGCGCTCGATGCGGCGCTGCTGGTGCTCGCCCGCGTCGGACTTCGCGAGCGCGCCTTCGATACCGCCTCCGCGCTCTCCTACGGCGAGCAGCGCCGGGTCGAGATCGCCCGCGCGCTCGCCCGGTCCCCGCGCGTCCTTCTCCTCGACGAGCCCACCGCGGGCATGAATGCCGCCGAGGTCGCGGCCGTGGAAAAGCTCATCCGCGAGGTGGCGGCGGAAGGCCGATCGGTCCTGCTCGTCGAGCACAACGTCCGCCTGGTGATGGAAGTGAGCGATCGCATCACCGTGCTCAACTTCGGAAAGGTAATTGCCGACGGCGAGCCCGAGGAGGTCGCGCGCGACCCGGCAGTCATCGCCGCCTACCTGGGAGCCGATACGTGAGCGATCCGCCGCTCCTCGAGGTCCGGGACCTCGAAGTGGCCTACGGCCACGTGCAGGCGGTACGCGGCATCTCGCTCTCGGTGCGCAAGGGACAGATCGTCACCTTGATCGGCCCCAACGGAGCGGGAAAGAGCAGCACGCTGAACGCGATCGCCGGGCTCCTCAAGCCGAAGCGCGGAGCCGTGCTGCTCGAAGGCAGGGATCTGGCGGGCGTGCCGGCGCACCGCGCGGCGCGCGACGGGATCGTGCTCGTCCCGGAAGGCCGAGCCATCCTGCAGCGCATGACGGTCGAGGAGAACCTGCGCCTCGCGGCGGAGATGCTGCCGGCGCGCGGCGAGCGCGCGCAGGACAAGCCCGCAAGCGCTCCGCGCGTGCAAGATCAGATCGACGAGCAGTTGCGTAATTTCCCCTCTCTCGAGCGGCGGAGAGCGCTTCCCGCCGGGCAGATGTCGGGCGGCGAGCAGCAGATGCTCGCCGTCGCGCGCGCCCTGTTGCAGAAGCCGCGCATCCTGCTGCTCGACGAGCCTTCGATGGGGCTCGCGCCCATCCTCGTCGCGCAGATCTTCGCGCTCCTGGAGCAGATCAACGGTGCGGGAACCACCCTGCTCCTCGTCGAGCAGAACGCGCGCAAGGCGCTCGCCGTCTCGGACCACGCCTACGTCCTCGAGCGCGGCACCATCGCGGTTTCCGGACCTGCCGCCGATCTGGCCCGCGATCCACGCGTCCAGGCCGCCTATCTCGGCGGGGACGTGGCGGTTTGACGCGAAATCTACGCCGAATCAAGCCAGGTCCTTTCGCCGCTCCGCCGCCCGATCGAGCGGGCAGGCGCCCGGCGCGCCGCGCACCGCCGGCTGCCTGCGACGAATGCCTACCGTGACCGACACCGGAATTTCTCGTTTCCGCCCCCCGCAAAGGTACACTCGGTTCGCGCGGGCCTGCCCCGCCTGGGGTGGAACGTCGCGCGGGAGCCCCGGGCTTCTCGTTGCGCCGAGCAACAATGGGGTGCAACGCACAGTGGAAGACGCGCCGCGTCCGTGCTTATAGAGGGGACCAAAGGGTCATGAGCACCATTCTCGTCCTCGACGATGACCGGATCTTCCGGCGGCTGGTCGTCGAAGTCCTGGAGCAGCGCGGACACCGCGTGCTCGAGGCCGGCCGCGCCGCGGAAGCGGATCGGATCCTCGAGGAGGAGCATGCCGACTTGTTGGTGGTCGACGGGTTGCTCCCCGACATCACGGGCGTGCAGTGGATCGAGAAGCTGCGCGAGGCGGGCCGGCAGACCCAGGTCCTGCTCGTCACTTCCTTCTGGAAGAGCATGCGCGACTTCGCCATCGCGGCGCGCAGGCTCGGCGCCATCGAGATGGTCCGCAAGCCCGTCGAGGCCGACGAGGTGGCGGACCGCGTCGAGGCGACCCTCCGCGTGCCAGGCAAGTCGAGGCGGACATGACCAAGCCCCGAGGCACCGGAGCGGCTCCGGCGCGGCGCTTGCGCATCCTCATCGCGGAGGACAATCCGGTCAACGAGCGCGTGGCCCGCACCCTCCTCGAAAAACAAGGGCACACGGTGCTGGTGGCCCACAACGGCCGCGAGGCGCTGGCGGTGGCGCAGAGAGAGAAGCTCGACGTCATCCTCATGGACGTGCAGATGCCGGAGATGGACGGCTTCGCGGCCACCGCCGCCATCCGCGACATGGAAAGCGGCACCGGCAACCGGGTGCCGATCGTGGGCGTCACCGCGCACGCGACGGCCCGCGATCGGCGGCTCTGTCTGGCCGCCGGCATGGACACCTATCTCTCGAAGCCGATCCGTCCCGAGATGCTCTTCGCGGCCATCGACGAGGTCATCCCCGGGCGGCGCGAGGGAGTTGCTCCGGCCGCGCCGGCTCCCACCGATCGGTCTCTCGCCACCGTCGCGGTCCTCGACGAGGCGGGGCTCCTCGAGGTGGTGAGCGGCAACTCGGACCTGCTACGGGAACTCGCCGAGCTCTTCCTCGAAGACAGCCCGGAGCGCCTGCTCGAGATCCGCAAAGCGCTCGATTCGGGAAATCTCGCTGCCTTGCAGCGGGCAGCGCATACACTGAAAGGCTCTGCGAGCAGCCTCTGCGGGAAGCGGACTGCCGAGCTGGCCCTCCGGCTGGAGGAGCTCGCTGACACTCGCGATCTTCCCGCGGCGCGGCTCTCCTACCCCGCGCTCGCCGACGAAGTCGTCAAACTGCAAAGGGCGCTCGTCCTGCTAGCCGGCCGGGCAAAGCGATGAACATCCGTCAAAAGCTCCGCATCTCCTTCTTCAGCCTCCTCTTCACGGGCACCCTGCTCGGCGCCGCACTCGTCGGGCTCGCGGTCGAGAACGTCCGCCGCATCGAGCAGATCGTCAACGTGTACGACGTGCTGCAGCTCAAGGCCCTCAAGCTGCGCCTGGACATGATGGTGATGAGCGACGGCATGCGCGGCTACATGCTGAACCCGCTCGATTCCAAGGAGCATGCCCGCAAGCTGGAGGCGGACCGCGATTTCTCCAAGGACGTGGCGGAGATGAAGGCCCTCGCTCCGCCCGAGCTCAGCGAGCGCGTCGACGCCGCCGAGCGGATGGACGTGGACATCCTCGATCGGCTCGAGGAACGCATCATGCGACTGACCGCGGAGGGCGCGAGTAGCGAGGCCCGGGCGCAGTACCTGCAGGAGTACCTCCCCATCCGCACCAAGCAGGTCGAGCTGATCGACAGCGTCGAGGCTGCAGCCGACAAGCTGAAGACGGCAGCCATGGCCAAGGTCACCGCCGCCACCCGGCTCGCGGTCGGCAGCGCCCTGGTGCTGGTCGCGTTCATGGCCATCGGCGGCGCCATCGCCGCCCACGTGGTCACGCGCAACCTGGTGGGGCCGCTCAGCGACACGGCGAAGCTCGCCACCGCGGCGTCGGGGGGCGATCTGGGCGTCCAGCTCTCCTACGACCAGCGCAGCGACGAGATCGGAGAGATGAGCCGGGCCTTCAACCGGTTCCTCGACTTCCTCCGCGACAACGTGCGGGTGGCGAACTCCATCGCCTCCGGAGACCTTTCGGTGAAGGTGCGGCCCCGTGGCGAGGCCGACGCCTTCGGGCTCGCCCTCGAGCGCATGGTGACCTCGCTGCGCGAGGCCGACCGCAAGCTCCGCGCCGAGCTGGCCGCGCGACACCGGGCCGCCGAGGAGCTACGCGCCGCCAAGGAGGCGGCCGAGGCGGGGACCAAGGCGAAGAGCGAGTTCCTCGCCAACATGAGCCACGAGATCCGCACCCCGATGAACGGCGTCATCGGCATGACGGGCCTCTTGCTCGACACCGATCTGGACGTCGAGCAGCGCGAGTACGCCGAGACGGTGCGCAGCTCCGCCGAGGCGCTGCTTACCGTCATCAACGACATCCTCGACTTCTCGCGCATCGAAGCCGGCAAGATGATGATCGAGCCGCTTCCCTTCGATCTGCGGCCCGCCCTCGAGGAGGCGTTGGACCTCCTCGCCATCGCCGCCCAGCGCAAGGGCATCGATCTGGTCCTGCGCATGGCGCCCCAGGTGCCCCCCCGGGTGGTCGGCGACTCGGGGCGCATCCGCCAGATCCTCACCAACCTGATCGGCAACGCCATCAAGTTCACCGAGCACGGCCACGTGCTGCTCGACGTGGAGATGGCCTCCTCCACCGACTCGGAAACGGTGCTGCGCTTCGCGGTGACCGACACCGGCATCGGCATCCCGCCCGACCGTCTCCGGCACATCTTCGAGAAGTTCACCCAGGCCGACGCCTCGACTACCCGCCGCTTCGGCGGCACCGGTCTCGGTCTCGCCATCACCCGCCAGCTGACCGATCTGATGGGCGGGCGCATCGAGGTGCAGAGCAAGGTGGGAAAGGGATCGACGTTTACGGTTGCCTTGCCTCTGCGCATCGATCGCCGCGCGCCCTCGGCGCCTCCGCGGACGGTGGACCTCATCGGGCTGCGCGTGCTGGTGCTCGACGACAACGAGGTGAACCGCCGCGTGGTGCACGAACAGATCACCACCTTCCGCATGCGCAACGGATCGTTCGGGTCCGCGATGGAGGCTCTCGAAGGGCTGCGCCGGGCCGTCGACGAAGGCGACCCCTACGACATCGCCATCGCCGACTTCCAGATGCCGGAAATGGACGGAGAGGCCTTCGCGCGCGAGGTGAAGGCGGATCCCAGGCTGAGCGGAACGATCGTGGTGCTCCTCACCTCGGTGGGCCAGACCCGCGAGACGGCGGCGCTGCGCGAAGCGGGCATCTTCGCTTGCCTGACGAAGCCCGTGCGACAGTCGCAATTGCTCAACACCCTGGCCGCCGCCTGGGCCTCCCGGAACGAGACCAGACCGACGCCCCCGAAGGGCGAGCGGCGCTTGAACGCGGGCCCGCCGACCACCACGGTGCCGATGTTCAACGGCTACGCGCCGCGGGTCCTCGTCGTCGAGGACAACGTCATCAACCAGCGGATCGCCGCGCGCCTGCTGCAGAATCTCGGCTGCACCGTGGACGTCGTCCCCAACGGCAGGGAAGCGGTGGAGATGATCGGCACCATCGCATACGACCTCGTCCTCATGGACGTGCAGATGCCGGAGATGGACGGCTTCGCCGCCACCGGCGAGGTGAGACGGGGCCACGGTCCGCAGACGCTGGTGCCCATCGTGGCCATGACCGCCAACGCCATGGCCGGCGACCGGGAGCGCTGCCTCGCGGCGGGGATGAACGATTATCTGAGCAAGCCCGTCCATCCGTCCGATTTGCAGCGAGTGTTGCACCATTGGGTCAAGAGCCCACCACAAGCCTGAGATTTTTTGTTCCGTATCGTACCGTGCGCAATCATCCGCACTACCAGTGCGTGGACATGGTTTTGCAAGGATTCTACGTACCCGTCTCGCACGGGTAGGTTCTTGTGGTGCAGGGGGGGAGGAGAAATGCAGTGCCTGGGTGTGCCGAGGAAACGGCTTACTACCTGAACGGCAAACTGCCGCAACTGGCCCTGATTGCGAAAGGCGTCCGGTTTCCGCCCGGAAACTGGCTGCGCGTCGCCGACGGCCTGTTGCCCCCGTGGGAAGCCGAGAGCTTCGTGCGGGAATTCTTCCCCGCCTTGGAGAAAGGACCGGTCCCATACATCGCACTGCTCTGCGAGATGGACGTCGTCCAGTTCGAGAAAGATCTCGAGGACGAGAAGAAGGGATTGGTAGCCTGACGGTCTGCAGCGACGGTAGTTTCTACAAATCCAACACCATGCGTGACTTTTCATCGGTAATTGTTGCTGCTCTCGCGCAAGCGCGCGGAACGCTCGGGCTTTCTGTTTCACTGCCAGTGAAATGCGCCTCTGGCGTGCTCGGGCCCGGCACCGTTCTGTTCTCTTTCCAACGCGCCGGAGCCGCCAGGATCGGACTCGCGACGGAATTGCTAACGTGGCTTGGAAACTGCTTACCCACTCCTCTCGGCGGTTGCGGCGGGGTCGGGGTCGGGGTCAAATCCTTTACCTGAGCGCGCGCAGCATGGAATTGTCGACACCGAAACACTGGACCCGGTCCCGGGCGGGATCCCTCGCGGCGCTCCCCGCCGAGTTCGGGGAGTACCGGCTTCTGCGGCCGCTCGGACAAGGCACCGAGACCCAGGTCTACCTCGCCGAGGACACGCTCCTCGACCGGTTGGTAGCGGTGAAATTCGTCCCCGCGCCGGATCGCAAATCGCTCGAACGCTTTCTCGTCGAAGCGAGGACGGCCGCGCGCATCCAGCACCCGAACATCGCGACGCTCTACCGGGTCGGAAGCGTGGAGGAGGGAGCGTACCTCGTTTCCGAGTACATCCAGGGCCGGGCGCTCCGGACGGTCGAGCGGCCCGTGGGATTTCCTCGCGTACTCGAGATCGCTTGCGACCTCGCCCGCGGTCTCGGCGCCGCCCACCGCCGCGGCGTCCTGCACTGCGATCTGAATCCCGAAAACGTCCTCGTCACCGACGACGGACAGATCAAGATCGTCGATTTCGGGCTCGCTCGTTTGCTCCTGCCCAGCTCGGCCGTGGAGGACCAGCCGGAAAGGCCGATGGTCGGCACGGCGGACCACATCCCCCCCGAGGCCTGGCGCGGGGAGGAATTGACCGTCCGTTCCGATCTCTATTCCCTCGGCGTCCTCGCTTTCGAATTGTCGTCGGGGCGTTCGCCCTTCTACGACGTCCCGCCGCACCTGGTCGGTCTGGCCGCGGTAGAACGCGATGCGCCGGCGCTCGCCTCGCTCGTGCCGGGCATCCATCCCGGATTCGCTGCCGCGGTGGATCGCTGCTTGCGCCGCGACCCCAAGGAGCGGTTCTCGACCGCCGACGATCTGCTCGACGCGCTCGAGCGCGCGCGGCCGGGGCGCCGGATTCCAGTCCCCGAGGGAAATCCCTACCGCGGCTTGCAGGCGTTCCAGCCCGAGCACCGCGCGGTGTTCTTCGGGCGCAGCCGCGATTGCCTGGCGGTCATCGAGCGATTGTGGTCCGAGCCGTTCCTCCTCGTCGCCGCCGATTCCGGCGTCGGCAAGTCCTCCCTTTGCCTCGCCGGCGTCATCCCGGCCATCGGCGAGGGAGCGCTGGGACCGGCCCGCACCTTCCGCATCGCCCGGCTGGTTCCTGGACGGCGGCCGCTCGCTGCACTCGCCGGGGCGCTCTCCCCGCAAGGTTCGGACGACGCAGAGAAGCGCTTGCGGGAAGATCCCGCGAGCTTCGTGCGCCAGGTCTCGCGCCAGCTGGGAGACGACCGGGGCCTCGTCGTCTTCGTCGATCAGCTCGAAGAGCTCGTCACCATCGGGCGCGAGGAAGCGGCGCCGGTCGCCGCCGCCCTCGCCGAGCTGTGCGCCGGCTACGAGGGCATCCGGCTCCTTGCAACCTCGCGCAACGACTTCCTCGGACCGATCTCGTCGCTGCCGGGTTTCGGTGAGCTGGTTCCCCGCGCGCTGTACCTTTTGCGTAGCCTCTCGGAGGAAGATCTCCGCGAGGCCATCGCCGGCCCCGCCGCCGCCAACGGATTCCGTTTCGAATCGGATGCGCTGGTGAGCGAGCTGGCGACCGCCACGGCTACTGCGCCCGGCGGGCTTCCGCTCTTGCAGTTCATGCTCTCGCAGGTCTGGGAGACCCGCGACCGCAGGCGAGGCATCATCGCCGCGGCCGGGGTCGACGCGCTGGGCGGCGTTGGCGGCGCCCTGGCCCGGCATGCCGACCTGGTCGTTTCCGCGCTGGTTCCCGAGGAGCGCGAGGCGGCGAGGCGCATCCTGCTTCGCCTGGCGACTCCCCAGCTCACCCGTACGAGGCACGCCCGGGATGAGCTGACGGGAGGAGATCGGGCGGCGCAATCCGCTCTCGAGGCGCTCGTTCGCGGACGGCTGCTCGTCATCCACGAAGGCACCGTCGAGCTGGCGCACGAGGCGCTCCTCACCGCCTGGGGCACGCTGGCCCGGTGGGTCGAGGCGGAATCCGGCCAGGAAGTGGTCCGGCAGCGCGTGGAAGCGGCCGCCGCCGAATGGGTCCGTTCGGGGCGCGACCCCGAGGCGCTCTGGGGATCGCACCGCATCGCCGGAGCTCGAACGGTCGATGCGAGCAACCTTTCGGAAACGGCGCGCGAATTCGTATCGAAGTCGGAGGTCGCCATCGGCAGGGCGGCGCGGCGGCGGCGCGTGTTCCTGCTCGCCGCGGCCTTCGCCATCGTCGCCATCGTCGCCGGCTCTCGCGCGCTGCGGCAGCGGGAGCTCGACACGAGCGTGGCGGCTCGGCTCGCGGACGCCAGTGCGGCGCTCGCGGCGGCGCGGACGGAAGCGACAGCCCTCGCGGCGGCCCGCTCCGCTTCGTTCCGCGAGTTCGACGCCGGCCGCAAGCAAGCGGGCGAAGAGGCCTGGCAGCGGGCGCTGACCCTGCGCACGCGCACCGCCGCCGCATTCGCCAACGCGGCGGAGAAGTTCGAGGACGCACTCCTCACCGGCGGAAATCGCGCCGACGTGCACGCAGCCTTCGCCGACTTCCTCGCGGCCCGTGCCGCCCAGGAGGACCGCCGCCCGGAGCGGGAAGAGCTCTTGCAGCGGCTGCGGCTGTACGACTCGACCGGCGAGCGGTTGCGAGCATTCCGCGGCGACGCCGTCGTCTCTCTCGCCACGACTCCGTCCGGCGCCAAGATCCGGATCGCTCGAATCGTGGAGAGCAATGGGATGCGGCGCCCGGCCGAAGCGCGAGATCTGGGAATCGCGCCTCTGGCTTCCGTCAATCTCGAGCCGGGGACTTATCAGATGTCCGTCGCCCTCGACGGCCGTCCGGCGATCGATCTTCCGCTCCAGCTCGACGCGAGCGAGCATCGGCGCATCGATCTGGAAATCCCGTCGCGAGGCGCGATCCCGCCGGGCTTCGCTTATGTGCCGCCGGGGCGCAGCTGGTTCGGCACCGCATCGGACGAGAGCGTCCGGCAATTCTTCAACACCGTCCCCATCCACAGGATCGAGACGCCTGCCTTCCTCATCGCCCGCCACGAGACGACGTGGGGGGAATGGATCGAATACCTGCGCGCTCTGCCGGCCGCGGAACGGAAGCAGCGGACTCCCCACGTGGGCGGCAGCGGCCTGAGCGGTCAGCTCGACCTGCGCGAGTCCGGCGGATCGTTCGTGCTCGCGCTGCAGACCGGCTCGCGGGTGCAGGTGCTGCGCGAAGGCGAGAAGCTGCGCCTTCCCCGCGCGGAACGCAGCGAGCAGGACTGGCTCCTCTTGCCCGTGGCCGGCATTTCCTTCCACGATGCACGTGCCTACGCCGAGTGGCTCTCACGCACGGGGCGGGTCCCGGGGGCACGCCCTTGCACCGAGTTCGAATGGGAGCGGACCGCCCGGGGTGACGACGATCGCGAGTTCCCTTCGGGGGACGTCTTGCGCCCGGCGGATGCGAATTTCGATGCCACCTACGGCAAGCAGGCCGCGACGTTCGGGCCGGACGAGGTCGGCTCCCATCCGGCATCGCGCAGCCCATTCGGGGTCGACGATCTCGCCGGCAACGTCTGGGAATGGGTGGAATCGTCGCTGACGCCAGGCGAAGCGGTGGCTCGCGGAGGCAGCGCGTACGCCGCGGCGAATACCTGCCGGATTCCGAATCGCGAAGTGCCCGAGCCTTCTTTCCGCGCCGCCGTCCTCGGCGTGCGCATCTGTGCTGCTTATCGACCCTCAGCCCCCCTCGGAGACGCACGATGAACAAATACCTGGCGTCGCTTCTCACTCTCACCTTCGCTTGTGGACAGGGCGCCGATGCTACCGGCCCCCGGACGGCAACCACCGACCTCGTGACCTCGAACGGCGAGAACCTCAACGGTGAGAACCTCAACGGCGAGAATCTCAACGGCGAGAACCTCAACGGAACGAGCTTCACCGGTCCGGGCATGCCCGTAAACGTTGCGTACGCCCTCTTCGACGGCGCATCGGTCAACGGCCGCACGCTCGATTCCGCCTGGCTGGAAGGGACCGTGTTCCACGGGATGAGGAACGGGCACGAGCTCTCCGGATTGGATTTCGACAATTCCAGCTTCCAGGCGTCGCTGCTCGACGGCACGCCCCTGAGCCTGCGCGTCGTCGACATCGACCGCGAAGACTTTCCCAACAGCGACGTCTGGTCGTACCTGGTGCAGTTCCGCGCCGGAAACGGCACCTGGCACCCGCTCTGCATGGACGCGAACAACAACGCCGTCTATGCCATCGCGCTTGACGGCCGCTGGAACTACGGGCGCGGCGTGCCCACCGGCGGCGACCACGTCGACGATCCCTCCGCCTTCACCTTCGCCTGCAAGGGGCTGGGGGCGATCGCGAAGTGCGTCTTTCCCATCGGCTACAAGCCGTGGGAGACGGTGAATGGGGTCTCGCTCGCCCCCTATCACCAGGCCTGCACCCGCGCGCTGCGCGCCGACTACTGCGGCGACGGGAATTCCTGGACCGTGAACGGACGCAAGATCGATCTCTGGGACGGCATCGGCGTGCAGCAGTCGAGCAGGCCGTTCTGGCTCTTCGAGGCGGAGTGGACCGATGGCAGCGCCGCTTGCGTGACGACCCAGCGGGTCATCGACCTGCGGAACGTGCTCGGGACCGTGTCGCGCTGCATTCTCTCGCGAGTCTCGCTGACGTGCGGTTTTCAGTCGCACTTCCAGCGGGGTACCTTGCTCATGAACCGGTACCAGTCGCCGGGGATCAGCCTGTTCTGACGCGGCCGAGGCCCAAGGCCACCTCGAGCAGCTCCTCGGGCGTGCAGGGCTTCACCAGCACTGCCGCGCAGCCCGCCTTGCGCGCCTCGTCGAGCATCCTCGACTGCGCGTTGGCGGTGAGCATCACGATGGGTATACCGGCGGTCACGGGCGAGAGCTTGAGCCGCCGGGTGACTTCGATCCCGTCGATGTCCGGCAGCGCCAGGTCGAGGACGATCAGGTCGGGCAGGAGCGATTCGGCGAGCGCGAGTGCTTGCAGCCCGTTCTGCGCCTGCACGACTTCGAATCCCTTGAAGGCGAGGAACTCGGAGTACATCTCGCGGGCGTCGTCGTAATCGTCCACGACGAGGGCACGCGTTGGCACAGTATAGGTCATGGCCTCGCAGGGGCGGTTTGCACAGGCACCACCAGTGAACCTCCCAGTTTCTAGCAAAACCGGCCGGCGGAGGTCAGCTCCGTAATCCCGGGGCCTCCCGGCCGGTGCGCGAGACATATTCGGTATATCCGCCCCCGTAGACGTGCGGCCCCTCCGGCGTCAGCTCCAGGACGCGATTGGAAAGCTCGGCGAGGAAATGCCGGTCGTGCGAGACGAAGAGCATGGTGCCTTCGAAGCTGCGCAATGCGTTGATGAGCATCTCCTTGGTGAGCAGGTCGAGGTGGTTGGTCGGCTCGTCGAGTACGAGGAAGTTGGGCGGATCGAAGAGCATCCGCGCCAGCACCACGCGGGCCTTCTCACCGCCGGAAAGGACGCGGACGGGCTTGTCGGCCTCGTCGCCGGAGAAGCCGAAGCAGCCGAGAAGCGTGCGCAGGGCGCCGACGCTCGCCTTGGGAAAGGCGTCGACCACCGTCTCCCAGACCGACTTTTCCGGCTCGAGAACGTCCATCGCGTGCTGCGCGAAGTAGCCCATCTTCACGCTGCCGCCGACAGAGACTTCGCCGTCGTCGGGGCCGGTGGCGCCGGCGACGAGCTTGAGCAGCGTGGTCTTGCCGGCGCCGTTGACGCCGAGCACGCACCAGCGCTCGGTGCGCCGGACGAGGAAATCGAAATCGTCGTAGATGACCTTCGATCCGTACGCCTTGGAGACTTTCGCGAGCCGCGCCACGTCCTCGCCCGAGCGCGGCGAGCGCCCGAACTCGAACTCCACCGTCTTGCGCATCTTCGGCGGCTCGACCTTCTCGATCTTGTCGAGCTTCTTGATCCGGGACTGCACCTGCGCGGCATGGCTCGCGCGGGCCTTGAAGCGCTCGATGAAGGCGATCTCCTTCTTCAGCATCGCCTGCTGCCGCTCGTACTGGGCTTGCTGCTGCTGATCGGCGAGCGCGCGCTGCTGCACGTAGTATTCGTAGTCGCCCGAGTACGTGGTCAGCTCGCCCGCGTCGATCTCGATGATCTTGCCGACCACGCGGTTGAGGAATTCCCGGTCGTGCGATGTGATCAGGATCGCGCCCTCGAATCCCGCCAGGAAGCTCTCCAGCCAGATGAGCGATTCCAGATCGAGGTGGTTCGAGGGCTCGTCGAGGAGCAAGGCATCCGGGTTCATGAGGAGGATGCGGGCGAGAGCGACGCGCATCTTCCAGCCGCCGGAAAGCTCGCCGACGTCCTGGTCCATCCGCTCTTGCGAAAAGCCCAGACCGGCGAGGATCTCGCGGGCCCGCGCCTCGAGACCGTACCCGCCCAGACCCTCGAAGCGCGCTTGCACGTCGCCGAACCGCTCGAGGAGCGATTCCATCTGGGCGGCTTTCCCGGGATCGGCGAGGGCATGCTCCAGGTCGCGCAGCTCAGCCGCGATTTTCGAGACCGGGCCGGCGCCGTCCATCGCTTCTCCCACCACCGTCTTGCCCTTCATCTCTCCGACGTCCTGGCTGAAGTGGCCGATGGTGACGCCGCGGTCCACCGATACCTGGCCCTCGTCCGGCTCCTCCGCCTTGGTGATGAGGCGGAAGAGCGTCGATTTGCCGGCGCCGTTCGGGCCGACGAGCCCGACGTGCTCGCCGCGATGGATGACGGCGGAGGCACCGACGAAGAGCACCTGCCGTCCGTGCTGCAGCGCGATGTCGTCGAGGCGGATCACGGACGCTAGATTTGCACATGCGGGAGTTCGGCGGGCAAGCTGCCTTTGTTGTCGCTTTCCGGGGTCGTCGCGGGTATTTGGATCAAAAGCGAAAAGCGTCAGCGAGACGCGCGGAGGTTTCAGGATGCGACGAAACGAGATGTTGGTTGCCGGTGCCGCTCTCTTGGTAGCGGCTTGCGGTGGCGGCAACAACAAGGCTTCGACGGTGCAGACGGTGGGAAGCGCGGGAGCGACGCTCAAGGCAGGCGCCGCGACCTTGACGATTCCCGCTGGTGCCCTTTCGCAGAATACGCAGGTCACGCTGCGTGAGGCGGAGCCTGAGCACCCGGGCCGTGTCGAGCGCGTCGAGGTGGAGCCTCGCGGCACCACGCTGTCGCAGCCGGCAGAGCTTTCCGTCAAGGTCGACGACAACAACGCCAAGGTGAAGATGCACGACGGTAAGGACGATCTCGTCGACACCGAGATCGAGGATCGCAATCACGGCGTCTACAAGACGAGCATGAGCAGCCTCGGCGAGGTCGAGGTCGAGGTCGAGCACGGGGCGGCCTGCAATCCCGCCTGCGCTTCCGGCCAGGAGTGCGACGACGGCGTCTGCAAGGCCCACGTCGAGGACGAGAACGCCCCGACTTGCAATCCGATCTGTCCCAGCGGTCAGGAGTGCGACGACGGCGCCTGCAAGGTCCACGGCGGTGGTGGGGGCGGCACGGTGACCTGCGATCCCGCCTGCGCGAGTGGCCTCGAGTGCGACAGCGGCGTTTGCAAGCCGCACAAGACGTAGAAGGAGTCGGACGATTCTCCGCTTCACGGCGTTCTTGCTTCTCGTAGCCTCCGGCGCGGTGGCAGCCGAAGCCACCGAGATCCGGATCGCGGAGCAGTACGGGCTCGCCTTCCTGCCGCTCATGATCATGCGCGACCAGCGCATCATCGAGCGGCGGGGAGCACAGCTCGGTGTTGCCAAGCTCGACGTGAAGTGGGCGAAGATCGGGGCCGTCAACGCGATCAACGACGCCCTCCTCGCCGGCGAGCTGGATTTCGCCGCCGGCGGCGTGCCGTCCCTCGTGCTGCTCTGGGCGAAGACCCGCAACACCGCCGGCGCGGTGCGAGGCGTCGCCGCGCTGGGAGACATCCCCAACGAGCTGATAGTGAGCCGGCGGGAAGTGAAATCGATCCGCGACCTGGGGCCTTCGGACAAGATCGCGGTCACGGCGGTGAAGATCTCGAACCAGGCCATCGCCCTGCAGATGGCTGCTGCGCAGGAATTCGGCCCGGACAACTACGAGAAGCTCGACCCGCTCACGGTGGGCATGGCCCATCCCGATGCCGCGGTGGCCCTCCTCTCCGGAAGCGGCGGGATCACCGGGCACTTCTCCGCGCCACCCTTCCTGGAGCGCGAGCTTCGTGCGAAGGGGCTGCACTCGATCCTTTCCACCTACGACGTCCTCGGAGGGCCGGCGACGCTCAACGTGATCTGGACGCGCGCCGCGTTCCGCGAGGGGCACCCCAAGGCGTACCAGGCGTTCGTTTCCGCTCTCGAGGAGGCGATGGAGGTGCTCAACCGCGACAAGCGCGCCGCCGCCGCCGTCTACAAGCGGCTCACCAACTCTTCCGAGAGCGTGGAGGAGATCGCCGGCATCCTCGAGGATCCGCGGTTCGTCTTCACGGTCACACCGCACCGGGTGATGCGGACCGCCGAGTTCATGCATCGGACCGCCCGGGTGAAGGAACGGCCGGCGAGCTGGAAGGATCTGTTCTTCCCCGAAGCGCATCGCTTCAGCGGAAACTAGGTCGCCGGCGCGACGGAGGCGAAGAGATAGCCCTCGAACGCGAACGACTAGTCGCGTCGGACCACGAATCCCGACACGAAGCTCGACGCCGCCGACTGGCGAAGCTCGTCCAGCGTCCCCTGCTGGACCACCCGTCCCTTCTCCACCACCGCGATGCGATCGGCGAGGACGGCATCGGCTGGATCGTGCGAGACGATGAGCGCAGGCAGACGCCACGACCGCAGCCATCCGCGCAGCGAGACGCGCAGCTCGCGGCGTGCGACGGGATCGAGCGAGGCAAACGGTTCGTCGAGGAGAAGGGCTCGCGGGTTCCGCGCCAGCGCACGCGCCAGCGCTACCCGCTGGCGCTCGCCTCCGGACAGCCCCGGCGGAAACCGTCGCGACAGATTCCCGACACCGAGTCGCTCGAGCCATTCGGTGGCCCGGTGCAACCGCTCCTCGCGCGGGAGCCCGGCGAGTCCGAACATCGCGTTCCGCATCACGTCGAGATGCGGGAAGAGCGCGTAGTCCTGCGGGAGATAGGCCAGCTCCCGCTCCTCGACGGCGACGTCGATCCGCGCCACGTCATCGAAGAGCACCTCTCCGTCGAGAGCGATTCGCCCCGCGTCCGGCGAGAGGACGCCGAGAAGAAGGCGCAAGAGCGTGGACTTGCCGGCTCCGTTGGGCCCTGCGACCAGCACCGTCTCGCGGCCGAGCGCCAGATCGATGCGCAAGTCGAGCTCGCCGATCCGGCGCGCGACGGCGATCTCAAGCACCGCGCAGTTCCGAGCCCGGCAGCTCTGCGCCCGGGGCCACCCGCCGCAGGATGAAGAGGAGGACGAACGCAGCGACCACCAGGATGATGGAGAGGGCCTGGGCGGCCCGCAGGTGGAGACCGCCAGCGGCATCGTCTGCGTGCGCCCGGTGAGATTGCCGGCGAAGAGGATGGTCGCGCCGAATTCGCCGACGGCGCGCGCCCAGCTCATCGCCGCTCCCGCCACGAGGCCCGGGGCCGCGAGAGGCAGGCCGACGCGAAGGAAGGTGCGGAACGGTGACGCGCCCAGCGTGCCTGCCACCACGAGCAGGTTTTGATCCACGCGGCGGAACGACGCGATGGCAGCTTGCACGAAGAAGGGAGCCGAGACGAATGCCTCCGCGAGCACCACCGCGGGAGTGGTGAAGGCGAGCGCGATGCCATGGCGGTCGAGAAAGGCGCCGAAGAGGCCGCGCCGGCCGAACGCGAGCAAGAGACCAACGCCGGCCACGGCGGGCGGGATCACGGCGGGGATCTGCGAGACCGCTTCCAGCCAGCGCGAAAGGCGGCCCGGGTTCCGCGCCACCCGCCACGCGAGAAGCGATCCCAGCACTACGACGATCGCGAGGCTGCACGTGGTGGTGACGAGGGAGAGGCGCAAGGCGGGCGCGAGCAGCGGATCGCGAAGCCCGCCGAGGAAGTCGCTCCAGCTCAAGGTGGCGAAGAGCGCCACGACGGGCAGGAGGAGGAACAATCCCAGCGACACCGTCGCGAGAAGCTGTGCCGCCTCCCACGCGCCCGCTGCGCGCGGCTTCACGTGTCGTTTCCCGCCCGGAAGCCGTAGCGCGAAAGCACCTCGCGCCCGACGTTGGAGAGGACCAGCTCGACGAACTGCTTCGCGAGCGCGGGCTGCTTCGTCCTCTTGACCACGGCGATCGGGTACTCCGCCACCACGTTCACCTCGGAGGGAATCGGGATCACCTCCACCTTGTCCTTGGCGGTGGCGGCATCGGTCCGGTAGACGATGGCTGCGTCGGCCTCGCCCAGGCCCACTTTCGCGAGCACCTGGCGCACGTTCAGCTCGCGCGAGGCCAGATTCGCTTCCACCCTCGAGCGGAAGTCGCCGCCGTACCGCTTCGAGGCAGCGTCGAGGATGCGCAGCGTGTAGGCGCCGATCGGAACCTCGGGCACCCCGACGACGATGCGCTTCGCCTGGGGAAGTTCTTTCAAGCTGGAGACGCCTGCCGGATTCCCCCTCGGCACCACCACGACCAACTCGTTGCGGGCGAAGATCTCCGGCTCCGCGGCGAGCTTCGCCGCTACCAGCGCCTGCATGTGCTTCTGGTCCGCCGAGGCGAACACGTCGGCGGGGGCGCCATTCTCGATCTGCGTGCGCAGCTCCTGGGAGCCGGCCAGGTTGAAGAGGACCTTGGTGCCTGGATGCTTCGCCTCGAACCGTCTGCCCAGCTCGGCGAACGACTCCCGCAGCGAGGCGGCCGCGAAGACGTTCAGCTCCTTCGACCCGTCCGCCCGAGCGGCGAAGACGATGCCGCCCAGGATCAGTCCGGCCAGCCCGAGGGAGCGCATGCCGGGCAATGTCACGTAGGATGGACACGGTGTCAACCAGCGGCGACTCACTTCACGTTCAGCTCGGTCACCACCTGCCCCGACTGGCGCGTGTCGTAGCCGCCCAGGCTCGCAAGCTCGCGCCGGAAGGCGCGCCCCTCGAGCGTCTCGACGATCCATCCGGCCCGCGCGTCGGCGCTCCACTCCTTGGGGAAGACGAGGTCGAACCGTTCCTCGGAAAGCGGGATGAAGTCGAGGCCGTGGGCGATCGCCGCGCTGCGGGCCACCACGCCCACGTCGGCCGCGCCCATGGCGACCGCCTGCGCGACCTGCAGGTGCCCGGAGAGGAGGTTCTCGTAGCCTTCGACGGCGGAGGCCGGCACGCGCGCCTTGCGCAGGACGCGGTCGAGGAGCCTGCGCGCGCCCGCCCCCGGCTCGCGGTTCACCAGGCGGATCTCGGGCCTGGCGATGTCCTCCGGCTTGCGGATGCGCAGCGGATTTCCCTTGGCGATGGCGAATCCTTCTTCGAGGTGCGCGAAGGTCACCACCATCATCGGGCGCCCTCCGAAAGCACGGCGCACGAAGGGAAGGTTGTACTGGCCGGTCTCCTCGTCGAAGAGATGGGCGCCGGCGAGGTGCGCGTGCCCCCGCCCGAGCATCTTCAGGGCGGCATCGCTGCCCACGGGGATCCAGCGCAGCCGCTGGCCGGGCCAACGATCTTCCACGTGGCCGGCGAGGACCGACAGTCCGGGATCGCAGCCGGCAACGAGAACGTTCGCCTGCAAGGCCTCGGGCGGACGGAGCGGGCGCAGGCGGACCGTCTGGTCCGCTCGCGAGGCGCGGACCAGCAACGCATCGGCCGGGGTGGTGAGCGCGAGCGGATCTTCCCGGGACAGCGGGTGCGCGACCCATCTCCCGGCAATCGATCCGATGACGACCCTTTCCGACTTCGTTCGGGGTCCCTCCGCGCCGGCGGCAAGCTCGGCGGTGATCTCTCCCGCCTCGTCGCGCAGCCAGAAAAGCTCCTCCACGCGGCATCCGAGGACGCGCGCGAGGTGCAGCGCGACCGAGGTGGAAGGCTTGCCGCGGCCCGACTCGAGCACGCTGAGCGTCTGCCGGCTGATTCCCGCGCGCTTGGCAAGCTCGCTCTGCTTGAGCCCGCTCTTCAAGCGCGCGCGCCGGAGCCCCGTCTCTAGCCTGGCCATGCGTAGGGATTAACGCATGTGCTGCATGTATTGCATCCACGGGTACCACTTGCGCCAGTTGGTCCGGTAACCCTCTCCGTCGACGCGCTTGAATTCGATCCGGTAGTAGTGGAGAGGCGCGCTTCCGCCGTTGTGGATTACGTGCGCCCCCTGCGGCGCGCTGGTCAGGCAGAGCGGAAACTTCATGTCGAGCACGGCCGGCGGAGGCGCGCGTCCTGCGCCTTCACCCGCGTCGCTCGTCGGAGTGGCGGCATTGAAGGCGAGGACCGCCGGGTACGGGTGGGCGTGGCGCGGC
>Ga0209156_10001087_pt1 | contig 22409 bp, 19 predicted proteins | sample GraSoiAngelo_124_FD_185881 | JGI IMG/M metagenome (GOLD analysis project Ga0209156, IMG submission 185881) | Grasslands soil microbial communities from the Angelo Coastal Reserve, California, USA - 14_0927_05_20cm (SPAdes) (version 2) | ecosystem: Environmental > Terrestrial > Soil > Grasslands... | reverse complement strand
GCCTCCGCATTTGTCGCAGATATCCAGTTTTCTAACTTCGATTTCTTTTTCGGCGCCGAATGCGGCTTCCTCGAGCGTGATTTGCATGTCGTAACGCAAATCCGCGCCACGTTGTCGATCTTCGCCACGGGCGGCGACTCCGCCAAAAAACGTTTCAAAAATGCCGCCGCTAATTCCTCCTCCGCCGCCAAAGACTTCCCGGAAAATATCGAACGGATCGTGGAAGCCGCCGCGGAAACCGCCACCTTGCTCAAAGGCAGCGTGACCAAAGCGATCGTAGGCGGCGCGCTTGTCCGCATCCATCAGGACGTCGTAGGCCTCGCCCAGCTCTTTGAATTTTTCCTCGGCGTACGGATCGTCCGGATTTTTGTCGGGATGAAATTTTACCGCCAGCTTGCGATAAGCGCGCTTGATCTCCTCTTCGGACGTACTACGACCGACCCCGAGAACTTCGTAGTAATCGCGTTTCTTGGTTGCCATCTTGAGAAAGTGACAGGTGACCAGTGACGACATTCAGCAGTCGCCGGGCCGAATTTTACTCATCAAACATCACTTGGTCACTTCTTTGGCCCGCTCGAGACGACGACGGCCGACGGCCGAAGTAAGCGATCCTTGAAACGATAGCCGCGGCGGGTCTGGCGAATTACAAGTCCCTCGGGGACTTCGTTGCTCGGCTCGTGCGCGATCGCTTCGTGCAAATTCGGATCGAATTTCTGGCCAACTGCTTCGATCGGCTGCAATCCGTTTTCAGCCAGAAAATCCTGAAGCTGTTTTAGCACGAGGCTCATTCCGGAATAAATCGGCGACTTTTCACCCCGCTCACCGCGCGCCGCTTCCAAACCAAGTTCGAAGTGGTCAACAATCGACACGAGTTTTTCGAGGAAGCTGGTGTTGGCATATTTTATCGCCTCTTCTTTTTCGCGAGCGGACCGTCTCTTATAGTTTTCAAAATCGGCCTGGCTCCGCATTGCCAAATCGCGAAACCGATCCAGGTCTGCCTGCAAACCTGCGACCGGATCGTCCCCATCAGTTTGGTCCGCGTCCGACTGCTTCCTCAGCTCGTCGGATTCAGTTACCGGGATTTTTTTCATGTTTTTCGGATCGCAATCATAGTGATGTCGTCGTTCTGCGGAGTCGAACCAACGAAATTTCGCAAATCATCGATCAACCGTGTAACGATCGCCTGCGCTCCTTCTATTGCGCTGGATTGAACCGAAGCAATCGTTCGCTCCAATCCAAATTCATTCCCTTCATTATCGAGGGCCTCGGTGATTCCATCCATATAAAGAAGGATGCAATCATTGCGCTCGAGCGACACAGCGACGTCCGTTGTTAACCTGTCGAACACGTCTCCGCTGTCAATGCCAACGACCATGCCCGGCGTCTTCAATGGTGTAAGAGTCTGCGATTTCTGTTGGTAAAGCAGCGGTGCGTCGTGTCCGGCGCGCGCGAGCGTAACGCCGCCGCGGACATGATCGAGAACGAGATAAGCCATGCTGATAAACATGTCCTCTTTGATGTCGGGATAAAGTTGCCGATTCACTTTCTGGAGAACATCGGCCGGCGACGGATTCCCGATCGCCTGACTGCGCAGAACGCTCCGGCAGATGGCCATGATGAGCGACGCGGGGATGCCCTTACCGGAGACATCCGCGATGGCGACACCCAAACGTTCATCGTCCACTTTGATGTAATCAAAATAATCGCCGCTAACCTGGCGCGCCGGCACGTTCACGCCACTAATCTCAAATCCGTTTACGATCGGCGCTTCGGCCGGAAGAAGAATCCGTTGGATGTCGCGCGCGATCGCCAAGTCGTGATCGAGTCGCTTCTTTTCGTTCGCCTCCGAATAAATAATCGCGTTGTAAAGCGCGAATGCCGATTGCTCGGTAATCGATTTGAAGACGACAAAATCGTTTTGCGAGAACGGGGAACCCATTCGGCTGTTGGCAAGAGCGAGCACCCCCATGTTTTGTTTCGCGTAGAGAAGCGGGGCCACCATTACGGAAGCCGCGCCGAGCGAACTGTCTCGCAGCGTCGCCAGTTCCGGTGCTTTGGAAAATTCATTCAAGCAAAGCGGCGTGGCCGTCTCCCATACGCGCCCAAGCACTCCCTCGCCGTTTCCGATATTGTGAACCCGAAGAAAATTTTCCAACGCGACCGGTGTCCCCGCCGTTTGCTGCAAAATATGCGGCGGAACGTCCACCAGCGGCGGACAACCCTTCGAAACGAAAGTTGGCACAAGTTTGGTCCCGGTTCGATCAGTCAGATAAAGCGCGCCACCTTGTGCGTCGAGGACGCGGGTCGCTCCTTCGACAATCAATCGATGCAGATCCGCCGGCCTGATTGTTTCGCTGAAAGCCTCGCCCAGTCCGTGCAGGAAATCGAAGACCAGCGTCTCCTCGACTTGAATCTCTTCCTGTGAACGTTCCAACCGGCGAATGCTTCGGCGTTGTCGCACGAGCGTGTAAATCCACGCGGCCAGACAGGCGATCAGCAGCCAGAAAAGAATGGATGGCCGCATGAGATCGTGGCCAGCTTACTTCCCCGCCGTCGTTTGATGAAGGTCCTGTTTTAGATAATCGAGAACGTCTTTAAACCGGGAAAGATTTTCTGGCGCCGCCTCGCACAGGGCTTCATGCGCTTCCAGCATCGTTTCGGCCCGTTCTCTTTTTTCGGCGTTGGCGCCGTCACGCGCGTTCTCCGTCATCTTCTCGCATTCAGGAGCGGTAGCGCCATTCGAACGGATATCGAAAATTTGATCGAGCCCAAGCCCGGAAAGAAGCTGGCGACTGCGATCGCCGCAATGAATAACATGAAGATGACCCTGGCCCAGTTCCTTCAAACGTAGGGCCACTGCCGCCATCGTTCCCATGAAGGTAGAATCCATCATCGCGCAACGTTCCAGATCAATAACAAACTCGCGGTAACCGCGGTTGACCATTTCTTGCGCGAATTCCTTCAGGCTCCCGCTGTTCAGGAAGTTACCCTTGCCTTCCACTCGCACCCAAACGGCGGGACCGTTCACGCCCACTAGTATCGATGACTGCACAACTGAGTAATTAACGATACAGGCTCGACGTCGACGCTGTCAAATTGTCGACGTCTCTCAACCGTAAGGCCTTGCGCCCGCTATTCCCACATGTAGGAGTGCGTTTCCGCTACAATCGTGCCGTTTTCGATGAGCAAACAGCGCCACGCCGTCACCCGACCGTCATCGAAGTAATCGTCTCCCACCACTTTGAACTCAGTCTTGTGACTGCCGCGCACGTTCGAGTACGAGATTTCCTGAGCCTGGACATGCGCATGCAGTTTCTCCTGCCGGTACTCGAGCCGCACTGTTAAATCGGCCGCTCGCCGGGCGCGCCAGAGAAAATCGAAATAGTTCCCGATTCGCTCGCGCTGGTCGAGCTTCGTCACCGCGCCAAAAAGCCGGTACTGCCTTTCGAAGCGGATCGAGGCGTCCTGGACAGTGGTCGATTTGCTCGACGGCGCTGTGCTAGAGAGTTTTCCTCCTTTGGTTTTACCCTGAACGCCGTCGGTCCCGCTACTTTTCTCCTGGCCGGGCGCGTTCTCGGTCAACAGATAAAGTTTCGTCTTCCGAAACTGAAAATCCTCATTGAGCGCCATCGGCAGCGGAACGACCCGGTCGAGCAAACGCGGTTGTTCCGTTGAGCGACAGAATCCGCTCGCTAGCGGAATCAGAACGAAGAGTGCGATTGGGAACCTCACGCCTGTTAATGAAACCGGTTCTCGTTTGACCTGTCAATTCAGGTCGCGGCGCCACTTGGAACGGATTGAGCAAAGAGTTACCATTTTCGATGATCGAAGTGCGCTACGACCACGGAGTGTATCTCCCGGCCTACGACTTGTGGCTCGATCCCTGGGAAGCGAAGCGCTTCGCTTTTGTCTCGCACGCGCATAGCGATCACATCGCACCGCACAAAGAGATCATTCTATCCGAGCGCACTGCGCGTCTGCTGCAGGCACGAATGCCGGGCAGTCGCACCGAACACATCCTGCCTTTCGGCGAACAGCGACGCGTGCACGAAGTCGACCTATTGCTTCTGCCGGCGGGACACATTTTTGGGTCGGCGCAATTATTTCTCTCAAACCAAGGCGAGACGCTCCTCTACACCGGCGATTTCAAATTGCGTCATGGGAAATCGGCCGAAGCAGCTGAATGGCGTCCGGCCGACACGTTGATCATGGAAACGACGTTCGGTTTGCCGCGCTATCAATTCCCACCGACCGCACACGTAATTGCACAAATCGTCGCGTTCTGCCGTGAGGCAATTGAAGACAGTGCCGTGCCGGTGCTGCTCGGCTACTCGTTAGGCAAAGCCCAGGAGATCTTGTGTTCACTCGATGGGGCGGGACTGACCCCGATGTTGCACGGCTCGGTCTATCAAATGACGCGCATCTACGAACAATTCGGACGGTCGTTCTGCGAATATGTACGCTACAACAGAAATGATGTCGCCGGAAGAGTTCTCATCTGTCCGCCGAGCGCGAGTCATTCGCCGATGATCCAGAAAATTCCGCGCAAACGCGTCGCGATGATCAGCGGCTGGGCGGTCGATCCGAATGCCGCTTACCGCTATCAGGTCGACGCCGCCTTTGCGCTTTCCGATCATGCCGATTACAACGATCTCATTCGGTATGTCGATCTTGTGCAACCAAAGCGCGTCTTCACGTTGCACGGATTCGCCAGCGAATTCGCGCGCGATCTGCGCGAGCGCGGAATTGAAGCCTGGGCTCTGAGCGAAGAAAACCAGATGGACTTGAAGCTGCCAAAACCTGTAGTGGCAAGCGTGTCGCCTGCCTCAGGAAGAAACGCGGCCGACACGGTCGCCGCTACAACTTCGGAATTCCTCCAATTCGCCAATGTCGGCGAATCCATCGCCGCGACATCAGCGAAACTAGAGAAGGTGCGATTACTCGCCGAATATCTGCGTGCGCTCAAAAGCGACCAACTATCGATCGTGACGACTTATCTGACCGGGCGCGCCTTTCCCCAGAGCGACCTGCGAACGTTGCAAGCTGGTTGGGCAGTAATTTATCGCGCGCTGGTCGCCGCGACAAAAATCAGCGACGCGGAGTTCCACCGCATCGCGGCGAGTCACGGCGATCTCGGCAAAACCGCCTTCGAAGTTCTCGAAGGACGAACCAAGCCGCAGCCATTCTCAATTTTGGAATCGCGCGACTTGTTCGAAAAACTTCATCGCGCCCGCGGACCAATTGCGAAAACGGAATTGCTGCAAACGTGCTTTGCCAATTTGTCAGCGCGCGAAGGTCAATACGTGGTCAAAATTCTGACCGGCGATCTTCGGATTGGTTTGCGTGAGGGACTTGTGGAAGAAGCGATCGCGCGCGCGTTCGAAGTTCCGCTCGAGCACGTTAAAGAAGCAAACATGTTGCTCGGCGATATCGGCGCGACCGCGTCGCTTGCGTCGCGAAAACAATTGGACCGCGCGGAGTTATCGATCTTCCGGCCGATCAAGTGCATGCTCGCGACGCCGGAGCCGACCGCAGAAGCGATTTGGGAACGATTTAGCTCTGTAGAGGCCGGCGTCCCCGGCGCCGATGTTGAGCGCAATCCACTGAGGACGGCGGACGCTGCAGTTTTTGTCGAAGATAAATTCGACGGCATTCGCGCGCAGCTGCATCGGAATTCGAAACGCGCCGAAATTTATTCGCGCGATTTGCGGCTCATCACCGATCAATTTCACGAGCTGGCCGAACAGGCGCGCAAGTTCGAGGTCGATCTTATCCTCGATGGCGAGATCGTCGCTTTCGAGCTGGGCCGCAAGCTGACGTTCTTCGATTTACAAAAACGGCTCGGCCGGAAAACGGACGGCGCGGATTTGTTTGCGAGTGCGTCGGCCGACGTTCCAGTCGCGTTCATTGCTTTCGATTTGCTCTGGCTCGACGGTCGGTCGCTCTTAAAGACCGCCCTCCAGGAACGGCGCGAGTTACTGCGCGGCTTAAAATTGCCGGAGCAATTTCAAATCGCGGAAGTTTTTCCGGCGTATTCAGCCGCCGAGATTGAGGAACACTTTCAACAAGCGCGACGGCGTCTGAACGAGGGGCTGATGATCAAAGATCCGAGCAGTTTTTACACGCCGGGAGCGCGCGGAATGTTTTGGTTCAAACTAAAGAAAGAACTCGCGACCCTCGACGTGGTGGTAGTCGGCGCTGAATTCGGTCACGGCAAACGCAACAACGTGTTGAGCGACTATACGTTCGCAGTGCGCGATGAAACCAGCGGCGAACTTTTGCCGATTGGCAAAGCTTACAGCGGCCTGACCGATGTCGAGATTGCCGAACTAACCGAGCACTTCAAACAACACACGATCGTCGATCACGGCCGATATCGCGAAGTCAAACCGGAGATCGTTCTCGAAGTCGCGTTTAACTCAATTCAGCCGAGCACGCGTCACGCCAGTGGATTGGCGTTGCGCTTTCCACGAATCAAAGCGATCCGGCGGGACAAAAACGTCGATGCGATCGACACCCTAACTTACGCGCGCGAACTGGCGGCGCAGGAAGCGCGAACGGATACAGACGAAACTATTAAGGCGTAGCGGAGGGCGAAGGTGTCGTGCCTGGTTGGGTCCCTTCTTTGCGTTCCCGTCTTAATTCCTTCTTCTCTTCACGCTTCTGCTCTTTCTTTTCCTGCTTCGTCAACTTGCCACCGGGAAAAATCGAAGGGGCCGAAGCCGCATCCGCCATCGGTGTCGATGTTACAGCTGGCGATTGTGACGGCGAACTCATTGGCTCGACTTTGCGCGGGTTAAACTTCTGCGCCTGAGATTCGAATTTTCCTCGAGTCGCTTCTGTTTGCGATGCGCCAGTGGTCGGACTTAGCGATGCCGACGGCGCTGGAATTGCGCCTGAGGAAACAGTGTCGCTCGCGGCTGGTGAGGTTGACGCTGCCGACTTTGGGGTTGCGCTCGGTGTTGTTCGCGGCGGCGGCGTTGCGCTCGGAACCGGCAATCGTCCGCGGCGTTGCGACGCGGTCGGCAAAGGTGATGCAGACGACACTGGCGTCGAGGTTGCAGCCGGTGTCGGCGATGGTTCGGACGGAATTACCCTCCGCGGCGTGATCTTCGTTTCAGGTGTCGATGTTGCAACGGCAGTAGGCGCTGGCGTTGCCGATATCGCGGCGGACGGCAGTGGCGTCGCGGTAACCGATGTCGATGAAGCTGGTGTTTCGGCACCTTGAGAAGCCGTGGTCGTTGTCGCAGCAGCCTTTACAAATTTCTTTGACGGCGCATTCGAGGGCGGAGTTGCTTCCGCTTTCATTTTGTCGCGCGCTTTCTTGGCAGCTTCGTGATCGCCTATGGCCGCCCAACCGAGATCGACGGTAACTTGCGTAATGTTTTGTTTCACCGCCCGCGGCCGTTCGCTCGCCTGCGGCGCCGAAATCACCGGCGCAGCCACGATCACAGTTTCGCCCTGAACAAGCGGCCGTGGTGCTTCGACATTCAGGTCGACACTGGCATTGCGTTCCAAGCGGAATCGCTGCATCGGCTCGCGGCTTTGCGCGCGAACTTCGTCATAATTCGGCCCCTCATTCACGATCGTCGTGTTGTTATAAGTGATGTTGGTAACGTTGGTGGTCTGATTAACGATCGCGACGTTGCGTTCCGGCGGGAGGATGGTGGACTCGGCTCGCTGGGCGCCGAATTCTCTTGTCGCAACAAAACAATATTGATCCGGGCCGATGTCGTAATAGTTATCGGACCAGTTGTGGATACCGGTGCGTTGATCGAATCGCGCTTCCGGGGGCAGGGGCGCCCAGCCGACGTAATCGTTGCTCTTTCGCCACGACACCCAGGCCGGGGCCCATTGTTGACCTGGAACCCAGACCCAGCCGATTCCCCGCAGCCGTGTCCAACGTCCGTAATGATAAGTCGCCCAACCGAATGGCTCCTCGGAAATCCAAGTCCAGCCGGCATCGGTGTAAACCCAACGCCCGTTCGTGTACGGACGCCAACTCCGCGAGCTCTCTGCTTCGCGCGGTTGCCAAACATAGCCGTAATCAGCGGTCTCTAACCACGCGCCATGAGGCTCGAGCTTGGTATAAAAAGTTGAATACCCGGAAGTCGGTCCCGCTCCAGAAACGGCCCTCGCCCGAGTAACCGGTTCGGGTTCAGCCCGTTCGCGACGAGCCGGCGTCGCTGCGGCCGCATTCTCCTTTTCCGCTAACGCTTTTTCACGCGCGTCGAGGTCGGCCTGCTGCTGTTGAAGCTGTTGTTGCTGCTCGGCCTGATGTTCCGCTGCCAAACGCTCCTGAACCTGTCGCTCAACTTCCGCATTCTTTTCCGCTTCAGTTTGCTGCTTCTGGCAGGAAACAAGAGTGGCGACCGCAATTACGGCTGGGACTACAAAAAACTTTCTCATGGCGATGAATTAGACACATTTCCTTTTTCATTATTCAACGGGTGGGCGCCGGGGATGGCGTTGCGCTTTGAGCAGAGGCCGGTGTGAAAATGACGGTTTCTATTTTGGCGCGTCGCAGTTTTTGGATGTTCGCATAAAGCGCAACCAGTGCGAAGCCGATCACAATCCCAACCATGAGCCGGCTGACATTCTTCGAGACGCGAGGTTCCGAGTTCACATTGAAACTATCGATGTCGATCTCCTGCGCGCAAACGCGGGTCAAGGCAACTGCAACGCTGCGATCGCATCCATCACTCGCTGGCTCAACCGGGTGTAGAGATCTTTTCCACCGGTCCCAAGATCTGCGTCCGAGAAATAGATCGGCTCGCCAGCGACGATCGTGATTTTGCGCCACAAATGAATTTTTCCGTGGATCGGCCAGGCATCGAACGCGCCGAAAATTCGCATTGGAACAACCGGGGCGCGCGTTTTTGCGATTAGCAGACCCAGACCCGCCGCGGCGGGTTGCAGATTCCCGTCGGGCGTGCGCGATCCTTCCGGAAAAACCAATGCACACTCGCCCGCGCTCAGGATTCGAATCAATGCTTTCAGCGCGCTCCGATCGCCTTCCAAATTAACCGGAATGACGTTGAGCTTGGGTAAAAGCCACCCGAGCACCGGCACATTCATCAACGATTTTTTCGCCAGAAAGAAAATGGGCCGGTCACAGGCATTGCCGGCCAATGGCGGGTCAAAAAAACTTTGGTGATTCATGGCCAGAATCACGGGGCCGGTTTGAATGACGCGCTCTCGATTAATAATTCGAAACCGAAAAAATAACTGGGCGAGTACCCGACTGAGATGGTAGCCGAGCCAGTAGTAAAAATTCATTGAGCGATTTAGTGATTTAACGATTCAGCGATTTGCTACCAACCTTTAAGTCTTTGACTCGTTAAATCTTTAGATTTTTTGCGCGCAATCGTTTAACGATTTCGTCCACGACCTCGTCGACGGTTAGATGCGACGTGTCGACGACTTCCGCGTCTTTCGCGACGATAAGGGGGGAAGCCGAGCGCGACGAATCGGCTTGATCGCGGCGCGCGATTTCATCGCGGTGCCCTTGCGCCGCGCGCCGCTGCGCTCGCACTTCCGGCGACGCGTCGATGTAAAATTTGTAGGGCGTAGCGGAGAAAACGACCGATCCGATGTCGCGACCTTCGACCACCAAGTCGTCCTTGCCCGCGTAATCGCGCATCCTCGCCACCAGAACATTGCGGACCTCCGGGACTGTGCTCACTCTTGAAACTTCGCTGTTCACGCGATCTTCGTGCAGATGGCCGGCTAAATCGACATTGTCGATCAAAAGGTGAAGTTCTCGGTCCCGCAACACTCCGCTCAACGACAAAGTAGCAATTAGTTCCGCAATCCGAGGTCTGTCCGACGGATCGATGCCGCTATTAAGCACCGACCACGTGACAGCGCGATACATGGCGCCGGAATTGACGTAAACGAAGCCCAAACGGCGCGCGAGTTGGCGCGCCACGCTGCTTTTTCCCGAAGCGGCCGGCCCGTCGATGGCGATTACGCGATGTCGATCTTGTGCTTGCATTTCTGGTGCTCGCGCGACGAGCGGAGTTTTTCGCGGGACGCCCGCGGAAGCAAGCGTGTGATTATTCTTCCACCGGCGTCGCTGGCACGAGCGTGCCAATGACGGGCGTGCTGGTGCGAACTCGCCTTGGGCTTATGAACTCGTCCAAAGCTTTCTCGAAACCGGGATACGATTCGCGGATACATTCGGCGTCCTGAATAATTGTTTCGCCGTCGGCAAAGAGTCCGGCGACGGCAAAGGCCATCGCGATTCGATGGTCGCCGAAGCTGGAGAGTCGCGCCCCCCTCAACGGTGCCGGTCCATGGATTTCGAGGCCGTCATTAAGCTCGATCACTTGAACACCCATTCCCCGCAAATTGTGCGAGATCGCCGCGATCCGATCACTCTCCTTGACGCGAAGCTCATGGGCGTGGCGAATGATGGTCGTGCCATTAGCAAGCGCGCCCGCAACTGCCAGTGCCGGCAATTCGTCAATCAGCTGCGGAATCTCTTTCCCGTGAATCACCGTACCTTTGAGCGGCACACCGGTGACTTCGACTACACCACGCGGTTCCAATTGATCGACGCCTTCAACCGCTTCACGCACTTGCGCGCCCATTCGCACCAAAACGCCGAGCAATGCCGTCCGAGTGTCATTCAGTCCGATGTTGCGAACGAGCAGATGGCCGCCGGATTGGGCAGCGGCCGCGACCAACCAAAAGGCGGCCGAAGAAATGTCGCCTGGAATTGAAAAATCGCGCGACTCCGGGATCTGGTCGCCAAAAACGCTGATGGCGTCTTCGCTTTTCGCGGTGCGGATTAAAAAATAGTTAAACATCAGCTCGGTGTGGTTGCGGCTGGCCGATGGCTCATCCACGGTCGTTTTGCCCTTAGCGAAAACCCCGGCGAGGAGAATGGCGCTTTTGACCTGAGCGCTGGCCACCGGTGAACGATAATGAATTCCTCGCAACGATCCGCCGCGGATACGGAGAGGAGGCGTTTGCTCCGGACCTTCGGCGACAATGTCCGCGCCCATTTTTCGGAGCGGCTCGATTATGCGGTCCATCGGGCGGCGGGTAAGGGAGGGATTGCCGACTAATCGCGTTTCAAAAGTTTGACCGGCAAGCAAACCGGCGAGCAGACGCATGGTTGTGCCGGAGCCGCCGCAATTGATCTCGTCTTTTGGCGGTGTCAGGAGGCGTTTCTTCCCGTGAACAATGAGAATGTCCGGTTCGGGTTGTTCAATCTGAATTCCGAGCGCTCGCAATGCGCTGACGGTATGCATGCAATCGTCGCTCGGGAGAAACCCGCGCAGGTTGCAAACGCCATTCGAAAGGGCAGCAACGATAGCGGCGCGATGTGAGATACTTTTATCGCCCGGAACGGTGATCTCCGCTTCAATCCGAGGCGCTCGTTTTACGCGCAACTCCATAAATCAATTAAAAAAAAGCGATGCTGCATTCAGTATCTGGATTCAGCATCGGCCGCAACTGCCGTTACGGAACAAGAAAGATTTTGTTGGTGAAAGGATCTTTTACTTCCGTGCCAGGCGGGAACCCACGGACATCGACCAGCCCTTGATCGGCGGCGTACGGGCTTTTCACGAAGCCAGGTTTACCCGGGACAGGCGTTCCGTAGGGATAATCGCCCTTGGCCGGTTTTGACGGCGCGGCGCCGGTGGGCGGTGGTGCTGGGGGCTGCGCGGCTGTTTCGGTGTTTTCCGGTGGCGCATTTGGATTAAAGGGCTGCTGTGTCGGTTGATTTTCTACACCGGTTTCAGCGGGATATCGCGCTGCGGTCCGCCGCGCGCCGGCCGGCGGAGTTTCCTCTCCGGTGCAGGCCGAAAGAAAGAATGCGGTGAGCAGCGCCAGCGAGAGCCACAATTTCATAATTTTCTTGGACGAAGTCTACACTGGTTCTATTTCAATGCCAGTGGCCTCAGAATCGCAATTCATTTTAGAAAAGCCAAGACGGCGGCGATTTCCGAACTTGTTGCAGTAATGGAGGCTGGTCCAGAAATCCTGATTGTCGACGACGACGCAACCAGCCGGAAGTTACTGGCGCGGATGCTTTCTGCAGCCGGTTACGTTTGCCGCGAAATGGACAATGCGACCGACGCCCTAAACTTCGTCCATCAAACGCAACCGGCGACGCTGTTGCTCGATTTCAAAATGCCGGGAATCGACGGGGCGGAAGCGCTCAGGCGACTTCGGGCTGATCCGAATCCGGCAATCGCACAGATCCCGGTGATCATGTTGACCGGACACGGCGAAAACGAGGTCACGTGTCTCAACGCCGGAGCAGACGACTTCGTAATCAAGCCCATCAATGCCGAAGTGTTGCGCGCACGAATCGAGACGCAACTGCGGTTACATTCAATGCGCGTCCAGTTACAGCAGCAAAATCAGGAACTAGAAGCGTGGCGCCGTAATCTCGAGCGCGACCTAGCGGCCGCGCGGTTGACCCAGCAAGCGCTGATCCCACAAAAGGCGCCCACCCTTCCGGGATGGGAAATCGCGGCCTGTTATCGTCCGGTGATCGAAGTTGGTGGGGACATTTATGGATGGCTCCCTATCAAGGAGGATCGTTGGTTGTTCTGGATCGCGGATGCAACCGGTCATGGGGCCTCAGCTGCTTTGATGACGACTCTCGCCAAACTTCTGTTTCATCACGGACACGAGGAGCACGAACGGCCAGGCAAAATCATGGAAGCGGTGAACAATGATCTGCGTGGAATTTTGGCCGGCCGCTCTTTCATGAGCGCAATGTGCGTGGCGCTGGATCCCAAAAGTGGACAGGCGAGCGTAGTCGGCGCGGGACATCCGCCGCTTCTTGTTACCCGATTTGGGCGTGGAACCGAAGCGATCGCCGCTTCCGCACCGCCTCTTGGATTGGTTGAGGAATCGAGTTTCATCGAAACCGCTCTGGAATTGAATCCGGGCGACGCGTTCACGCTTTACACCGACGGATTGTTTGGCGCAGTCAAGAATGGCCGGCCGCGATCGACGCCGACCCAACTTGCGGGAATGATTAATCCGTTTGCGGCAAGCGCGGACGCGTTGCTCGAGCTGATGTTGAAAGCGGCAACGCCCGAGGCCAGCGAATCGCCGCCGGACGATGTCGCCGCGGTTGTCGTGCGTCGATCCAATTAGCAAGAAAAAAAATTACCCCGAAAATTAGTGTTGCTCTGCCGCAAACGAAGCATTAATCAGCCTGTATGCCGAAAACCAAAACTCCTTCAAAACGCAAGCCCAATCCCGCCTTCATGAGACCAGTCCAGCCCGACGACAAGCTCTCCGCTATCGTTGGTTCAAAACCGTTGCCGCGTTCCGAGCTCACCAAGAAGCTCTGGGACTACATCAAGAAAAACGGTTTACAGGACAAGACAAAGAGAACCCAAATCAACGCCGACGATGCGCTCCGGCCAGTTTTCAACGGCAAGAGCCAGGTCAGCATGTTCGAGATGACGAAGCTCGTCTCGGGTCACATTCGTTAGGCCCCGGATTGACGTTTGAGTCCCTGCCTACGAGCGCGGGGCTGGAATAAAGACTGAGCGGGCGAGCCCGTTGTGGAACGTGCTCGTTTTGCGGCTAGTTGCGCGGCAACCTGGATTGACCGATCTTTCGGTGTGAAAAAATTCATTACCGCGATCAGATTGCCGATATTTTTTCTGGCAATCGCAATCGCGCTCGTAATCGCTGCCCATCGCAATGAAGCGAAGACTGCAGCTCAGAAGGAAACACCACCGACACAGTTAGCGCCCGCGCCGAACTCACCTATCGGGACATGGACGACTGATTACAAAAGGGCTCAGGAAGAAGCGAAAGCGAGCCACAAGTTGTTGTTGCTCGATTTTACGGGATCGGACTGGTGCGGTTTTTGTATTCAGCTCGACAAAGCCATTCTCCAGCAGCCGCAGTTTAGGGATTACGCCAGCAAAAACCTCGTTCTGATGGAAGTTGATTTTCCGCGGAGCAAAGCCCAAAGCGCTGAGACGAGAAAACAAAATATGGAATTGGCGCGGCGATATCAGATTGAAGGCTTCCCCACGCTTGTGGTGCTGAATGGTGAAGGCAAAACCGTCTGGCGCTATGATGGTTTATACCAGGGTGGCATCGCCGCCTTCCTTGCCGAATTAGACAAAGCCCGCAAAGGCTGAGCGTGGTCGCCTAATTGTCGATTTTCGCACCGCGAAGCGGTTAAGCTTTGCCCGGTTCGAAGGCGCGTTGGAGAACGTTCGCCAACTCGTGCCGAGTGAAAGGTTTCGGCAGAGCCGCCCGAAACCCATAGGTCAGGAATTCGGCCAAGGCAGCATCGTCCGAATAACCGCTGCATATGATCGCCGTAACATTCGGGTCGAGATCGCGTAGACGCTCCATCGTAGCCACACCGCCCATTCCGCCGCGGATGGTTGCGTCCAAAATGACCGCCTGAAAAGTTTCGCCAGTCCGCATCGCCAGTTCGTACTTTTTCAACGCTTCCGCGCCGTCGGGCGCGGTCGTCACTTTGTAGCCAAGGGTGCCGAGCAGCTCCGAAGTCAGATCGCGAATGGCAGCTTCATCATCCATCACCAAAACGCGCTGATGATTGAAACTGAAAATTTCATTCTCCAAGGTCGCCTCAGGAACTGGTGGCTCGGAGTCGGTAGCTGGCAGATAAAAGGTAAATGTCGATCCATCGGCCGAAGTGCGTTCAAGATGGAGCAGGCCGCCGTGTTTTTTCACCACGGAGTAGCTGATCGACAAGCCTAGGCCCGTTCCAGTCGACTTGGTTGTAAAATAAGGATCGAAAATTTTGGTCACCAGTCTCTTCTGGATGCCGCGGCCGTTATCTGCGACCTGCACTTGGACATAACGGCCGGGTCGAATCGGGAGACCAGAGTTAGCGTCAATTTCAAGATTGCGCGCCGAAACCCGAACAATCCCGCCGCTCGGCATGGCCTCTCGTGCGTTGATTATTAGCGCATTGATCACTTGCTCGATCTGGGCTGGATCGACCGGAGATCTCCAAAGGCCAGCCTGAATATCCAAATCCGACCGCAGGTTCGATCCATGAAGTGAGAACTCGGCCGCTTGGGTCACGAGATCAGATATTGAAACGACCCGTTTCAACGGCGTGCCACCTTTTGAGAAGGTGAGCAATTGATTCGAAAGTTGAGCGGCGTGTTGCGCGGCCTCGCCGGCGCGCGACAGGAACGAGAGCAGATTTGCCGGACTCCCCGGAGCTTCGATTTGGGCCAGGCCGATGTTTCCGGAAATGACGGTCAGTAGGTTGTTAAGATCGTGGGCGATTCCTCCCGCCAGCGTCCCAAGCGATTCCAGCTTGCCGGTGGTCAACCGCTCTTCTTCGACCCGCTTTCGATCGGTCACGTCTCTTAGGAAGACAGAAACACCGCCTCCGCTCGGATAGGCCAGAAGTTCAAACCAGACTTTGCCGCTTGCATCGCTTGCTTCGAACTCGACCGCTACTTGTTCGGACATCGCGCGCCGATAATTCTTTTCGAACGCTTCGCGGGTAAACTCTGGCAGCTCGACCCAAAAATCCTTGCCGATCAAGTCTTCGCGGTGCCGATCGAGCAGTTTTTCCGCTTGGCGATTAACGAACGTAAATTTCCAGTCCCGGTCGACTGCGAAGAATCCGTCACTCGTTTTTTCCAGGATGTCGGTCATTTTTCTGACTGCTTCCTGCAATTCCGCCCGGGCCTGGTTGCGTTCAGCGAGCGCACGAATGCGCCTCTCAGCTACCGAGAGCCGGACATTCAATCGCGCTGGGTCGAGCGGTTTGATCAAATAATCGTTGGCCCCGGCTTCCAGCGCCCGTTCCAAGTCCTGCGCGTCGTCACGCGCCGTGACCAGAAGAATGAATAATTCCTCGCCGTTGGGCGCAGCTCGCAATTCCTGACACAATTCCACTCCGCTTTTGCCGGGCAACATCCAATCCAAAATCAAAAACGAGAAACGTTGTTTTCTTAGCTCAAGTTCCGCCTCTTCGGCGTTGTCGACCGCGACCACCTCGTGACCGCGTCGTTCGATCAGCCGCTGCAAAGTCCTGCGACTCTCCGGATGATCCTCAACAAGCAGTATTCTCATTTCTGGAAATATAAAATCTTCCTTCAAATCCCTCCGCCAAGTCATGCGCGAGCACGCCCGGTCGCCGAATAATGGCGGAGCAGGATGGCTGCCACGGGATGCCGCTAGTCCGCGAAAAAAGGAATAAGATTTTTCCTTAGGCGATGATCGACACCGTCACGCAATCGAGCGGCAGCGCCTTGCGTTACATTCGGCCTCTGCTAGATACAGCGAAAGTTTGGCGGAGCTGTAAAAATTCATGCTCATCTTTCGTTTTCTCCTTTTTTCGCTTGTTACTTCATTCGGAATCGTCGCTGTTCGGGCTGACGCGGTTGCGCCGCAAACCGGCGAAAAGCCAAAGCCGGCAGCCACGGCCGAGCCCGGGATCACTTTCGATTGGGTCCACGTCGACGGACCTTACGTAGCGATGACGTTCGATGACGGCCCGAGCGCAAAATTGACGCCCAAGCTACTCGATCTGCTCGCCGCCCATCATATAAAAGCCACATTTTTCCTGATCGGCCAAAACGTTGCCGAAAATCCCGATATCGTGGCGCGGGAGGTACGCGAAGGACATGAAATCGCGAACCATAGCTGGTCGCATCCCAACCTCGCTAAGATGTCGGATGCCGGAGTTCGTGATCAGCTGCACAAAACGGAGGACGCGATTCGAAGCGCAAGTGGCAATCGTCCAACTTTATTGCGTCCACCTTATGGTTCGATCACAGCCCGGCAAAAAAAATGGATCAACCAGGAGTTTGGTTACAAAATTGTGCTTTGGGATGTCGATCCATTGGACTGGAGAAGGCCAGGATCGAATGTCGTTTGCAATCGCATCATCAAAATGGCTCGCGCCGGCTCGATTATTCTGGCGCACGACATTCATCCCGGCACGATCGAGGCGATGCCGTGCGTGCTGAGCCAGCTCGAGGCCAAGGGCTTCAAATTCGTGACCGTTTCTGAATTGATCGCGATGCACACGCCACTGCCGCCGAAACCTTCGCCATCTCCTAAATCGATCCCGCCAAAATCGACATCTCCTTCCCCCACTCCGCACAACTGATTATTTTGCCGGCATGATCGCCGACCGATATTTGCAGCTCAAGGGCGGACTCGAAAGCGCCCTCGCTGGGTTAATCAAGCTCGGCTCAGAGATGCAGCGGCCGCCTGAAGAGATGGATACTTTGCAGGCGCTGCTGCGCGATATCAGCGAGCCGTTGTTGTTTGTCGTGGTCGGTGAAGTGAAATCTGGAAAGTCTTCACTCTTGAATGCTCTCTTCGGCAATGAATTTGCCAAGGTAGATGTTCTGCCGGCGACCGACCGCGTTTACATTTTCCGCTACGGGCCGCAAGAAAAATCGACCGAGGTTTCACCGAAACTGACCGAGCGCGATCTGCCGATTCCGTTCCTGCGCGATTTCAACGTCGTCGATACGCCCGGGACCAACACGATGGTGAAAGAGCATCAAATGGTGGCGGAAGATTTTATGCCGCGCGCTGACGTCGTCCTTTTCGTCTTCTCGGTGGCCAACCCGTGGACGCAATCCAACTGGGAATTTTTGGATTTCCTGCAAAAAACCTGGCTCAAGAACGTGATCTTCGTGCTCCAGCAAATCGATTTGCGCGAGCCGACTGAAATCGATGTCATCCATCGACATCTTCAGGACACCGCGATGCGGCGGTTGGGATTTGTCCCACCGATTTTTTCCGTGTCCGCGCGCAAAGCTCTCTTGGCCCGGACGAGTGGCGATGAGGAACGGCTTTGGGTCGAGAGCGGTTTCGCGCCCCTCGAAGAGCAGATCAGCTTCATTGTGACCGAATCGAGCACTCGGATGTTGAAGCTGCGCTCAACTTTTCAGGCAACGCGGGTTGCCCTGGAAGGATTGAATCGAGAGGTTCGCGGATTTCTCGACAAAATTGCAGCGGATGTTGCGGTGCTCGAGCGTCTGGACACGCTATTGCAGACCCGTCGCGAACAAATGCTCCGCCAGGTCACGGCTCTTGTGCGTGAGGTGGAGAGCATCTACGAAGAAACAACAAAAAAGAGAACGACGCTGCTTTGCCAAGAACTAACTTGGTGGCGCGGATTTCAACTAATTTGGCGCCGAACCGGCGACCATCCGGATTTGCACACGAAGATCGAGGCCAACCTTCGACAATTGTTGCAACCGCAAATGCAACCGGCAGTCAGCAAATTGGAGATAGATTTGCGCGGGCTCTGGCCGCAGACGCAAGACCTCCTCGAAAATCAATTATCGCCCGACTTACAAAAGGAGGCCCGCCAGAGCGTACCGGATTTCGCCGGTCAACGACGTGAACTCTCGGAGTCAATTCAAGCGGCCTATATCGACATTCTCGCCGGCAAAACGCTTCAGGAACAACTGGCCCGGTCTTATTCACAAACGGCGCTTTGGTTGCGCGTTGTTGTCGCAATAATCGCGATTGCAGGACCGGTCGCATTTTTCACCCGACCGCGGAGCGCAACGGCGGCCATGGCAGCACTTATGGTTGCAGGAATCGGCGTTGTGATTGCCGTTTTTTTAGCCTTCAACCCTCGTCGAAAAGTCCTGCGAGATTATGAACGACAATTCTCTCCAAAACGCACCGAGTTTTCCCAAACGCTCGAGAAACAGTTTGCAAAAGCGATTGATGCCTTTTGCGCGGAAATGGCCAAGAAGTTCCGCAAGTTAAGCGAAATTTGCCAGACCCGGCGTCGGCGCTACGAACCGTGGTCGCAACGCGCAGAAGGACTACAAGCAAAGCTTACCGAATTGAAGCCGCGGCTCGGTTGAAAAATCCGCGCGCGGAATGCTGCCGTTATTTCTTGGTATTGCCGGAACTGCCGCCTTGCTGCACCAAACGCTGTTCGGCCTGGCGACGCGCAATCACGAAATGATTGTTCTCGCCATAGCTGCGCCATGGTCCGGGCGGCACGTCCTGAGTGTTCACGAACTGCCAATCGGTAACGTCAGTTGGTTGCAGCCCAAGGTAATCGCGCACTGCGGGTGAAACGTCCAAGCCGGCGCCGTGATTCAGGTTCGGCCTCGGACGTTCATTGCCAAAGACATATTGAAAGTGATCGGTCCGAAATGGGCCGCAATCTTCCCATTGCGCGTAACAGGTGCGATTGCCTTTGCGAATTGCAATCCAGTGATGCCAGCAAACCGATTGTCCCTGCCCCATGTAGGCCTGTTTGAACCATGGAATCACCAGCGGCGCTTCCGGCTTAAATTGGCCGTGGGTCACGTCATTATAGGGTAAGGCGCAATAAAATGGATTCTGCCGCGGAACGAACGAGACCGGAATGTAGTTACGCCGCTCTGATTTCTCGGGATTATCGAAACCGCCGTAATTCCCCTGCCAATTCAAATCCCATGAGCTCCGAAAATTCGGCACCGGATTGTTTCCGCCCGCCTGTTCTCCGACCCAGAACACCGTGGTCACGATGTTTGTTTTCCATGCGAAACGCTGGATCGCCGGCCGAGAACTGGTCGGTACAAACACTTGGGGCTCGACCTTAAGCAGAGCTTGCTCGCGAAGTTTCATCGCATACTTCGCAAAGTCGGCCGCCGTCGCGTAAGGCGAGCTCGATTGCTCCTCCGCCTGGAGCACACGTATGGCTCCGGTGAGGATTAAAACAGCAATGGTTCGTCTCATGGCCAAAGGGTGGCCTGTCTGTATCCGATTTTCCCGCCTCGCGCAAGGCCTTTTCATTATGGAAAAACCAGCGCCGGTGGCGGTTACAATCCCTAAAGCACTATCTGTTCCAGCTATATCCGGCTCACGAGAGTATTCCGGACGTATTCTCGATCGTTTTTTTCGGGATAATCCAGCGTGTAATGCAAACCGCGGCTTTCTTTACGACTCAATGCCGAATCGACAATCACTGCCGCCACCGTGGCCAAATTGCGCAGTTCCAAAAGGTCCACCGATACTTTGAAGTTCCAATAAAATTCCCGGATCTCACGCTGCAGATTGCGTAGGCGCGCGCTCGCCCGCTGCAACCGCTTGTCGGTGCGCACGATTCCCACATAATCCCACATCAACCGGCGGATTTCGTCCCAATTATGATAAATCACGACCAGTTCATCGACATCTTGCACGTCGCCCGATTGCCATTCTGGTAACGAAACCGGCGGCATTGAGCGCGATGGACGCCACTCCCGCAGCATCGCTTCGCACGCGCGGTGTGCGACCACCAAACCTTCCAGCAGTGAGTTGCTCGCCAGACGATTCGCGCCGTGCAATCCGGTGCAACCAACTTCGCCAATTGCGTATAAGCCGGGCAGACTGGTCGCGCCGTTGACGTCGGTGTTGATTCCGCCGCATTGATAATGCGCGGCCGGCACGACTGGAATCGGCTGCTTCGTCATGTCGATCCCAAAACGCAAACAGGTCTCGTAAATATTTGGGAACCGATCGCGCAGGAATTCCACTGGTTTGTCAGTGATATCAAGAAAAACGCATTGCGCCCCGGAGCGTTTGATCTCGGCGTCAATCGCTCGAGCCACAATATCCCGCGGTGCGAGCGAACCGCGTCGATCGTAGCGTTTCATGAAATCTTCGCCGCGATTGTTCCGCAAAATGCCGCCCTCGCCTCGCACAGCTTCCGAAATCAAAAACGATTTTGCTTTGGGATGAAACAGACAGGTCGGATGAAACTGAACGAATTCCATGTTCGCGATCGTCACGCCCACGCGCCAGGCCATTGCCACGCCATCTCCGGTCGCGATGTCAGGATTGGTCGTGTAGAGATAAACTTTCCCACAACCCCCAGTCGCAAGCACGATCCGATCCGAACGGATCGTTTCCACTTCGCCGCTCTTTTCATCGACAATGTAAATGCCGAGGCAACGATCTTCCGCCGCAAAGCCAAGTTTCGCTGCGGTGATTAGATCGACCGCCATGTGATTTTCGAGAAGATCCACATGCGATTGGCGCTCCAGCTCGCGCAGTAATGCGTTCTCGATTTCCTTGCCGGTCACGTCCCGAACGTGAAGGACGCGTCGCTTCGAGTGTCCGCCTTCGCGACCAAGATCGAATTCGCGATGGCCGGAAACCTCGCGTTCATCGAATTGCATACCGAGCTCGACCAAATCCTGAATTCGCGCCGGAGCTTCGGTCACAATCGTGCGGACCACATTTTCGTCACATAATCCCGCGCCAGCTTCGAGGGTGTCGCGCACGTGAAGTTCAAAGGAGTCCTCGTCGCTCGTCACACAAGCGATTCCCCCCTGCGCCCAAGCCGTGTTCGTGTCCGGCCCTTTGCGTTTGGTGATTACCGCCACCGAACCGTGCTTCGCTGCCTTAAGCGCAAAGCTAAGCCCCGCGATGCCACTGCCAATGACGACGAAATCGTATTCCTTCACCCCAATACAATGTTGTCGATCAAACGGGTTTTCCCAAAGAAAACCGCGAGCGCGAGAAGCGAGTTCGGCCCAGGCAATTCGATCGGTTGCAAAGTGTCGGCGTCGACAAGATCGACATAATCGATTCGCGCCAGCGGCGCTTCACTAATTATCGTTCGTGTAAGACCGACAATGTCCTTCGCGGATTTTTTTCCGGAATCTTTCGCGGCCAGCAATGCTTTGCGCAAAACCGCAGCCTGCTTCCGCTCCTCGGCGTTCAAATACACATTGCGCGAACTGCACGCCAGTCCGTCTGCTTCGCGCACCGTGGGCACCGCGACGATGTCGATCTTGTAATTCAAATCGCGCACGATTCGGCGAACGATGGCCAGCTGTTGAAAATCTTTTTCGCCAAACACCGCCGCGTCAGGTTGCAAAATGTTGAACAGTTTTGCCACCACTGTGCAAACGCCGCGAAAATGTCCCGGCCGCGATTTACCCTCGAGCACGTTCGATAACGAATTCTCTTCCACGAACACCGAGCCGTTATCGGGATACATTTCTGCAGCCTTTGGCCGAAACAAAAGATCGACATCCAACTTTCGGCAAAATTCTTCATCTTCTTGTTCCGGTCGCGGATAACGTTCGTAATCGCTTCCTGGTTCGAACTGGAGCGGGTTTACGAAGATACTCACCACGACTTCTCCGTCTTTTCCCGCCTTCTCGTGCGCTATCCGAATCAATTCACTGTGTGCCTTATGCAACGCCCCCATCGTCGGCACCAGGACACGCGGCCCTTTTTTGGCGTGACTCTTCTGCGCTTGGGCGATCGTGGGTACAATCTTCATCGTGCTTCCAACCAGATCGCCTGGCGCGCGAACGGAAAAGTTTTGAGACCGAAATTTGTCCAGCCCGCGCGCTGGGCCAATTGATTCAATTCGGAAAAGGAAAACGCGCGCGCGATGGAGAGCCGAGCATCGTGTTTGCTCATTGGCTCGCGAAACATCGTTGCCGTGA
>Ga0209156_10001082_pt1 | contig 22468 bp, 26 predicted proteins | sample GraSoiAngelo_124_FD_185881 | JGI IMG/M metagenome (GOLD analysis project Ga0209156, IMG submission 185881) | Grasslands soil microbial communities from the Angelo Coastal Reserve, California, USA - 14_0927_05_20cm (SPAdes) (version 2) | ecosystem: Environmental > Terrestrial > Soil > Grasslands... | reverse complement strand
TCGGCCGAGTCAGGCTGGAAGCCTAACCTCCAAGCGCGGCTGAACGCTCTTTCAATCCGCGCGTCGTGGGTTGCTGCGTCGTCCGCAAATCGCGCCAGTGAAGAAATGGGGATAGATTTCGCGAATACCATCGAGCTCTGGTTTTACTTCGGTGTGTTCGAATCCGGCGCGTCTGAATGCGCGCCGCCAATGATCCGCGGTGAGAAAACCTGGATTAGGTCGAAATTCCGGATTGATATCGACGTCGGTAAAACTATCGAGGATCTGAAATACCAATTCAGGATACATAGGTTGGTTGAGATAGGGGCGCACGCACTCACTGATTATCAGGCAGCCATCCAGCGCGAGCGTGTCACGAGCTTGGCCTAGACTGAACAGCAGATCCTTGGCGACATGCAGGACGTTGACGCCATAAACGAGGTCGAACTCGCCGCGAGCAATCCCTTGGCCGTCCCACGGCAGGTTCATGTCGAGAGTACCCCATTCCAGCGGCAGATTGGAATATAGCTGCGATAGTTGACGCTGGCCACGGCGCCGGAAAAATGCATTGGGTTCTGTAATGAGATAGCGTTCGAGGCGGGAAAGAAGGCCGCGTTCGTTTAAGTACTCAAGCAGGATTTCGCTGGCACTGCCGGCGCCTGCGCCTATTTCAAGGATTCGAAACCTGGGTCGAGTAGTCAGGTAATTACTGGCTACTACGGCACCGAGCCAGTTGTTTACCGCATAAGTTAAATTGTTGTTATGAAAATAGTTCAACCATAAGGCTATTCCTTGTGGTAAAAACAGGCCTTGTTCGCCGTTTTGTTTTCCAGCAGCGACGGGCGGATAAAGGCTGGCAGCATAGTCGAGCAGGTCCAGAGTCGACGCATTGGCGCCGTCAATCTCAAGAGCAATCGCGCGCAGCTCGGCACATTGCGGTTGCCACGGAGAACAGAGCAAGCCGTAAGAACGTTCCGCGTTCTCCGTATGGACCTCGATGCACCCGGTTTCAACCAGACGCTCTAAAAGCCAGCTTAGGGTAGAGCCAAAGCGGGTTTGGAAAGATAGAGTCTGACAAAGGTCGCGGGCCGAACGCGATTGATCGAGTTCCTCGAGAACATTCAAGCGGCCGAGCAGATCGATCGCGAGATCGATACTATAGCGCTCCATCAACTCGATGCTTTGATAGAGCGTTTCGCTGAATAAAGAAGGCGGATAATCTTCGAGCCAGCGCGCCAGACGCGGATCACGAGGGAGAAGATTAAATACAGGCGCCGCAACTGATCTCAAGACGACCTTCCACTACCACGCGCCTGTCCAATCGGCAGCAAAAATCGATCTGATTTTCGGCGGTATTCGTCGAATTAAAGCCGACGACGAATGATTGCCCGGGTTTAATCGGCCCGATGAACTTAACCGAAGGTATGCCGGTGAGCTGCGAATCTTGGCGCCACTCGGCCAAAGCGGCGACGACTTCATCCAGAACGACGACGCCGGGCACGATCGGGGCGCAGGGAAAATGACCGGCCAGGCTGGGATGGTCGGCCGGAATTACTCGGCGTGTTTCGAAAGTCATTGGGTACAAATATGGTCTCGCGGAGCTCGACTCTCCAACTAAGCTCAGAAAATTGTAGGGCGTTTCGGTGAAACGCCAATCGGATTGGAATGGTGTCCGCCGTGTGGGACACCCTGCAAGCATGCAAGTGGCGAGCCGGAGTTCTTCCGGCTTCCGAAAGCCAGGGTGTGGGGAGCCCTTCGCCCGCTATGACCGGGAGCCGCAGTGCTGCAATTTCAATCTTGTCATCGGGGGGTCTCTAACTCTTCGCCCGGAAGTGGCTAGAGATGTGTCGACTACGCTCGACATGACAAAAAAGGCGGGATGCCCCTCCCGCGTTCGACCGCGGTCGCGGGACTACCGACGCGAGATGAGGGTTGCGCGCACTAAAGTTGCTCCTAGTTCTATGGAAATTATAGGATTTTGTGAAAAAGACGCTCTTTCTGTTGGCTATCGCCGGAATTTGGTTTGCCCACTGGCATTTGCACCGGCCGATTACTTATCCGCCAGGCGTCCTGATTGCGTCGGATCCGACGCAAGTCAATTTGCCCGGCGACGAGCCGGAGTTCAATTTCGGTGAGTTTCACTTGAAACCACTGGCGCGCTTCGCGGTCGATGCGCGGCTATTGCACTCGAAAATCTACCGATACGATCGGGGAGCATCACTGGTGCCGATCGATCTGGCGGTCGGGTGGGGCCCAATGTCCGATCAACAGGTGCTGGATCGTTTGCACGTGAGCCAAAGCCTGCGCTTTTTTTGGTACGAATACAAAATGCCGCCTCCGATCGCGGCAGAACAAATTGTTAATCACGCGACCAACATTCACATCATTCCTTCGACGCCAGAGTTGGCGGCGCGCTGCAAATCTTTGCGTTCTGGAGCGCTCGTTCATCTTAGCGGCGAATTGGTCCAGGCGACCGGTCCGCAGATAGGAACGTGGCGCAGTTCCCTGAGCCGCACCGATTCGGGTAACGGCGCGTGCGAGCTTCTGTATCTTGAAGATTTGGAGCTGCTTTCAGCCGAGGCGGTCCCGAACAAATCGAGATTGGTGCAGCGCTGATGTCAGCTGAAAGTGCCGCGCCGACACTCGTGAGCCGACCGAAAATCGCTCGCAGTAATCTGCGAAAAATTCCTGTTCGTGTTCCGGGCGCAATCCAAATTGCGCTGCTTCGTAGCGATGAAAACCGTGCAGATCAGCCGGTTGTTTTGCCAGGACCTCGAGCATCCGATTTTCCGCTCGAGGCGACAGCGCCCAACCGAAATGTTTGTATATGCGACGGACCGCGCCGATAGGATCGCGTCGGAGGTCGATGTAGGAGAGATCGAAAATGCGTTCCGGCGCGAGGCGATCTCGTTCGTCGATGAACTTTGTCAGGGTCTTCGACCAATAACAGATCGCTTCCGTACCGATCTTCACTGGATCGACTGTGTCGCTAAACACGCGTCGCAAAATCGTAATCAGACTGGAGACGGAAGTGATGGCCTCGAGCGGAGTGCGATGCGTTTGCAGGAAAAGCGCATCCGGATAAGTGGCGAGCAACGTCGGTAGTGCAAACATGTGGGTGGGCGCTTTTAGAACCCAACGGCGCCCGTTTTCTCGCTGTTGCAAATGTTGGAGAAAGCGCCGGTGAAATTCGTAGGACGGTCGTAGATCTTGCTGGAAGAACCAACCTCGATAGCCCGGCACGTTGTACATGGTGTCGAATTGATCGCTCAAAAAACTCGGGCTCATCAGACTGACGCATTCCTGCGGCAATTGTGCACCGACCGGATGGAGTTGCCGAAAGTTTGGTGCCATCCATTCGAGACAAGCAAGATTTTGTGAAGCGCGCCGTATGCGCCGCTGCTTCTCTGCGTTCGTGGGCGGTGAAGGTTCCATCACTTCCCATGTCAGTGGGGCGCGATTCGCGGGATCGGCGGAGAGCAGGGTGTGCAAAAACGTTGTGCCAGTCCGCGGCAATCCCACCACAAAAAGAGGGGCGCGGATTTGGTGCTGCGCGATTTCAGGATGCAGACTCCGGTCATGTTGCAGCAAAAGCCGATTGCGTAGAATGCGGAGGACATCGGAACGCAACGCAATGTTTCCGATCACGTTTAGGCGCGCGTCTCGCCAGCACGACTCAAGCAGGCGGCCAAGTGGTTCGCGGAAATTTCCATCGCCGAAATCGCTCAGATTGGCGCGGCGCTTCGCCGTTTCAATCAACTCCTTCGGCGGAATGCGGCGGCTAACTTTGCCATTAAGCATCGCGCCAAATCGGTTAAGCGCGCGGATGACGATCGGCGGACGGAAACGATCGATGGTGGCGGCCGATTGCATTGGGCGAAATGTTCCAATTGCGCGGGCGCAGAAGCAAGCGCAAGCGTCTGGGCCGGTCAATTTGTCAGGAGGAATTTCGCACGACAAACAAGAAGTGCATTTCCAGATCGCCGGCTTAAACAGACGCTGGTATCGAGACCGGCGCTCGTTGCGTCAAATTTGTAGCGCAGGCATTCCTGCCTGCTGCCCTAGGTTCTAAGGCAAGCGGGAGAGCTTGCCCTACAATTGCTGAGCAATGTGATTGCAGCTTGGTAACTGCGTGTTGCGCGACGCACCCACCCGTTTCATCGTTGCTTTATGGAAACAGGAAAAGCGACCTTTGGCGCCGGCTGTTTTTGGGCAGTGGAAGAAACCTTTCGCAAATTAAACGGTGTTACCGGTACGGCGGTCGGTTACGCCGGTGGCACTAAAGCCAATCCGACTTATGAAGACGTTTGCACGGACGAAACCGGACACGCCGAGGTCGTGCAGGTAGAATTTGATTCGGCGAAAATCTCCTATCGGGAATTACTCGACGTATTCTGGGCAAATCACAATCCGACAACGTTGAATCGGCAGGGGCCCGATGTTGGCACACAGTATCGCTCCGTTATTTTTTATCATTCGCCGGAGCAAAAAACCGCGGCGGAAGAATCCAAGAATGCGCTGGCAAAAAGCGGACGGTTCAAGCGCGAGATTGTCACCCAAATTGAACCAGCGCCGAAATTTTTCCGGGCCGAGGAATATCATCAGCGTTACCTGGAAAAGCGCGGTCTTTCGCATTGCACGATTTAATGGCCCGCCAAGTTCTTCGTACCAAAACGTTCGCCAGTGATGCCGCGAACTTGATTCTGACAAAGGCGCGCGAATCATTCGACCAGCGCCACAAATTTCGGATCGCGCTCTCGGGCGGGAATACGCCGCGCTCGGTTTATGCGGAAATGGCCAAGCGGGATTTACCGTGGGAAAGGTTTGTTTTTACCTTTGGTGACGAACGTTGCGTGCCGCCGGAGAACGACGAGAGCAATTTCAGGATGGCAAACGAAGCGCTGTTTCGGCCGGCATCCGTGCCGGATTCATCCATTCTGCGAATGAGGGGGGAGATCGAGCCGGTTCTGGCGGCAAAAGAATGTGAAGCGCAGCTGGATGTACTGGCCGCGAACAGAGGCGAGAAAATTTACGAACACGATTTGATTTTGCTTGGATTGGGCGATGACGGACACACTGCTTCGCTTTTTCCGGGAACCGAGGCGCTCTCGGAAACACAGCGCCGCGTCATGGCCAATTACGTTCCCAAATTGAATTCATGGCGGCTAACCTTCACTTTTCCATTAATTTTCGCAGCCCGGACGATTTGTTTTTTGATCGGGGCGAATAAAGATCCGAGATTAATCGAGCGGATTTTTTCCGGGGACTCGGCTCTTCCGGCCGCGCGGGTGGAGCAGAACGCGAAAAGCGTAACGTGGATTATCGAACAGAAATCGTGATCTACTTGTTCTAAAATCGGCGCGAATGCAGACAGTTATCGTTACCGGTTCATCCGGCCTGATTGGTTCGGAAACGGCGAAACGTTTCGCGCAGAAGGGACTGCGAATCGTAGGCATCGATAATGACATGCGAGCGCAGTTTTTCGGGGCGGAGGCTTCCACCAAAACAACGCGTGACGATTTGGTGAATACCGTAGGCGGATATGAGCATCACGATCTTGACATTCGCGATGCCAAATCCATCAGTGCGCTCTTCGCCAAACATCGCGGCGCGATTCGCGCCGTCGTGCACACCGCCGCGCAACCATCGCATGATTGGGCAGCGCGAGAGCCGCAGACCGATTTCACTGTTAACGCCAACGGCACCCTGAATTTGCTCGAGGCGGCGCGCGAAAATTGTCCGGAAGCGCCGTTTGTCTTCACGTCCACAAATAAAGTATATGGCGACACTCCGAATCGTCTGCCGCTACGCGAACTCGAAACGCGCTGGGAAATCGAGCCAGGTCACGAATTCGAACCGGGAATTCCCGAAACGATGAGCATTGATGCGACCAAGCATTCTCTTTTTGGGGCGTCGAAAGTCGCGGCGGATATTTTGGTGCAGGAATATGGCCGCTATTTCGGGATGCCGACGGCGTGTTTTCGCGGCGGCTGTCTGACCGGCCCAGCGCACGCCGGTGCGGAGCTGCACGGTTTTCTCGCTTATTTGATGAAGTGTTGCGTCATCGGCCGGCCCTATCGCGTCTTTGGTTACAAGGGCAAACAGGTGCGTGATAACATTCACAGCTTCGATTTGGTGGAAACATTTGCTGCCTTCATCGATAAGCCGCGCGTAGCGGAAGTTTATAACATGGGCGGCGGCCGCTTTTGCAATTGCTCGATGCTGGAAGCGATTTCGCTGTGTGAAGAAATCAGCGGTCGCAAGCTTATCTGGCACTATGAGGAGACCAACCGCATCGGCGATCACATCTGGTGGATCAGCGATGTCCGGAAGTTTCAATCGCATTATCCGCAGTGGAAATTTCGCTACGGACTGCGAGAAATTCTGGAGCAAATCTTTTGCGCGGTTAGGAACGATTGACCTCAGTCGTCGGCGTTTCCTGGCAGAGAAGCCACTTATGAACCGCCTGCATTTAGCGCCAAAGGCCGCAGTTTCAAATACCGATTCTGCGTAAGCGCACGTGAGGATTTCGCAATGGCTGCGGTCAAGTTAGTGTCCCGCCATCTGGCCAACCTGGCTGGACTTTGGATGATCCGCCTAATCCGCTGCCGAAACAATGCGATCCACTTCTCCCTCTCTTACGACGTCTACTTAAGTGCGATTGGTTTCTTCGACTCCCCGATGAGCTTCTCAAAACGCGGATCGTCACGCAGCGAATCCCAAAATGGGTGCAAACGCAATTGGCCGTAGGAGATCGGAGCGGGAATCCGTACAACTTCTTCCAATTGTTTAATCGCGAGATCTTTTTCGCCGACCCACGCATAGGTGATTGCGAGATTTGTTAGCACAGCCGCACCCGCCAAGGCGTCCTTTGTAACAGGTAAGAGTTCCACCGCGCGGCGGCTCTGACTCAACGCATCTTGTTTGCGGCCCAGCGCGGCGTTGCTCATTCCCAGGACGCAGAGAGCTTGAGCGTAATCGGGCTGCTGGCGCACGATTTCTTCCATTTCAACGCGCGCTGCGTTAAATGCTGTTTCGGCGCTGGTCGCATCGTTTCGGACACGCGCTGCCAAACCCGCAAAAAAGGAGCGAGGTATTCGTATGTTCCAGGGAATGATCCCTTCTGGAGGTAATGAAGCTAATGCGCTAGCCATCTCTGCCGCGTCACGCCGGCAAAGCGCAAAATACAACCACTTCTCGGCAATCCCATCCGTCGCGCTTGGATCTTCGGTTACAATGCGGCGAATAGTCTCGTGTCCAGGTTGCATGTCCGCGCCTGATTCCAAATCGAGGAGCGCGCGCGCCATCCGCGTATTCGCGTCGCCGGGTGCAACAGCTAGAGTGCGATCCCAAGCGGCGGCCGCTTCCGAGAATCGCCGCTGGTACTGATAAGTTTGAGCGGCGTCAGTAAGTAACCATACGTTACGTGGATCGCGTTTGACGGCGCGTTCCAAATTCCTCGAACATTCCTCCCAATGACCCTGTCGGCGAGCGATGTAAGCAGGTAGTGAGAATACGGAACCGTTGTTAGGCAATCCGCGCTGAGCAATGGCAATCTCGGCGAGGGCGGTGTCGTAATCGCGAGAACAGTGATAAGCGACCATCGCCGCAGCGAGATGCGGTTCGGCGCGATCGGGGTCGAGGCGTAACGCCGCGTCGCGCGCCTCCTTTGCGAGTGCCACACGGCCGGGAGTGTGGTCGATTCCGAGAAAGTGAACATAGGAATGGGCTCGCGCTAACTCACAATAGGCGAGCAGGAACGTCGGATCGTGTGCTACAGCCTGGTCCAGCAACCGGATTACTTCGCGCATATCGCCAGGGACACGAGTCGTTTGTAACGCCCATAGCTTCTCGGCCCGCAAGTAATGATCGTACGCGACAAGATTGGTCGTGGGTGGCCGCTCGATCGCGGCTTTCTCCGCCGGCGAGAGCTTCGCCTGAAGCTGGCCAGCAATCGCTTTGGCAATATCAGTTTGGATTGCAAAGACGTCGCCAAGTGGTCGATCGTAGCGCTCTACCCACAGGTGGGTGTCAGTTCTCGCGTCGATTAGCTGCGCGGTGACCCGGACGCGATTTGCGGCGCGTTGCACACTTCCTTCAACCACATGCGCGACGCCGAGATCATTTGCAATCTGGCGCAGGTTACGTTTCCCACCGCTCTTGTATTGCATCACCGATGTCCGGCTGATTACTTTGAGATCGGCGATTTTTGCCAAATCATTCAGGATTTCATCTTGTACGCCATCGGTGAAAAACGCATTCTCTGGATCAGCGCTCAGATTTTCAAAAGGAAGCACCGCAATTCCGGCCGGCATCGGGCGGGGTGATTCTTTCTTCCAAAGTATAACACTGATCGCCGCTGCCAGGGCGATCAATGATGCCACCAACACCGTAGTCATTTGATTTCGTCGCACCCACTTTCGACCGCGAGTAAAAACTCCAGCGCGCCGAGCCCGAATCGGCTCGTGCCGCAGCCAGCTTTCAAGATCATCTGCCAGCGCTCCCGCGGATTGGTAGCGCGTGTTGGGATCAGGCTCGAGACAACGAGCGACAATTGTCTCCAGATCGCGGTCGAGCGACGGTGCGAGTGAACGCAAACGTGGTGCTGAACTCGCAGCGGCCTGATGAATGATAGAAAAAACATTCGCGCCTAGGAATGGGGGCCGGCCGGTAAGAAGGTAAAACAGAATCGCGCCGATACTGTAAATGTCGGCAGCGCAGGTAAGATCAGCGGAAGGGGATTCGGCCTGCTCGGGCGCGATGTAGCCAGGTGTTCCAAGGGTCGCTAGCGTTCTCGTAAGATCGCTGTTTTCATCGAGCCATTTTGCGAGGCCAAAGTCACTCACCATTGGTTCGCCGTTTCCATCAAGGAGGATGTTTCCTGGCTGGAGATCGCGATGGAGAATTCCCTTGCCATGCGCGTACGCGACGGCGCGAGCCACCTTCGCCATCAACCGCACACAACCGCGAGGCTCGCTGCGGAGCGCAGGTGCCGCGGAACGGAGGCTTCCCTTCGTCGCGTATTTCATGCTGAAAAACGGCAGGCCGTCCTCACTTTCGCTAACCTCGTAAATCGGAAGAATGTTTGGATGATCGAGCCCGGCGGCCGCTTCGGCTTCGTGTCGAAAGCGCACCAGCGTCTCGTGTAAATTCACTTGGTCAGCGAGGATGCGTTTCACCGCGACGATTCGGCGGGAGTGCCGCTGTCGCGCGCGATAAATCACTCCCATGCCACCGCGCCCGATCTCCTCCAGAATTTCGTAATTACCGAGACGCCAGTGTGTGTCGGTCACATTCGCTTCTACAAGGATGCGTTCGAACGCTTCACGGGATGTGTCGCCTTCGACTTCAAGTCCCTCACGGAGGAAACAGTTGATGCAGGATCCGTCATCAAGTCGGGTCATCGCGCCGCACGCTGGACATTCCGTCGAATTCTCGATTGTGTCCGCGGGGGAATCAGATGGTCCAGTTGCTTTGTTCATTAGGCTGCGGCTGCCAGCGTCGCACACAGATGTCGGATCTCGTCATCGACATCGGCCGGATTCTCGACTGTGTGAGCAACCTCCTCGCGCAGGATCGACCGATAACGCTGGCGCAAGTTATGTAGTTGCTTTTTTACGACCGTGTCCGCAACAGCCAAAGCGGCTCCAAGATCGGCATACGAAATGTCGCCGCGTTCCGCCGTAAGATAATCGTGCAGAGCCTCAAAAAGCCGAAGACGCCCTTTACCTGCACACTCTTCTCGCAGACGCCGGAGCGCCCGCTCCACCAGCGTCGCAGCCCAGCGAAGATCGAATAATCGCTCGGGTGCGAGCGAGTCGAGCGCGCGGGCCGAGATCGATAATTGCGAGGGCGCTTCCGCCATCCAAGCATCCCAGGAAACGAATTGGACGCTGCCGCCACGCTTGAGCGTTCGATTTTTGTCGGCAGCATTGTGAAGAAAATTCTGGAGCGATTTGAGCAGGAGCGAGCGGAAGCGGCCGCGGCCTTGGTCGGCCTGCTGCAGCCAGTTAGTTTCCAGAATCATCAGGAAGAAATCCTGTGTGAGGTCCTGCGCGTCCTCATTCGAGTAACCGCGGCGGCAGACGTAGGAAAAAATAGGGTGCCAGTAAGTTCGGCAAAGCTCTGCCAGCGCCTCAGCAGCCATCGGCCGTTCGCCCTCGGAGTTTGCTCCAGCAAGCACCAGGCTCCAGCGTGTCGTGGCGAACACCCGAGGTTCTACTTCCACGTTCACCGACTAATAGCGTGGTTGTTTCTTGGTTCTTCTACAAGCTTAAAGACCGGTCGCCGAAGGGCCGCTGATGACGGGAAGTGGACTGTCTCTTCGCAAGCACCAGAAAATTGTCCGGAACTTTCCCTCCCAGTTCTTTTAGAGATGTATATGAAAACAAATTGTTGGTTTAATCGACATCGTCTCCTATCACATCTGCGCAGATGTTTTTGTGCGCTCGCAATTGTCGGCGCGTCATTAACCTTGCCAAGCGTTGACGCTGGCACACCTGGACCGGTAAGCGGAGGCTTTAGTCCCTGCTTCAATTTCGCTGGTCCTCCTTTCCGAGCCGGTCCAAACACGATTATCATCTTCAACGTCACTGCAACGTTTACTGGCACCTTCACGGGATCTGCCATACTCACTGAGCGGGATGTCATTCACCCCGACGGTTCTATAACGTTCCACGGTAGCGGAGTCTACACTGACCAGTCTGAGTGCGGCACGTTTCTCGTCACTTATTCAGGCAAAGGCAGCGCTGTCACCGGCTCCGAAAGTGCGCATTTTGTGGGCGGCCGAGGGACAGGCTGTTTCGCTGGCCTGCATACGGAGGGAACGTTTCAAGGTAACCTAGTCGGCCCCAGCGCGGGATGCGCTGTTGCGGGGGCGGGCACTTATAACGGGCAGATTCTGTTTGCCCCTTAGTCGACCAAGCAAAAAGCGCAGTTCGCAATCAGCCGCCACGCGTCACCGTGTGGCGGTTTGCGTTCTGTCGTCGTTCGTTCCTTAATCATCGATTTGACAGTATCCGGGTTCAGCAGTTTAAGTCCGCCCGATGAATCAAAATCAGTTTCGGCATTTTCGCTTTGTCAGTGGTATCTGCTGCGGTATGGCGCTGTTGGCAGCCTCCAGTGCTGTCTCTGCCACTCGTAGCTCCAAAACCTGGGTTTACCTTTCTCCCAGTATTTCTCCGCCGGCCCGCTCGTATCTGGCGATGACTTACGATCCGGCTGGCGGAAAGATAATCATGTTCGGGGGATTCGACGGCACCGGATATCTGAACGACACGTGGACATTCGACGGGACGAGCTGGACACATATGCAGACCCCTCTTTCGCCTCCGGCGCGCGCTGCCAGTCAAATGGCTTATGACGCTATCACGCAAAAAGTCGTGCTCTTCGGCGGATACAACGGGACAAGGTATCTGGGCGATACCTGGCTTTGGGACGGCAAGACTTCTCGCTGGACACACGCCACACCCGCGCATCATCCCACGGCCGTGACCGGTCCAATGCTTTTCACCGATCCAAATGGCAGGGTTGATGTGTATGGTGGATTCGATGGACGTTTTTACCAATACTCCATGTGGCAATGGATCGGCTCCGACTGGCATCGATTGTCTTTGGTAATGTTGCCGTATGCTCGTTCTTCGGCGGCGGTTGGGGTCAACGGTTTCACTGGTGAAGCGGTGTTATTTGGTGGTCTGGCTGACATCAATCCGGTGAACACGTGGACGTACGATGGCACGAATTGGACGCAGCAATTTCCCCGTACTCAACCTCAGTGGATTTACGCAGGTTCTGCTGCTTTCGATCCCAACTTGAAGGCAGTTGTTCTTTTTGGCGGTGGGAGCGGGGGAATAGATCAGAACACGACATGGGAATGGATTCGCGAACCTACATGGGAAGGGGACGGCTTTACCTGGAAACAGGTGGCGACCAAGCAATCGCCGCCACCGCGCGAGGGGGCGGGAATGGCGTACAGTCCTTCGTTAGGTCACGTTATTATCTTCGGCGGACAAAACAGCGAAGTGCCCCTGGGTGATACCTGGGAACTAGTGCCTTAGCCGAACCGGATCCTGCCGCATCATCGCCTGCCGTAAATCTTCGCTCGGGATGTCGAGCGCTCGGAAACGCCTGACATCGACAAGTCCGAGCCGGACTGCCATACAAGATCGACATCATCGCCATGCGACGAACAGTTGTTCCTTCGTTGCACTTGTAACCGCGATCTTTGTGGGCACGGCCGCGGCGGCGGATTTGCAATTCGATCATTTCTGGATTGTCGTGACCCGCGACGCGCCGGAGCGCGCTGCGCTTGAGCGCGCAACTAAAAATTTCGCCGAATGTGAATCGTCACGATGGACAAGGTACCGCATCGATTAGCGCTGAGTTTTTGAACGCGTACATCGAGCTCATCTGGCCTGACCCAACTGTTTCAATTGCACAAGGCGCTGAGCGTGGCGTAGAAAAGTTCAAGAACCGAATGAACTGGCGCAAGAGCGGTTGGTGTCCGATCGGCATAGGCCTCCATCGCGCCAGCCCGCCCATGCCCTTGCCATTTCCGACGTGGACGATCGCGCCTGACTGGATGCCGAAGGGGACGGCGATCGAAATATTGACGGCGCGCGATGATACCAAGAGCCCGTCGTTTTTCATCGAGCCGCCAGTCTCAGCGGTAAAAGAAGAAGCGAATCGCAAGATCGATAGTGCCAGCCCGGCATCGGACCATCCTATCGGAATCGAACGCATCACTGACATTCAATTAATTAGACCAAAGGAATATCAGCCTGTCGCGGCATTCACTTATCTGGAAAAGGCCGGGATTTTTAAGAGCACTGAAGGAAAGGAATGGGTGATTGAAGTCACGTTCGACGGCGGACGCAAAGCGCAGACAAAAGATCTGCGTCCCGATCTTCCGCTCATGATTCATTACTAGAATAAATCATTACTTCTGATCGAGCACTCGCCCGTATTCAGTCGTTTTACCGCGCATCTCGAAGTAATGAAACGCTTCCAGCGCAATTTCGGCGATCGCACTCTCGGCCGCGCGCTCTTCGCGATCGTAAGTAGTCATCACACTGATCGCGAATGGACGATTCTTTGCGAATACGATTCCTGAATCCGTGCGCACGCCATCCAAATCGCCAGGTTTATTTGCAACCTGAACGTCCGGCGGCAGCTGACGCGGAATATAGCTCTCCTTCTTCGTCGACAATTGTTTCATGAATGTCTCAGCGAGTTCCTTGTCGAGCGCTTTGCCTTTGTAGATCGCTTCCAGCAACCGCGTCATTTCCTGTGGCGTGGAAACGTTTTCGTCCCCTCGCCGCGCCGCCGCGATATCCATCATCTTCCGGCGCAACATCGTTTTCGCCAGGCCGAGATTTCGCAATGTCGCGTTCACGTTTTGCATTCCCACGCGATCGATCAGGACATTCGCCGCGGCGTTGTCACTCACCGCGACGGCGAACTGCGCGAGATCGCGATTGGTCAGGCGCGTCACGCCTGGCGTCAGACCCGTCATGATCTGACTGCCATCGACCAAATTCTTTGCCTCGAATGTGTAAATGTCGTCCAGCTTCGCTTTTCCCGGCGTTCCGCCGCGCGCCTGTTGCTCCTGGCGATATAACTCCAGCAGAATCGCGATTTTGATCGAGCTCGCTGTCGGAAAAACGTGATCCGCATTTTTCAGGATGGCGCGGTCATCCGTAAGATCGACAATCGCAACACCCATTACTCCGTCGAATCGCTCCGCGATTTCATCGGCACGCGCCTGCAGTTTTTTCCAAAACAAATCGTCAGTCCCGTTTACAGGCGAAGACTTTTGTTCCGCAAAGACGCTGCCCAACAGTGCAGCTGTAACCGCGACTATCGTTGCACCGATCCGAGTCATTGGGGATTTCGCGAACTCCGGCTAATCGTTTTCGAGTGCACGCTCGAGCGTGAACCACGCAGGATTAAGGTGCGCGAGCGGCTTTTCAACTTTTCCAACTCGGCGGCAGACCCGTGCACTTCAATGCGGGTAAGGTCGGCCATCTTCGCATTTTTTGGAGTGCGGTGGGAAGTGCAGCGCCACCCCGCTTTTCTTTGCTCAGCTTCGCGCCTAAAAGATAGATTGATTATGCGTGCCGGATAACTTTGAGGCCAGCGCAAAAAGTTGCGAGCAAAGCGGCGTCGCGCTGCACTTGCCACCGCACTCCAAAAAAGTGCGCCAAGAAGATGTCCTGAACGCGTCTGCTCGTTCGTCGTCCTAATAGAGAAAGAGAATGAACTCAATAGCGGGAGGCAAAATATGAGTATACAGACAATGGAAAAAGTCGAGACGCTCTCAGACCATGAAATCGTGTCGCGCGCCGATTGGTTGGTGGCGCGCAAGGATCTGCTCAAACGCGAGAAGGAACTAACCCAGCTACGCGACCAGTTGAGCACGGAACGCCGCGCCCTGCCGTGGGTGAAGATCGACAAGGAATATACCTTCGACGCGCCGCATGGGGAGGTGGCTTTGGCCGATCTTTTCGGGGGTCGGAGCCAGCTCTTTATCAAGCACTTCATGATGGGTCCCGGACAAGCCACGCAATGCGTCGGGTGCTCCCTGGAAGTGGACCATCTCGAAGGCATTCTTGTCCATCTTCAGAATCACGATGTCAGCTACGCCGCAGTAGCGCGGGCGCCAATCGAGGAGATCGAAATTGTGCGCAAGCGTATGGGATGGAAATTCCCCTGGGTTTCGTCCTACCATTCGGATTTTAACTACGACTTTAGCGTCTCATTTACGGCCGAGCAGATTGCTTCCGGTCGCGCGCTCTACAATTACCAAAAAGCACCCGAATGGGCGGCGGAACTGGAAGATCTCTCTGGCGACAGCGTCTTCTTTAAGGACCAGTCCGGCCAGATCTTCCATACCTATTCGACTTTCGGCCGCGGCGGAGAGGAGTTCCTCGGGATTTACCGGATTCTCGATGCGATGCCGAAGGGGCGCGATGAAAATGGCCCGCATCACAGCCTCGCGGATTGGGTTCGGCCGCGGAATACGTACGGCGAAGGCGGAAGTGTGGAACCGAACGGGCGCTATCATCAACCAGCCTGCGCTTGTGCGATCCATCAATCAGCAGCCGCGTGAAGCACCTATGAACACTGACCGCTGCTCCGAAAATTCGAGACCGCGGACATTCACTCGCCGATGCGTGGATGGTTTCGGTTGGATCGTTCCGGGCGCAATCCTGGCGCTACTGCCGAAATGCCCGATGTGTCTGGCAGCATACATAGCGCTTTGGAGTGGAATCGGGCTTTCATTCTCAGCTGCGACACATTTGCGCGCGTTACTTCTGATGCTGAGTGTCGGATTGATTTTATTCATGGCAGTGAGAAACACCCGTCGCCTGATTCACAAATTTGGCGGGTACGAAAAAATAATCGAGAGGAGCGCATTATGTTAAAAGAGAGCAAAGCATTCAGCGGTTTTTCGACGGAAGACATTCCCAAGACGAAAGAATTCTATGCTGGAACACTCGGCTTGGACGTTACGGAATCTCACGGCGTGCTCACGCTGAGACTCGCCAGTGGCAATAATGTTCTCATTTATCCAAAGCCCAACCATGTTCCGGCCACCTTTACGGTTCTGAATTTCCCGGTGAAAGATGTGGATCTTGCGGTCGATGAACTGACGAAGCGAGGTGTCCGGTTCGAAATCTATGATCTGCCCGATCTCAAGACGGACAAGAAAGGCATTATGCGCGGAAACGGTCCCACCATCGCCTGGTTCAAGGACCCGACAGGGAACATTCTCTCCGTCATCGATGAAGCAGGAACAATGTGACGCCGATCATGAGAAAAATAATCGTAGCGCTACAGACGTCGGTGGACGGCTTCATCGAGGGGCCTGAGGGGGAATTGGATTGGGCCATGACCGAGGATGAGGAGACGTGGAAGGACGTTTTTACAATGCTCAAGTCGGTCGATACCTGCATCTTGGGCCGGGTGATGTATCCCGAGTACGAGCAATACTGGAAGGCGGTGGTGGCGAATCCTGGTGGTCCTTTGCCTTTGAGCGGCAAGGCCGCGACGAAAAATGAAATCGCCTATGCGCGCTGGGCCAATAAGACGCCACACATCGTCGTTTCCAAAACTCTGGACGAGGTGGCATGGAAGACGACACGGATCGTTCGTGACATCGAAAAAATCCGAAAACTAAAGGAGCAGCCCGGCAAGGATATATACGTTGTTGGCGGTGCGACTCTGGTCGGCAGTCTAATGAACGCGGGTTTGATCGACGAGGTGCAGCTAACGGTGAATCCTTTAATCTTGGGCGGAGGCAAGGCCCTGTTCAAAGATGTGAAGGAGAGAAAATTGTTGAAGCTCGTGCGGGCCAAGCCATTGAAATCGGGCAAGGTCAGCTTGACTTACAGGGCGCAATCCTGAGTGGCGCACGCACCAGCCAATACCAGTTTCGCCTGAGGCGATAAAATCCTTTGGAGTGCGGTGGAAGGGGAGCGCCACACCGCTTTTCTTCTGCTCAGCTTTGCGAATCAACTGGTGCTCAAATGCGCTCGAGGATCACACCGCCGACATAAAAAGCACCGTCTTCGCTGCGATTGCCACCGCAGTTCAAAAAAGTGCGACAAAAGTTGTCCTAAATCGGCGGGCTCGTTCGTGGTGTTATTGAAAAGGAACAAACCAAAACAAATTATGAGCACACAAACAAAGAGCAAACCCAAGAATCAAAATGACAACGGCGCACCAGCGAGCATCGTCTGGTTCGAAATCCCGGCCGACAACGTCGATCGGGCAAGAACCTTCTATGGCAAATTATTCGATTGGAAAATCGAGAGGTTCCCGGGACCAAGGCCCTACTGGCACATCGATACCGGCGGCGCCGATGCCACGCCCGATGGCGGAATGATGGAGCGGCAGTCTCCAGAACAAAGTGTCACGAATTACGTGGGTGTGCCCTCGGTAGACGAGGCTGCAGCCAGGGTCGAAAAACTCGGCGGCAGAATTTGCATGCCGAAAACCGCCGTGCCGCAGATGGGTTACTTTGTCGTCTGCAATGACACGGAGAACAACACCTTTGCGCTCTGGGAATGGAACAAGAGCGCGCAATAGCTTACTGACTTGTGGAAGCGATTAAATCGTTCAAGCGTTAAAACGTTAAAAGGAAACAATCATTATGAGCACAACATCGACAACGAAATCCGATTACCTTCTCCTTTTCCGCGGCAATGTCTGGGACAGAGGACTTTCGCCCGCACAAATTCAGAAAGTGGTGTCGGACTGGATGGCCTGGTTCGAACGGCTGAAGGAAGAGGGAAAATGCCTTGGCGGTCACCCTTTGGAAGAAGAAGGTAAAATCGTTTCGGGTAAACAGGGGCGCACTATTGCCGACGGTCCTTTCGCGGAATCGAAGGAAGCGATCGGCGGTTACTTTTATCTTCAAGTCGCGGATGAGAAGGAGGCGCTCGAAATCGCCAAACAATGTCCTGGTCTTGAATATGGCGCCGTCGTTGAGGTCCGACCGGTGGCCGATATCTGTTCGATCAAGCAACGGGCGGAGGAATATTCCCCCCCACTGGCCGAGGCCACGGCTTAATACGGCCCTCAGCTTAATCCTCTCTCCGAGGGAGAGGAAGAGGCAGCGTCTGGGAGAGCTATGCGCACTGAATCAGCATAACGATTAAGAAATCAGAATATGACAACTAAAATCACGCAAAAGATAACGCCATTCTTATGGTTCGACGACAAAGCTGAGGAGGCCGCGAAGTTTTACGCCTCCATTTTCAAGAACTCGAAGGTAGGAAAGATCACTCGTTATGACGAGGAGTCAGCAGGGCCAACCGGCCGGCCGGCGGGATCGGTCATGACTGTTGAATTCGAGCTGGAGGGACAGGAATTCGTGGGGCTCAACGGCGGTCCGATATTCAAATTCACGGAAGCCATCTCATTTGCCGTGAACTGTGAGACACAAGAAGAGGTCGATTATTTTTGGTCGAAACTCTCCGCCGGTGGAGAAGAAAGCCGATGCGGGTGGGTCAGGGACAAATTCGGTTTGTCGTGGCAGGTCGTTCCCGTCGTCTTAATCGAAATGCTGGCAGACAAGGACGCTGCGAAAGCGAAGCGCGTCATGCACGCGATGCTGCAAATGGACAAGATCGACATCCCAACGCTGAAGAAGGCATACGAGCAGAAATAGAAACGTGATTCGTTAAACCGTTAAATCGTTACATCGGAAAGCCCGATTTCCGGAATGCATGAGTGAGCTTGCAGATCAAAGTAAAGCCGTTACCGCCTCAAGTAAGGGAGAATTTGAACCGCGCGCCGGGGAGGTTTCACGCCTCACTGATCACCTTTTTCGTCACGAAGCGGGAAAGTTGATCTCGGTTCTAACTGGTATCTTCGGGATCAATCGACTGCAGTTGGCCGAAGATGTAGTTCAGGAATCCCTCGTCCGGGCGCTGCGAACGTGGCCTTACGCGGGGATTCCAAAAAATCCGGCGGCGTGGCTCACCCAAACCGCGAAAAACCTCGCCCTCGATCTGATCCGGCGGGAAAACCTTTTTCACGACAAGGAACCGCAGATCATCGCGTTCATGGAGCAATGGCCGTCCGATTCCGCGGTCGCCGAATCGCCGATGTTCGAAAGCGAAATCAGGGACAACCGATTGCGATTAATGCTTGCGTGTTGCCATCCGGCACTGTCGTCGGAGGACCAAACTGCGCTCGCCCTCAAGATCCTCTGCGCATTTAGCCCTGTCGAAATCGCGAAAGCATTTTTAACGACCGAAGCAGCCATTGCCAAGCGATTGACGCGAGCCAAACAAAAGATTCGCGATGAGCGCATCCCATTTGAGATACCGGCTGGCGAAGAGTTATCGCGGCGTCTGGATGCTGTCTTGCAAACGATCTACCTCCTTTTCAACGAAGGCTACAAGGCGTCGAGCGGCGATCATTTGATCAGAGAAGAACTCTGTCATGAAGCAATTCGTTTGGGGTCTCTGCTGGCGGAACATCCTGCCGGAAATCAACCTCGCACCCACGCTCTGGTCGCGTTGATCTTGCTTAGCGCCGCGCGCTTACCTGCGCGAACAGATTCTGAGGGAAACATTCTTCGGCTCAAAGAGCAGGATCGTTCGATTTGGAATCAAGTATTGATCGCTCGCGGCATGCAACATTTGAGCATGTCCGCCGCCGGGGACGAATTGAGTGCTTATCATCTTCAGGCCGGGATTGCGGCCTGTCATTGCGCGGCGAGCGATTATGAATCAACCGATTGGCCGCAGATTCTTTCGCTCTACGACCGGTTGCTGGAGCTCGATGATTCACCCGTCATCGCTCTAAATCGCGCGGTTGCCGTGGCAAATGTTCACGGGCCGCAAGCGGGCATTGAAGCAGTCGAGACGATCGAAAAGGGGAGCCAGCTAAATTCGTATTACCTGCTCTATGCGGTGCTCGGCGAATTCGAGAAGCAGCTGAACAACTTTCAGGCCGCGATCGATAATTTTCGCAAAGCACTTGAACTCACCGAGCTGACCTCAGAACAATTATTTCTGTCGAAGCGTCTGCAGGACTCCGAGGAACGTCGTCTGCGAGTGATCGCCTGAACTCGCTTCGGCAATACCTCTATAATCTGCCCGGTTTTGTTTGAACATTTTTCTTGCCTTGGAAACTAAATATACTAGAATAGTTTCCAAAGTGGGATAAGGTATGAACACGTTTCTTTCTCCAATCGAAAAACCCCGCGGCCTCATGATGAAGCTGGCCTATTACTTTACCCGGAAGCAATTCGGCAAAGTCCTGACCCCGGTAAAAGTGCATTCGGCGCGATTGCCAGCCGCGTTTGGTCTGTTTTACGCAAAAATCGGCAAGCTCGACCAAAAGCTGATCCTGCCGCCGGAGATTGTCCTGCTCATCCGCCAACAGGTGGCACGCCTCAACCTCTGCCTTTTCTGCATCGATATCGGCCGCGCCTTCGCGGTCAAAGCGATGATGAAGGAAGCGAAATTCGACGCGCTCGATCAATACCGCACCAGCGCTCTTTTTACCGAAGCGGAACGTGCCGCGCTGGACTACATAACGGGCCTGACCAGTGACAAAAAAGTTAACCCGGAGACTTTTGCGCGCATGGCTCGGCATTATTCCGAGCGGGAGATCTGCGAGATCGTCTGGTTAGTTGCGAGCGAGCATCTCTACAACATGACCAACATCGGTCTGAACATCCACTCGGATATGCTCTGTGACATTAACAAGAAGAGGAAAGCAGCATGAAATCAGGAGAAGAACTTCATCAGGAATTACGGCAGAGAATCCTCGGCCTGTCGGGTGTGACGGAGCGTCCGAATGCGGGAATCCACGAAGATGCCTTTTTTGTTCAAGGAAAGATGTTCATGCATATCCACGGTCATGGCCATTGCGACATTCGATTAGCGAAAGCCGATCAGGAGCGAATTCTGGCCGAAGGCAAAGCGCATCCGCACCGTTGGGCGCCTGAACAAGGTTACGTCACCTTTATGGCGCGCGATGAAAAGGATTTGGCGCCGGCAATGGAGCTTATTCAACTGTCACACGATCATTTTGCCGACGACCGACGATCATGAAAAAATTAATACTATTCCTCTCCATCATCTGCGCATCCGGGCTGACCATGGTCAGCGTCTATAACTCAGTCGTTGATGCAAAAAGTTGGGGCTCTGACATTCCGGCCTCAATCCAAACGGCGAGAGATTACTTTCAGCATGTTGACCCAAGGCGTTTTTACGAGGTCGCCGGTCCCATGAATCTAATTTTGATTCTCTTGACATTAACTCTGTTCTGGAAGGAGTCCGTCTCGCTACGTTCTTACTTTGCGGCGTCACTCGCGTGCTATGCTGCGATACTTATCCTGACGCTCGCTTACTTCGTTCCTCGCAATCTTATCCTTTTTACCTGGTCGATTTCGGATCACCTCGAACAAATCCGAACAGCTTCCGTCCAGTGGAAGGCCATGAACTGGGTTCGAGTGTTGCTCGGATTGGCCGGTGTTCTTTTTTCATTCAAAGGACTCGACACCTTTTACGCCACGCGCAGCAAAAAAACATGAAGTCCGCGGGCAAAGCGCGGCGCCGAAAAGCCGACGCCAGTCGGCAATTGATCGTGGAGGCGGCGCGGGCGCACTTCTTCAGCCACGGCTTCCGCAGCGTGACTATGGATGATCTAGCGGATGAGTTGGGCATCAGCAAAAAAACGCTTTACGCCCATTTCCCGAGCAAGATCGCGCTGCTCGAAGCTGTGCTGGCCGATAAGTTCGCGAGCGTGGAAGCGAAGTTAGAGGAGGTTACTCGCTACCCGCGCGATTTCTCGGCCGCACTGCATGAACTGCTTAGTAGCACGCAGCGAGAGTTGGATGAGATCAAACCTCCGTTCGTCCGCGATATGCGGCAGAAAGCGCCGCATGCCTTCAAGATGGTCGAGCGCCGCCGGGCGGAGCTGATTGAGCGGCATTTTGGAAAACTTTTCGTTGAAGGTCAACGCACGGGAATGGTCCGCAAAGATATTCCAGCCAAACTCATGATCGAGATTCTGCTTACGATGGTTCAGGGAATTATGAATCCGCCGAAGATGCAAGAGCTTGGGATGACACCGAAGGAAGGCTTCACCGGAATCATCAAGATCATTCTCGAAGGGGCGCTTATCCGGAAAGGGCAAAAATTATGAATGCCTCTCGTCTCATTCATAGCTTGTCGAGCGCAGTCTGTTTCTTGTTAGCTCTTTTCTTCATCAGCAGTTGCAGCAATGCGCCTCAAGACCGTTTCCAAGGCTATGTCGAAGGCGAATTTGTTTATGTCGCGTCGCCGCTCGCCGGCCAGTTGGGCTCTTTACAAGTGCGACGAGGCGATCAGGTCAAGGCCGGCGATCCACTCTTCGCTTTGGATGAAACAGCGGAGAAAGCGGTGCTCGATCAGGCGCGGGCTGCGCTGGTCCTTTCCGAAGCTGAGTTCGCGCGGCAGGAAAAACTTTTCCGCATGGGTCCAGCTGCCGCGCAGGATTACGATCGGGCGCGCTCCACGCGCGATCAGGACCGCCAACGCGTCGCTCAAGCAGAGTGGAATTTCAATCAGAAAAGGCAGGCGGCGCCACTGGCCGGTTTGGTTTATGACACGCTTTTTCGGCAGGGCGAATGGGTGGCGGCGGGAAAACCGGTGGTCGCGCTATTGCCGCCGCAGAACATCAAAGTGCGCGCATTCGTCCCCGAAACGCAAGTGGGTTCGATCCACTACGGCGATACGACTCGGGTGACCGTGGATGGCGTGCCGGATCCTTTCATCGGCAAGGTAAGTTACATCTCGCCGCACGCGGAATACACGCCACCGGTCATCTACAGCCGGGAAAGCCGCGCGAAACTCGTCTTCATGATCGAATCGGTCTTCGATCCGCAAGTCTCGGCCAATCTGCATCCCGGCCAACCGGTCGATGTCGAATTTAGATCCAAATGAAAAACGGCGAATCGGTCATCGAGGTACGTGGAATGACA